>OGOZ01000237.1_pt1 | contig 39747 bp, 41 predicted proteins | sample 1552801 | NCBI WGS metagenome assembly OGOZ01 (sample SAMEA2580196, study PRJEB22360) | human gut metagenome | biome: human gut; feature: human-associated habitat; material: faeces | place: Denmark | collected 2008/2010 | reverse complement strand
TCATTGAGGTTACTTCGCCATATAAAATTGCTATTCTGTATGAATGCGAGCATTCCCAGAAAGCAATTTTGCATGGCTCTGAATAGTTACAAAATAGATATAAAACAGGAGCTAATGATGTGGAGAATGAAACAGATTTTTGATGGAGAATACGGATGTGAAGAACGGCCGGATGGGGAAAAAGCCAGATGTGTTGTAACGCTTGAAAATGAACTGGGAGAAAAACGGGAACTGAGCGTTTATGATGACTGGCTTAAGGAAAAGCATCTGGAAGAGGAATCGGAATGGACAGCGGAACTGTTCGATATTTGCAATGAAGAAGGACAGCCAATCGGAGGAATCGTAGAACGAAGTCATGCCCATGCCGAAGGTATTTGTCATAGAACCGTCCATGTATGGGTTGTCCGTATGGTAGATGGGAAATATCAGGTTCTGTTACAGAAGCGGACAGAAAACAAGGAATCCTTTCCGGGATGCTTTGATACGTCATCTGCGGGACATATTCAGGCAGGGGATGAACCGCTTGAATCGGCGATACGGGAATTGGAAGAGGAGCTTGGTATCCATGCATCTCCGGAGCAGCTGAACTATGCAGGAAAGTTTCATATTCATTATGAAATGGAATTTCATGGACATCCCTTCAAAGATAATGAAACCTCCTTCGTGTTTTGTTATCAGGAGCCGATAGATATTGCGAAGCTTACCCTGCAAAAGGAAGAAGTGGAGGCTGTGGAGTGGTTTGACTTAGAGGAGGTTCATGAAGCCTGCCTTACCCGGAATCCTAAGTTCTGTGTACCGATTGAGGGACTTCAGACGTTGATGAAGTATCTGAATCTGCCAGTATCCTGTTAAGCGGTGCAGCCAGCCATTTGGTGAAAAATTTAACGACCATACCGGTGCAGAGCGCAGAAATGATGGTTCCCTCTCTGGTTCCTACGATTTTGAACTGGAAGAATACAAGGGACAGAAGAACGGAAATTACCACGCAGGCAACATCAAAAATAATTTTCATATTGGAAAAGCTTATATGGGTAGTGTCGGAGACGGCTTTTACAAAGGCTTCCCCGGAATTGAGGATGACATTGGCAATGGAGGAGGTCGGTGATACCCCCAGTTCTCCGTGCTTGGTAAAAGAAACTCCCAACGCGGAAAAGAAAAGACTGATAATAAATAGTGTATAGCGTTTGATCAGTTCTGATTTTGTCATAAGAATTCCTCTGTTAAATAAATATTGTGCGAATATTTCTACTATGCGGCGAAACAGGGGAATTGTCAAGTACGGCCAAAGAAGATAAGTATTTAGAAAAAATGACAAATTGTTTAGTGAAAATAGACGTATAGTAAAGCACAAATGAAAAATAAGAGAGTATTGCAAAGGAGTTATCTTACCATGTCTGATCATACAAAAAATAATCCAAATATCAATTCAAACCGTAAATCGGATCATGCATCGAATTCTACATCCAATCGTACATCCAACCACAATCAACGGAATTTACTGCTGTTAGCGGTAATTGTACTTTTGTTGCTGTTCCGTGTGTTCGGGAACTTTTCAGAGGAAGAAAGCAGCATCGCATCGGATCAGACCTATGTGCAGGAGACCTATACCGAAGATACCGGGACGGCAGAAGTATCAGGAGAAACGGCGAAAGAATCCCCCAAAGAACCAGCGGGTGAAGCGGACGGAGAGCCAGATAAAGAACGCACTGAAGAGGAAAAATCGGAGCAGGATGATACGGCGGATCTGGTGGAAGCCTACAATGAGTACATGCAGCAATTGCAGGGTACGCAGAGTACACAGGGCATACAGGATACACGGGGCACACAGGATACACAGGGCACGCAGAGTACACAGGATACAACAACCGTACGGTTCCGAAACACCAGACTCCGGCAGGAACATTATGAAAAGCATGGTATCGAAATGGGGTTTCCCTCTCCGGAGGCTTATGAACAGGCGGCAGCAGCGGTGGTACAGAATAAGGATGCGCTTCATAAGTTAGAGGAAGAGGACGGCGACGATGTTTATTATCTTGAGAGTACGAATGAATTTGTGATTGTATCAACGGATGGTTACATCCGGACCTACTTTTATCCATCCAACGGAAAAGATTATTTTGACAGGCAGTAGTGCAGCAGGCATTACTGCCTGCCATTTCATTTACAACAGCTCTGCATCATAATGAGCACGTTCGCCACCGATAAATTTGGGACGGACTCTGGCAGCAGTGATATGAGCCTGGCCGATTTCGTGATTGGTAAGGCGGACCGGAACGGCAACCTTTTTAAGGTGCATGCCGATGAAGGTATCGCCGATATCAATTCCGGCATCGGCCTTGATTTCTTCCAAAGCGACCGGATGCTCAAAGGTCTGGTACGCGGTGGTTGCAAAGGAACCGCCGGCTTTGGGCTGGGGAACGACATTGACGAATTCCGCACCAGGAACGGCAGCCTGTTCAATGATAATGGCACGGTTCAGATGCTCACAGCACTGGGCGGCAAGATAAATGCCGCGTGCCTTTGTCGTTTCATAAATTCCGGAAAAAACAGCCTTGGCTACATCGAGGTTCGAATTGCTGCCGATCTTATCTCCGCATACCTCGGAAGAAGAGCAGCCGACTACAAGAATCTGACCTTTATGGAGCTTTGCTTTTTCACATAATTCGGCGGTAACATCAGCCGCCTGTTTCTTAATTTCTTCGTACAAACTGATCACTCTTTTCCTTTACAAATGATTGAATCAAGAATACAATTGAATTGGTAATACCGAAATAACCAGAAAAGGAGTATCTGATAAGACCAGATGAACTATTCCATTACAAAGGACAGTGGAGTGCCCGCCTATATTCAATTATATAATTATCTGGTGCAGGACATTGTAGCAGGGATTTATCCGCTGGATTCGCGGCTTCCGTCCAAGCGGATCATTGCAGAGGAAACTGGAGTCAGCCTTATTACGGTGGAGCATACCATGAATCTGCTAAGTGACGAAGGATATATTGAAACAAGACAACGGAGTGGATATTTTGTGATTTATCGGGAAGCGGATTTTCAGGTAATTCCGGAGATCCGTCATGAGGAGCTGCCGGTGACCCATCCGCAGGTCCAGCAGACAGGAGAATTTCCGTTCAGTGTGCTTGCCCGGACGATGAGAAAAGTACTGCTTGATTACGAGGAGCAGATTCTGGTGAAGTCCCCCAATCACGGCTGTGAGGAACTGCGTGCCGAGATTTGTTCCTATCTTGGAAGAAGCAGAGGAATCCAGATTCATCCACGACAGGTCATCATCGGTTCCGGTGCGGAATATCTGTATGGACTGGTGGCACAGTTTTTCGGCGCGGGATGCATCTTTGGCATTGAGAATCCTTCTTATGAAAAAATCCGCAAGGTTTATGAATCCATGGGCATTGTGTGTGACCCGCTGACGCTTTCCGCGGAAGGAATTCTGTCCTCCGAACTTACCAGAACGAAAGCATCCGTATTGCATGTGACACCGTTTAACAGTTATCCGAGCGGGATTACCATTGGAATTTCGCAGAAGCGGGAGTATCTTTACTGGGCGAAACAGCGCAATGCCGTAATTGTGGAAGATAACTATGATTCGGAGCTGACGGTTTCGAGTAAGCCGGAGAGTCCGTTATTTTCGATTGCAGACGGCGTCAAAGTGATTTATATGAATACGTTTTCCAAGACCATTGCACCCTCAGTGCGTATCGGCTATATGATTCTGCCGGAGACTCTGGTGGATTCATTTGAGCATAAGCTGGGCTTTTATTCCTGTCCGGTGCCGTTGTTTGAGCAGTATGTGCTGTCCGAGCTTTTGCGGAGCGGAGACTATGAACGGCATATTAACCGTGTCCGCCGCAAGCGCAGGCGGGAGCTGGGAAGTAATTAAAGTAGTGGATACAGACAGGAGGGCAGATCATGGGCAAACCAATTACAACATTATGTTACATCGAGCAGGATGGGAAGTATCTCATGCTGCATCGTACGAAGAAAAAGCAGGATATCAACGGTGGAAAATGGATTGGTGTCGGCGGACATTTGGAAGAAGGAGAATCACCGGAGGAGTGTCTGGTGCGGGAAGTCCGGGAAGAAACCGGGCTTACACTCACTTCCTATACGTTCCGGGGACTTATCACGTTCATAAGTGACCGGCAGGAAACGGAATTGATGTGTCTGTTTACCGCAGATGGTTTTGCAGGGGAACTGGGAGCCTGTAACGAAGGAGAGCTTGCATGGATTCCGAAAACAGAAGTTCCCTCTCTTCCGACCTGGGAAGGAGATGCCGTTTTTCTTGAAATACTGCTGCAGGATGATCCGCACTTTTTCACGTTGCGGCTTGCCTACGAAGGTGATAAGCTGATAGATAAGAAGCTGCAGTTTTATATGGCAGACACGGGCACGGAGGAAACGGTGTGAGCATCATGGAAATCACGGACTTAGAGGTTCCGGAACTGGAAGTCTATATCGATAAGAAGGAAGTACAGCTCCTGCATTACTATGAGCCGGAGCCGGGGATTTTTATTGCAGAGAGCCCGAATGTGATTCTGCGGGCATTGGAAGCCGGATATGAACCGCTTTCCCTTCTTATGGAAAAGAAACCGCTCGATGAAAAGGAGAGAATGATTCTTGACCGGTGTGGAGAGATTCCGGTTTATACGGCTTCACTGGAGGTTCTTACGAGAATTACCGGGTATCAGCTTGCACGCGGAATGTTATGTGCGATGCGGCGCAAAGCCCTTCCCTCCTTAAAAGAAATCTGTGAAGGAAAGCGTCGGATTGCAATTCTGGAGGATGTGGTGAATCCAACAAATGTAGGAGCCATTTTCCGGTCGGCAGCAGCACTTTCCATGGATGCGGTGCTTCTGACGAAGGGCAGCAGTGATCCGCTATATCGGAGGGCGGTACGCGTCAGCATGGGAACCGTTTTTCAGATTCCGTGGACGATCATGGATGCCGGGGACTGGCCGGAACGAGCCATGCAGGAGCTCCGGAGCATGGGATACCGCACAGCGGCGATGGCACTTAAGGAGGACAGTGTATCTCTCCGGGATGAGCACCTTAAGAAGGAAGAGAAGCTTGCGATTGTGCTTGGAACCGAGGGCGATGGCCTGGCAGGAAGAACGATTGCAGACTGCGATTATACGGTCATGATTCCGATGACGCACGGAGTGGATTCCTTAAATGTAGCGGCAGCGAGCACCGTGGCATTCTGGGAACTGGCCTAAGAGTAATTTTATATGGTTCTGAATGGTTACACAATTTAAGAAGAATTACAGTAGAACCAGTAAAAGCAAGGGATAGAAAGAAATAAGGAAAGGAAAACAGGCAAAACAAATGAAGAAAGCGTATATTCATGGCATCATTCTGGATGGAACCGAACAGATGGAGCCGGTGACCGGCAAAGCCATTCTTGTGGACGGTGAGAAAATTGCCGGAATTGTAAAGGAAGAGGAAGTTGGAGAAGACTATCAGAAGGTGGATCTGAACGGACAGTACATCATGCCGGGACTCATTAATCTGCATGTGCATCTTGCCGGTAACGGTGAGCCAAGCACGAAACCCAGAGACAATGAGGGCATGGTGAAGAAGATTATGAGTAACGGATTAACCCGTGCCATTGCGTACAATCTGGTGTGCAATTATGCGAAGCTGGAGCTATTAGGCGGGGTGACGACAATCCGTACCGTTGGTGGACTGGGCGATTTCGATACACGCTGCCGGGATGATATTGCAAAGAATAAGAAAAAGGGGCCCAGAATCCTCGCATCGAACGAAGGAATTTCCGTGCCTGGCGGTCATATGGCAGGATCGGTAGCCATTGCGGCAAGCTCGAACGAGATGGCGGTTGCACAGGTGCACAAGGCGAAGGATCAGAAGGTGGACTGGATCAAGCTGATGATTACCGGAGGTGTCATGGATGCGAAGGAAAAGGGAACACCGGGAGAGTTGAAAATGTCTCCTTCCATGGTGAAAGCGGTCTGTGACGAGGCACATAAGCTTGGCTATAAGGTAGCAGCGCACACAGAGTCTCCGGAAGGAGTACGTGTTGCGCTGGAAAATGGCGTGGACTCCATTGAGCATGGTGCGAAGATGGACGAGGCAACAGCGCAGTTATATCTGGAGAAAAAGGCATTTCTGTGTACCACGTTGTCGCCCGCACTTCCATATGCCCTGTTTGATCCGGCTGTATCCGGTGCTTCTGAAAAGGAACAATATAATGGAAATATTGTGTTTGAGGGAATTATTGATTCCGCGAAAGAAGCCTTAAAGCATGGCATTCCGGTCGGACTTGGCAACGATGTAGGTTGCCCGTATATCACCCAGTATGATTTCTGGAGAGAACTTTTTTACTTCCATAAATACTGTGGCGTAACGAACCGGTTTGCATTGTATACGGCAACGCTGCAGAATGCGCGTCTGATGGGAATTGATGACATCACGGGTTCCATTGAAGCGGGCAAATGTGCAGACCTCATCGTGACAAAAGGAAATCCGTTAGAGGATCTTAAGAGCCTTCGTACCCTGGAACGGGTGATTTACCGCGGTCATGAGATTGTGAATCCGAAGGTAAAGAGAAAACAGGTGGTGGATCAGGAACTGGATCCGTTTTTAAAAGAGTAATCATACAGAGGGAGAGATGGAATGGTAGTCTATGAATGGTTCGAAAATCTGATGCAGCACATTGTGGAGGTTGCAATTCTGTTCTTTGAATTTGTCGGAGTGACTGTCATTATCATTTCGGGCTTAAAGGGATTTTATTATTATATCCGCCGTAGGCCCGATATGAAACTGACACTTGCACAGGGACTTGCTGTGGGACTGGAATTCAAGCTTTGCAGCGAGATCCTGAAAACCGTTATCGTGAGAGATTTCAAGGAAATCGCGACAGTTGCCGGAATTATTGCACTCCGCGCGGCTTTGACCTTCCTGATTCACTGGGAAATCAAGCAGGAGAATCACGATCATAACCAGTCAGAATAATATCCGTTACTTTATTTCCGGAAAAAAGCGGCAGCAATCACGCCGGGACCGGTATGGGTGCCAACGACACTGCCAACTGTGGTGTAGTTCAGGGTATCCGTACCGTTTTCCCACAAGGCGCTGCTGTCTTCGATGTACTTTTTCAGAAGCACATCGGTTAAGCCGGTGTAGCCTAAAAGGATTGGCATGGTGAAGTCGATACCGCCAGCTTTCCGGATTTCCTGAATCAGCAGATTGTTTCCCTGTTTGGAACCCCTTGCCTTTCCTAAAATATGAATTTCCCCATTTTCAATATTGACCACAGGCTTGATATTTAAGAGCCCTCCGGCAAAAGCAGCGGTTGAGGAGATTCTTCCACCCTTTTTCAGATACTCCAAGGTGTCGAGCATGGCAATCAGGCAGACATCTTTTTTCTTTTCCTCCAGAATGGATGCGATTTCTTCCGCAGATTTTCCCATATCAACCAAACGAAGTGCATATTCGGCAAGAATTCCGCTTCCAATTGCGGCAGAGCTTCCGTCAACGACATAGACGTTTGGATATTCGGCAGCAGCAATCAGAGCACTCTGGCAGGTTCCGGATAGCTTTGAGGAGATCGTGAGAACGACTGCACTGTCATCCGGACCTAAAACCTCATCAAATACCTTCATAAATGCAGAAGGGGAGGCCTGGCTTGTGGTTGGAAGAACGTCGCTTTCCACCAGCTTTTCATAAAACTGGTGATGGGTGATGGTTACACCATCCACATATTCTTCTTCTCCGAAGCAGATGGTTAAGGGGACAATGGCAACCCGATCCTTTATGGCTTCATTCAGGTCTGTTGTGGAATCGACAATAATTTTAACACTCATGTTGAGATCCTTTCGTAAGTGGTTATAGTTGTATGCTTATTCTGATTTCCTTGTCACATGAGACAAATGGGATTATCTTGTGTGCATGGTTTTAACTGTGAAAGTATTAAACGTTACCATTTATCTCAGGAAGAAATGCAGCAGCTTTTCATACAGGTGGCTGGTATAAGGCTGGTAACGCATCGGCAGATCCAGCCAGGTTTTCTTATCGACAATGCTCTTATGGTGGGAAAAGGCATCGAAGCCGGTCTGTCCGTGATAGCTTCCCATGCCGCTTTCGCCGACACCGCCAAAGCCCATCTTCGTTGTGGCAAGATGAATAATCGTGTCATTCATGCAGCCGCCGCCATAGGACAATTCTTCGTTGACCCGTTTCTGGTGTGCTTTATCGCTGCTGAATAAGTAAAGAGCAAGCGGCTTAGGACGGTTCTTCAAGGTCTGAATCAGTCCGTCAAAATCGTCAAAGGTCAGGACGGGAAGGATGGGACCGAAAATTTCCTCCTGCATGACGGGATTTTCCCAAGTGACCTCGTCCATAATGGTCGGAGCGATCTGCAAGGTCTCTTCGTTTACCTCACCGCCGGCAACAACCTTGGCAGGATCCATAAGACCGCTGATCCGTTTAAAATGTTTTTCGTTGATGATCTTTCCGTAATCTTTATTTTCAAGCGGAGCGGAGCCAAACTGTGCGGTAATCTGCGCCTTGAGTTCAGCAATCAGCTTCTCTTTGATGCTGCGTTCACAGAGAAGAAAATCCGGAGCCACGCAGGTTTGTCCACAGTTCAGATATTTACCGAAAACAATCCGGCGCGCAGCCAGTTTCAGATTCGCGGTGTGATCGACGATACAGGGGCTTTTGCCGCCAAGCTCCAAAACAACCGGAGTCAGGTAATCAGCCGCATGCCGCAGAACTTCTTTGCCCACCGACTGGGAACCGGTAAAGAAGATAAAGTCGAACTTCTTCGTTAACAGATCCGCATTTTCTTTACGTCCTCCTTCAATGACAGCAACGTATTCCGGAGGAAAGCATTCGGTAAGCATGCGTTTCAAAACCGCGGAGGTTGCCGGTGAGTAGGCGCTTGGCTTTAAAATCACCGTATTTCCGGCTGCAATCGCATCGGCCAGCGGATCGATGGAGAGCAGGAAGGGATAATTCCAGGGACTCATAATGAGGGTGTTCCCGTGTGGTACCGGCTGGATGTAGCTGTGGGAGGCAAACTGTGCCAGCGGAGTGGCAACCGTTCTTTTGCGGGAAAGCTGCTTCGTATGGCGGATCATATAGCTGATCTCGGACTGTGCAAGCCCGACCTCACACATAAAACCCTCAAAGCCGCTTTTGCCAAGATCTGCGCAAAGAGCCTTCTGAATATCGTCTTCGTGCTTTTTTACGGCGAAATAGAGCTTTTTTAACTGCCGGATCCGGAAATCAACCGGAATGGTTGCACCGCTCTGGTAAAACCGGCGCTGCTTTTCTATGAGTTCATCAATCTGTTTACTTTCCATGGTTTCGCTCCTCATATGATAAGTTTGCAGACCTCTGATAGAGGCTGCATAATTGTTTTCTGTTCTGTGTTCTGTTTATTATATTATAAACCGTTCCGCGCGATTCTTTGCAGGTTTGCGGTGATAGTGTCAAGTGCTTCATAAAAGATGGCGCGTTTTTCATCTGTCAGACCTTCGCCTGCCTGTTTCACAGCGAGTTCTGCCCGCCCGGTGATCCGGGCGGCAAGGATCTTTCCCTGCTCGGTGAGCTTCAGGGTGCCGCCATACAGCTTGGCATGACGCCCCTCCTTAATAATCAGCCCCTTTGACTCCATAATGGACATCATCCGGGAAACATCTGCCTTATCCTTGCCACAGATTTCCGCAAGCTGGGGGGCAGTGATGCCGTCCGGATAGCGGTACATGGTCGTGAGGTAAACGGCATGAGTGCTTTTTAATTCATAGGGTTTTAGTTCTTCGGCTGCAATCTTGTGCCAGTATCGTGAGATCTCGGAGATTGCCAGTGAGAACTTTTCAAAACGGTCAACCATAAAATTCCTGCTTTCTGGTATAAATTCGTTGGAAATGAATCGATACAGGAGCTGTGATGAATCCTGTACTATTTTCATATCCGAGAAGTTGAACGTTCAACATCTCAAAATTTCTTATATCATACTGGAAAGATGTTGAATTGTCAACATTTGATTGGAAAATATGATTTAAAGTGTAACAGTTCAGCCATGCAGAAATAATTGTACAATCCGGCAGCTTATGAATGGGCAAGGCTGAACTGTTACTTTAAAGTTCCGGTTTGAAGCTGCTTAATGAGCTGTTTCATGAAACTTGACATTAATCCGATTTCGGATTAGAATAACTGCTATGCGAATCTGATTTCGGATTCGTCGGGAATAAAGTTGGAGAGCTGGAAGGCTTCATTTTATTATAGAAGAAATATAGTAGAGGGATAGAAGAAGGATAGAAGAAGGATAGAAGAAGTCTGGAATTTGAGAATATAGAAGCAAGAAATATGGATATAAAATATAGAGCGTCCATTATGGAAAACAGAAAGAAAAAGAGGAAGGAAATGAACCGATGATGATATTGCGGAAGGAAATGAAAGAATTAAATAAGCAGTACCGTGAAACCGACCGGATTTATCATGAGATCAGCACGAAAGCCGGACTGTCGGACAGTGCGTTTATGATTTTGTATGCGATTACCGAGCTGGGCGATGGCTGCCAGCAGAAGGATATTGCGGACATTTATCTTTTCAGCAGACAGACCATAAACTCTTCCATATTGGGCCTGCAGCGGAAAGGCATTTTGCAGTTGAATAAGGGAAGCGGAAGAGATCTGCACATCTCATTAACCGAAAAAGGTCGGCAATTCGTGGAGGAGAAGATCTATCCGGTCATGGAGCTTGAGAACAGTGTCTTTGATGAATTGACGGAGCAGGAGAGTGAAGTATACCTGCATCTGATGCAGAAAACGACGCGGCTGCTCCGTGATAAGGTGAAGGAACTATAAATATAGAAACAATTTTATAGCGCATATTTTAAGAATGATATTATAGAACACCCTAAGATATTTTAAGAAAAGAAAAATAAAGATTAAAGAGGATAAGAGGAAATATTATGAAAATACAATTATCAGATCATTTTACGTACAAAAGGCTGTTACGCTTCGTACTGCCCTCCATTTTGATGATCATCTGCACATCGGTTTATAGTATTGTGGATGGATTTTTCGTATCCAATTTTGTTGGAAAAACACCGTTTGCAGCCGTAAACTTAACGTTTCCGGTGTTGATGGCAGTATCTTCGATCGGCTTTATGGCAGGAACAGGTGGAAGTGCGGTCGTATCAAAGACACTGGGCGAGGGCAAAAAGGAATTGGCAAATGAATACTTTTCCATGATTATTGCAGCCCTTTTTATCGGTGCCGTAGTACTTTCCGTAATCGGGTTTGCATTCGCCAGACCAATTTCCATTGCGCTCGGTGCCAACGAGGAAGAACTCCTTCGGAACTGTATCATTTATATCCGGATCGGATTCCTTTCCATGCCGGTATTTATTTTGCAGTTTGCGTTCCAAAGCTTTTTCGTGGCGGCACAGAAGCCGGGCTTAAGCCTGAAGGCCAATGTGGCAGCCGGACTTGTGAACGGAGTTCTGGATTATGTGCTGATCGTTGTTTTTCACTGGGGGCTGGCAGGAGCAGCCATTGCAACATCCGCAGGACAGATTGTCGGAGGGCTTGTACCGGTTATTTATTTCATGAGAAAGAACGACAGTCTTTTGCAGCTTACGAAATTCCACATTGATTTCAAAATTATTGGAAAGGTCTGCACTAATGGATCTTCGGAAATGGTAACGAACCTTTCTTCCTCCATCGTGAATATTTTATACAACTTTCAGTTGATGAAGCTTGCCGGAGAGGACGGAATTGCCGCTTATGGTGTAATTATGTATATCAACATTATTTTCATGTCTATTTTCCTGGGGTATTCCATTGGAAGTGCGCCCATTGTCAGCTATCATTATGGAGCAGGAAATCATTCGGAGTTAAAGAATCTGTTTCATAAGAGCCTGACCTTCCTTATGATATCGGGAGTGCTTTTGTTGGTGGCATCCGAGGCACTGGCAAGACCGCTGTCTGCGATCTTTGTCAATTATGATGCGACATTGCTTGACCTGACGGTCCGGGGCTTCAGGATCTACAGTCTGGCATTCCTCATTATGGGCATTAATGTGTGGGGGTCCTCTTTCTTTACGGCATTAAACGATGGGCTGGTATCGGCGGTTATCTCCTTCTTAAGAACGCTGGTGTTCCAGATTATTGTGATTATGGTTTTGCCCGCATTGCTTGGCGTGGACGGCATTTGGTTTTCCATTGTAGCCGCAGAAGTGATGGCATTATTTGTGACATTGGGCTTCCTTTTCACGAAGCGAGGGAAGTATCGTTATTGAACTATATAACGTGCAAAAATATAAACTATTTTGAAAAAGAAGATTGTTGGTCTATATAAAATGTGATACACTGACAACATGAGAAGTAATCATGTACAGAGTGGTAGCCTCCCATACTAGAGATAGAGGGGAGGTGGTGTTGATGGATATGTATGAAGTTTTAAGCCTGTTATTTTTAGGCGGTTCATTTCTAATCGCACTGCTTGCCTACATAGATAGGAATAACAAGCGAAAATAAATAAGCCACTCCTGTCTTAGCGGACGAGTGGCTTATCTAATAACCATTTATGAGGCTAACCACTTTGTGGGCGGTTGCTTCTCTTTTATTTATTATAATATGCAAAGGATAAACTTTCAAGAAGAAAATCGAAAAGTCTACGAATATTGCATCATCATACAGATGCTGTCTATGTCACTTTACACAACACTTACAAAATTTATACAAAACTATTCTTTCACTTCCTCACAAATTTGTCTACTATAAAGAGTAAACAAAAGAGGGAGAAATCATGAACGAACAGAAAATAAGGAAAAATAAAGAAGTACTGGCTCTGATCCGAAAGGGAAATGACAATCTTGGGGCAATGGGATATACGGATCATTCGGAAGCGCATGCGGCCATGGTGGCAGACCGCGCCGCCTATATTCTGAAAAAGCTGGATTATACCGAGAAGGACATTGAGCTTGTGAAGATTGCGGGTTGGATGCATGACATTGGAAATGCGATTAACCGGACGCATCACGCAGAGTATGGGGCACTGCTTGCCAATGATATTCTAAAGGAAACCGATATGAGCATGGAGGACCGGATTACGGTGGTTTCGGCAATCGGACATCACGACGAATCAACAGGAGGGGCAACCGATCCGGTTTCCGCAGCATTGATTATTGCAGATAAGACGGACGTGCGCCGCAGCAGAGTCCGGGAGAAAAATGAAGCGACTTTTGATAAACATGACCGGGTGAACTACGCCGTTATGGATGCCAAGCTGAAGATTGATACCGAGAAACATGTGATTGCCTTGAATCTGCAGATTGACACCAAAATCTGTACCATGTATGAATACTTCGAAATCTTTTTGGGACGAATGATGATGTGCCGTGGGGCAGCGGATGTTCTGGGGATGACCTTTAAACTGACCGCGAACGGTTCCAAAGTATTATAATTATTGAGAATTATTGCCGAAATGCAGTCTCATCCCATGTATACGAACCCCATAAAATGTGGTATACTCTCTTTAGTGCGGCAAGAAACAGATGCTTCACATGAATGTAAGAATAAGGAGAGAGTAACATGTCCTGTACAACCATTTTAGTAGGAAAAAACGCATCTTTTGATGGCTCGACCATGATCGCCAGAAATGACGATTCCGGTTCGGGCCATTTTATGCCTAAGAAGTTTGTTGTGATACATCCGGAGGAACAGAAGAGAACGTACCAGTCCGTGATTTCGCATGTGACCGTGGAACTGCCGGAAAATCCCATGCGCTACACTGCCATGCCGAATGCGATTGAGGGAAAAGGAATCTGGGCAGCCTGTGGCGTGAATGAAGCAAATGTTGCCATGACGGCAACCGAAACCATTGCCAATAATCCAAGAGTACTGGGAGCCGATCCGCTGGTAGAATACCTTCCGGCGCAGAATGGACAGGAAGAACAGATCGGTGGAATCGGGGAAGAGGATATTGTCTATCTGGTGCTTCCTTATATTCACAGTGCACGCGAGGGCGTGGAGCGGCTTGGAAGCCTTCTTGAGAAGTACGGAACCTATGAGATGAACGGAATTGCCTTTCAGGATGTGAATGAGATCTGGTGGCTGGAATCCATAGGCGGACATCACTGGATGGCGAGAAGAGTGCCGGATGATGCCTATGTTGTCATGCCGAATCAGCTGGGCATCGATTTCTTTGACCTTGACGATGCGTATTCGGAGAAAAAGAATTTCATGTGTTCCGCAGACTTACGCGAATTTATGGAACAGTATCACTTAAATCTGTCACTGGATGATACCTGGAATCCGAGAGATGCGTTCGGAACGCACGATGATTCCGATCATGTGTATAATACGCCGCGCGCCTGGTTTATGGAGAGGTACTTGAACCCGCATACGAAGGTATGGGATGGAGAACATGCCGATTACACGCCGTTTTCCGATGATATTCCGTGGTGCATGGTGCCGGAAAAGAAGATCACAGTCGAGGATGTGAAGTATGTCCTTTCCGCACATTTTCAGGGGACGCCGTATGATCCGTATGCTGCTTATGGGGATAAATCCATGAAGGGCGCATTCCGTTCCATTGGAATCAACCGGAATGACTTTGTAGCTGTCCTGCAGTTACGTCCCGGTATGGAGAAGGATTGCAGTGCGGTAGAATGGATTGCGTATGCTTCCAATGCCTTTAATACCCTGGCACCGTTCTATCCGATGGTGGATGAAACGCCGGAATATTTAAGCAATACCACAGGGGATGCTTCGACGGAGAATTTCTACTGGGCAAGCCGCATGATTGCAGCCATGACCGATGCTTCTTATGGCAAGTCGGTTTTCCATGCAGAGCGTTATCAGGAGAGCGTGATGGCAAAGAGCCACCAGATTTTGAACCGGTACGATGCTCTTTTGAATAAAGAAAGCGATCCTGCAAAGCGTCAGGAAATCCGTCAGGAGGCCAATGCGGAAGTGGCTTCCATGCTCAAAAAGGAAGCAACTGATACCTTAAACAAAGTATTATACGAACTCAGTAACCAGATGAAAAATGCTTATTCCAGATCCGACGCATGAGAACCTTTAGTAAATAGAGAGATATAGGAGAGGCTGGATGATGAAGGAATCATTTTGCAGAGTTAAGGAGAAAACAGATGAAAATTACAGATACCATAAAATATGTAGGTGCCAATGATGAAACGATTGATTTGTTTGAAGGACAGTATCACGTACCGCATGGCGTTTCTTATAATTCCTATGTGATTCTGGATGAAAAGATCGCCATTATGGATACCGTGGATCAGCGGGCAACTGAGGAGTGGCTGAATAATCTTGAAAAGGTACTGGACGGAAGAACGCCGGATTATCTGATCGTGTCCCATATGGAGCCGGATCACGCAGCCAATATCCAAAGGATAGCTGAGAAGTACCCCGAAATGAAGATCGTTGGAAATGCCAAGACTTTCCCGATGATCGCACAGTTTTTTACATTAAATGTAGAAGGACGTGAGGTGATCGTGAAAGAAGGCGATACCTTAAGCCTTGGAGCCCACACCTTACAGTTCTTCATGGCGCCGATGGTACACTGGCCGGAGGTCATGGTAACCTATGAGCAGTCGGAAAAGGTGCTTTTCTCCGCAGACGGCTTCGGTAAATTCGGAAGCCTGTCGGTTGAAGAGCCGTGGGAGGATGAAGCGAGAAGATATTTTATCAATATTGTCGGTAAATATGGGGCACCGGTACAGACGCTGTTGAAAAAGGCGGCAACACTCGATATTGCCATGATCTGTCCGCTTCACGGACCGGTTCTTACTGAAAATCTTGGCCATTATATTGGTCTGTACGATACCTGGAGCAGCTATCGTCCGGAGGAAAAGGGTATTCTCATTGCGTATGCTTCGATCTATGGAAATACCCATAAGGCAGCAGAAGCACTGGCAGATGAGCTTACCCGTGCAGGACAGCAGGTGTGCGTGATGGATTTGTGCCGCTGTGATCTGGCAGAGGCCGTGTCGAATGCATTCCGTTACGACCGTCTTGTACTGGCCTGTGCAACCTATGACGGCGGTATGTATCTGCCGATGGAAGACTACCTCCATCATCTGAAAGCAAAGAATTTCCAGAAGCGTAAAGTGGGGCTTGTGGAAAACGGAAGCTGGGCACCGATGGCTGCGAAAAAGATGAAGGAAGTACTGGAAGGCATGAAGGAGATGACCTTCTGTGATACGGTTGTAACGATCCGTTCGGCCATGAAAGAGAATGATCTGCCGCAGATTCAGAAGCTGGCAGAAGAGCTTTGTGCAGAGTAGATAAAAAGGATGATGAGGAAGGAACACAGAAAAACGATGGAAACATTTTATTATGAAGTGGTAAGTATTGATGGCGATTATGCCAACCTCAAGCGTACCGATATCGAATCAGAGGATTTAAAGCTTGTGGCACGCGCACTGCTTCCGGCAGAGATCTGTGAGGGAAGCAGACTCAAATACGAGTGGATGCAGTATCAACTGATCTGATACATGGATTTTGAAAATGTCTCATTTTGATATACTATGGGAGGAAGGAATGATGAAAAGTAATTTAATCGCAGATACCACGAAACAGGAACGGATCGCATTAATCAAGCAATGGATTCCGGATGATGATGGACTCAATGACTGCGATATGGATCTTTGGGATATCTATGCCGATTATATTAATGGAATCCGTGAAATTTCCGACATTAATGCATCGATGACAGGAACCTTTTATACGGAAGATGACCTGTAGATAAGATATTTGCAGAGAAGATTCAAGATGCGGTGTGGAAGCAGACAGTTGAAGCAGACATTTATAGAACATCATTTTACATGGCATGAAGTAGTTATAGGTACTAAGTGGTTAGTGATAAGAACAAAAGAAATACAGGAGGAATTTTATGATGGGGACAAATGACACAGGTTACATTAACAAGGTGGCCATTGGAGGGCACATTGCACTGGATACGGTACTGCTGATTTCGTATCTGGTGGAATTTTTAAAGGGCTCCAGAATGCTTTCGTATTTTCTTGTAATAGCAACATTCCTGATTATTCCGGTTGTGGTGGAACTGGTAATTTACTTTAAGAAAAAGGATGCAGTCTGTATCCGGCATATTTTAGCCGTGACATATGGTATATTTTATCTCTTTGCGATCTTTACAACCAATTCGATCGGAACATTTACGTATATCCTGCCGTTTTTTATCTTGCTGACGGTATATTCGGATATCCGTTATGTATCCACCATTGCATTTTGCGGTATTACATCAAATATTGCATGGGTGATCTGGCGAGCGGTGACAACAGGAATTCCGTCGAACGAGATGCCGGATGTGGAGATCCGGCTTGCCTGTATGATTATCTGCAGTATCTTCTTACAGATCAGTACGAAGGTGGTTAAGAAAATTAACGACAACAAGCTTCATCTGGTTGGGGCACAGCAGGAAAAGAATCAGATTCTTGTTGATCACATTGTAAAAACTTCGGAAAGCATGGTCGATGAAATCCATAAGGCTTCCAATAAAATGGAGACTCTTTCAGATTCCATGATGAAGATCCATGATTCCATGGATGAGGTTTCCAAGGGAAGCAGCGAAACGGCACAGGCGGTTCAGATGCAGCTCCAGCGTACCGAGCAGATTCAGGATCATATCGCACGTGTCAAGGAGGCGACAGGTGGAATCGAAGAAAGTGCGAAGAACACGGTTCAGAGGGTCGAAGAAGGAAAATTACATATGGAGACTCTTTCAGAACAGGTGGAACAGTCCATTACCGCAAACCATGAAATGGTATCCAGGATGGATACGTTAAACGAATACGCCGATCAGATGAATACCATTATCGAAACGATTACCAGTATTGCGAACAGCACCGGAATGTTAGCCCTGAATGCAAGCATCGAGGCTGCACGTGCCGGAGAAGCAGGCAAAGGCTTTGCAGTTGTGGCACAGCAGATTTCCGGACTGGCCAGCCAGACCAAGGATGCAACCGTGAATATCACGGAGCTGATCGGTCACATTCATCAGGAATTATCTTCGGTAGCGGAAGCGGCGCAGGTGGTAACAGACAGTAATGAGTCCAATGCAGCGAATGCACAGGAGGTTGAAAATAACTTTACTGCCATTTCCCGGGGCACAGAGAAAATCAGCAGTGTGACCGGTGAACTCATGGAAATCGTTAAGGAATTAGAAGCAGCCAATTCCGATATCGTAGAGAATATCCAGACAATTTCTGCCGCAACCGAAGAGGTATCGGCACATGCCAATGAAACCTTCGAGGCATGCGAAGTGAACAGTGAGCTGGTAGATTCTGTAAGCGGCATTGTTTCTGATATTTCGGATAAAGCATCGGAACTTCATGTGGCAGAGTAAGCTGTTTTTAATCATATAATATAGGATTTTATTGGAAAAAGATGTATGGACAGGAGAAAGAGGAACACCTTGGACGGATCATTCAAACGACTTAAAATACAGCAGATCAACGACCATATCTGGCTGTTGAACGATCACGATGACGGCACCGGCTATTTAATTACAGGAAGTGACAGGGCACTGGTGATTGACACCATGTATGGTTTGGAAAATTTAAAAGAAGCGGTAAGGACTCTCACGGATCTTCCGCTTATGCTGGTAAATACGCACGGACATTTCGATCATACCTACGGAAATCTTTACTTTGATAAGGCGTATCTCCATCCTGCGGACATCGGGATTGCCGAAGCGTATTTCAAAGCAGATGGATTTGTACAGATGATGAAAGAAACCGAACGGAAGCCCGCAGAATTTGAACCGATTACCGAAGGCACGGTGATTGACCTTGGAGGTATCCAATTGGAGGTATATGAAACACCGGGACATACGCCGGGAAGTATCGTGCTGCTTGACCGGAAAGACCGGATTCTTTTTAGCGGGGATACGGTAATTGAACAGACGTGGATGCAGCTTCCGGAATGTTGTGAAATGAGCGTGATGCTACAGTCCTTAGATAAGATTCAAAAGCTCCGCCCTTATTTTGATGATATTCTGTGCGGACACAGCCATGGCCTGGAGGATGCGTCCCTTTGCGAAGCACAGCGTCAGGCTGTATGGGAGATCTGTAACGGACAGGTGCAGAATGATGAACCTTATATTTTCTATGGAGGAACATGCAAAGCACATCCTTATGGGAAGGAACCGCGAAGGATTGTTTATGACCCGGAGAAAAAGCGTGTGGATCTCGAGCACCTGATTATGCCGGATGAATTGTTAGAGGTCATCCGGAGTTCCATGGAGTAAAAGTAAGCCGTCAATAAAATAAAGTAAGAGCAGAAACAAAGCAGCCCGGTAAGCAATTTACATTTACTTATCGGGCTGATTATCTGCTTCTATTTCTTATCTTATTCTTAACTTATGCTTATTTTATTCCGTTTCTTACTTCGTTCCGAAAATACGGTCACCGGCATCACCAAGACCGGGACAGATGTAAGCATGATCATTGAGGCAGCGGTCAAGATGTCCGACATAGATCTGGATATCCGGATGATCCTTACGAAGTCTCTCTAATCCTTCCGGAGCAGCAATGATACACATGAACTTAATGTTCTTGCCGCCGTGCTGCTTGATGAAATCAACCGCTTCGGAGCCGGATCCACCGGTTGCAAGCATCGGATCTAAGACAACGATGGTTCTCTGATCAATGGGTTCAGGAAGCTTGCAGTAATATTCATGAGGCTCGTGGGTCTCGGGATCACGGTATAAACCGATGTGTCCAACCTTGGCAGAGGGAACTAATGCAAGAATACCTCCTACCATACCAAGTCCTGCACGAAGAATCGGAACGATTGCCATTTTCTTGCCGGCAATCATCGGAGTCTTACAGGTTTCGATCGGAGTCTTGATTTCGACATCCTCCATCGGAAGATCACGGAGTGCTTCATAACCCATGAGCATTGCGATCTCTTCGATTAATTTACGGAATTCGTTGGTTCCGGTGTTCTCGTCACGCAGACGGGAAATTTTATGCTGAATTAATGGATGATCCAGTATAAATACGTTTTGCATATCTGACATTTCTAATCCCTCTCTTTTTGTAATATTTTAACTATTGCCATTATAGCATAGAGAAGTTCATTTTTGAATCTGTTTTTCGTCTTTATTTTACAAAAACTCCTTTACATTTTGAATAGATGATGCCATAATAGGAAAAGTTAGTGTGATAGATCCTTTAAGTTCGGTACAGAGATGCCGGCAAGGAAACGAACCTGATGAAATTAGGTATGTGAGCCCGCCGTGTGTCATGGTGGGCTTTTCTTTTTTGCAGGAAATTCTTTGTTGTGTTCAGGAAGGTGCGTAATATGGCAGGATATAAGGCAGTATTAATGGATGAGGCAGCGGTAGGAAGAGCACTCAAAAGAATTGCCCATGAAATTGTAGAAAGAAACAATGGCTGTGAGCAGATATGTCTTGTTGGAATCCGGAGAAGGGGAATCCCGCTTTCGGAACGCATTGCAGAGAATATCTATTTAATAGAAGGAATTCATGTTCCATGCGGCAGAATCGATATCCAGTTTTACAGGGATGACCGCAGACCGGGCGAGGCTCTGGAAGAGGGAGAACGGAATCCGGCGCAGGAACCGGTGATCGGAGAATCGGAAATCCCTTTTGATGTGACGGGAAAGACCGTTATTCTGGTGGATGATGTTCTGTTTACGGGAAGAACCGTAAGAGCAGCGCTGGAGGCACTGATGCAGCATGGGAGACCGGAAAGGGTCCAGCTTGCAGAGCTTATTGACCGGGGACACAGAGAACTCCCGATCCGGGCTGACTATATTGGAAAGAATGTGCCGACAGCCAGAAGTGAGCATATCGAGGTTCACATTCCGCCTTTTGAGAAAGAAACCCTGGTGGCACTTTACGACGGATATGTCGATCAGGCAGAGGATTAATCCGGGGATACCCGTTTTAATAAAAAATACAAATGCGCACCGTACGTGCGAGATGGAGGAAAACTATGAAAATGATCTACAACGTAGAAGACAGACCGCCGTTTGGCAAAACTCTTGTCTTTGCCCTGCAGCAGGTACTTGCAATCCTTGCAGCAACCATTGCTGTTCCTGCAATTATCGGAAACGATATGTCCGCTTCCGCAGCATTGTTCGGTGCCGGTGTCGGAACCATTATTTATCTGTTATTTACCAAGTTTAAGAGCCCTGTATTCCTTGGATCTTCCTTTGCTTTCATCGGATCCATGTTCTCTGCTTTTGCGGGCGGTGTATCCATGTCCTTAGGATACTTCGGATTGATTATCGGTGCTGTTTTTGCAGGTCTTGTTTATGTCGTACTTGCCATTGTGGTTAAAGCAGTTGGCGTTAAGTGGATCAACAAGCTGATGCCGGCCGTTGTAATTGGACCTACCGTTGCCATCATCGGACTTTCCCTTGCCGGAAATGCAGTTGGTGACCTGACAACCGGTAAGGTATTCACCGCAGACGGTGCACAGGCTGCTTCTCCTTATCTTTGTCTGCTTTGCGGACTGGTAACCTTATTTGTTACCATGATCTGCTCTGTATATGGTAAGAAAATGCTTAAGATGATCCCGTTCATTATCGGTATTGTATCCGGCTATGCACTTGCAGCAATCCTTACCGTGATCGGTAACGTGGCAGGTATGGACGCATTAAAGATCATTGATTTCTCTGCATTCGCAAATATGCAGTGGTATCCGAATTTTACCTTCGTAACCGCATTCGGATCTCCGTTTGGTTACGGAGAGGTCGGATCCATGGGTGCTTATTTAGGAACCATTGCAGTTGCTTATGTTCCGGTTGCCTTCGTTGTATTCGCAGAACATATTGCTGACCATAAGAATCTTTCTTCCATTATTGAAAGAGATCTGTTAGAGGATCCCGGTCTTCACAGAACCCTGCTCGGTGATGGTGTCGGATCCATGGCGGGTGCATTCTTCGGTGGCTGCCCGAATACCACATACGGTGAGTCTGTAGGATGTGTTGCCATTTCCGGAAACGCTTCCGTAACTACCATTTTTGTAACTGCTTTAATGTGTATTGCGGCTTCCTTCGTAGCTCCGTTCGTTACCTTCCTTGCAACTATTCCGAACTGTGTCATGGGTGGTGTCTGCGTAGCTCTTTACGGCTTTATCGCAGTATCCGGTCTTAAGATGATCCAGGATGTGGACTTAAACGACAACACGAACCTCTTTACCGTATCCGTAATTCTGATCTGTGGTATCGGTGGTCTTGCCGTAAGCTTCGGTTCCGTTACCATTACCGAGGTAGCATGTGCCCTGATTCTTGGTATCATTACCAATAAGGTACTTTCCATTAGAAAGAAAAAGTAAAACAGACAGGGAACGGATTGTCTGACAGATAAGAAGAATGAAGGTGTCATCCATGGAAGGCTGCAGAGCCGGTGGATGACACTTTTTTTAATTCTTACTAAAGTTCTTTTGAAAACTACCGATAATTATATCAAAGAAAAAATTATTCTATGTAGAACGTAAGGGATGGAAATCCACGGAAGGAGGTATCCATATGCGTATTGAAGCATATACCCAGGTACAGCAGCTTTATAATACGAAGAAGGCTTCGAAGCCGCAGGCAGCAGCGAAGAAGGGATTTTCCGATCAGCTTCAGATTTCAAGCATCGGTAAAGATATCCAGACAGCCAAAGCCGCAGTTGCAGGCAGCAGTGACATCAGGGAAGATGTGATTGCACCGATTAAGGCGAAGCTCCAGAACGGAACGTATGAAGTAAGCAATGAAAGCTTTGCAGATAAATTATTTGCAAAATATGAAGAAACGAGGTAATTCAAGTGGCAAGTTTAATGGAGAACCTGATTGATGTATTGAATAACGAAAGTCAGGAATATGAACAACTGCTTGAATTATCTACGAAGAAGACACCGGTTTTGGTAGCCGGTAACTTAGATGAATTAGCCCGCATCACGGATGAAGAACAAATCGTTGTCAGCAGAATCAGCCATTTGGAACACCAAAGACAGGAGGTATTTGCCGACATCGCCAATGTAATTAACAGGGACGTTAAAACAATGCTGCTTCCGGATCTCATTGAGATTCTGGCACAAAGACCGGAGGAACAGCAGAAGCTGGCTAAAGTGCATGATCGTCTGCGCACCGTCGTCCATGAAGTAAAGAGAGTGAACGATCAGAACCGTATTCTGATTCAGAATTCACTGGAGATGATCGATTATGATCTCAATATGCTTCAGTCGATGAAATCCGCTCCGGAAACGGCGAATTATAACCGCGGAGCATACAACACGGGAGCACAGATGGGTGTAGAGGTAAGCGCATTTGATGCGAAACAGTAGAACTTGTTAATAAGTAGGTGATGATATGTCTTTGATGGGAAGCTTATATGTGGGACAGAGCGGTCTTCAGACCGGTCAGAACGCATTAAATACAACTGCACATAATATGTCAAACGTGGACACGATCGGCTATACCCGTCAGCAGGTACAGCAGACGGCCCGTTCCTATAGAACTCTTTCGAAAACCAATTCTGCCAATGCGTATCAGCAGGCAGGTCTGGGCGTTCAGTATGCCCAGGTAAAGCAGGTCAGAGATTATTTCCTTGATAAAACTTACCGCCGCGAATCCGGTCGTAGTGCATTTTATGATACGACCTATGATGCCGTTGGCGAAATTGAGAACCTCTTTCAGGAGCTGGAAGGGGAAGCTTTTGCGGACGCAATTAAGAATCTTTGGGAATCTGTACAGGAAATTGCCAAGGATCCTTCCAATGCAGTAAACCAGGGAGTATTTATCCAGCGCTGCAGCGAATTCACCACAAGAGCCGCTGCAGTATACGAGGGACTCTGTGAATATCAGGATAATATGAATTATACAGTGAAGCAGAAGGTTGACCAGATGAATAAATATGGCGCCAGAATTGCGGAGCTGAACCAGCAGATTCTCAGAATAGAGGCTGCACAGGTAGAGAAGGCCAACGACCTGAGAGATGAGCGGAACCAGTTAACCGATGAACTCTCCAAGCTTGCGCATATTAATTTAAAAGAAGATATTGATGGTAACTTTATTATTTCTGTGGAAGGAACTGAATTTGTCAAGGAAGACGGAATTAATGAGATTGCTCTTTTACAGGATGAAAATACAGGATTCTATACCCCGTACTGGAAGCACTTTGCACAGACGGATGCTGCCGGAAACCTGGATATTTCCCGTGCAAAGGTGTTTAACCTGGATGCAGAGATTTCCACAGAGATGAATACGGATATCGGTGGACTGAAGGCAACTTTGATTGCCAGAGGCGATCACCGAGCAACCTATAAGGATCTTGAGAATAAGGATGTATACGATAAGAGCATTGCACCGTCTATTGTGATGAACATTCAGGCAGAATTTGACCAGTTGATTAACAAGGTAGCAACGAAGCTCAACGAAGTGATTAAGAATGCAGCCGATGCAGCGAAGGCAAAGGATCCGGATACCCATTATATGCGGGATCCGAACTCGAATCCTCCCTATAGTGCGGTGTTGAAGATCTTCGTTACGAAATCGGGAGATGAGATGACGGTATCGAATCTTATGGTAGATGATACGATCAAGCAGTCCCCCTCTTTACTTGGCTTTATCAAGGATGACAAGAAGGTCGATCAGGAAACAGCCGATGCGTTAAAGGATATTTTTACACAGGAAAATTATACACTCAATCCCAATGTCAAGACGAAAACGACCTTCCGGGATTATTATAACAATCTGATTTCCCAGGTATCCAATACCGGTAATGTTTTAAAGGGAATCAGTGAGAACCAGCAGCAGACGGTAGACAGTACCTATGCTGCGCGGGAACAGATCGTAGGTGTTTCGGCTGACGAAGAAATGAGCAACATGATCATGTTTCAGAATGCATTCAATGCATCCAGCCGTTACATCAATGTCGTAAGTGAGATGTTAGAGCACATTTTAACAACACTTGGAAGATAAGAAAGGAAGTGACCCCTTATGCCGTCACAATTTTTCGGACTGACGATTGCAGGATCGGGCTTACGGGCTTCGAACGCTGCATTAAATACAACTGCAAACAATATTGCCAATGAGCAGACCAAGGGTTACAGCCGTCAGGAGGTTACCCAGCAGGCAAGCGATGCGCTGCGGACCTTTACTACATACGGATGTGCCGGTGCCGGTGTCGATACGATTGCGATTGAGCGTGTACGGGATGGCTTCTATGATGTGAAGTACTGGAATAACAACTGCAAATATGGGAATTATTCCGTGAAGCAGTATTACATGAAGACCATTGAGGACTATTTTAAAGACGATGGCTCGGTAGGAACAAGCGGTTTCAAAACCATTTTTGACAACATGAGTGCCGCTTTACAGTCTGTTACCACGAACTCCAGCTCCACGACCAGTAAGGCACAGTTCATTTCCACAGCCAAGTCCTTAACGGATTACTTCAACAATATGTATGGTAACCTGCAGGAGCTGCAGAAGGACATTAACCTTGAAATCAAACAGAATGTAGATCAGATCAATTCCATTGCAGAAAAGCTCTCCACCCTGAATAAACAGATCAATGTCATTGAAATGTCTGGCTCCAGAGCCAATGAGCTGCGTGACCAGAGAGAAGTGCTGATTGATGAGCTTTCCGAAATCGTAGACGTGGATATCACGGAGCATGATATTCTGGATTCCAGTGGCGGCAAGACCGGTGGAACCAGATATATCGTTAAGATTGGCGGTGGACAGACACTGGTCGATGCGAACGATTACAACAACCTGACTTATGTCGCAAGGGCATCGGATGAAAAGCTGAATCTCACCGATGCGGATGGTTTATATAATATCAAATGGGAAAACGGCAATGACTTTTCCCTTGCCAATGCTTCCCTGAACGGTAAGCTTAAAGGACTTTATGAGCTTTGCTATGGTAATGATAAGGCGAACTTCTCGGGAACGGTGAAATCGGTGGATGAAACCAGAAATGAAGTAACAGTTTCCATTACGGATGATAAATTAAAGAATTTAAAGGAAAGCATGCTTTGTAAGGCAGGCGGTGAAATTACGATCGGTAATGTGAAGTATCTTTATACCGACTGGAGCTTCGATGAAGCAACGAATACCTATACCTTTCAGTTGAGCAACGATACAGCACGTTCTCCGAAGATTACCGCAGGAATGTTTGGAAAGAGCGTCCGTACCTCAGAAAAGGTTGCCTATCAGGGAATTCCTTATTATATGCAGCAGATGAATACCTGGATCCGTGGATTTGCTGAGAAGGTGAATGAAATCTTCAACGCAGGAACGAATGCCTACGGAGACAGCGGCGCTGCCAACAAAGGAAACATTCTTTTTACCGGATATGACAATGTATCGGGTAAGCAGTACACGCTGGATGAATTGATGAAAGGAACCGCCCAGAATGGTTACGGCGGTTATTATCTGCTGACAGCCGGCAACTTCAGTATTAATGAAGCATTGCTTAGTGAATACGGCGGTGATGCAGACCTGCTTGGAACCAGAAGCAGTGATAAGGTTGGTGTGGAGGAATGCGAACAGGTGAAGGAAGTCATCACCATGCTTACCAGTAAAGAGAAGTTCAGCTTCCGTAATGCTTCTGCCAATCAGATGCTGGAACTGATTTTATCCGATATTGCATTGAATGCAAGCAATGCCAATACCTTCCAGAAAACTTACGAGGGATTGAAAACCTCGATTGATAACCAGAGATCATCGGTATCCGGTGTGGATAAGGATGAAGAGGCAGTCAGCCTTGTGAAATACCAGAATTCCTATACACTGGCATCCAAGATGATCCAGACGCTTACGGAAATTTACGACCAGTTGATTTTAAATACGGGAGTATAAGTATTACCGGTATTTGGATTTGATGTTTTTGATTTTCAGGTATGCGGAGTGATATCTTAATTATGGCGGAACGGATTCCCTGAAAGGAGAAAGGTTTACTATGAGAATTACGAACAAAATTATGCAGAACAATTCCTTGTACAATATCAATAACAACAAGATTCTGCAGGACAGGTTAAGCACACAGATGTCTACCCAGAAGACAATCACAAGACCTTCGGATGATCCGGTTGTAGCAATCCGTGCGCTCCGTCTCCGGAGCAGTGTTTCCGAACTGACCCAGTTTTATAAGAAGAACGCCCCGGATGCCCAGAGCTGGATTGAAGTAACCGGAAAGGGGCTTTCCACGGTAACCGATATTCTTACCGATATGAATAAGCAGGCGAACAAAGGTGCCAACAAGGATTATACGTCCAGTGAACTTTCCATTATTATCAAGCAGTTACAGTCTTTGAGAGACGAGTTTTATGCAACCGGAAATCTGGATTATGCCGGAAGATATGTATTTACCGGCTACCGGACAGATACCACCATGACTTTTACTAAAGGCGAGGTGGAAGAGACCAAGCCGAGCTATGTGATTCACGAACAGGGAATCATGGCAGATTTTGACAGTATTAATTACACCTATACTGCAAATCTGGATGGGATGAATGCCAGCAATTATGATAAGAAGGATGTCATTGAACAGGACGTTGTGAATGGGGATATCCACCGGATCCGTTTGGCATACAATCAGGTGGAGAGCTTTGACAGTATTCAATTAGTAGATAAGGATGGAAAAACCGTAAAGGCAACTTATAATCCAACCCAGATTTCTACTACGGCAGATCCGGATCCGTACAAAACGATTCAGAATGCAAACCAAAACGGAGATAAACTGATTGTATTCGTACCGGAAACCGGAGAGGTTCTTTTCTCAGATAAAGCATATGAAGAAATGAATACGGCAGCAGGTGGTATCTCCGGATCAGAAACCGAAATCCGTATGAATTATACGAAGAGTGAATGGCAGGTTGGCGACCTCCGTCCGGAACATTACTTTGCCTGTGAGGGAACGACAACCAAGGACGGCGTACCAAAGACGGTTTCCTATAATAAAGAGTATCTGGACGGAACGAAAGAAAAGCAGAGCATCGAATACGATGTGGGATATAATCAGAAGATCGAAGTAAATACCACCGCAGATGAAGTGTTTAACCACAATCTGGATCGTGATATTGATGATCTGGTTAACGCATTGGCATCCTTAGAGAAGATTGAGAGCACCCAGACGGATCTTAAGAATGTACTTTCCGGACTGGAAGAAGGAACCGATGACTATAAGAAGGTGCAGACGAAGCTGGAGGCAGCGGATAAGGCATTCAGTTATATCCGTCAGAATATCCACGATCTCATGCAGCATACCATTACTTCCACGCAGAATTATCTTGATGATACGAACGTGGCAATCACCGATAATGGTACGAGAGAGGCAAGACTTGACCTTATCAGTAACCGTCTGATGGATCAGCAGACCACCTTCAAGACACTGCAGTCTGAGAATGAAGATGTGGATATTGCAGATGTAACAATCCAGCTTACCAGCACGAAGCTGACCTATGATGCTGCATTGATGGCAACCGGTAAGATTATGCAGACATCGCTCATGAACTATATTTAAAAGGGAGAAGATTATGAATATAAAGACGAAAAATTTCGGAGAAATTACAATCGCAGATGAAAAGATCATTGAATTCCCGTCCGGAATCATCGGATTCCCGGATCTTACCCAGTTTGCCCTGATTCATGACGAGGATAAGGGCGTAGGCGGCATTCACTGGCTGCAGTCCGTGCAGGAACCGAACTTCGCAATGCCGGTTATGGATCCGCTTCTTGTAAAGGAAGATTATAACCCGACTGTAGAGGATGAACTGCTGACTCCGATCGGAGAAATCATTCCGGAAGAAATCCTGGTAATGGTTACCGTAACTGTTCCGAGTGACCTGACTAAGATGAGCGTGAACCTCTGCGGACCGATCGTGATTAATTCCTCAACCCGCAAGGCAGTACAGATTATTGTAGAGGGCGAAGATTATCAGGTGAAGTTCCCGATTTATGATATTCTTAAGAATAAGAAGAAAGCAGGTGAATAGATGTTAGCTTTATCCAGAAAGAAGGGCGAATCCCTCGTACTTAACAACAACATTGAAGTAACCGTTCTTGAAATCAAAGGCGAACAGGTAAAGCTAGGCATCAGTGCACCGAAGGATGTTCCGATTTACCGTAAAGAAGTCTATACCCAGATCCAGGCAGCCAACGAAGCAGCAGTCGATACCGACGGCATGGCAGCATTGAAGGATTTGCTGGGATAATGAATGAAAACGAAATGGAGAAACAGCTTGCATGAAAAGGTGGATACACACCCTGTGCAGGCTGTTTTTTTGAACGTTTTTGCTTGGAATGCGACTATACATTTGTTCGAAATTTGGATATAATGATATAGGTAGTTTATAAAAGGCAAAAATAGTTAGAGGGAGGAGATCATATGGATTGCGTCCTGATGAACAAGAATATACCTGTTGTTAAATTGGAGCTGGACGAGGACACAGCAACGATCTTAAAAGTAAAGCAGATCCATGAACTTCATTTCCTTCCTGTTGGAATATCGATTTCGGCTGGAATTCCGAATAGGAAGGATCTGAATGACTGGTGGCTTGGAAGAAGCATTCCGGCAAGCAGATCTGGAATTCGAACAGCGTTGGAGCAGCTGGGAGTACCATATTCGGAGCAGCTGCTATTAAGATGTTATGGTTTGAGTTTGTCAGATCAGTACTGGATGAAGCCACTGCATAGCGAACTGGAATGGAAGAATATTAATTTCTTTGAAAATGACTTTTCGGATGATGTGGGAAATATCCTGTTTGGACAGCCGGCAATCGGCGATGTTGATCTGATGTCACCATGTAATACTTCTGATGGATGGCTTAAAAAGAAATGGAAAATCATGGATTCCAAAAGATGCTTGATCAAAGGCGGTAGTAATCCATATATGCAGGAACCGGTAAATGAGGTATTCGGGACAAGACTGCATCAGCGGCTTCACTGTGAAAAGTATGTGCCTTACTGGCTGATGACGGAGAAGGGGATTCCTTATAGTGTCTGCGAGAACTTCATTGATCCGCATACTGAACTGGTAAATGCCGTGAGTATTAATCGGAGCATGAAGAAGAAAAGCCAGTTTTCTTCTTATGATCATTTTATAAATGCATGTGAGCAGCTTGGCATTACAGGAATGAAGAAATTTTTGGATTACATGTTAGTGTTTGATTACCTGATGGCAAATACGGATCGACATTTTGGCAACTTTGGAGTAATCCGGAATGTTGATACTCTGGAATGGGTTGGTCCGGCACCAATATTTGACAGTGGGACAAGTCTGTGGCATGACAAACTTACAAAAGCCATTACGCCATTGTCGGAGGTTGAGACAAAACCATTTTATGCGGAAGCCTCCAGACAGATGAAACTGGTTTCGGATCTTAGCTGGATCCCGTTTGAAGAGTTAAGAAATATCGGGGATGATGTAAGGGAGATCTTTGTGCCTACGGAATTCATTGATGAAGAGCGGATTGAGACTCTGGCCCGCGCAGTGGCCGGAAGAGCAGAGGAACTGGAAGATATGGCGAATGACCGTTGAAACAGCCTCTGGCAGGATGAGAAAAATTTCTATAGGGGGTTAATCTTTTACTACCGAAAACCGATATAAACTACAAGAAACCGTTAAATATGAGATTGTGACCATGTCTGAAAGACATCAGGGAAGCACAGGGAGGTGTACACAATGGCAATTGAACCACTAAGCAGTGCCATGACATATCAGGCACAGAACGTACAGCAGGCAAAGCCTGTACAGAAAGCTGTAGAAAACACGGACGTTTCCTATACAGCAGAGCAGACCGTCAGCTTTGATCCGACAACTGTTAAGATCAAGGACGTAGAGGGTAAGGGAGCAGAGACCGGAAATCAGGGCTCTTCCGAGCAGCAGACAGCAAGCAATGAACAGATTAAGAAAGCTGTCGAGCAGTTGAACAAGAACATGTCTCATTCCGAAGCAATCTTTGGAATCCATGAGGCAACAAACCGCGTAACAATTAAAATCGTAGATAAGGACACCAAGGAAGTGATTAAGGAGCTTCCGCCGGAGAAGACCCTTGACATGATTGCCAAGGCATGGGAACTGGCCGGTATTCTTGTAGACGAGAAACGATAGAAGGCAGGAGGAACAGAGCATGGCAATGCGTATGACCGGAATGATGTCCGGAATGGATACAGAAAGCATTATCCAGGAACTCGTTGCTGCCAAGAGAACGAAGGTCGATGATGTTAAGAAGAAACAGACCAAGTTAGAGTGGAAGCAGGATGCCTGGAAGGAATTAAATACGAAGCTTAAGAATCTCCAGAGCAAGTATGTCAGCAATATGCGTTTCAGCACTGCATATATGAAGAAGACCACGAAGGTGTCTAACAGTAGTGCAGTCAGTGTCATCACCGGAGAGAACGCAGTTAATGGCGTACAGTCTCTTCAGGTAAAGCAGCTTGCTAAGACCGGTTATCTGACCGGTGCTGAAATGAAGAGAAAGAGCACAAGTGGCGGAAGTCTTACCGCTTTGTCCAAATTGAGTGATCTGGCCGGCAGTGAAAGTATTACCGGTTCGGGGCAGATTAAGATTAAGGCCGGCTCGAAAGAAGTCAGCATGAATATTACAGCAGATACAACGATTTCTGATGTGATGAATCAATTAAAAGATGCCGGACTGAATGCAAATTTTGATGCGAAACAGCAGCGTCTTTTCGTAAGCGCCAGAGAGTCCGGAAAAGCTAACGATTTCAGTATCGCAGGACTTGATGCCAACGGACAGGCAGCTCTGAACGCACTGGGAATCAGTGCATCATCGGATGGATCATCCAAGATTGATGGACAGGATGCAATTATTTACTTAAATAAGGCAAAGTTTACAAATTCCACAAACTCCTTTGAGATTAACGGGCTCACAATTACTGCATTAAATGAGACAAAGGATGGCGAGGATGTAACGATCACGACACAGGATGATACCGATGGCATCTATGACATGATCAAGAACTTCTTTAAGGAATACAACTCCATCATCAATGAAGTGGATAAACTGTATAATGCAGACTCCGCTTCTAAGTATGAGCCTCTTACCGATGAAGAAAAGGACGCATTAACTGATTCGGAAGTAGAAAAGTACGAGAAGAAGATTAAGGATTCCCTGCTTCGCCGTGATTCGAATCTTTCTTCCATTCGTACCAAATTCACCAGTACGATGAGCACAGGTGTGGAAGTGAATGGAAAGAGAATGCATTTAAATGATTTCGGCATTGATACTCTTGGGTATTTTACCGCAGCGGATAATGAGAAGAATGCATATCATATCGATGGCGATCCCGATGATGACAGTACATCCGGTAATGCGGATAAGCTGAAATCCCTGATTTCATCGGATCCGGATACAGTAGTATCTTTCTTCAGTTCTTTGAGCAGAGAATTATATTCTGCCATGGATAGTTTATCATCCGCAGTACAGGGCTACCGTACTTATGGAAGCTTCTATGATGACAAGAAGATGAAGTCAGATTATGCGGACTATACTACCAAGATTGCTGAAATGGAACAGAAAGTCAACGATTACGAAGATAAATGGTACAAGAAATTTAGTAAAATGGAAACGGCACTTGCAAAGATGCAATCGAATTCCAGTGCGATTTCCAGCTTGCTTGGAGGTTCATAAAGATGGCAATACCTGCAGCATATGCACAATATAATAATAGTAAGGTTCTGACAGCCTCCCCGGCAGAACTGACACTGATGCTTTATGAAGGAGCAATCAAGTTCTGCAACATTGCCATTATGGCAGTTGAGAAGAAGGATGTTCAGAAGGCTCATACGAATATTGTGAAGGTAGAAAATATTGTGAATTATCTTCAGAGCACATTGGATATGAAGTATCCTGTTTCGCAGGATTTCGATCGCATTTATGTTTATCTGCAGCAGCGTCTGACGCAGGCCAATATGAAGAAGGATCCGGAAATCTTAAATGAAGTGTGCGAGCATCTTCGATCATTGCGTGATACATGGAAAGAAGTTATGGCTAAGTCACAGCATAAGGGAGCTGAATAATGGAAAATTATTTATCCGTATTGGAAGATAGTCTGAGAAAGAAACTGCAGATTCTGGATGAGCTGACTACATATACAATGGAGCAGCAGGAATTACTGAAGGCTGAAGAACTGGATTATGAGGCATTTGACCAACTGGTAGAGAAGAAGGATCCACTGGTTCAGATGATTATGGAGCTGGATCAGGGATTTGAAACGGTTTATGACCGGATTAAGGAACAGCTTCTTGGACATAAGGAACAGTATGCGGTACAGATCCGGACTTTACAGGGGTTGATCAGCGAACTTACGGATAAAAGTGTAAAACTGCAGGCAATGGAGCAACGGAATAAGGCCACGGTGGAACAGCAATTTCGTAAATCCAGAGAGAAGATCCGTCAGGGAAGACATAATAAACAGGTAGCGCTGAATTATTATAAAAATATGAATCGTTCAGAGTATGTACCACCACAATTCCTGGATGATAAGAAGTAATATGGACTGTAGCATGGCAGATTCGAAAAAACATCAATAAAAAATCAAATATTAGTTTTACAAAAAATGCAAAAAGGGGTTAAGTATTCCGAATACACTCCGATATATATTACAAATAAAACAAAACAAACATTTAAAAATAAAAGTTTTGTTTTAGAGAACCGCAGAGTATCTTTCGAAGGCGTACGATTTCAAAAGAAATCTGCACTATAAATTAAACACTCACTGCATGGAAGCAGTGAACAATTTCAAGGAGGAATGAATTATGGTAGTACAACACAATCTTACAGCAATGAACTCTAACAGAATGTTAGGACTCACAACTAAGACACAGGCTAAGTCCACAGAGAAGTTATCTTCCGGATACAAGATCAACAGAGCAGCAGATGATGCAGCAGGTCTTTCCATTAGTGAGAAGATGAGACGTCAGATGAGAGGCTTAACACAGGCTTCCGCTAACGCTCAGGACGGTATCTCTTGTGTACAGACAGCAGAAGGTGCACTTGCAGAAGTAGAAGATATGCTTCAGAGAATTAACGAACTGGCTGTTAAGGGTGAAAACGGAACTCTTACCACTCAGGACAGAAGCTACATCGGATCTGAAGTATCCCAGTTAATGCAGGAAATCAATCGTGTTAAGCAGACCACAACCTTCAATGAGCAGAGCTTATTAAATGGTTCTTTCAATGCTAAGAATCTTCAGGTTGGCGCAGAGTCTAATAAGAACAACAAGATTTCTGTTACTATTAAGAACATGGGCGTTTCTACACTGGCTACTACATTTAGTACCATGTTGCAGAAGATGAGCGCTGCTACATCTTTACAGAAATCCTCAGCAGTTGTAAAGAAATTCCTGAGCTTCTGTAAATTATCCAGTGGAGCAAAGGTCGCAGAAGCTAACTTACTGAAGGCTTCCCACTTTGCAGGTCTGAATGTTTGGGCTAAGTCCGCTATTCAGGATGTATCCGAACAGAGATCTGACCTTGGTGCTATTCAGAACCGTCTGGAGCACACCATCAACAACCTTGATAACGTTGTAGAGAACACAACAAGTGCTGAATCTGCTATCCGTGATACAGATATGGCATCTGAAATGGTTAAGTATTCCAACAACAATATCCTTGCACAGGCTGGTCAGGCAATGCTTGCACAGGCTAATCAGTCCAATCAGGGTGTTCTGTCCTTACTTGGCTAATTTCTGTAGAGAATGCAATGAAACAATGACTACCAAAAGGAACCGGACAACATCCGGTTCCTTTTTTCATAACAGGAGGTTCTTATGGAATTTTCAGATTCCTATTTTGAAGAAGAGGTACGGGACGGCTTTTATATCAGTTCTAAGATGAAATGCTGCTGGGCAGCCCAGCTGGAGGTGCTCCTGGTGGTTGATGAAATCTGCCGGAAGCATAACATTCAGTATTTTGCGGAATGGGGGACTCTGCTTGGCTGTATCCGGCATGGCGGTTTCATTCCGTGGGATGATGATATGGACATCTCCATGAAACGTCTGGATTATGAAAAATTTCAGAAGATCGTGGAGGCAGAGCTCCCGGAAGGATATACGATTCTCTGGTACGGGAATGATGAAAATTACTGGGATGTCATGATGAGGGTGATTAACAGCGATTTCGCGAATTTTTCGCCCGAATTTCTGGATAAATATCATAATTGTCCCTATCCTGCCGGAATCGATATTTTCCCTCTGGATTATGTGACGAATAATAAGGAAGAGGAAGAGATCCAGAAAGAACTGGTTGAACTTGTGAAAACTGTGGCGGACTCCAATGGACAGGGATATCTGAAGGAGCAGGATCTGGAAGGACTGCTTACCTTAATTGAAAATGTGTGCGGACAGAAGATAGAACATGATGGTAATATTAAGAACCAACTATATAAGCTGCTTACCGCCTTATATGCATTATACGGAGAAGAGGACGGAGACAGAATCGCATTGATTCCCCAATATCTTGAGTCGGGCTGCAGTGTTTATCCTAAGGAATGTTATGCGGATTCCGTACAGATGCCCTTTGATGTGGTTACCATGCCGGTGCCTATGGGTTATGACGAGGTCCTTAAACTTAAGTATGGAGATTATATGCGCAATGTCAGAAGCGGTGGCGGACATGATTATCCTTATTTTGATGCACATGACAAGTTCTTAAAGGAAAATGGAGTAGAGATCCCGATGTATCAATATCCATCCGGACTCTCAGAAAGGGTCAAGGCACCTGCTTTTAAACAAAGCCTGTTACAGAAGCTGCAGCTCCTTAGTCAGATACATGAAAAGCTTGAACTGCTGATACAGACGGGAAACCGGGAACTGGTACAGAAGCTGTTTGAAGAACTGCAGAATGTAGCGGTTGTCATTGGCAGCTCCGTTGAGAAGAAGCTGGGAGAAGGAACGGAGATTGTTTCATTTCTGGAGCAGTATTGTGAAGGTGTATTTGAGTTATATGGTGTTGTATCCTCGAATATGACAGTGGATGGAAAGGAAGTCCGTGCTATTTTGGACGATGCCTTACAGGTAATCATTGAGAAGGCAGAGGCTCTTTCTGTTAAGAAAGAAATTGTTTTCATGCCTTATCATGCTTCCCAATGGAAAGCAATTGAAAGTGTGTGGAGGAAAGCCTGTGAGGACGAGGACAATATTGTCCGGGTAGTGCCGATTCCCTATTATTATAAAAGGCAGATGGGAGCAGCTCTGAGCGAAAGACATTATGAGGGGGATCAATTCCCGGAATATGTGCCGATTACAGATTTTATGGAGTACGATGTCGAGAACAATCATCCGGATCAGATTTATATTCAGAATCCTCATGATAACTGGGATTATGTGCTGACCGTTCATTTGGATTATTATTCGACAAACCTTTGGAAAGACACAGAGGAATTAATATATATTCCGTGGTTTAAGACAGATGAAATTACAAAGCAGGATGAACGTGCCATCAATGCCATGAAATATTATGTGGCAATGCCCGGTGTAGTGAATGCAGATCAGGTGATTGTCCAGTCGGAAGCAATGAAACAAAGCTATGTGGAATACTTAAGTCAGTGGGCCGGAGAAGAGACACGTCCGATCTGGGAAGAAAAAATTTCGGGAGCCGGTTCTCCTTTAGATGATGTGGAGGATCAGGGGGAGCAGCGTCCGGAGGAATGGCAGGGAAAAAAGGTGCTACTGTATTATGTCAGTGGAAATGGCCTCCTGGAGCATGGAGAGGAAATGCTTGCCAAAATGCGGAATTCCATGGCAGTGTTTGAAAAACAGGCAGACAGATTACAGATTATCTGGCTGCAGGATCTGCAGCTTAGACAACGGCTTCAGAAGAGAGCACCGCAGCTTCTGAAGGAATATGAACAGGCAGTGCTTGATGCGGATCAAAAGAACTGGATTACCATAATGGGGGATCCCGATAAGGAGAGGGCAGTGAAGTTGTCGGATGCCTTTTACGGAGACGGTGGCAAGAGTGCTCAGCTTATGATGATAGCTAAGAAGCCGGTCATGCTTCAGAATGTAGATATACGATGAAAGGGATAGTTATTGCCAAGATAACGTTGGATGATTATCAAATGAGGAAGCTTCAGGATGAGTATGGAGGAAACATTTCTGTTGGATGAAGTCCGATGCGGTTTTGTAGTACCTACTGCCGTTAAACAGGCATGGACAGCGGAACTGGAAGTTCTGATGGAGATCGACAGAGTATGCAGATTGCATCATATTACCTATTATGCGGATTGGGGAACCCTGCTTGGCGCCGTACGTCATGGAGGGTTTGTTCCCTGGGACGATGATCTGGATATTGTGATGAAACGTGCCGATTATCAAAGGTTTATGGAAGCTGCCCGTTTTGATATGGAAGAAGGATTTGATGTGCAGACCTTCCGTAATCAGCCGGACTTCTGGCTGTTTATGGGAAAGGTTGTCAGCAAAAATCACTTTTGCTTTACTAAGGAGCACCTGCGTCGTTTTCATAATTTCCCGTATATTGCCTGTGTAGATATTTTTGTGCTGGATTATGTCCATGAGGATCCTGTTAAGGAAGAAAAGCGGAAATCCATATGTAAATACATGCTGGGAATCGCAGACGGGATCGTAGAAGGACAAATTAAGGGTGAAGATCGGGAATGGCATCTTCGCAGATTGGAACAGATGACGGGACAGCATTATGAACGGATTGAAAATCCGGTGACCATGGGAAGGTATCTTTATGGAGAAGTGGAGAAGCGTTTTGCAGAGGTTACTGAACAGGAGTCGGATCATCTGGTGCAGATGTTCCCCTGGGGACTGAAAGAAACGGCTCATTATTATCCAAAGGAGTACTATAAAGAACCTGTCTGTCTGCCATTTGAATATACAACCATACCGGTTCCGCCCTTGTATGATAAGATGCTTCGGGAGCGATACGGAGATTATTTGAGACCTGTTAAGGATGCCGGAGCACATGATTATCCTTTTTTTGAAGGGCAGAAGAAAAATCTGCAGAAAGTGCTTGATTTTCCATTGCCTTCCTTTCAATTCGACAGATCAAAATTACAAAGAACCAAAGAAGAGCTGGATTATAAACAGAAATCTTATAAAGTATTGGGAGAGGAATGCTTACAGGAGCTTCTTAACCTGAAAGAACAGATTATAAATGCAATCCAGGATCAGAAACTAGAAGTGGCAGCAGAGACAATATCGGTAAGTCAGCAGCTGGCAATTGATTTCGGGACATTGCTTGAGCAGGTAGGCTATGAGAAAAGTGAAATTGTCAAGTGTTTAGAACGGTATTGTGAGGAACTGTACCGGTTATATCAGATGTATATTACTGCAGATAGCGAAATGCGTGATGAAGCAGTGCCGGAGCAATATGTAGATACCGGTTCGGTGAATATAAATTTTGATAAATTGTCTGACACTATGTTGATAATGGAACGGGAATGGATCCAAAATGTTAGATCAAAGGAAACTGTGTTATTTCTGATTAGTCATCTAAGGGAATGGGAAAATGTCCGGTTATTATGGAATGAAAAGGTTAATAGTCCGGAGAGTATGCTATATCTTGTGATCCTGCCGTATTATGATAAGGATTATGATGGATCTCTGGTGAAGTGGCATACGGAAGATGCAATTGGGTTTGCAAAATCAGCCGGTGTGGATGATTCCCGGATTCTGAATGTGAAGCAGATCAGTGCAGAATATCTGGAGCTGCTGCACCCGGAACAGATTTATATCCAGAATCCATATGATGAATGGAATCCGAATATTAGTATCCCTCCACTGTTTTATGCAGCGAATATCCGAAAGTATACGGATGAACTGATTTATGTATCTCCTTATGGAGAGGGAGAATTATATGGAAAGGCTTCCAGAGAATACCGGAATATGCAGTATTATGTGGCCATGCCGGGAGTGATGTATGCGGATCGGATTCTGCTTAATTCTGAAAATAAAAAGAAATGGTATGTTGAGAAACTGAGTGAATTTGCCGGAGAAGAAACAAAAGAAAGCTGGCAAAAGAAAATTGAGGTATGGAATACAGAAGTAAATTCCTGGCAGCAATATGAACAAAAAAACAGTGAAGTTACAGGTAAAAAGAAATTGCTGTATGGAATCAGTCTGGGCACCTATATGGAAGATCCGGAGGCAGCAGGACGAAAGATCAGGAATAATCTGCATATTTTCGAAGAATATAAGGATAACATAGAAGTTACGGTGTATTTGTTTCCTGAGAACGTAAATGATACATGGAAAGTAATAAAAGAGGAAATCGAGGATTTATTTCGGAATCTGCAGGACAAGTCCGGCAGAATGAGCACAGGCTGGCTGCTGGTGGAAGAACAGCAGGTGAAGCATAGGGAATATGATGCTTATTATGGAGATCCCATGCCTGCCGTTATGGAGTTCTGTGAACAGAAAAAGCCGGTTATGATTCAGAATATGCTAATAGATTAGGCAGAAGGTATTGAAACCTACAGAAAGATATGCTATGGTAGAAACAATAAAGGCATACATTTCTGAAATCTAATTTTCTATATATCCCGTTATGACTTAGGCGGATGATGCAGCTGTGCTTTTTCCAAAACAACTATTTGAATAAGTAAGAGATGATATGAATATATAGGTACATTGTCTTTCATGAAAAAGGCAATTGAGAGTAAATGTGTGTTGTTATTACAACATAAAGACAGGCTTATAGGTGACAAACTATAAACAGTCAAGGGGTTTTAAAAAATTTTTTGAATTGTAAAA
>OGOZ01000235.1_pt1 | contig 39772 bp, 43 predicted proteins | sample 1552801 | NCBI WGS metagenome assembly OGOZ01 (sample SAMEA2580196, study PRJEB22360) | human gut metagenome | biome: human gut; feature: human-associated habitat; material: faeces | place: Denmark | collected 2008/2010 | reverse complement strand
ACAGGACTTAAAATCCTGCGAGTGTAAAAGCTCATATCGGTTCAAGTCCGATCTGAGGCACCAATTTGGAGGAATACCCAAGTCTGGTTGAAGGGACCGGTCTTGAAAACCGGGAGGTCGAGAAATCGGCGCAGGGGTTCGAATCCCTTTTCCTCCGCCACTTAATATTTCGCATGATTTATGCGATGAAAGATTATATTATCGCGGGATAGAGCAGTTCGGTAGCTTGTTGGGCTCATAACCCAAAGGTCACTGGTTCAAATCCAGTTCCCGCAACCATTGGTTCCGTGGTGTAGTGGTTATCACACTCGCCTGTCACGCGAGGGATCGCGGGTTCAAGTCCCGTCGGAACCGCCATTTGGCTTCATAGCTCAGTTGGCAGAGCACAAGACTGAAAATCTTGGTGTCGTTGGTTCGATTCCAACTGAAGCCACCATTTTGTTAAAATAGATTACAAATGTAACAAACTTGTTGTAAAGCGATTCCGACGGGATTTTAAACGCGCTCATAGCTCAATTGGATAGAGCATTTGACTACGGATCAAAAGGTTATGGGTTCGACTCCTATTGGGCGCACCATTATATCGGGAAGTGGCTCAACTTGGTAGAGCATTTGGTTTGGGACCAAGGGGTTGCAGGTTCAAATCCTGTCTTCCCGACCATTAGAAAATAAAAACTTGCAATGCAAGTTTTTTTATTTATTGATTTTTTCATAAATAAAAGAAAAATCTTTATAATAAATAACAAAATTAACGCCATGATATCTTATGTTGTCTAAACTATATAGTACAATATTAAAATTTATCGAGATTATACCATCTTCAATTGCTTTAATTAAAAAAATTGGTTTTTTAAATCTATAAAATATCATATCACAATAATTAATATATTTTTTTCCATTTATATTTTTTTGCATATAACTAATATAGGCTAAATTTTTAAGCTTGTTTTCAACTATTTCGTACAGCTGTTCAAAACTCCAGTAAAATTTTGTACATATGATTTTGTTCTTATAAAATACACATAAATAAATTTTTTCCCATTTATAAGATACTTTTAACATAAATCCGTATCCACTTTTGCAGTATTTTATTTTATTACTTTTAACGTTAATTGAAAGTTTTTTAATTCCATTATCACAGGTATAACCAAAGTTAGTAATCAAATAACTTATAGAATCTTCAAATGACTTATTGTAAATTTTAGGAAAAGAACTGAAAAGTGTTATAGGATAACTATTATACGGAGAAGAAACCTTTAATTCTATTCCAAAAAAGTCAGCAAAACATTTATTATCTAATTGCTTATTGATTAAATTTTCAAACAATTTACCAGCAGCACCGCTATCATAATAGCACGATTCTATATACCTTCGTGCTTTAATATCATTAAACAAATTTCTAAGATAATCAAAAATATCATTCATACTTTACCTCCTAACTAATTATTAAGATAAAAAAATCAAAAACACTTCAACTTTAAGTAAATTAATTGTTAAATTTAACTAAATACCTGAAAAAAACGCAACATAAGTGTTATCATAGATATATGAAAAGTATAATGAGTGAAATAAAATCAAATGGCAACGAAATAATTCGCGACAACAATTTTTTAATTGTTGCATTTCAAAATCGCTTATCATGTAGAATGATAAAGATTTTTGAAAAATATAATATTCCATTTAATAAAAATATAATAAATAAAAGTATCGATGAATATTTAACAAATAACATGATTGAAACAAGTGAAGAGGTAATTGATAAATATATTGAATTACTTAAAAATTATGAAAAAATAATGCAAGATTATGTAACAAGAAAGATAGAAACTGAAGTTATAAAAAAGGCCACTTCAGCTTTTGTTGAAAAAATATCAAACAGAAACAAAGAAAATTTTACAATAAATATGAGTGCAAATTTTATAGAAAATATAAAATCAATGATTTTTGTTTATGATAACAGAGATTTAAATAATGATATATTGTCAAGGATAAATGACGATACTAAAGAAATAATAGATGAAATTAATAGGAATAATTTTAACTATGTTATTGAATCGATAAATATGATAATTAAAAACATTATAAAAAACGTTTAAAATAGAGAGGAAAAATGGAGATACAGGATTTATTAGAAAAGTTAAAAAAAGAGAGTAAAATTTACGTAATTGGACATTCAAATATTGACATTGATTCGGCAGTTTCATCAAAGATATTATCGGAAATATTAAATAATTTTGGAATCAACGCAAGTTATGCTGTTTTAGAGGAAAATTATAAATTTGATGCGTACAATCAAAAAATGGTTGATGCATGTATGAAATTTAAACCAACAATAATAAAAAAAGAAGAAATAAAAAATTGTACATTCTTTTTGGTAGATCATAATGATTATTTACAATCAGTAGGAAAAAATGCAAAAATAGTTGGGTGCATAGATCATCATCCAAATAGCAACAAAGTAAGTCCGGCAATAATAACAGATTTTTGCGCAACCGCATTATATATTTATAATGAATTCAAAGCAATTTATAAATTCTCTAAAGAGCAAAAATTTCAAATATATATGGCCTTTTTAAATGATTCAACATTTGGAAAATCTTCTAGATATAAAGAAAGTGATGAAAATGTTGCTAGAGAATTAGGATTCGAATTTGATTACAATGAAATGTTTAAAAAGTATTTCATTCCAACCGATTTAGAGCAAGGAATTGAAAATATATTGAAAAATGGTTTGAAAAGCTATAAATTTGGTGATATTTACTTTGAGAGCGGATACGTAGAATCATTTGACACATGTAAACTAGAAGAGTTCGAAAATGCAATAAAAAAAAGAAAAAACTATCTAGGAATATGGATAGATTATACAAAAAGCAAAACATATGTTATCTTTAATTATTTAAATAAAATTAAAAAATGGCAATATGACTTTATAGCTTCGCGAGCAACAACAATTTTAAACGATGTATTGTTGTATTTAAATATAGGCAATAAGTAGATTACAGAGAAAGATAAACTTGAGTTTTAATTCGAAATAATGTAAAATCAAAGAAGGTGATTAATATGAATATATATCAAATGGTTAGAAAATTTAAAAGACAATATCCAAAAACAGTAGCATTCCGTACCAAAGCACATGCGTCCGTAATAAGTAGACACTTAAACCCAGGGGAAGAGGTACTTTATGCATTTTGTGCTCAAAAAAATATGAGTTCATTCATGATAATTAACTCATGCGTAATAGCTTTAACAAATAAAAGAATACTTATTGGTCAAAAGAGATTATTATGGGGCTATTTTTTTACTACAATTACTCCTGATATGTATAATGATTTAAAAGTTACAAAAAATTTGATTTGGAGTGATATAGAAATAGATACAGTCAAAGAAAATATATACATTTCAAATATTGATCCAGCTGGTGCAATAGAAATTGAAACGAAAATAACCGAATTTATGATGGCAGAGAAGAAAAAATATGGTCAAAAAAAGTAGTGTAAAATGGATACTTTTTGCATTTATTACGATATTATTACCATGTGGCGTTTTTGCTGAAGACCTAGAATTGATAAGTGACAAATATATTTTTTATAATTTAAATGATAATAAAATATTGATGCAAAAAAATGAGAATGAAGAGACACAAGTTGCAAGTCTAACTAAAATTATGACAACGATAGTAGCAATAGAGAATATTGAAAATTTCGATGAAAAAGTAACAATAACAAAAGAAATGGTAAACAATATTGAATGGGATGTTGCGAAGATTGGATTAAAAGCAGGAGATATAGTGACATACAATGATTTGTTATACGGAGCTATATTACCAAGTGGTGCGGACTGTGTAAATGCTTTAGCAATTTCCATATCAGGAAGTTATCTAGAGTTTGTAAAATTAATGAATAACAAAGCAAAAGATTTGAAATTAGAACATACACATTTTGAAAATGTTGTAGGATTATATAGTAAAGAAAATTATAGTACTGCATATGACATGGCAGAAATACTTAAGTATTCACTAAAAAACAAAAAATTCAAACAAATTTTTGAAACTAAAGAATATACCTTAACAAATGGAAAGAAAATTAAAAGTACATTAAAAGCATACAATCAAAAAGTTGGTGAAGATATCTCATATATTACAGGAGCTAAAACAGGCTATATTAAACTTGCAGGCAATTGTTTAGCATCCACGGCAACAATAGATAATGTTAACTATTTATTAGTAACATTAAATGCATATTCCAGTAAAAAATCACCACATATTTTAGATGCTGTATCAACTTATAAATATTTTTCAAGTAATTATTCATACAAATCAATATTAGAAAAAAACGATGTAATAATTAATTTAAAAACAAAATATGCAAAAGAAAAGAATATAGATATACATTCCAATCAAGAGTATAAATATTATTTAAAAAACGATTTTAATAAAGAAAATCTTGAATATGAATATGATGGAGTAAATGAAATATCGTTCTTCACAAAAAATGGAACAATACTTGGAAAAGTTAAAATAAAATTAAACAACGAAACCTTGAAAACATTTGATTTAATATACAACGAAAAATTAACATTTAGTCTTATATCATTTTTATGGATAAATAAGATTTACGTAATTGTAATTGCATTATTTATGATTTTAATATTAAAGTTAAAGAAAAAAAGAAAAATAAAACAAAGAAGATTAAGAACAAAAGTGGGCTATAATTAAGCCTATTTTTTAACTATAAAAATATTATTGACTTTAAAACACAAAAATTTTACAATAGAAATAGAGGTTTAATAGACTTCTAGAAAGTAATGGAGGAAAATTATGGACAATGTAATTATCTCCATTTTGCTTGTAGTAGTTGGATTGCTTGTGGGCGCTTTCATAATGATAATCATAAACAAATTAAAAGTAAGCGCAGCACAAAAAGAAGCTGATAAACTAATTCAAGATGCTAAAAAGGAAGCGGAAAAAGCAAAAAGAGATGGCATTCTTGAGTTAAAAGAAGAAAGTTACAAGTTAAAAAATCAAACTGATGCAGAAATTAAGGAAAAGAAAAAAGAACTTAATGAACTAAATCAAAGAATTGATAACAGAGAGAAAAGTTTAGATAAACGTGACGAATTATTAACTGAAAGAGAAAAAAACTTAGATCAAAAAGATAAAGATTTATTAGCACAACAAAAAGAAATTCAAGAAAAAGATGCAAAAATGGAGAGTATAATAAAGGAGCAAATTGCTCTTTTAGAAAAAATCTCAGGCTTTTCAAAGGAAAAGGCAAGAGAAACAATACTAAAAAAGGTAGAAGATGAAATGGGAAAAGAGATTTCAATCTACTTAAAAGAACGCGAAGACGCTGCAAAGCTTGAAGCTGATAGAAAAGCGAAAGAATTAATTGTTTCAAGTATGCAAAGATATTCAAGTGATGTTACAAGCGAGCAAACAGTAAGTACTGTTGAATTACCTAATGATGAAATGAAAGGTAGAATAATTGGAAGAGAAGGTAGAAATATTAGAACAATCGAAGCTGTAACAGGTGTAGATTTAATAATAGATGATACTCCTGAAGTAATTGTTTTATCATCATTTGATCCATTAAGAAGAGAAATAGCAAAAGTAACATTAGAGACTCTTATTAAAGATGGAAGAATTCATCCAGCTAGAATAGAAGAATTATATGATAAAGTTTGTGAAGATTATAAAAAAATAATTCGTGAAAAAGGCGAAGAAGCATTATTCGAGTTAGGAATATCTAAGGTTGATCCTGAAATAGTAGAACTAGTTGGTAAGTTAGCATTTAGAACAAGCTATGGGCAAGATGCACTAGCACATAGTAAAGAAGTTGCTCATCTAGTTGGGCTTATGGCAAGTGAATTAGGTGAAAACGTACAACTTGCAAAAAGAGCTGGATTACTTCACGATATAGGAAAAGCTATTGATTTCGAAGTGGAAGGAAGCCATGTTGAAATCGGAGCAGATATTGCTAAAAAACATGGTGAAGATAAGGTGGTTATTAATGCCATTGAATCACATCACGGTGATAAAAAGGCTGAATATATAATTTCAGAATTAGTTGCAGTTGCAGATGCTTTAAGTGCATCAAGACCAGGTGCAAGAAATGATTCATTAGAAAATTATGTTAAAAGACTTGAAGAATTAGAAAGTATTGGAAACTCAATGGAAGGCGTAGAAAAAACATTTGCTATGCAAGCCGGAAGAGAATTACGTGTAATGGTTAAACCAGATGAGATCGATGATTTATCAAGCTATAAAATTGCAAGAGAAATCAAAGATAAAATTGAAGACACAATGCAATACCCTGGAACAATTAAAGTTGTTGTTATAAGAGAAACAAGAGCAGAAGAAGTTGCTAAATAGTAACTTCTTTTAATTTGCATTATATATTAATTAAAATACATAATCTTTTTTTTAGAAATAATCTATGCTAAAATAATTAATAGGTGATTTAATGATAGCATTAATAACAGGTGCATCTAATGGTTTGGGTGCAGATTTTGCAAAAGAGTTATCAAAAGAAGGTTATGATTTAGTCTTAGTAGCAAGATCAAAAGAAAAATTAGAAAAATTAGCAAAAGAACTAAAAACAAATGTAGAAATTGAAGTAATGGATGTAAGTGTAAAAGAAAATGTTTATAAGTTGTATAATAAATATAAAGGAAAGATAGACTTGTTAATCAATAATGCTGGTTTTGGAGCATTTGGCAAATTTACTGAAACTGATTTAGATAATGAATTAAATATGATAGATTTAAACATAGTAACATATCATATTTTGACTAAATTATTTTTACAAGAATTTGTAAAAAAAGATCGCGGTCAAATACTTAATGTAGCGTCATCTGCTGCATTTGAACCTGGTCCACTAATGTCAACTTATTACGCAACTAAGTCATATGTTTATAACTTGAGTATGGGAATTTATGAAGAATTAAGGCACGATAAAAGTAACGTGAAAATTCATATATTATGTCCAGGTCCAGTTGATACTGGCTTTAATGCAAGAGCTCACGTAAAGTTTGGAGTAAAATCACTTCAAAGTAAAGACGTTGTAAAGTATACATTAAAGTGTATGAAGAAAAATAAATTAATAATAATACCTAGCTTTACAATAAAATTAGGAGTATTTGCAAATAGATTATTTAGCAGGAAGTTTATTGTAAAATGTACTTATAAAATACAAAAATCAAAGACTTTGAATTAGGAGTGATTATGAAAATAGTAAAAATTAATTCATTAGGGTGTCCATCTTGTATAATAATGAATAAAATAATTAACGAGTTAAAATCGGAGTATAAAAACATTGATTTTGAAGATTATGATTATGATTTTGATGATATTGAAAAATTCAATGTAGGAAAAATATTACCAGTATTTATTTTCTATAAAGATGACAAGGAAATTACTAGATTATGTGGTGAGCATAAAAAAGAAGAATTTATAAAAATAATAGAAGGAGAATTATGAAAAAATTAACATATATATTACTATTTTTAATTATGTTTATTCCATGTGTCATTTTTGGAAGTGAAAAATACTTGAATATTTATTTATTCTACGGTGATGGTTGCCCTCATTGTGCTGAAGAGGAAGAATGGTTTAAAACATATTTAGAGAAAAATAAAAATATCAAGATTCATAGATATGAAGTTTGGTATGATAAAGATAATCAAGAAAAATATTCCAAAGTTCATGAAATATTGAATGATAAATCAAGTGGAATTCCTTATTTGGTAATAGGAGAGTCTGTAATTAGTGGGTTCGATAAAGATCTTACACCTGAGAGAATAAGAAATGCAGTAGAATACTATAGCAATGTAAATTATAAAGACAAAGTTGGTATGTATCTAGGAGTAGTATCGGAAAGTGAAACTGGTCAAGACGAAACAAAATATGAAGATACAAAAGTAAAAATACCACTACTTGGAACAAAAGAAGCAAAAGACGTATCTATTGGACTTTCTGCGATATTAATAGGAGCAGTTGATGGATTTAATCCATGTGCAATGTGGATATTATTATTCTTAATTTCAATGTTACTCGGAATGAAAAATAAAAAAAGAATGTGGATACTTGGTATTACATTCTTAGCATCATCAGCATTAGTATATTTCTTATTTTTACTTTCATGGCTAAACTTATCAATATTTTTAAATAAAGTTTTATATATAAGAGTAGCAATATCATTTTTTGCAGTACTCTTTGGAGTATTACAAGTAGTCAATTTTTTCTTTAAAAAAGATGATGGCTGTGAAGTTGTAGGTAACAAAAATAGAAAAAGGATAATAAAATCAATTCAAAAAATTATAAAAGAAAAATCATTCATTTTAGCAATTTTAGGAATTATATTATTAGCGGCATCAGTAAATATTATAGAACTATTATGTTCTCTTGGACTTCCAGTAATGTTTACGCAAATACTAGCAATTAATGAAGTGAGCAAAGTTGGACAAATATTATATTCACTTTTATATGTACTTTTCTTCATGATTGACGACATCATAATATTTATAATTGCAATGAAAACACTCGAAATTAAAGCTATATCAAATAAGTACGGAAAATATTCTCATCTTATAGGTGGATTAATTATGATAATCATTGGTGTATTGATGGTTTATAAACCAGAGTGGTTAATGTTTAATTTTTAGGACAAAAGATTATTATTTACATATAATAAATTAGGTGATATATGTGAATGATAATCTTTTTAATAGAATAACAGAAAAAACTAATGTTGATAAGGATACAATAGTTGGTTTAGCAAGAAAACTACAAGAAGGAAATTTTAAAAATAAAGATACTTTAAGAGAAATAATTCATGAATTATCAGATATAACAGGAAAAGAAGTATCAGAAGAAAAAGAAAATAAAATAATTGATATGATAGTAAATGATAAAGTTCCAAAAGATTTAGAAAAATATGTTTAAAACATATTTTTATTTTATTTCAAAGAAAGTTAAGATAAAATAATCTTATAGAATAAGAGGTAAAAAATATGAAGGTGTTAGCAAGTCTCTTAGCAAAAAATGGATTTTATTTTCAATTATTGTAGTAATATTATGAGTTATCTGTATAGGTGGTTATAGTTTTAATGAATTGAGTGAAATAGTAGTACCAACTGGCTATAAAGAAATAAATGAAGAAGTAAGTTAATGGTAAAACATGCAAATATGGTGCAAGTTAGAAATAATGGCAGTCTAGACTTTGATAGTGTGTTTGGTAAAGAAGGTGGAATTTATCCTGTAATATCATTAAAGCCAACAATAAAAGTAACTGGTGGAACAGGTATCTATACAGATCCATATATATTAGAATAAAAAAAGAATTTCATTAAATTTGAAATTCTTTTAATTTACTTCAGTTCTTTTAATAGCAGGTTTATAAAACTCTTTTTGAATTTTGTTTGTTGACCATAGTAATTGGTGAAATGGCTTATTTACAATTAAATCAAATTCTCCAATATATTCATAAACAGTAGGTTTGAACTTTAATTTAAAGTCATTTAGTTCTTTGTATGGATTAGTATCAGTAAAATCTGCTGTGATTCCATACATATCTAAATATAAATAACCAGCTTTTTTATATTCTTCAATAATTTTGTAGAAAATATATGTTTTAATATCAATGCCTTGGAAATCTTTGTTATATCCAGAAATTATAATAGTAACTCTTCCTTCATATTTAACAACAAATGCAGCACCTAAAAGCTCCTTTAATGTATTTTCTTGCATTCTTTGATTAGCAAGTGCTATATCAGAAGAAATTCTATTCATAATATCATCACTTTTTGTTTTTTGAGCATATAAAGATGCATCATTTGGATTATTTTGAAAAGTCTTATTGATTTCCTCATTTTTCTCTTGTTCATAAATATATTGCTTTTGTAAATATTTAACATATGTTTCGTAATTTAAATTTACCATCAATAGGTCAGCCATATCACTTTTTTTAAATTCTTTATAGAAAAATTTATAGTAAGTAGAAGTTTTGTTTTCTTTTTCACTAACAAATGAATAGAATTTTTCTATATCTTCTTCATTACCACTAACTATACTAACACCTTTTAGTTCAGATTCTTTCATATCAGAAACTAATTTTCTATCAAGTCCATTAAAGTCATATGTGGGTAAATAAATAACAGGAGTATATTTAGGAAGAAGAGATTCAAAATATAAATTATCTCTTAATTTATCATATCCAAGTTCTTTAAGTTCAGCAACTAATTGTTTACTTTTTGAATTAATTAATTTACTTTTGTCTTCAAAATTAATTACTGAGTATGTTATTTCTGGGTTAATCTTAATAAATGCAAAACCTTTCAGAAAAAAATACTCTTTAATTTTTTTGCTAAAAGTTCTAAGAAATGGTTCATCATAAAAATCGATTAAGAAACCACGAGGAGCATACCCATATTTCATATTAGGGCCAATAGATTTATATAAAATTAAACTTGCTCCAACTAGCATACCTTTATGATATGCTCCAACATACATAACAGAAAAATCACTGTGAGTCATCAAATTTCCATACTCTTTAGTTTGAAAGAAGTTTTTAAGTATATGATTCTTAGCGTAATCGCTGAAAACTTCTGGTTTAATTTCTTTAATATCCATAATTTCGCTCCCTTTTTTAATAAGAATATTATAGCATATTATCGAAAAAAATAGTATAATGAATATGTAAATAATTGGAGGGTATAATTTATGAGCAAAATAACAAATATAAAAGCAAGAGAAATTCTTGATTCTAGAGGTAATCCAACTGTTGAAGTAGAAGTAACTACTGAAAAAGGTATCAAAGCAATCGCAGCTGTACCATCAGGTGCTTCAACTGGTAGTAGAGAAGCACTAGAACTTAGAGATAACGATGAAAGATATTGTGGAAAAGGTGTATTAAAGGCAGTAAACAATGTAAACACTCTTATTAAAGATGCTATTTTAGGATTTGATGTATCTCAAATAAAAGAAATAGATACTAAAATGATTGAAATAGATGGTACACCAAATAAAAGTAAATTAGGAGCAAATGCGACTTTAGGAGTAAGTCTTGCATGTGTAAAAGCAGCTGCAGAAGAAGCAGGAAAAGAAGTATATGAATACTTAAACCCAAGAGAAAAGAAAATACCAAGACTTATGTTTAATATCGTAAATGGTGGAATGCATGCTAAAAATAATATAGATATTCAAGAATTCATGATTGTACCAAAGAGAGAATCATTTAAAGAAGATCTTAGATGTGCAAGTGAAGTATTCCATGCATTAAAAAAACTTTTAGATAATGAAGGCCTTGCAACTTCAGTAGGTGATGAAGGTGGATTTGCACCAAACCTAGAATCAAATAAAACAGCATTAAATTATATAGTTAAAGCAATAGAAACTGCAGGTTATGTACCAGCAAAAGATGTATTTATTGCACTTGATGTAGCAGCATCTTCTCTATATAATGAAACAACTAAAACATATAAAATAGAAGATAAATTCTTAAATAAAGAAGAACTTTTAGATTATTATCTTGACTTAGTTAAAAATTATCCAATCATATCAATAGAAGATCCATATGATGAAAACGATTACGAAGGATTTAAACTTATAACAGATAGACTTGGAAAAGAAATAAATATAGTTGGAGACGATTTATTCGTAACAAATAAAAAAGAACTAGAGCATGGTATTGAAAATGGTCTATGTAATTCAATTCTAATTAAACCAAATCAAATAGGTACATTCTATGAAATGTTAGAAACAGTAGTGCTTGCTAAAAAGAATAATTACACATGTATTATGTCACATAGAAGTGGTGAAACAACAGATACATTTATCATTGATGCAGCAGTAGCATTAAATATACCATTTGTTAAAACTGGTTCAGTATCACGTGGAGAAAGAATTTGTAAATTTAATAGACTTCTTAAGATAGAAGAAGAACTAGAAGAAAAAAACTAATTCTTGTAAATCCACAATAAATATAGTATAATATCTCACGAGGGAGAAAAACATGGAAAAAGTTTTATTAGTAGTATCAGTTATATTAATAGTTGTTGTATTATTACAAAGCAATAAAGCAAGTGACGCAAGTCAAATTATAACCGGTGGAAACAGCGTACTTTTAGGTAAATCAAAAGAAAGAGGCTTTGAAAAGTTTATAACAAGACTTACATATGTGTTAGGTTTTGTATTTATAGTGCTTTCAATGATTTTATCTATATAAAAATATTAATAAAGTTCATAAATCTATTATGAACTTTTTAATTTATATGTTAAAATGGGAGTAGAGGTAAATATGAGAGAAAAAATATTAGAAATAATTGAAAGAGAAAATAGAAATCTAAATCCAATTGATATAGTTAATAGACTATATAAAAATAGTACAGTAGAAGACTATAGAAAAGTTATGGATGAACTTGATAGTTTATGTAGAGATGGAATACTTAGACAAACAAGTGGAAATGCATATAAAAAGAATGAATTAATTACTGGCGTTTTAGATATGCACGAAAAAGGAAATGCGCATCTTTTAGTAAAAGATGGACCAGATATTTTCATTGCTAAAAATAATATGAAAGGTGCTACTGATAATGATACAGTTTTAGTCGACTATGTCAATAAAGAAAAAAATGAAGGAAAAGTAGTAAGAGTACTAAAACGTTCATTAGGTAGAAGTCTAGCTGAAGTAGTGGATGTTGATGGCGTATATAAAATTGTTCCACTTGATAAAGAACTTCCATATGAAGTAGTAGTAGATACTAAAGATACAGAGTTTAGTTTAGTAGATGGCTTAATTGTACATATAGACTATGTAAGAGATATTACTAAAGGAAAAGTTTTAGCTAAAATAGATAGAGTAATTGGACACAAAAATGCTCCTGGAAATGATACTGAAATTGCCATGATAGCAAGTGAATTTGGAGTAAGCGTACAAGTTCCTGAAGATGCCAAAGAAGAAGCAAAGAAATTTCCAAAAAGTTTAGATCCTGCAGAAATAGAAAAAGAATTAAAACTAGGAAGACGTGATTTAAGAGGAGATACAACAACTACAATGGATGGCAAAGACACTAAAGATATAGACGATGCTGTTCAAGATGAAATATGTCCAAATGCAAATTTTCAATCAACAATAGATATCGCAGATGTTAGTTACTATGTAAAAATGGGTAGTGCTATATGGAAATATGCAGAAAGCAAAGGTAACTCAGACTACCTAGCTAATAAAGTTGGCCCAATGCTTCCAATAGAACTTTCAAATGGAATTTGTTCATTAAATCCAAATGAAGATAGATATGCAGTAAGTTGTAGACTTGAAATAGACCATTCAGGACGTATAGTTAATCAAGAAGTATTCTTATCAGTTATTAGATCTAAAAAGAAAATGAACTATGATGCTGTTCAAGATATTTTAGAAGGAAAAGAAACAGAAGATACTAAGGACTATACAACAATTAAATACACAGTTAAAGAAAACGAAACAATAGACGATATAGCATTCAAAAATTGTATAACTCCAGAAAGACTATTAGAATTTAACAAACCTGAAGATTTTAAATCAGGTAATGAGATAAATATACCAATTAGTGATGTTATTAAACTAATGTATAAAGTTTCTAAAGTAATGGATACTAGACTTGCAAAAGATGGAAAATGCGACTTTGATTCAAATTCAGAAAAGAAACAAATATTTGATGAAAATGATAAACTTATAGACATTCAACCAAGAGTGCAAAGAGAAGCTGAACATATAATTGAAAACCATATGATTTATGCTAACGTTGGATTCACAAGATTTGTATGTGGTGCCCTAGCTGAAATTATTCCTCAAATGGTACCATTCGTATTTAGAATTCACGAAAAACCAAATCCAAAGAAAATTGAAGACTTTATGACAATGCTTAGTGTATTCGGAGTAAATTATCCTAAGAAGATAAATCCAGAAAATGTAAGCAGTAGAGATATAAGAGATTTGCTTGAATACTTAAAAGATAGTGATCACTACAACGTATTTAGTAAAAAATTATTAAGAAGCATGCAAAAAGCAAGATACTCACCTGAAAACGAAGGACACTTTGGTTTAGGATTACAAGATTATTGTCATTTTACTTCTCCAATTAGAAGAATGGCAGACTTACTTGTACATACAATATTTAGAGTATTCTTAGTTGAAAAAGATTATAGTGAAGAAAACTTAAGATTCTGGGCATCATACTTAACAGAAGTATGTGAACATATATCAGAATGTGAAAGAACAAGTGCAGAATGTGAATATGCAGTAGATGACTATTATGATGCTGTGTATATGGAAGATAAAATAGGCAAAACATTTGAAGCAACTCTTGATAGTCCAATGCCAAACTCATTCTTCGCAGAAACAACTGATAAATATATAGATGGTAAAGTTGATTTCATAATGAATGAAGAAGATGCTAAAGAATTAGAAACACTAACAGATCCAAATGAAATAGAACAATTTATCGCAGAGCATGTAAAACCATTCCCATATGAATACAACGATGCAGTATATGGATATACTAAAAAAGGTAGAGTTGTTTATAGATATGGAGACAAAATCCTTGTTTCTTGTATAGGAAGTAATCCTGATAAACGTGAAATAGACTTCGCATTAGTAAGGAAGTTATAAGATGGAAATACTTAATAGAAAAGCACATTATGATTATTTTATAAAAGATACTTATGAAGCAGGAATAGAACTTCAAGGAACAGAAATAAAAAGTCTAAGAAAAGGAAACGCAAATATAAATGACTCATACGCTAGAATAAAAAATGGTGAAGTATATCTAACTAACATGCACATTGGAAAATATGAAGAAGGCAATATATTCAACCATGATGAGAGAAGAGAAAGAAAATTACTACTTCATAAAAAAGAAATATTAAAAATAGATAACGAAGTCACTACTAAAAGATATACAATAATTCCATTAAAAATATATTTTGTAAGAGGAAAAGCAAAAGTAGAATTAGGAGTATGTCAAGGTAAGAAGTTATATGACAAACGTGAATCAATAAAAGAAAAAGATATCAAAAGACGTGAATATATCGAATACTAAAATAATATAATATCTTAGGTGGTAGAATGAAAAAGATACCTGATATATACGTTAACAAAATAAATAAAAAAATTGATAATAACAAAGAAGTATTCTATTCATATAAAGACAATGATGAAATAATAGAAGAAACAAAGCCATTAGATGAATACACTCTTCAAAGAAAAATAAATGAACTCTTTAGGGCAAATGATTTCATCTATAAAAAGAAATTTCATATAAAAACAATAAACGAGGAAAAAGATTATATAATAATATCTAAAAGTTATGACTATCTTTTAACAATAGATGGCGCAAAAATAATGATAAAAGATATAATTGAAATTAATTAAAAACACTTGAATTTACCTAATAATTATGGTATTATCTAGGTAACACATGAAAGTGTTTTTTTTTGGAGGGTAGAATGAAAAAAATCAAAAGTTTCTTTAAAGGAGTAAAAAAAGAAGCTAAAACAGTAAAATGGCCAGATGGAAAAACATTAGTAAAATATTCTTGTATAACAGTAATAATGCTAGTATTCTTCGGATTATTCTTTTATGGATTAGATGCATTATTCGCATTTGTTAGGGGGTTATTCTAATGGAAGAAAAGAAATTATGGTATGTTGTTAATGCATACAGTGGACATGAACAAAAAGTTAAAGATTATTTAGAATCAAGACGTGAAAGTATGGGAATGGAAAATAACATTTTTAGAGTTATTATTCCAGAAAGAACAGAAATTGAAGTAAAAGATGGAGTAAAAAAAGAAAGAGTTAAAAAGATGTTCCCAGGTTATGTTCTTATCGAAATGGTAATGAGCGATGAAGCTTGGTACGTTGTTCGTAACACTCCAGGAGTTACAGGATTTATCGGATCTTCAGGAAAAGGCGCTAAGCCAATTCCACTATCACCAGAAGAAGTTAAAAAGTTTATAGGCGATGGAGTAGATACAACTACACCAATCAATACAGACGTAGAAGTTGGAGACACTGTAACTATCATAGATGGTCCATTCAAAGGTATGTATGGTAAGATTGAAAGTGAAGATAAAGAAAATGAAAAACTTACAGTACTTATCGACTTATTCGGACAAGAAACTCCAGTAGAAGTAGACTTAATTCAAGTTTCTAAAAAGATTGCTGAAATGTAATCTTTTTTGATATAATTGGCCTATACGGAGGAAGTATGAAAAAAATAAAAATTTTAAGTGTAGTACTACTAATGTTAATTATAATAACTGGATGTAATAAAGAACAAAAAGGAAACATGATGAAATTAGAACTTAACTGCGATGCTGAAAATGGTTATGTTTGGCAAACAACAGTATTAAATTCAAATGTAATAAGATCTGAGGGAGATGAGTTCCTTTACAAAGATCAAGATAATGTATTAGAAACAAAACAAATAATTAGATTTAGAGCTTTAGAAACAGGAACTGCAGAAATAGAAATAAAATATATAAATGCTCAAAAAGAAGATAAAGAAAAAGATTATTCTATAAAGTATTTAATAGAAGTAGATAGCGATTTAAATATTAAAATATTAAGTAAAACTGGTAAGTTTTATGATGATGAAATTATAACTCCAGATTTATATATGGATTATACAAATAATGAAAGTAAAATTAGTGATAACTAAATTGACTTTTAATTTTTAAATGTTATACTTAATTAGTAAGTATAACTTACAAGGAGGTAATAAAATGGAATTAAAAGGAAGTAAAACCGAGGCAAATCTTTTAGCAGCATTTGCTGGTGAAAGTCAAGCTAGAAATAAATATACTTATTATGCTAGTCAAGCTAAGAAGGATGGATATGAACAAATAGCTGCAATATTCGAAGAAACAGCTAACAATGAAAAAGAACATGCTAAAATGTGGTTCAAAGAATTACATGGTGGAAGTGTTCCAAGCACAATTGAAAATTTAAAAGACGCAGCAGCTGGTGAAAACTACGAATGGACAGAAATGTACAAAGAATTTGCTGAAACTGCAAGAGAAGAAGGATTCGATAATATCGCAAGATTATTTGAACAAGTTGGTGAAATTGAAAAACATCATGAAGAAAGATATATGAAATTAGTAGGAAACATTGAAAATAATCTAGTATTTGAACGTAACGAAGAAAAAATTTGGATTTGTAGAAACTGTGGACACGTATACAAAGGAAAAACTGCTTTAAAGGTTTGTCCTGTATGTAAGCATCCAGAAAGTTATATGGAATTAAAGGCTGAAAATTATTAAAAAATGCATTAAAAAATAATGCATTTTTTATTTGATTATGATAAAATATTTAAAGAATAGGGTGTGATATTAATGAGAAGTGCTGTTTTAAAAGGTGCTAGAAAAATAGAAGTAGAGAAAAAAGAAAATATGGTTGGCAAAGAAGTGTACATTTTAATCGATGTATTAAAAGCTGGTATCTGCGGTTCTGATATCCATTATTGGGTAGAAGGAAATCCAAAGAACTTAGTAATGGGACATGAATTTAGTGGTATAGTTATTGATGCTGCTAACAGTAAGAAATATAAAGAAGGCGATAGAGTTACTGCTCTTCCAATCAGCCCATGTTTAAAATGTAAGAATTGTAAAGAAGGAAACGTTCAATTATGTAGTGAAACATGGACACATGCAGTAGGACTTAGCTTAGATTTTCCAGGTGGATTCGGTGGAAGAGTTCTAGTACGTGAAGACATGGTAAGACCACTCCCTAATAATGTTAGTTTTGAAGTAGGAGCAATGATAGAACCAGCAGCAGTAGGACTTAGAGCTGTAAACGTATCAAATGTTAAAAAAGGAGATAAATGCCTAGTTATAGGTGGTGGAATCATAGGACTTTTAACAGCAGAATTCTTAAGATTAAAAGGAGCATCATATATAGCTTTAACTGAAACTAATGAAGCTAGAGGATCAAAATCAGTTAAACTAGGAGCTGCTGATGAATGGTTCAACGCGCTAGATCCAAAACTAACTGAAAAATTAATGGCACGTACTAATGGAGAAGGATTTGATGTTGTATGTGATTGCTGTGGAAATAGTCCAGCATTATCAAGTGGACTTATGTTTACTAAACCAAATGGAAACTTAACATTAGTTGGTATCTCACTAGGTATGGTACAAATACCTCTAGTAATGGGAGTTATGAAAGAAGTTAATATCAAAGGCTCAATTGCGTACAAGAGAGAAGAATTTGATGAAGTCATCGAACTAGCATCAAAAGGAAAAATCGATTTAGCAAAATATATAGATGATATCGTAACACTTGATGATGTACAAAAAGCATTTGAAAGATTAACAAGTGGTATGGATGATGCAGTTAAAATACTAGTTGACCCAAACAAACATAAAATTATAGAACTATAAAAGAGGAATTAATCCTCTTTTTTAATGCCATAAATTTTATTTTTAGTATCATAAAACATATAAGAATGTGCTGGATAATATGTAAGATAATAGAATATAAAATAAGTAAGTATAATTAACAAAGTGCCAATTGTTTTAGAATATTTAATATTTCTACTATTAAGTATCAAATAACTAATATAAGAAATTAAAATATAACAAAGAAATAATAATATTATAGATACAATCATATTATGGCCAAAGAAATGATCGATTGGTAAATAAATAACAAGATATAAAATAATACCAGTTATTATAGAAACACCATATGATAAAGAAAAATTATTAAATCTTATACCTTTCTTTCTATAAATAAAATACTCAACTAATGCATAAATTAACACTGGAGTAACTAGTAATTTCATATGTTCCCATATACTTTCATTAACAGGGAAAAGTATACTAAATATAAAGTTATTACACCATTCATACATAAAATGAGATAAAACAGATAAACCCATTATAATAAAAACACTAATAATTTTAATTTTTTTCATAATAATTATTAATATTATGCTTATTTTCCTTGATTTTATGCAACTTTTATGCTATTATCAAGTAGTCGATTTATATCGGGTGATATAAATTAGAAGTGGGAGATTAGAGGATTATCGCGGAACCACTCGCGAAAAAAAATAACTAAAATATATAGGAGGTGTTTTTCGTGGCAAAAAATGTTGTAAAGAAAATTAAATTACAAATTCCAGCAGGTAAAGCTACACCAGCTCCACCAATCGGTACTGGACTTGGACCTACAGGAATTAATCTACAAGAATTCTGTACTAAGTACAATGAAGCAACAAGAGAAAAAATGGGAGATATCATACCAGTTGAAGTTTCTATTTATGATGATAGAACATTTGACTTCGTATTAAAGACTCCACCAACTGCATCATTAATTAAGAAAGCAGCTGGAATTGAAAAAGGTAGTACAAAAGGTGCTAATAACATTGTTGCAACTATTTCTAAAGAGGATATCGTTAAAATAGCTGAAATTAAAATGCCAGATTTAAATGCATATGATCAAGCTGCTGCTATTAATACAGTTGCTGGTACTGCAAGAAATATGGGTGTTGCAATTAAAGGACTTAATGATTCAGAACTAGCTGAACATGCTAAAGAAGCTGCTGAAGCTGAAGCTCAAGCTGCTAAATTAGAAGAAGCTCTAGAAGAAATGGAAGAAAGCGCTAAAGCTATGGCTGAAGGTGCTAGTGTTGAAGTAGAATCAACAGAACAATCTAAAGAAGACGAAGAAAAAGCAAGCGAAGAATAATTAAAAAAATATTATTCGTGAGAAATATAGATAATCCAATTACCACATAAGGAGGTTAAGTTTATGAAAAAACATAGTAAAATGTATGTGGAAGCATTAGGTAACGTTGAAAAAAATAAAAGCTATGATGTTACTGAAGCGATAAAAGTACTAAAAAGTCTTAAACCTAGAAAATTTGATGAATCAGTAGATTTAGTATTAAAATTAAACATTGATGCTAAGAAAACTGATCAAAATATTAGAGGAAGTTTTGTTCTTCCAAACGGAACTGGAAAGACTAAAAGAGTTTTAGTTGTTACTAAGACTAAAGCTGCTGAAGCTGGCGAAGCTGATTATTGTGGAGCTGAAGATATGATCGAAAAAATCGAAAAAGAAAATTGGTTCGATTTTGATACAATCGTAGCTACTCCAGAAATGATGCCATTATTAGGTAAACTTGGTAAAGTTTTAGGTCCTAAAGGATTAATGCCAAACCCAAAACTTGGAACAGTTACTACTAATGTTAAAGATGCTATCAGCAACATTAAAAAAGGTATGGTTGAATATAAGAATGATTCTTATGGAAACGTTCATATGTCAATCGGAAAACTATCATTTAGCGAAGAAAAAATTGAAGAAAATTTAAGAGCTATCGTTAATGAAATAGTTAAAAATAAACCTACAGCTGTTAAAGGTACTTTTGTTAAAAACATTAGTGTTTCAACAACTATGAGTCCTGGACTAAAAGTTGATAAAGCTTCTCTAGGATTATAATAAATTAAGTAGTAGAAATACTACTTTTTATTTTATAAAAAAACCACTATTTGATTTTTTCATCTAGTGGTTTTAATAATATACCAGTTGATATAAGTCCACATATACCAACGATGGCATATACAAGATTTGTTAACATAGAGTCTACTCCAAACAGAAGAGATATTAAGTTAACATTGAATATTCCGACCATACCCCAGTTAATAGCACCTATTATAGTAAATGTAAGTGCAACTTTATAAAGCGTATTCATCTTTCCTCCTTACACACTATTATTATTAACAAATAATAATTTTCTATTCATATAAAATACAAACAAAAATATAATTTAGTGTGAAGGGGGAATTTATATAAAAAAAGTAATATTGTTACTAGTATCATGCTTGTTTTTAGCGGGCTGTAATAAAATGGATTCTAAAAAAGCTATAAATGAATATAAAAAACTTTTAGATGATAATACAAAATATTCACTAACAGGTCAAATGGATATTGTAAGTAATGAAGAATTATATCATTATGATGTAAAAGTTGACTATATGGAGGGAGACTACTATAAAGCATCACTAGTTAACAAAGATAACGAACATGAACAAATAATATTAAAAAATAAAAGTGGAGTGTATGTAGTGACACCAGCACTTAATAAAAGCTTCAAATTTCAAAGTGAATGGCCATACAATAGTAGTCAAGCATATATCTTATCATCACTTCTAAAAGACTTAGAAAATGACTCTAATGTGATTTTAGAAGAAAAAGAAGATAAATATATCTTATCATCATCAGTTAACTATCCGAATAACGATTCATTAATTAGTCAAAAAATAGTTTTTAACAAAGAAATGTCTCCAGAAGAAGTAAATGTATTTAATAAAGATGGAGTAGCAAACATTACATTTAAAATATCTAAAATAGATTTTAAACCAGATTTCAAAGAAGAACATTTTGATGTAGAAAGTAATGCATCAGAAGAATGTTGTAAAGATGTAAGCAAAATTGATGAAATAGTTTATCCAATGTATTTACCAACCGGAACAAAATTCAAAAGCGAAGAAACGGTAAAATCTAAAGATTCTGAAAGAGTAATATTAACATTTACAGGAGATAAATCATTTATATTAATAGAAGAAGCTAGTAAAGCACCAAAAGATTTTGAAGTAACAAGTGTATCAGGAGAATTAGTATTCTATGAAAATGTACTCGGAACATTATCAGATTCATCATTAAATTGGACAATGAATGGAAAAGACTATTATATAATAGGCGATAATCTATCGAATGAAGAACTTCTAAAAGTCGCATCTTCTACCTCTGTAGTATCTTTAACAAAATAAAGTATCAAGTTGATACTTTTTTATTTGATTTAAAATAATATAAATGCTATACTTATTTAAGAATAGGAGTATAGATATGAAAGATAAAAAAGGTTTTACATTAGTAGAGTTATTAGCAGTAATAGCAATTTTAGCAATATTAGTAATTATAGCATTACCTAGTGTAATAAGCATGTACAATAACGCAAAGAAGCAAGTCTTCTTAACAGAAGCACAAACGGTCGCATCAACATCAGAAAAAAAGTTTTTAACAGGAAGTATAACTGAAGGGTCAAAAGAAACAGTCTATTGTAAAAGTAAAACTGATGAAAAAAATCCATTAGAAATGACTGGAGAAAAGAAATATTATTATGTACAACTTGCAAGTGATGGAGCAACAAATAAATTAATTATTTGGGATGATCAAAAATATATAAAATATGTATCTGATGGTTCAAAAGAAATAAGTGATTTAACAGTAGATGAAGTAGTAGAAAGAGATAATAGTGATCTTACTTGTACAAATGTATTAACTGAGATAGGGGCTATTGCAAAGCCAGATAAAACTTATTCATTAACTTTATCAGCAGGTAACGGAAGTATGGAATTAGTAGTTCCAAATTCAGCTAATGCTAACTTTAATGCAGTTAGATATGTAATATATAAAACAAGCAATTATAATACTGGTACTTACACTAAAGTTGATACTATAACATCAAGTGACAAAAGCAATTTATTCAAAGCAAGTTATCCAATGACACTAGAAACAAGTACAACTGGATATAAAGTTGAAGTATTTACAAATGAAGGGTACAAACTAGCAGAAAAAGAATATCATGAAACATTATGTTTTGTAGCTGGAACAAAGGTATTAACAAAAGATGGATATAAAAATATTGAAGATATTAAAGTTGGAGATATGGTTTATTCATATAATCTAGATAACAATGAAAAAGAATTAAAGAAAGTAACTAGAACAATTAAAAGTTCTACTGAAGAAACTTATATTGTTACTATAAATGGTAAAAAGGTAGAAATGTCTCCAAGACATCAAGTATATGTTATTGATAAAGGTTGGGTAAGTGCATATGATCTAAAAATTGGCGATAAAATGTTATCATCTAATAAAAAAGTAATAGATATAACAAATATAGAACGCAAGAATTATGAAGGTGGAATTAGTACTTATAATTTAACAGTTGATGGAAATAGTAATTACTATGTTTCAGAAATTCAAGTATTAGTTCATAATGCACCATCAGTAACAGTGACAAACTAATAATATTAAAAGCATTATCAAGTAATGCTTTTTAACTTGACTTAAATCATTATAAATGCTACACTGCTTAAAGATAGGAGAATAGATATGAAAGATAAAAAAGGTTTTACATTAGTTGAGTTATTAGCAGTTATAGCAATTTTAGCTATACTAGTAATAATAGCTTTACCTAATGTAATAAATATGTATAATAACGCAAAGAAGCAAGTCTTCTTAACAGAAGCACAAACGGTCGCATCAACATCAGAAAAAAAGTTTTTAACAGGAAGTATAACTGAAGGGTCAAAAGAAACAGTCTATTGTAAAAGTAAAACTGATGAAAAAAATCCATTAGAAATGACTGGAGAAAAGAAATATTATTATGTACAACTTGCAAGTGATGGAGCAACAAATAAATTAATTATTTGGGATGATCAAAAATATATAAAATATGTATCTGATGGTTCAAAAGAAATAAGTGATTTAACAGTAGATGAAGTAGTAGAAAGAGATAATAGTGATCTTACTTGTACAAATGTATTAACTGAGATAGGGGCTATTGCAAAGCCAGATAAAACTTATTCATTAACTTTATCAGCAGGTAACGGAAGTATGGAATTAGTAGTTCCAAATTCAGCTAATGCTAACTTTAATGCAGTTAGATATGTAATATATAAAACAAGCAATTATAATACTGGTACTTACACTAAAGTTGATACTATAACATCAAGTGACAAAAGCAATTTATTCAAAGCAAGTTATCCAATGACACTAGAAACAAGTACAACTGGATATAAAGTTGAAGTATTTACAAATGAAGGGTACAAACTAGCAGAAAAAGAATATCATGAAACATTATGTTTTGTAGCTGGAACAAAGGTATTAACAAAAGATGGATATAAAAATATTGAAGATATTAAAGTTGGAGATATGGTTTATTCATATAATCTAGATAACAATGAAAAAGAATTAAAGAAAGTTACGGGAACAATTATTAGTTCATCAATCGATACATATACAATTACGATAGAAAATGAAAAGATTGAAATGACACCAAGACATCAAGTATATATTATTGACAAGGGATGGGTTCGTGCATACGATCTAAAATTAGGAGACAAAGTACTATCTGCTGATAAGAAAGTTGCAACAATATCAGATATTAAATATAATATGTATGATAAAAAAATAAAAACATACAACTTAACAATAGAAGGAAATAGCAACTATTATGTATCTAATAATAAATATTTAGTTCACAATGCAGCACCTTCAAAAACATCTGGTGTTAATTTCACTCCATCAGTAACACAAAATGATTAAAAAGTATTAGGAAACTAATGCTTTTTTAATTGTTTTATGATATCATATTCATAGAATAGGAAGGTAATATGAAAGAAAAGATAACTTATGCATTAATTATATTATTATTTAGTATACTGGTATTATCATTAGCTTTATATTATCTTTTTAATGGTTTTTCTATAAGAGGAGATGCCAATATAATTAAAAAATATTATGACATAAAGCTTAATAATGTAAGCGTTGATTATGAAACAGATATGACAGTAAAGTTAGATAATGAAAATAGTACTATACAAGTAAAAGTACCTGATTTAAATCAATTTAAAAAAACTAATTCATTCAGTATTGATCTTACAAATATAGGAAATATTGATGCTAAAATAACAGACATTCGTATAGAAAATATATTTGCAAATATAGATACTAAAAATGTTAATATAAACTTATCACTCGATAAAGAAGACGTAATAAAAGGTGGAGAAACCAAAAAATTAAATATTGAAATAACATATAATGGTAAAGATAAAATAGAACAACCATACTATGAATTTAGTATAAAATATGTTTTTGATGAAGTAATTCTTTAAAAAAAGATTTTTTTTTGATATAATGATAATTGATTATAGGAGGATACATGAAAGAAATAATATCAAGTTTAGATATTGGTAGTTCTACAGTTAAGTTAGTAGTAGGCGAAGTGTACAAAGATGATGTACATGTTCTTGCTGTATCTGAAGTAAAATCAAAAGGAGTTAAAAAGGGTATTATAGTTAATCCTGAAGAAACATTAATTTCATTAAAAGAAGTATTTAATAGATGTGAAGAAATGTTAAATATAAAAATTAATAAAGTAGTATTAACAATTCCATCATATTATGCAGAATTTAATGTAGTAGAAGGGAAAATTAACATTAAAGCAGAGGATTCTATAGTAACAGGAAATGATATAGTAAAAATACTTCAATCATGTGTATATAATAAAGTACCAAATAATAAAGAATTTGTATCAATCATGCCAATAGAATTTATGCTTGATGATGAAGAAAAAACAAAAGACCCTAAAGGAAAACAAGCAAAAGTATTGAGATGTAAAGCAGTAATGAGCTTAGCTCCTAAAAAGAATGTATATGCTGCAGTATCATTGCTTGATAGTATTGGAGTAGGAATAGTAGATATAAACTTTGGAAGTGTTGCAGACTACTATGAGTTCAAAACTAAAACATTAGATTCTAAAAATGTAGCAGTAGTAAACATTGGAGAAGAAAAAACTGAAGTAAGTATCTTTAAAAAAGGAATATTAGTAGATACAGAAAATATTGAAGTTGGTGGTAAAAACATTGACAGAGATATTTGTTATATATATGATATAAGTAGAAAGAAAGCGAAAGAGTTAAAAGAAAAATTTGCTCTTGCTAGTAAGAGAAATGCCTCAACTAGTTGGAGTGAGGACGTGTTGACAAACTCTAAAGAAAATATTAAAATAAATCAATATGAGATTAGCGAGATAATATGTTCTAGAATTAAAGAGTTATTGGACCTTGCTAAAAAGCAAATAAACCTCTTAACAAAGTTGGAAATTAGTTATATAATATTTACAGGGGGAACAACTGAAGTTAATGATTTTAACTTAGTAGTTGATGAAGTATTTGGAAGAGAGATGGAAAGATACCATGTTAATGAAATAGGATGTAGAAGTAATAAATATTCTAGTTCATTAGGTCTTATCAAATATTATCATGATAAATTAGCTTTTAGAAATAAACTTGCTTATACAGTTGATGAGGACTTGCAAGAAGAATTAATTAATATAAAGAAAACTAATAATAATACAGTACTCGGAAAAATATATGGATATTTTTTTAACGATTAAGGAGTGAATTATGAACAATAAACTAGAGATGGATCAAATAGCTGACATAAAAGTAATTGGTGTCGGTGGTGGTGGATGTAATGCTGTAAACAGAATGATAGATTCAGGACTTCGTGGAGTTGAATTTATCGTAGCAAATACTGATCAACAAGTATTAAATGTTTCCCATGCAGAACACAAAATACAATTAGGTAAAACTATTACTAAAGGAAGAGGAGCTGGAACAAGACCAGAAGTTGGAAGAGAAGCTGCACTTGAAGCTAAAGAAGAAATAGAGGACTCTTTACGCGGAGCAGATATGGTATTCGTAACTTGTGGACTTGGTGGTGGTACTGGTACAGGTGCTGCTCCAGTAGTTGCTGAAATTGCTCAAAACCTTGGATGCTTAACAGTAGCAATAGTTACAAAGCCATTTAAATTTGAAGGTAAGAAAAGAATGGACTATGCATTAGTTGGTCTAGATGAACTTAGAAAACATGTAGACACAATCGTAGTTATTCCAAATGATAAATTAAGAGACTTAATAGATAGAAGTACACCATTAAATGCTGCGTTCAAAGAAGTAGATAATGTACTTAGATTAGGTGTTCAATCTATATCTGACTTAATTAGTGTTCCAGGACTTGTAAACTTAGACTTTGCAGATGTTAGAACAATAATGGAAGATAGAGGAGATGCACTTATTGGTATAGGTGTTGGATTTGGAGATAATAGAGCAGTAGAAGCTGCAAAGCAAGCCGTAAATAGTCCATTACTTGAACAAACTATCAATGGCGCAACAGATTGTATCGTAAATATCACTGGTGGTAACTCAATGACATTATTTGAAGCAGAAGATGCTGTAGAAGTAGTAAGAGCAGTTGCTAATACAGATGTTAACATTATATTTGGTGCAGTTATCAATGAAGCACTTACTGATGAAATAGTAGTAACAGTTATCGCAACAGGATTTGAAGATTCAACTGAACCACTATATAGATCAATTGAAGGAGAGAAAAAGGCAGTACAAGAAATAGAAGATGACGAAGAACTTGAAATGCCAGCCTTCTTAAGAAACAGAGATTTCTAAGAGCGTAAAGCTCTTTTTTCTTTACATTAAATTTACAATAACTATTGATTTACATTAACATAAAATATATAATGATTATGAGAGTAGAAAGCGTAAAGCTTGATACAAGGGAGGGTTAAATGAAAGATAGTAAGAAAGTTACTAAGAAAAGCCCTGCTGTAAAAAATGATGAAAAGTTCATGGAAGAAGAAAATGATAACAGAGTAATCATATTTATAGCAATAGCTATTCTAGTAATTATTGGTACTATTATAGGGCTTCTTGTTGGTTGTGATAAGAAAACTGATGATAAAGATCCAGTAAAACCAAAAGATAATATAGTAGTTCCAGACAACAACAAAAAAGATGAAGACAAGAAGGAGGAAACAAAAACTACTGTTATAAAGAAAGTAACTACTAAATCAAATGATAATACTAATAAAACAAATGAAGAAGAAGCATATGTAGTATCATTCAATTTATTAGATGAAGATAGTGTTTACACAGTTGAAGTTAAAAATGGTAAAGTAACACCATATGTTCCATATGGATATGATTCATGTAAATATTATAGTGATGAAAAGTTAACTACTGAATTTGATTTCAATAAAACAATAACACAAAACACAAATGTTTATACAAGTTGTAGTATTACTACTTATAAGATTATTTATGATAGAGAAACAACTTCTCCAAAAGAATATCTTATAAAAGATGGTAAAGTTGCTTTAAGTGGAGTAGAACTTGAAACTGGATTCTTTGAAGGATGGTATACAACACCAGATTTTAGTGGAGACAAAGTTGAATACTTAGGAAGAAATCTAGTAAATATAGCAAACTCTGATAACGAAATTTATTTATACGCTAAAATAGTAGATGGATATGTAATAAGATACCATAATCTTAACGGTGAATTATCAAAAGTTCAACATATTCAATCAAAGGATGAACTTCCAGTTCAATTATTTGATTTTAGTGCTTCAGTTCCAGAAGGAATGAAACTACTTGGCTATAGTACAAGCAAAGATAGTAAAGTTATCAAATATCAACAAAATCAAAAAATTGATTTAACTAGTGATATCGATTTATATATGGTAGTTGGAACAGCTAAAGTTATTTACGAAAGTGAAGGAGAACTTGTAACTGTAGGTATGACTTCAGAAGAGTTAAGTGATTATAATTTACCAACACCTGATGAAGTAGGAATTAAAGCTCCAACATACTTTGTAAAAGTTGATAAAACTAGTCCAAATGCTAAAGAAGTAGTACCTGATGAAGTTAAAGAAGCACTTGAAGGTCAAATAAGACTAGCAGATGCTAAAGCTAAATTAGGAGAAAATGAAACTATTGAAGTCGGTGACTCAGTAGAAGAATTAGAAAAAGTATTTGATGGATGGCAAACTAAAGAAACTGATGAAGAAGGAAATGAAACATTAGTTGATGTAGATGAAAATTATAAGCCAGAAGATAATACTGATAATGAATTAGTGGCTAAATGGAAAGAACAAGAAAAAACAGAAGACACAGCAAATACAACTATAGAAGATAATGGAGAAACAGAAACTACAACAAGCTTAGACTTAGTAGAAGAAGGAACTCCAGTAGTAGAAGAAACTGTACCGGAAGCACCAACAATAGTTGAAACAGCTCCGGAAGTAACTCCTGAAACTACAATGTAATTTAAAGCATTCATACGAATGCTTTTTTAATGCAATAAAAAATGATATAATATCATCTAGAGGTTACAGTATGAAAATAACTATTGAAGGTCAAACATTTAATGTATTTATAACTAGAAAAAATAATAAAAATATGTACTTAAGAGTAAAAAAAGACGGTATATATATTACTTGTAATTATTTTGTTACTAACTCTATGATTAAATCTTTTATAGAAAAAAATGAAGATGATATTATCAGAATGAATGAGACAGTACAAAGAAAAGAAAAAAAGAATGAAGAATTCTACTACCTAGGTAATAACTATGACGTAGTAGTTCTAAATACAGTTTCTAAAATAGAATTTGTAGGTAACCAAGTATTTGTTAAAAATAAAACATATTTAAATACTTTTCTAAAGAATGAATGCGAAAGAATCTTTAATGAGAGAGTAAAAATATGTTATAATTTATTTGAGGAAGATATTCCTTATCCAAAAGTAATGATTGGTAAAATGAAAAGAAAATGGGGTTATTGTAATAAAAGACAAGAACTTATAAAATTAAATTCAGAATTAATTAAATATAGTATAGATGAAATAGATTATGTTATTATTCATGAATTATGTCATTTCTTAGAATTTAATCATTCAAAAAACTTCTGGAATTATGTTAAAAAATATAAACCAAATTATAAAGAAAACACTAAAGTACTAAAGGAGGAATAACATGCTTATTACATCTAAAGATAATAATAGAATAAAAGAAATAAGAAAACTTCTAACTAAAAAATATTCTTTAGAAAAAGGATTATTTGTAATAGAAGGAGAAAACTTAATAGAAGAAGCAATAAAAAATCATATGTTAAAAGAACTATATGTTTTAGAAGGCTCTACTTGTAATTATGACTTTAACTATGATTATGTAACTGAAGAAGTTATGAAAAGTATAAGTGATTTAAAAAGTACTCCAAGACTTTTAGGTATTTCAAAAATTTATAATACAAATCATATTGGAAATAAAATAGTAATACTTGATAATATACAAGATCCAGGTAATGCGGGAACAATTATAAGATCAAGTGTTGCATTTGGTGCAGATACTGTAATTTTTTCAAAAGACTCAGTAAGTCCATACAATGAAAAAGTATTAAGAAGTACTGGTGGAATGATATATAATACAAATATAGTTATTGGTGACTTAAAAGAAATAATAAACAAAATAAAAGAAAAACATATAAAAGTAATAGGAACTTCTCTAAAAAAATCAAAATCACTTGAAGAACTTGAAAAAACAGAAGAATTTGCTATAATATTTGGAAACGAAGGTAATGGTGTAAGAGAAGAAATTCTAAGTATGTGTGATGAAATAATTAGAATAGATATGAACCCTACTTGTGAAAGCTTAAATGTAGGAGTTTCAGCATCAATAGTCTTATATCATTTATATAAATAAAGGGGAATTATTATGAGATTTATATATATAGGAAAGGTGACTAATACACATGCCCTTAAGGGCGAAATAAGAATATTAAGTAATTTTGAATTCAAAAATAAAGTATTTACTAAAGGATTTAAATTGTATGTAGGACATTTAAAAACAGAAGAAACAATTGAAACTTATAGACGACATAAACAATTTGATATGGTTAAATTCGTTGGTATAGATAATATTAATGATGTTATTAAATATAAAGGTGCAAGTGTATTTATAAATGAAGAAGATCTAAATTTAAGTAATGATGAAATCTTAACTGAAGAGTTAATCGGTATGAAAGTTTATAATGATAATTCTTTAGTAGGAAATATAACTGAATATAGAGAAGATAATGGTAATAAGAATATAAGAGTTAATGATAAACTTATTCCATTTAATAAAGACTTCATTTCTAAAATAGATAAGCAAAATAAAGAAATACATTTTCATGATATAGGAGTGTTCTTATGAAAATAGACATATTAACACTATTTCCTCATATGTTTGATGGATTCTTAACAGAAAGTATAATGAAAAGAGCCATTGAAAAAGGAAAAGTAGAAATAAATATAATAGATATTAGAAATTATACACCATATAAAAATAACCAAGTTGATGACTATCAGTTTGGTGGTGGTGGTGGAATGATTATGATGTGTGAACCAGTATTTAACGCAGTAGAAAGCATTAGAACAGAAGATTCACATGTAATACTTTTAACACCTAGAGGAAAAACATATAATGAAAAGAAAGCGTATGAACTAAAAGACAAAAAGCATTTAATAATTATTTGTGGACACTACGAAGGATTCGATGAAAGAATATATACTTTAGCAGATGAACTTATATCTATCGGAGACTTCATCTTAACAGGTGGAGAACTTCCATCAATGATGATAACAGATTCAGTAGTAAGACTAATAGATGGAGTTATAACAAGTACAAGTTTAGAATTTGAAAGTTTTAATGATAACTTACTTGATTATCCAGTTTATACTAAACCAAGAAACTTTAAAGGAATGGAAGTACCTGAAGTACTAGTTAATGGTAACCATAAACTTATTAATGAATATAGGGAAAGTGAAAGAAGAAGAATAACAAAGGAATATAGAGACGATTTATTATAGGGTGGTAAAATGAAATACGTAATAGAAAAAAATGGCAAAGATATGAAACTAGTATACTATAGTGTAAATATGGTAGGCCTTGGAGTCGAACCTAAAAATGGTGTTCCAGGACTAACTATTAAAGCAAAAAGAGTAGTACTAGTTGACCCAGAATTAAGAGATGCCTATATAAAACAAAGAATAAATAAAAAAATAGATAAAGTTATTAAATTTATGTTACGTATTTTAAATGATGAAGATACCACTGAAGGCGACGTAGGTATGGTACTAGATGAAATTAATAAATTAAAAGGAATAGTTATTAAAAAATATAAAGAATATATGAAAGTAAGTGAATATAAAGCATTACTTACTAAATTAATAATTATTGAAGAAGAATTTAAGAAAAATTATAATCAAAAATTATATATGAACTATATGAATGGTTCAATTTATGAAGAGAAGATAAGTGAGGGAAGAAGTAGATAATGAATGAAGATTTTAAATTAATGAATCTTAAAGGTACTAGTGACTTTTTACCAGAAGAACAAATCATTAGAAATAAAATCACTGATACTTTAAAGAGTACATTTGAGAAATATGGTTTCTTACCACTTGAGACACCAATATTATGTTATTATGATTTACTAGCAAGTAAATATGCAGGTGGAGCAGAAATATTAAAAGAAGTATATAAATTTAAAGACCAAGGACTTAGGGATATAGGTTTACGTTATGATTTAACAGTACCATTCTCAAAAGTAATTGGTATGAACAAAGGATTAATATTACCATTTAAAAGATATGAAATAGGTAAAGTATTTAGAGACGGCCCAGTTAAACTAGGAAGAGCACGTGAATTCTATCAATGTGATGTAGATGCTTGTGGAACAGAGTCACCTTATGCAGAAATAGAATACTTCATGATGACTAAAGAAGCATTTAAGAAATTTGATATAGATGTAGAAATAAGATATAACAATAGAAAATTCTTAAGTGGACTTTTAGAATATTGTAATGTGCCTAAAGAAAATGTAGGAGCATTCATAACTTTAGTTGATAAATTAGATAAACTAAAAAGAGAAGATATTGAAGAAGAACTAGAAGCATGTACTTCAAAAGAAAATGTTGATAAAGTATTTGAATACTTCAAATTAAATTTAGAAGAATTAACTAAAGAATTAGAAAATAGTAATATAGAATTATTAAATAAAGGATTAAAAGAATTAAATGACTTAAATAAATTAATCATAGATTTAGGATTAGATTTATGTAAGTTCACACCTTTCTTAGCAAGAGGACTTGAAATTTATACTGGATGTGTGTGGGAAATATTTGATAGAACTGGAGAATTCAAGTCAGCTCTAGGTGGCGGAGGAAGATATGATAATATCATAACTAAATTCTTACACAATGGAGAAGAATATCCAGCTATAGGTATGTCATTTGGTTTAGAACCAATATATGCATTATTAAAAGAAAAATGGTCAGAATCATTAAAGAAATATGATGTATATGTATATGCATTCACAAATGATAAAAACTTATTTGAAATATCAAATATGTTAAGAGAAAATGGATACAAAGTATTAACTGAACTAAATAATATAAAACTTAAAAAAGCAATGAATACTGCTAATAGAGAAAACATTAATAAAGTTATCATTATTGGTGAAGATGAATTAAAACAAAACTCAGTTACTCTAAAAGATATGATAACTGGAAATCAAGAATTAGTTAAAATAGAAGATTTAGTTAAAACAATAAAGGAAATGTAATAATTACATTTCCTTTTTATTATATATACTATATACCATTTATAAAATGGCATAAAAAAAGTTCTCATTTGAGAACTAATATTCAAATGGTGACCCGTACGGGATTTGAACCCATAAATGCACGCGTGAAAGGCGTGTGTGTTAACCGTTTCACCAACGGGCCATTTAATAAATGGTGGGCCTGAATGGACTTGAACCATCGACCTTTCGCTTATCAGACGAACGCTCTAACCAGCTGAGCTACAGGCCCCTTTTCGCCACTTTAATCGGCTGACTACTTAATAATACAGTATTTTTTACAATAATGCAACACTTTTTTTAGAAATTTATCAATATTTTTGTTAAAATCTATTAATTATTGCAAAAAATCATGAATTATTGTATCATTATATATGAAAATAGGAGGAAAAATTATGGTAGTTGAAACCTCAACAGTGAATTCTTTAGTAACAATTTGCATAATACTTTTATGTTTAACCTTTACTAGATCTATATTAGTAATGGTAGGAGGCAGTAAAGTTTTTAAAAAAGCTTCAAAAAAACCATCAACATCATTTTATCCAGTATTAAACTTATTTACTTTATTAGAAATAACTGAAACATCTACATTTCTTGGAATATTATTTTTTGTTCCAGTAGTAAACGTAGTTGTACTTTCTATATTATTTTATAGATTAGGTTCAGCATTTAATACTTCAAAGCTTTTTAAAATTGGATTAGCAGTTTTACCAATAATTTTTTATCCAATACTAGCATTAGGAAATAAACAATATAAATTAAACGATGAAGAATATTTTAAAGCACTTGATAATGCTAAAGGTGAAAGCATAAACTTGATGACACAAGAAGAAATAAAAGCAGAAAACAGTGTACCAATAGAAGAAAAACCTCAAGTAGATTCAATATTCAAATCAAATATCGAAATGATGGAAGAAGTTGCTCCATATAAAGCAGCTAAGATAGATATTCTTGGTATGGAAAAACTAAAACAAACTACGCCACAAGAAGATATGTTCAAACCAATAGAACAAGTAGCACCACCAGAACCAGTTAAAGAAGAAAAAGAAGAAGAACAAAAACAACCAAGTAAATTCACATCAGAACTTGATAAAAAAGATGAAATAGAATTTATTGATTTATAAAGTTAAGTGATAGTAAAATAAAGTGTAAAGTAAAAGTTTACACTTTTTAATTTTTTTTGTATAATATGAGATGGAGATTAGGTGATTATGGCAGAATATAATGAAAAATCAATTAAAATATTAGAAGGTCTTGAAGCTGTACGTAAAAGACCTGGTATGTATATAGGAAGTACTGATAAGAGAGGACTTCATCATTTAGTATGGGAGATTGTTGATAACTCAATAGATGAAGCTATCAATGGTTATGGTAAAAAAATAATAGTAACACTTACTAAAGCAGGTAGTGTTAGAGTTAGCGATGAAGGACGTGGAGTACCAATTGGAAAACACTCATCAGGTAAATCAACTCCAGAAGTAATCTATACTGTATTACACGCGGGTGGTAAATTTGAAACAGATGGTTACAAAGTATCTGGTGGTCTTCATGGTGTAGGTTCATCAGTAGTTAATGCACTATCTAAATGGATGAAAGTAACTATATGTAGAGAAGGAAAGATATGTGAAATATCATTTAAAAATGGTGGCCACGTAGACAAAGAATTAAAACAAATAGGTACAACTAAACAAACTGGTACTACAGTTGAGTTCTTCCCAGATGAAGAAATATTTGGTAATGCTAGATTCAGCTACACAACTATATGTGAAAGAATGCAAGAAAGTGCTTTCCTTATAAATGGATTAACTATGGAAGTTATCGATGAAGAAGATGATAAACATAGTGTGTTTAGTTATGATAATGGACTTGTATCATTCGTAGAATATGTAAATGAAGGAAAAGAACCACTACATAAAACAATAAGTTTCAGTGGAGAAAAGAATGGTATCGAAGTAGATATCGCTATGCAGTACACAAACACATATAATGAAAACATAATGTCATTTGTTAACAATGTTAAAACTGTAGATGGTGGTAGTCACGAAGTAGGATATAAAACAGCACTTACTAAAGTATTTAATGAATATATTAAAAGTAACAACTTATTAAAGAGTAAAGAAGGACTAGATGGTACTGATACTCGTGAAGGCTTAACAGCAATAATAAGTTTAAAAATACCAGAAAATCTATTACAATTTGAAGGACAAACTAAAGGTAAGCTAGGAACTCCTCAAGCAAGAACAGTAGTAGAAAGTATAGTATATGAAAAACTATCTTATTATTTAGAAGAAAACAAAGAAGCAGCTACTGCTATAATGGATAAAGCTTTAAAGAGCAAATTAGCTCGTGAAGCAGCAAGAAAAGCAAGAGCAGAAGCAAGAGCCGGAAAAGGTAAGAGTGGTCGTGAGAAAGTACTACTTGGTAAACTAACACCTGCTCAAAGTAAAGAATATAACAAAAATGAACTATTCATTGTTGAAGGAAACAGTGCTGGTGGTACAGCAAAAAGTGGTCGTGACAAACGTCATCAAGCAATACTACCACTAAGAGGTAAAATAATTAACTGTGAAAAATCAACAGTAGCAGACCTTTTCAAAAATGAAGAAATTAATACAATAGTTCATGCTATAGGAGCTGGAGTAGGAGCAGAATTTGATTATACCGAATCAAACTATGGAAAAGTCATAATAATGACCGATGCCGATGATGATGGAGCTCACATTCAAACATTACTTCTAACATTCTTCTATAGATGGATGAGAGACTTAATAGAACATGGAATGCTTTATATAGCAGTGCCACCTCTATACTTAGTTAAATATGGTAAAGATAAAAAATATATAAATACAAACGAAGAATTAAATGAATTCAAAGATACATTTAAAGGAAAATATACTATTCAAAGATACAAAGGACTTGGTGAAATGAACGCAGACCAATTATGGGAAACAACAATGGATCCAGCTACTCGTACACTAGTTAAAATCAAAATAGATGATAAAGCACTAGCTGAAAAAAGAGTAGGAGTCCTTATGGGAGATGACTCAGAAGTGCGTAAAGAATGGATAGAAGAAAATGTAGAATTCACACTAGAAGATGATTATAAAGGGGGTAAATAATGGCTAAAGAAAAAGAAACAACAATTATAGAAAAAATAAATGACTTTGCCCTTGAAGAAATAATGGGAGAACGTTTTGGTAGATATGCTAAATACATAATCCAAGATAGAGCTCTTCCAGATGTTCGTGATGGACTAAAACCAGTACAAAGAAGAATTCTTTATTCAATGTACAAAGACAAAAATACTTATGACAAAGAAACAAGAAAATCAGCAAAGACTGTAGGTAATGTTATAGGTAACTACCATCCACATGGTGATACATCAGTATATGATGCGATGGTAAGACTTAGTCAAAAATGGAAACAAAGAGTAATACTTGTAGATATGCAAGGAAATAATGGTTCAATTGATGGAGATGGGCCAGCCGCAATGCGTTATACAGAAGCGAGACTTGCTAAAATAAGTAATGTACTTTTAGAAGATATAGATAAAGATTCAGTTGAAATGGCTCTTACATTTGATGATTATAGTTATGAACCAACAGTACTTCCTGCATACTTTCCAAACCTTTTGGTAAATGGTTCAACTGGTATTAGTGCAGGTTATGCAACTAATATCCCACCACATAACTTAGGTGAAGTAATAGATGCTACTATTAAAAGAATAGATAGTCCAAACTGTAGACTAGATACTATAATGGATATCGTAAAAGGTCCAGACTTCCCAACTGGAGGTATAGTTGAAGGAAAAGATGCTCTTATAAAAGCATACTCTACAGGAAAAGGAAAAGTAGTAGTAAAAGCAAGATACTCATTTGAATCAGTAAAAGGTAAAGACCAAATCGTAATAACAGAAATACCATATGATACATTAAAATGTAATATAATTCGTAAGATTGAAGAAATAAGACTTGATAAAAAAATAGATGGTATAGTTGAAGTACGTGATGAATCTGATAAAAATGATGAGTTAAGAATAGTAATAGATCTAAAGAAAGATGCTAATAAAGATTTAATAATAAACTACTTACTAAAAAATACAGACTTACAAACAAATTATGCATTTAATATGGTAGCTATAGTTAATAGAACACCAAAAACACTAGGTATTCTAGAAATGCTAGATGCATTCATTGCCCATAATAAAGAAGTAGTAACTAAAAGAACTAAATTTGACTTAGATGTAGACTTAAAGAAAATACATATTATTGAAGGTTTCATTAAAGCATTAGATATTCTAGATGAAGTAATTAAAACTATTCGTAAAAGTAAAAATAAAACAGACGCAATAGAAAACTTAATGCATGAATATGAATTCACTAAAGCACAAGCAGAAGCTATCGTAATGATGCAACTATATAAATTAACTAACACTGATGTTACTGAACTTAAAAATGAATTTGATGCTCTTACAAAAGAAATAGCTTACTTTAGAGAAATACTTGCTAGTGAAGAAAAACTAATGGGTGTTATTAAAGATAAACTAAGAAGTATTAAGAAAGAATTTGCTGATCCTAGACGTACAACTATTAAAGATGAAGTAAGTGAAATCAAAATAGATACACTAGATATGATTAGTAAAGAAGACTTTATAGTTTGTATTTCAAATAATGGATATGTTAAGAAAGTATCATTAAAATCATATAATATGACTAATAATGAATATCCAGGTGTAAGAGAAAATGATTACATTGAAGGTTTCTATAAGATTAATAACATAGATACTGTATTATTATTTACAAACTTAGGTAACTACCTATTCTTACCAGTAAGAGAAATACAAGAAGCTAAATATAAAGATGTTGGTAGTCATATTTCGAATTACATTAAAGTAAGTGATGGAGAAAAGATAGTTAAATCTATCGGAGTGGCTAAGTTTGATGATACAGTTATTACAGCATTCACTAAACTTGGTATGGTAAAAAGAATGTTACTTAAAGACTTTGAAGTATCAAGATACACTAAACCTATCACAATGTTTAAATTAAAAGATGGAGATGAACTAATATCTGTTAATAAAAATGATGGTGAAGAAACACTAGTTATAACTAAAGAAGGTAATGCTTTAAAATATAACACAAGCGAAATACCAGTAGTTGGTCTTAGAACTAGTGGAGTTAAATCTATTAATTTAAATGATAAAGATGAAGTAATTAGTGCATTCGTAGTAAGTAATTCAAAAGAATATGTAACATTATTTACAGATAGAAATACTGCTAAAAGAGTGAAAATAGATGAAATACCAAAAACAACAAGAGCTAAAAAAGGTTCATCTATCATAAAGAGTCCAAAAACTAAAACATATAACTTATTTAAAGGATTCAATACAAATTCTAAAACTATATTTGGAATACTTGATGGAGACATAGGCTACATGAAATCAAGTGATATAAATATAATGGACAAACAAAGTGTAGGAAGCACAATAACTAAAAAGAATATAGAAGATATATTCATAGTTACTAAACTAAAAGAAATAAAAATAAATAACGAAGAAATCAATGAACCAAAAGAAGAAAAACATGAAGAAAAAAAGACTGAAGAAGTAAAAAAAGAAAAGAAAGAAACTAAAAGTCAATTAACAATGAGTGATTTTTTCGAAGAGTTTAAAATATAGAATTCCTTTTTGGAATTCTTTTTGATATAATTTATAATAGGTGATGATATGAAAAGAAATATAAGTATTTTATTAATAATGATTTTACTTTTATCAGGATGCAATAACAAAAACACAAATAACAATAACGGTAATAATGGTAATAATGACAAAAACAAAACTTATCTAAAAGAAGATACATATTATATGTATCAAAATGGAAATATAAAGAAAGAACTATTATTAAGAAAAGATGGAACTTTATTCTTTGCTAAATGCGATTATTCATGTGAAGTTTCTAGTGGTACATACTCAGTAAATAATAATTCAATAGAAGTTATTATTGATAAAGCTTATGATGAAAATATGTGTAAAAAAGATTCAACTAAAACAACAAATAATTATGTAGTTGAAAATGATGCTTTAAAACTAAATAGTGAAACTTATAATATTGTTGATAAAACTACAGCAAACGATGTTGATTATTACAAAGATATTAAGTGTGATAAATCTAACAATAGAGAGGAAAGAGAAAATAGAACGGAAACTCCTGAAGTTGCACCAATGCCATAAAAGATATAGATATACTTCTATATCTTTTTTACTTATTATGATATAATTAACTAGAATAGAGGTTAAATATGAATACAATATATATAATAACAGGTATAATGTTTACATTACTTTTAATATTAGTTTTTAAAATAAAAAAACAAAATAACTTACTATCTAATAGTACATATTTTATATTAACATTAAGTTTATTAGTGGGTTATATCTTAGAACTCGTAATGTACTTTTTAAGTAC
>OGOZ01000227.1_pt1 | contig 40368 bp, 37 predicted proteins | sample 1552801 | NCBI WGS metagenome assembly OGOZ01 (sample SAMEA2580196, study PRJEB22360) | human gut metagenome | biome: human gut; feature: human-associated habitat; material: faeces | place: Denmark | collected 2008/2010 | reverse complement strand
ATGAAAGTAATCTGTCTATTACCGGATGAATGATTGCTGTCTCTGTAATCTGATTGATGGCACAAAGTTTCTTCCCTGCATCCTTACTGGATGCTCCACAATGATATACCTTCTCGGTTTCTTCACCATAATCAAGTACAATCAATCTGTCGTGACAATCAGGATTCGGCTTAATCCGAATTGTTGGATATTCATTTTGAAAATCCGTCACTAAAGAGTTCGTAAGAAATCCTCCTCCAAAATATATATCAACCATTTTGCCAATGCCGACAAAATGGTTGAATACTATTGTTCCTCAATCCTATTGCTGATTTTTTCAGCCTCATTTAGGACTCGAAGTTGATACTCTGCAATCTCCTTCAACGCTTCGAATCTATCTTTCTTATCCATTCCCTCTCGAATCATTTGTGCGTTATGCGATTCAAGATTCGATAGAACAGTTAATTCATTTATTGTTGCATAATCCCTAACATTACTCTTTTTTGCAAGCTCTGGATTAGCCTCTCTCCAAGCTTTTGCAGTAAAACCAAATAATGCTACATTAAGTAAATCCGCCTCTTCTGCATAAGGAAGCCACTGTAAATCCTCACGATAATTGCATACAGGAATCAAATAATTCTTAACCGCATCCGTTTGAATTAAATAATTATTCTTGGATAGAAATCTCTTTGCATCCCATTCCAACTTCTGCAAATCATTTTCAGCTTCCTTTAGTCTTTGGAACTCTTTGATCAGGTACAATTTGAACACCGGACTGATAGCAGAAGCAAATTCAAATGCAATATCCTTATGCGCAAATGTTCCGCCGTATTTTCCACGTTTAACATACAGTCCAACTGCATTAGTTTTTTCTACCCATTCTGATACGCTTGGTGTAAACGTAACAAGTCCTGCCTCTTTTTTAAAGTGTTCAGATTCGAACACTTTAAAATTCGGATTATATATTTCTTCCCATGTTGATAAGAATTCCAAAGTGCTTCTATTTCTTAACCAATTTCGAATAACATCCGCAGCTCGCGAATTATCCGATTTAGCAGCTGCTATATCTGTAATACAGATATAGTCATCTATGTCTTCATACGATACCGTAACCGGTATTCCCTGAACTGTAATAACTCTATTCTTAGCCATTATTCTGTTCCTCCTTCGCCTTATTCATCTGCTCTGCCTTATCCTTATTTTATCTTTTCTCGTAATTTACCAATGTCATCTTATCGTTTATAATATGTTCTTCACCAACTCGCACAAAACCACATTTTTCATACAGGTGGCAGTTTCCGGATTCTTGAAGAATTGTATCAAGCTTCCATACCTTAGTGTCAGGATACAATGCGAAAGCTTTTTGAATTGCAACATATCCGATTCCCTGCTTCTGATATTTAGGAAGAATGAAAAGAGGGCTGATGTATAGACAGGGTTCTTCTGGGTCGGATAGTCTTTTGCCGATATTGATGGCTCCGACTCTTGCTCCATCCTTAACAATAAAATAATACTTTCTATTTTCCTGTGAAGCCCTGTCTCTTACTCTCTCTATAGATTCAATTGCAGGTGATCCCTCATCATGATATTTTTCATATAGCGACATAAAACTCTTAATCTGCATGTCATAAAGCTGCTCTATTTCATCTTCTCGGACTCCTTCAAGCTTCACCCTGTTCATCAGTTCAGTTACGCTAATTCCCTGTAAGTTGAATCTCTCCTTTATCATAAGAGCAACCTCTGAAGGCTCAAGATTCGTATTATCAATCTTCATATAATTTTCGAAAGGAATCTCACCATCATTACTTACAAGTCGATATTTTGTCTCCTCACGAAGCATACGATCTTCTGATACCACAATATCCCGCTTAGAAGCCTTGTTCTTTAAGCGGTTTTCCGTTTTGTTTCGTTCTATTCTAACTGCCCTGTCCGCAACAAGCTCCACATAATATACATTTCCACCGGTAGCCTCGAATTTATCTGTAACCGACTTTATATAATCCCAATCTGACTGCATATCAAAGGCCCACATATAAGTAAATATTAATCCACTATAGTCAGTTTTTAGAAAGGCATCAAAGATATCTTCCCGAAGTTTGCCTACCACTGCTCCATCAAATTTACCAAAGATCTCGATTACCGGCTCTATCATATGATGATTATGAAAGAGTCTATAATCTGTTATTTTCATCAATTCCTGGCCCACGGTCATCTTACCAACCGCACCACTTCCTATAAGTACTATAAGATTCATTTTTATCACTTCCTCCGTACAAAACAATAATTAATCTACAAATATGTTGCAGCCTCCAGAGCTATCAATGCTTTCCCAACATTATGGTTAGCATCATGCAGTCCTTCAAACTCATATCCGCTGTCTCCCAATACATCTCCTGCTTCCAGAAAATCATAAAGTTCTAACCCGTAAAAATCACATATTGCCTGAACACCTGCAAGCTCCATTTCTACTGCTATGCACCCTTCACCTTTTCTTTTTGCCACTAGTCCCTTCGTTTCACGGAGCATAGAATCAGTTGTCCATACACGGCCTTTAACATACGGAGCTTTTATTTTTTCAAATACCTCTGCCAACACATCACAATTTTTAATAGTAATGTAGTCAGAAGATGGTGCGTAATAATGGGATGCTCCCTCTCCTCTATAACTTTCAGTTGGGATAATGAACTTACCTCTGGTTGTTTCTTTATCAAGACTTCCACAAGAACCAAACATAATATACTTTGTTGCACCAATAACATGATGGCTTTCATAACACATAGAGGATGCAACAGCAGAACCTATTCCCGTCAGATAAAAAGCTATTTTCTCTCCCTTGTAATCCAGACAATAGATTGAAATGTTTCCATTACAAGCGCCAATTTCACCTATAATTTCACATTTATAATGTGATACTAAATATGTATGTATCTCCTTAGAAAAGATAATCATACATTTGTCTGTAATATGCTTTCCGGCTCCATAAATAACATTTAAATCAATTAATGCCTCTGTCTCTTTGTCAAAAAAATCACTCTGTAGCATAATATCGCTCACTCTTTCTCTTCAATTATTGTAACTACTTTATTCGGATAAAAAAGACCACCTACCTGCAAAGATAAGTGGTCAGCATATACTATATTCTAATTATTGAACCATTTTCTCATCTTAGCAATTCAAATATTTACATACGCAATTAAGACCATACACGTTCATAATGTGCATAGCATAAATTTCAGTATATGAATATCCGACTGCAAATCTATTCATGAGAAAACTCCTTTCAAAAATTATTATGTTAAGATTACTCTTGTTTGTAACGCTTGTCAATCATTTTTATCTGTGGATGTACATTCTTGTCATTTTGGGTTCATCATCACCTTGAACCATACATAAAAATTCCCATCCATATCGTTCATAAAAGCCAATCTGATCCGTCACCAAATATAAAGGCGTTACTCCTTTATTTCTCATATCATCAACAACTTTGTTTAGCAAATTCCCAGCTAGTCCCTTTTTTCGATGTTCTTCTTCAGCATATACGGCGCATACATTTGGAGTCAAATCCTTTCTATCATGAAAGTCATTTTCTATTACCCCAAGTCCTGCGACAATGGATTCATCATATAAGCATATATACCAACCATACTCGGTTTTTCCTGATAAATACGCTTTCATACACTCCAGGTATGCCTCTGCCGGCACACCCCATTTACTATGAAACCACTCAGCTGCAATAGCTACTAATTCCGGCCGTTCTCTTAATGTTATAATTCTATAATTGTTCAATATTATTAATATCCTCCAATAATATGAAAGGCAGGCTAAAATAGCCCACCTTATCTCTAATTCTTAATCAAATTCAGCACTATTATATCTTAAAAATCCCACTTGCACTTTTCTTCACAACTTGCCAGATTTTCTCTTTCCTTCGCGAACGATTCTTTGAATACTTTTCTCCGAAAGTGAAAACTGCATGGCAAGACTGGCAATAGAACTACCACCTTGATATTTCTGGCTAATCTCGTGATTTCGCTGTATCAGATATTGTCTTGTATCAGTATGACTTCCCCACTCCTTTTTAGATGTGCTGGGAATATATATTGCTTTTCCATTTACATATTGCTGAATAGTTTCTATTAATTCTTTTGGCAGAACCTCTTCTGCTCTAATATAGCTCATAGTATCCTCCTAAATATAATTTCTTAGGATTCATCTGAGCTTAACTATTCTTTTTATTTTAAGCTCAGACTACTGAGCAAAAACATATCTTTTTTTCATAAATAAAATGCCCCTTTCCTTTATTAAAAAGACTTCCCCAAGCAATTAACATCACCATTATTTAGTCCGCATTTTTTATAAAACTCTAGATTATCATTTATAGAAATAAGTTCTATTGTATGAATATCCTTTACTTTAAGTTGCTCTTCTAAGGCACTAAGCAGCTTACGCCCTACTCCTTTTCTCTTCCACTTTGGAGCAACAAAAATTTCTGAAACAAAGAACATATCATAGTCTGCATAAGGATCCACAAATCCCAAAAGACCACCTATAATTTCACCGTCTTCTACTGCAGCTAAACCCAGGGCTTCAAATCCACACAAAATGGACTGCACTCTTCTTACTGCCTTTTCCTGAACCCAAGCCTCATTCCAAGGCTCCTCTGAATATGCCTGTCCCATTACTCCGGCAAGCTCCTCGATATCATTATGATTAACTACTCTTATCTCCATTTATTTATCCTCCTGGCCTCGTATTACATAAAAGCGATACAATTCTTCTTTTTCATCATCAATATCTTTGTACATTTTCTTTTCTATTAAGTTGAAACCAGATTTCTCTGCTACTTTCCATGATGGTGTATTCGCATCGAGAATAGTTGCTATTATTTCAGACTCACTATATTGTCTAAAGAAGAACTGAACATATGCATTTATCGCCTCTATTATATATCCTTTTTTTCTAAAAGGTGTTCCTATAAAATAACAAATACCAACCTTATCCACATCTTCATAATATGTAGAACCAACAGAGCCTATGACCTCTTCTGTTTCTTTTAGTATAACAGTGCAAGGTATATAATTTTCTCTTGGATTATCATTATTTGTTAATTTTAAAGCCTCTTCAATCCAATCATTGATCCACTCTAAACAATTAGCATCAAACCCGACTTGACTAAGGCTCCCATCCTGAGCCATATCAGAAAAGATGATTTCATCCCCGCGCTGTATGGAGCGAATAATCAATCTATTGGTTTCTAACCACACTTAAATCACCTCTTCTAATTAAGTATAAGTTCCATCCTAATATATGAAAACCTCAATTTTAAATATAATCAAACTTGCTCCAGGATGTTTATATCATCTGAAATTCTTTCAAAGCCTCCATAATAGCCTCTTCCTTCTCCTTCGGGCACCGTGGCTGTCTTGAATCCTCCGACTTCGGCAGATTAAAATTCTCTGCCAGTTCCAATCCGCACTTTCTCTTTACCTGAGCAATATAGAGATTCGAAACCTTCATCCCATCATTATGCTCTGCAACATACTTCTTTATCTTTTCATAGGTTGCCTTTGTCTCTGCTGAAGTACCTTCCAATTCAGCAACATCAATATCCACATCAATATAATCATCCGGCTTCTGACGGAGTTGGGAAAGAAGAACAACCGTCTCCACATTCGCCGTCCACGGAAACTGATCCACGGCAACCGCCTTTTCCACATGATAGCCGCTGGCAAGAAACGTCTCCAGGTCACGAATAAGGCTTGTCGGTTTACAGGAAATATATACAAGCCTTGGAATTCCATAGGCTATAATCTTCGTCAGCGCCTTCGGGTGAATTCCGTCACGAGGTGGGTCTAAAATAATCATATCCGGCTTTTCCGTAATGTCATCCAATACCTTCAAAACATCGCCTGCAATGAATTCACAATTATGTAAACCATTTAATTCTGCATTCTTCTTCGCAGCCTCCACAGCTTCCTCCACGATTTCAACTCCAATCACCTTCCTCGCAACCGGAGCCATAAGCTGTGCAATCGTCCCTGTTCCACTATATAAGTCAAAGACAATCTCTTTATCCTTATTATGTGTCAGATCACCAATATACTCGCGTGCCGTTTCATAGAGTACCTCTGCCCCGAGAGAATTGGTCTGAAAAAAGGAAAACGTGGAAATCTTAAACTTCAGTCCCAGCAATTCCTCTTCGATGTATTCCTGTCCATAAAGCACTCTGGTTTCATCGCTCTGTACCACATCTGCCACAGAGTCGTTGATAATATGCAGGATTCCCGTCATGGTGCCATGCAGCTCCATAGCAAGAAGGTTCTCTTTCCATTCCTCCACAAGCTGCTCATGATCCTTCTGTACATAAGCAGCAATCAATGAAGAATCCGGATTCTTCTGCTCTATACCATTTTGATTTTCCAAAAGAGCTTCATAATGATATACATCCTCCCCCGGAACATTAGAAATTCCTTCCGAGGTCGTCACAAGTGCCACCAAAATCTGCCCCGTCTTTTTTGCTTTACGAACGAGCAGATGACGCAGGAAGCCTTCATGGCGCAGGCGGTGGTAAAAGCTGCAGTCCTTGAAATGCTCCTGAGTCATGACAAGAATTTTTCGATAATCTTCGTCTACAATCTGGCAGTCTGATACCGATACAATATCATAAAAGCTGCCTCTCTTATGCATACCCAGGCTTAACGGGCCATCCTTATAGGCATCTCCAAAAGAAAACTCCATTTTGTTGCGGTATTCGTACTGCGCAGGGCTTCCTTTGATCCCCTGAAACTCCCAGGCTTCCTCCTGCCGGTCAAGGACACTGTCCAGAAGCTTTTTCACCTGGGCTTCCTTGATGGCAAGCTGCTCTTCATAGGGAAGCGAAATATAGGTGCAGCCACCGCACTCTCCGAAATGAGGACAGGGACTTTCCATTTCCAATGGAGATTTCTGATCCACACTGAGTACTCTTCCTTCGGCTTTTTTATTACGGTTTTTCTGGACCATCAGTGTAATCTTCTGACCGGGAAGGACATTCTTTACCGTGCAGATTCCCTCTACTGTATTCACAATCCCCTTATTCGGGAAATCAACCCGCTCTACCACTCCTTCAATGATCTGTCCCTTTTTCATATCATGATTCCTCTCTTATTTATATACCCAAGTGTTTCTGTCTTCCTTGGGTTTTTGCTAAATTTTTTTCTCATATACCCACTATTTTTCTCTTCCTTGGGTTTTTACTAAACTTTTCTTCTCTTATACCCACTATTTTTCTCTTCTCTGGGTTTCTACTAAACTTTTCTTCTCATATACCCAATACTTTTTGCTTCCTTGGGTTTCTACCAAACTTTTCTTCTCATATACCCACTGTTTTTCTCTCCACTGGGTTTTTACTAAACTTTTCTTCTCATGTACCCACTATTTCTTTTTCTTCTGGGTTTTTCAAGTTTTTTCTTTCTCTATACCCAACACTGCTCTCTCCCGTGGGCTAATTTAAAATTTTTCTTTTTTCATGCCCAATATGACAAATACCTAATGGTTCTACTCTACCTGCTGCACTAAATTCATGCTGCACCTCCGGCTTGCATTCTTTAAGTGCACAGGTATGGTTCGCACGAATCTCAAGCTTCATCTTCGACTCGCTTTCGCCAAGTGCCCTACTCAAAAAAATGGGGATGTGCACCGGCACATCCCGACATTAGATGATCACTTTGACTGATATCCTTTATTCTTCAGAAGCTGCAAGATCTTCCTTCTCGACATCATCCTTCCAGTCCTTTGCGGGCTGCTCTTCCTTGTCTTCCTTATCCTCGTCCTCATCATCGAAGAAGTCATCGTCAAATTCATCATCGAAATCATCATCAAAATCCTCGAGATAATCCGGCACGAGATAACGGTATACACCATAGCAGATTGCTGCAACCACAACGATCACTCCCACAACTGCAAAGATGCACAGAAGTACATTCTTGCCTTTTTTCTTTTCTTCTTCCTTATGTGCCAGAAAATCCTTTAAATCATTCAGGTCTCTGACATTCTTCAAATCCTTGATATCATACTGCTTCAGCATAGCTGCGATCTCTTCTATCTTGTTCATATCCTCACCCTGTCCTTTCCTGCATTTCCATTGTTTCACCAATCCGGCAGATCATTACCCGTCTAGTCTTCCCAAAATAAGAATTCCTATTCCAGTCTGCTCTTGTTATTAGATAATATATCATCTCATCCGCATTTTAACAACAGTCATTTTCCAAAATTTGTACAAATAATCAGCCATGTGGAAATGATTGTACAAGATGACCGTGGGAGCCTGCTCACAAAGGGCATTTTGTATCATCATTTCTATAGATTATATCTTCTCAAGCTTCGCAAAAGCCGCATACATGATCTTCTGTCCGGCGTCATCAAAATCAACCGTCACCTTATAATCCCTCGGTCCCGGCTCTAAGTCTGTCACAAAGCCTTCTCCATACTTTACATGCCTGACGCGGTCCCCGATATCATAGTCCGGCTTACCGCCCTTTACCGCTTCGGATCCTTTGGAAATTCCCAATGCTCCGAACAATCCTGTTCCGGCAGATGCAAGATACGGCTTTTTCGGAGCAGAAATGGTACGTGAGGATTTATCTGCCACAACCGGCTGATATCTGGGAGCAGGTGGCTTATTGTCCATCAGCTCCGGCGGAATTTCTTTGACAAAGCGGCTGACCGCATTCATCTGTGTTTCACCACGCACCATACGCATTTTGGCATAGCACAGCGTCAGATCATCTTTCGCTCTGGTAATTCCCACATAAGCAAGACGGCGTTCCTCTTCGATCTCTGCCGGATCATCAGAGGCAATCGTCATGTAGCTTGGGAAAATACCATCCTCCATACCGGCAAGATACACGTGCGAAAATTCCAGTCCCTTTGCACTGTGCAGTGTCATCAGCAGCACACGGTTATCGTCTTCGGATAGCCGGTCAATGTCGGCTACCAGCGCCACTTCCTCCAAAAATGCACTTAAGGAGAGCTCATCGTTGGCCTCTTCATATGCAACAATTTTATTAATCAATTCATCGATATTATCAATCCGGCTCTGTGCTTCGATCTCATCATCGACATCCATTTCATTGATATAATTCGTCGTGTCCAGAATATCATGCATCAATTCCTTCAGACTATAATAAGAAAGGCGGCTGCGGAATACCTGAATCATATTGACAAAGGGACGGATCTTCGCTTCCGCCTTACCAAGTCCCTGAATCTCATCCGCATGACACAGTGCCTCGTAAAAACTGATTTCATGCATCTGTGCATAATCATCCACTTTAGCAATGGTCGCTGCACCGATCCCACGCTTTGGCACATTGATGATACGCTTCACAGCCAGATCATCCCGTGCGTTATCAACCGTCTTTAAATACGAAAGGAGATCCTTGATTTCTCTTCTGGCATAAAAGTTCGTTCCGCCAACCACATCATAGGGGATGCCTTCCACAACAAAGCGCTCTTCCAGGAGACGCGCCTGTGCATTTGTCCGGAAAAGGACTGCACATTCCCCGGCTTCTACGATACCGTCTTTGATCTTCCGGCTGATATCATCTGCGATAAATTCGGCTTCTTCATATGCATTGTCAAACTGGCGGTAATGAATCCGGTTTCCGGCTCCTTTGTCCGTCCAGAGAGTCTTGCTCTTACGCCCTACATTATTCCGGATGACTGCATTCGCAGCATCGAGTACATTCTGCGTGGAACGGTAATTCTGCTCCAGGCGGATCACCACAGCCTCCGGATAATATTTTTCAAAATCCAGAATATTCCGGATATTGGCTCCACGGAATTTGTAAATGGACTGATCATCGTCACCGACTACACAGATGTTGCGTGATCCCTCTGCCAGCAGACGGATCAGCTGGAACTGCGCTGTATTCGTATCCTGATACTCATCCACCATGATATACTGAAACCGCTTCTGATAATATTCCAGTACGTCCGGACACGCCTTGAACAGCTCCACTGCATTCATAATGAGATCATCAAAATCCATTGCATTGTTCTTCTTAAGGATATTCTGATACTCCCGGTAAGCGGCTGCCACCTTCTGCTTACGGAAATCCCCCATGGCCTGCGTTTCATATTCCTGCACACCCACAAGCTCGTTTTTCACAGAAGAAATAGCAGACAGAATCGTCCGCTCCTTCATCTGCTTCGTATCAATCTGTAAATGCTTGCAGACATCCTTCATCACTGACTTCTGATCATCCGTATCATAAATGGTAAAACTGTTATCGTATCCCAGCCGATCTGCGAAACGGCGCAGAATCCGCACACAGGTCGAATGAAAGGTAGTAACCCAGATGCTGTCTGCCCCCATTCCTACGAGCCGTTCCACACGCTCCTTCATCTCACCGGCCGCCTTGTTGGTAAACGTAATCGCCATGATATGATAGGAATTCACTCCCAGCTCATCAATCAGATAAGCGATACGGTGCGTCAGCACCCGTGTTTTTCCGGAACCGGCACCCGCCAGTAAAAGCACAGGACCCTCCGTAGTAAACACGCCCTTTTTCTGTTCTTCATTTAAGCTATCATAAATGCTCATTCGACCTATACCTCTTCAATGTTACTGAATGTCCATGCATAAATGTTCAATTCCACAATCGGAGTTCCGCAATACTCGCACACCTTGCTTCCCAGCGTGGAAATAGGTGCTCCGCAGTTCGGACAGTTTAATCCCAGGGAAAGATCGGTTTCCTTTTCGACCAGCTCCCGATCCTGTATATAAATCACATCCACGTTATATTTCGTCTGTGTATAAAGCTGTGCATTTCCTGCAAGAAGCTTTCCGCTTCTGTCTGTCTTGGTATAAAAGCTCTGTAAAGAGCTCTGAAACGTCACAATGCAGCGTCCGTTCCGTTTTCTGTAATTTGCAAGTTCTGTGCGGTGAATTTTGATGTCTCTATAGGTTTCCCGTACTTCTTCCTCACGAAGCATGGCAAGCTTCATAGAGAGATGATCTCTCAATTCCTGTCCTCCCTCTTTTAAAAATGATGGATTCATAGAACTGATGGCTAACAGATAAGAAGTCAGGGCATTTTCTGCCCTGACTTTCATTTCATCATATTGAAATTCAGGAAAATCCTTCTTGATCTTGGGAAGGTATAGACTGGTCATTCCTGCAACAGACTTCGGCGTCGTGGAATTCTCGATTTCCATCTGACGGAAGCCTTCCAAAATATTCTCTGTTCCAAATGCCTGTCGTGAAATCGACCGTATCTTCCTGTAGATTTTCATTCCGGCAACTGCTACTGCAATAAAAATCCCTAAAAAGACAACCGCACTAAATGTAAGACCTAATACATTTAATGACATTTTCTAAACTCCTTTATATACATTTACCTGTCATAAATCTAATGACTCCGGAGCATTCCGGCACGCTTAATTCATCAGATAGTAAATGAGGGCAATGGCTGCAATACATCCAAGAACAGTAATGATCACCTTCGGAATAGAGATCGGTGTCTTACCGGATACCTTACCGGTCTGACCGTTCACCATGAAGTTGTATATCTTATCCTTGTATTTATAGCTGGAAAGCCATACCGGAAGCAGCAGGTATTTGTAGGTCAGGTCACTGAATGTGCTGTTTATCTGAATGTTACGTGTATCATCTGCATCATGCTCATCACGGATCTTATCGTCGATGGACCGTCTGAGCTTACTATCGATGCTCTTCTTTGCGATTTCCCAGCCTTCCTTAAACCCGATGGCATAACGCTCTGCTGCAAAGCCGGCCACATATTCCGGCTTATATGCCTTATTTTCTGCCGTGTTAAAGGGTTCAATTCCGGCAAGCATGGAGCGGTTCTGGTTCGTAGTCGCACACACCAGCTCATCATCAAAGAACTCCTTGTGATGACCGGAGCACCGATACCAGTCCGTCACGGTCTTCTCTTCCCCGTTCTCCTTTACGGTTCTTTCTATTCCGTACTCTGCACGATAGGTAGAATCCGTCTGTGCATCAAATGTCCAGTAGGGAAGATAAATCCCTTTAAAATGCTTGGCCTTCGCACTTTCCTTGGCAAGCTTCGGACAAAAGAACTTCTTCTTGATCCACTTTTGAAACAGGTCAGCAGCCTGCTTATCAGAATATTGAAAGGGAACCACACCTCCGGGCGCTATCGTATTCTGGTCTGCAGCTTCCATGACCTGATTGGAGCCACAGAACGGACAGACCGCTGAAATCTCCAATGCATCATAAACAGACTCAGCACCGCAGGCCTTGCAGATTACGGTTTTCTTCTCCGCACCCCAGTTGCAGTTTTCTGTGTTTTCCGCAGTATCAAAGGATAACTCTGCCGCTTCCTTCGGCTCGTCCGTCTTTGCTGCGATTTCCTGTGTATGTCCACAGTACGGACAAAGAAGACCTCCTGTTTTGGGGTCAAAATCCATGACCCCGCCACAGTTTGGACATTTTTTATCCGTTTCTTCCATCGTTGATACCGTTCTGGCATCTAAATTCGTATCAAATTCACTCATGCTCCACCTCTGCTTCAACAACAAAGCCAACTGTCTTATTGCACGTCATTATCATCAAACGGATCTCCGCACTCCGGACAGAACTTCGGAGGATTCTTCGGATCTTCCGGCTCCCATCCGCACTTGTCACACTTATAAAGCGGCTCTCCTGCCGGCTTCTTGGCTCCGCATTCCGAACAGAATTTACCCTTGTTGACTGCGCCGCAGGAACATACCCATCCGTCTGCGGCAACAGGCTTGGGTGATCCGCACTCTGCACAGAACTTACCGGTGTTACCTGTCTTTCCACAGGAACAGGTCCATGTATCTGCTGCCGGAGCAGGAGCGGCTGCGGCAGGTGCTGCGTTCTGTGCTGCTGCCTGCGGTGCTGCATTCTGTACCGGTGCCTGCTGGGATCCACCCATTGCAAACAATCCCTGTGCATTCATACCTCCTGCCATATTGGCCATATTCATACCGGCAAATGCCATCATCGGTCCGGTGGATGTATTAGAGGCTGCTGCCTTCATTGCCTCTGCCTGTGCCCCAACAAGCGTTGCTGCTGCCATATTTGGGTTACGCAATACCGCACTCTTTTGAAGCTCTTTAATCATTGCTTCATCTTCTTCAGAGGCCTTCATGGTATTAATACCAAAAGAAACAATTTCAATACCGCGAAGCTGTGCCCACTTTTCAGAAAGAACCTCATTCAATGCGTCTGCAAGCTCCATGGTATGTGCCGGTACGGCACTGTAACGGATTCCCATAGCGGAAATCTTCGCAAATGCCGGCTGTAAAGCAGTCATCAGCTCGGTCTTTAACTGACTGTCAATCTCGCTTCTCTCATAATCGCTGACCACATTACCGCACACATTGGTATAGAAAAGAATCGGGTCGGTAATATGATAAGAATATTCCCCGTTGCAGCGGATGGAAATATCAATATCCAGTCCGATGTTCTGATCTACAACACGGAACGGTACCGGATTGGCTGTTCCGTATTTATTACCCATAATCTCCTTTGTATTAAAGAAATAAACTCTCTGATCCTTGGCTGTTTCACCGCCAAATGCAATACGTCTTCCTATGGTTGAGAAGGTTTTCTTAATGTTCTCTCCCAGGTTTCCGCAAAAAATACTTGGTTCGGAAGAGGTATCATACCTGAATTCTCCTGCTTCTGCACAAAGCTCAACAACCTTGCCCTGATCTACGATAATCATACACTGTCCTTCGTTGACAGCGATGACTGAGCCGTTTGAAATAATGTTATCTTCACCCTTGTTATTGCCTGCGCCACGGCCTTTCTGACGCTTATGTCCCTTGGTCACCAACACATCGGTGTCTAAAGAATCACAGTAGAAGTACTCCTCCCACTGATCTGCAACCACACCACCAACAGCGCTTGTTACTGCTTTAATTAATCCCATTCTTTTCCCTCCATTTTCTGGGTCAACTCCCTTTTTTACTATTATACATATTTTGTCGAGTACTGTCTACCGCTTTTCCCTTCATACAGGTCACCCTTTTTTCCCAATGACATACCATAAATTATCAACCCAAATGCCCTCTTGTGGGCATCCTTTCTGGAGGTTATATGAAAAAAAGAAAAACATTGCCCTTTGTGCTGTTCCTTGTACTGACCCTGCTTCCGGTGCTTTCCGGATGCAGCAGCTCTTCTCCCGGTTCTGCCGGCACGGATGGGTTAAAAAGCATCACCTTAAACGAAGTGGCCCATTCCATCTTCTATGCACCGATGTATGTTGCCATTGAGGAAGGTTATTTTGCCGACGAAGGTCTTGATGTGACACTGGTTACCGGCTTTGGTGCCGATAAAACCATGACCGCCGTTCTTACCGGGGAAGCAGACATCGGTTTCATGGGAAGCGAATCCACAATCTATACCTATGCAGGTGGGGCATCCGATTATGTGGTAAATTTTGCGCAGCTCACCCAGCGGGCCGGAAACTTTCTGGTTTCCAGAGAGCCAATTGATGATTTCCAATGGGATATGTTGAAGGGAAAGACCGTTCTCGGCGGACGCGCCGGCGGTATGCCTGAAATGGTATTTGAATACATTTTAAAAAAGAATAACATCGATCCGAAAACCGATCTTTCGATCGACCAGTCCATTGATTTCGGTTCTACCGCTGCCGCCTTTTCCGGTGGCCAGGGAGATTTTTCTGTAGAGTTTGAACCCCACGCCACCTCTCTTGAAGAAAAAGGCGATGGCTACGTCGTTGCTTCCTTAGGAGAAAGCTCCGGCTATGTTCCTTACACGGCGTTCAGTGCAAAGAAAAGCTATATTGAAAACAATCCTGAAATTATCCAGTCCTTTACCAATGCGCTGCAAAAGGGCATGGACTATGTGGGCAGTCATACTCCGGAGGAAATTGCCACTGTCATTGCTCCGCAGTTTGACGGCACACAGCTGCAGACCATCACCACCATCGTTTCCAGGTATGCGGCACAGGATACCTGGAAGGAGAATATGATTTTTGAAGAGGATTCCTTCATGCTCTTACAGAATATCCTGGAAGAAGCCGGTGAGCTTCCGGAACGTGTTCCTTATGAAGATCTTGTAACCACTGATTTTGCCGAACAGGCTATAAAATAAAAGCACCTGATTTCCTTCTGTGTGCATCTGATCATACCAACCCTGATGAGGAAGTGCCCGTTTCCCATAAGGTGCTTCCTCATCGGGGTACTTTGCAGCCTTTTGGTACTCCATAATTTCCATTACCGGCTTCCTTAACAACTAACTCACACCAATGACAATACCGATCACGATCACGGCTGCACAGAACAGCTTATAACCGACATTCTTTTCTTTGAAAATGAATTTGCCGGCAAGAATGGTTACCACGCAGCCGCTCTGCTTCAATAACGTCATAATGGTAATCCGGCTGTCCGGTATGCCATTTGCCACAAACAATGCTTTATCCGCAATGACAAATAAAACGGCAAGCAGCCAGATCCAGCCGTTCTTCCAGACCTCTTTCCGGATTCTGGTGTGGCTGCACAGAATATAAATCAGATAATACAGCACCAGGAACAGCATATACCAGAACTGCAGCTGGGAGCTGTTGATATTTTTCATCAGGAGCTTATCCATAAGCCCGGAAACCGCATTCAGCATGCAGGAGGCAAAAGCAAACAGAACCAGGATCACAGAGACTTCATTTCCAGACTGCTGTACGATCGCAGCGCCATCTGTCACTGCACCTGTGGTATTCCCTGCCTGATCGGCCCGACTGGAGGCTGTCTGATCTCTATATCCTTTCATCTGCTTTCTTTGCCGACTCTCCTGTAATTTTTTTAACAATCCGGAAGGTTTAAATTTCAGCAATAACAATCCGGCACTGACAAAGACAAGCCCGATTACCTGATGCGTATTCAGTGTCTCCTGCAGCACCATTACACCTAAAAGAGTGGCAAACAATACTCTTGATAAGTCAAGCACTCCGTAGAGGCTGATCGGCATTTTCTTAATCGCCTTAAAGCTGCAGATCCACGCAAGGAAAATCACAAAGGATTTCACTGCAATCCAGAAATAATATTTCGGTTCCAGTCCCATCGCCGCCGGTGCCTGTGGAATTACGAACAGGAAGCCGAGCAGGGTATAAAAAAACAGCACCTCGATTACGCTGCTTTTCGTCAGTGCTTTTTTCTTTACAATTTCACGCGCTCCTTTTAAAACTCCATATAATAAAACAAGTAACATCCACATCTCTTTTGTCCTCCAGCCCGTAACCATTTATAGTTACAGTTCACTCGCTCCAGTAACAATTTATATCCTGTCTTAGTACCATTTGTCTATAGGCATTGTGTACAAAATGATTCAATGCTATAATTTCCTTATCGAATATTTGGAGGGTTATCTTATGGGTATTTTTATTGATCAGACAGGGTATCTCCCTGCATCACGGAAAGTGGCAACCACCACCTTTCCCTGTAATTTCCAGTTAATTGACAGTAAGACACAGCATGCGGTTTATGATGGAGTAAGTATGGATTCCGGAATGGATGAAAGTGCCGGAGAACATGTTTACCAGCTTGATTTTTCGGAAGCAACCACTCCCGGAAGCTATTATGTTCTTGCCGGGAACGGGGAACGCTCCCACACCTTTATCATTGGAGACCATGTTTATGAACAGCTCCAGCTGGATCTGATGAAATGTCTTTACTTCCAGCGCTGCGGCTGTGCACTTACCAGCGAATATGCCGGTGAATATACACATGCAGCCTGCCATACGGAGGATGCGATTTTCCTTGAGGACTACATGAACCAAACACCGAATCCGCCACACTTTGATATGACCGGCGGTTGGCATGATGCCGGAGATTTCGGTCGCTATATTTCCCCCGCAGCCGTTGCTGTCGGACATTTACTGTATGCCTACGAGCTTTTTCCTGAAAGCTTTCAGGCTTCCCTACATATTCCGGAATCCGGTAATCTGCTTCCTGACATTTTAAATGAATGTCTCTATGAGTTAAAATGGATGCTGAAAATGCAGGCAGACAATGGCGGCGTTTATCACAAGCTGACCTCCTTTGTCCATGCGGACTTCCTGATGCCGGAGGAGGACAAGCTCCCCTTCCTGATCTATCCCGTTTCCACCATGGCAACTGCAGATTTTGCAGCCTCCATGGCACTGGCCTCCAGAGTGTATGCTCCTTTTGATAAAGCATTCTCCACACAGGCCCTTGAAGCCTCCCGTAAGGCCTTCGCCTATATGGAAAGCCACCCTTATATCGGCTTCCACAATCCGGAAGGAAGCAACACCGGAGAATACGATGACGACTGTGACATCGACGAACGTCTCTGGGCAAGTGCCGAACTTCTTCGTACGGATACAGCTCATCGGGATACCTATTTAAAGGCTTTTGAAAAATATTCTTCCATGACTCATCCGGAAGTAAGCAAAACCGATTTGGGCTGGACCGATGTTTCAGGCATGGCAACCCTATGTCTGCTTACGGATCCCGGAAACACCTGTGGAGCCACTCGGAAAAGAGAATATGAACAGATCCTGTTTACCGAAGCCGACCGGCTCATAGAACTGCAAAAGAAATCCGGCTTTGAGCTTTCGATGCAGCCGGAGGATTTCGTATGGGGAAGCAACATGGTTGTCTGCAACCGTTCCATGCTGCTGATTCTGGCCTCCCTTTGCAGTGAGGGAGACACCGCATCCCGGTATCGTGAAGCTGCATTGAACCAGCTCCATTATCTGCTCGGCCGTAATGCACTTGATATCAGCTATGTAACCGGGGAAGGTGAACATGCTTTCAGGAATCCACACAACCGTCCGACCGCATGCGACGGAATTGATCTGCCGATGCCGGGCTGGGTAAGCGGCGGTCCCTTTAAAACGCCTTGTGATCCTGCTGCCATTGCAGCTGTTCCTGCCGGTACCGCTCCGATGAAATGTTATGTCGATGACGTAGGAAGCTATTCCACAAACGAAATTACCATTTACTGGAATTCTCCTGCTGTATTTATGACTGCATTCTTTAACCGGACAATCTAAGAGCAGCCTCACCAGGTGCTCCGCATGTACCTGCTGCACTAAGTTCGTACTTCACTTGGCTTGTTCTCATTAAATGCACAGGTATCGTTCGTACTAAGCTCAGAGTTCTCCTTCAGATCGTCTTCACCAAGTACTCTACATAATAAGGCGCTGCAATCCGCAGCGCCTTACTTATTAATGTTTGTTTTTGTTTGTTTTTGTTTGTGTTTGTTTGTGTTCGTTTGTGTTCGTTTTCTTTTATTCGTATTATTTATCTTTCACTGCCTTTTCTTTGACCGGCTTTTCCTTCGTCGGCTTTCCGGTATCCGGCTCCTGTTTCTGTGTTACTTCCCGGAAATTATCCACCAGCTTTTCCAGTAAAAGCTTCTTCACGTACACATCGTATCCCAGCGTAAAAATAAAGGAAAATAACTGTAAAATCTCCTGATCCTCTTCCGGCACATCGGCAAAGGTCTTTTTCGACATCGCAAACCTTTCAATAATATCTTTCTTAAGACCTGCAATCTGCTCCTCTTCCATGCCGAATACCTCTTCGTAGATACTGGAAAGATTCGGCTCACTGGTCTTCTGGAAGTAACGATCTGCAAGAGGATTTAACAGAGTCTGGATATCATTGATCGAAAGCATTCCCTTACAGTAATATATAAAAATCAGCATCAGGATATGCTCTTTACTATACTTCTTCTTAACCGGCGGCGGCAGAAGATCATTCTTCGCATAGTTGTTAATCATGGTCTTCGTCAGAATCTTGTCTTCGTCCGGCTTACGTGTTGTCGGCTTCAGCTTGCGGTCCATAAAGGTCGTCACCTGATCCATATATAAATCAATATTGGGAATATCTTCAAGTTTAATGCTCTCGATTCTCCCGATGCTTTCCAATATACTGTTTAATAAATCGTCCTTATCGATTGTCATGGTATCTGCTTCCTTCCAAATACTTACCTTCCAAAAACAAATGCCTCCTCCGGAGTCGCTTGTTTTTCTCTGCTCTGCTTTATGCTCTCATGCCCGTGCTTCGCACTCCCTGTCTGTCTTCGACAGACGCATGTTCGCTAATGGGTGCTGAAAAACAAATGCCTCCTCCGGAGTCGCTTGTTTTTCTCTGCACCCATTATATAGTATTTGAAACTACATGGCAAGTCATCATTTACCACAATATATTTTGATTTTTACTTAATTCACCTTGATTTTTATTGTCAAAACATAATTTATCCCGCATACTTGTCATAATATTCTCTTGACTCATCTTCCGTTAATGAAAACCAACGAATCAGCTTTCCAATAATGGTATCCTTGGTCCGGTGCTCTTCCTGATTATCAAGAATCATCCGTTCTATACTTCGTTCCCGTTCTTTTTCCAGACCTTCTTTTAATCCTTCTTTTAATCCTTCTTCCAGACCTTCTTCTCGTCCACTTCTCTTATACTGTTCAAATAATTCACACACTTTTACATCATCCTCCTCTTTCATCTTCATCTCCTGCATCATGAATATGGTATCGTCTACATTTTCATCACCAGACAAAACACGCAGAAGTTTAATCAATGCTTCTTTGTGTACAATCTTCCGGTCGGAACAATAGCTGTTTCCTTCTGCCAGATAATCAACCACGATACGCATATCGCTTTGGAATAGTCTTCTCGTTTTCTCCGGCAGGTTTCTCATTTCAAACACATGCAGTTTCAGATTGTCTGTAAACTTAAGTAACTCTTCCGAAGCATCCCGGCTATGCAACAGTTCATGCAGGCTCTCCCTACGGTTCCATCGTTTCTCACCCCAGTATAGAACCAGTTCTATCACGGGAAAGAAAGCCTTCTTCCTGCTTTTATACTGCTCCCGGTATACACCACCGACATAGCCTGCCTTACGAAACAGCATTTTTGAATCGACTCTGCTTTGATTTGCAAACAAATACATCGCTTTGACACGGCCGCAATGCATTTCATACTTACCCACATCCTCCAACTGATTCCGTAACCTTTCCTGCCCCTGATATATGGTTTCTGTCGGTGCCGCCAGTAGATTCTCCTGTTTCACTCTCTGCTGTCCCTCATACAAAAATACATTCAGCAGATCTGCTGCTACATCCGAATACGCTTCAAAGTCCTTCATCACAAGATCCTTGGTGTCCCTGTTCTTCATCTTCCTCCTCCCGCAGAAGCATCCGCTGACAACATATAGGACCGAAAAATGTATGCTTTCCAATATCATGCAGAAATACTGTCTCCGAATCTTCTGCTTATTCATTCTTATATTATCTGGAAATAAGCATAGATTACGGAAATGTAATGCCTGATTTTCGAATAGTTCCCTGATCATCAATAAGTAACCGTTATAGTCCAGTTTCAAGGCAATCGCAGGCTGTCATAAGCAATGATAAAACGGCAGCATTGCGACAATAACGCTGCAAAACAAAACACAAATTATCACGCTATAAGGTTTCCTGATTTGAAAACTGGTAACGAAATGTTCCTTATTGATTTATAGATTTGGATTCAAACAATTCTGTCATATGCTTAATCTGATTTGATAAAATCATCATATCAGATTGTTTGGTGATTTTCAATAGTTTTTCAGTAAATTTTATGCATATTTCATGCGGGTTATCCATTTAATTCCGTCATTATTACCAAATAGATGGGGGGAGTCTAAATATGCTTTTTAAAAAAATTTTTACCACAACATATTTTGATTTTCCAGTGGACTTTAAAACTTTAGTATGTTAAAATATTACTGTATGAATATAACTATGTGAAATGCGTTCACGTTCATTTAATGGAGGTGTCTCATGAATAAGAAAATACAGACGGAAGCAGTCGATCATTTATTTGAAGCCATTCTTTCTCTTGAGAACAAAGAAGAGTGCTACAGCTTTTTTGAGGATCTCTGCACGGTTAACGAACTGCTCTCTCTCTCCCAGCGTTACGAGGTGGCATCCATGTTGAAGGATCACAAGACATACCTTGAAATTGCAGAGAAAACGGGAGCATCCACGGCTACGATCAGCCGGGTAAACCGTTCTTTAAACTACGGAAACGATGGATACGAACTCGTATTCTCCCGCTTACATCAGAACTGATGGGAACTTTATCACAGATGATGACAAATGGGTAAGCCCTGCGGCTTACCCATTTATTTCGATTAACGTCATCGGATCAATATATTCTTCATTCTGCGTGATTTCATAGCCAAGCTTCGTATTATCTTCTCCCACCGTAAACAGGATATATCCCTTGCCCAGTGTCTCGCCGGTCTTTACAAGCGGTGTTCCGTTATTCCGGTAAATGGACTGATATCCGTTTCCATGGTCAATCACAATTTTATTTCCATATTGCTCATCGGCATCAATGCTGAGTACCACTCCCGTACCGGTCGATACGATATTCACTCCATCCGCCGCCGTAAACTCCAACATGGGATGTTCTTCTGAATCTGTGGTTTCTTCCATCGTGGCGGTTCCGCTTAACGGAAAGCCCTTCGGCATTGCATTTTCACTTTCCTCCTGTGAAATCGCATCCTCCGTTGCCATTTTCTTGCTGACGGTTTCACTTAAAACAGTAATCTTACTGTTCAGGGTTGCATTCTCTACGGTGAGGGATTCATTCTCATCTGTAAGTGTATTGATCTGACTGATCTGGCTGATCATTTCCTGATGCATATTTTGAAGCGTGATCGAATCATAAATCAACCGGCATACCACCAGTACAATCACTAAAAACAATACAATACCTGCCAGTTCAATTGCCGTTGATCCGATATGATGCTGACGGATGACTCCGTCCTCTTTCTCTGTCACCAGTAAAAGGAAGAATTTGCTTTTACGTCTCTTTTTTTCCTTCGCAGGCTCCGTTTCCGCTTTTACCTCGGAAGCTTCTTTCGCTTCTTCAGTCTGTGCCGTCGTCACCTGCCCGCTTTCGGTCTTTTCGACCTTCGTTTCCTCGACTTTGGATTGTTCCATTTTCATACACCTCCGGTCAATTAGGGACATTCTAACACAATTTTCCAAATCACACAACTATTACGTTACTGTTCACTCGTACCTCGTTCCCGTAACGCTTCGCAGGCTCATTTGAAGTTTTGCTTCGCAAAAGGAGCCTGCTCTACTCAAATCATGTTCTTACGCAGCCTGACAGCAAGTGTCCGGCTGCTGTGTGAACTGTAACAACTATTACCATATGATACAAAGAAATTCCTTTACATTTAGGGCTTCTTGTGCTATTCTGAACTTGTTACAGATTACTGTAACGACACTATATATTTTTAATTTTCTTGGAGGTATCTACAATGAACAAAGGTACAGTTAAGTGGTTTAACAACCAAAAAGGTTACGGATTCATCTCTGATGAGTCAGGCAATGACGTTTTCGTACATTACTCAGGATTAAACATGGAAGGCTTCAAGTCTCTTGAAGAAGGAGCTGCTGTAGAATTCGACGTAGTAAATGGCGAAAAAGGACCTCAGGCTGTAAACGTAACAAAGTTATAATTCTTCGGAATCGTAACGCTTTATTTAATTCAGTAACACGATGTGCCTGTTCTTAAATATAACTATTTAGAATTTGCTATTGTTTTAAGGAATTAAAGAAAAACCCCATCGCAACCGATGGGGTTTTTCGTTGCCTTGCGGTTGATGTAAAATATTACTTTAAAATATTTAAGGAGAATAATTTTTATGAAACGAGAATCTTTTAAGTCCCGGCTTGGTTTCCTGCTGGTGAGTGCCGGATGTGCAATCGGTATCGGAAACGTCTGGCGTTTTCCCTTTGTTACCGGTCAGAACGGTGGCGGGCTTTTCGTCCTTTTATACCTTGTGTTTTTAATAATTATGGGGCTTCCCGTCCTCACAATGGAGCTGGCTGTCGGGCGTGCGAGCCGCAAGAGTGCCGTCCTTGGATACAAGACACTGGAAAAGCCCGGAAGTAAGTGGCACATTCATGGATGGTTTGCCATGTTGGGCTGCTACATGCTGATGATGTACTACACCACCGTATCCGGATGGATGGTTTCCTATTGTGTCAAATTTGCAACCGGAAGCTTCGTATCCGGAATGACCACAGAAGATACCGGTGCCGTGTTTGGTAATCTGCTTGCCGATCCGGTTGAGATGGGACTCTGGATGGCCCTTACCGTGGTTGCCGGTTTCCTGATCTGCAGCCGCGGCCTCCAGAACGGTCTTGAAAAGATCAGCAAGATCATGATGATCGCTTTACTCTCCCTGATCCTTTTACTTGCTGCACACAGCTTCACTCTCTCCGGTGCCGGAGAAGGAATTAAATTCTATCTGGTTCCAAACCTTGATACGGTACGCGATGTCGGTATCGGCAATGTAATTTCAGCTGCCATGAATCAGTCCTTCTTTACCTTAAGCCTCGGTGTTGCCGCAATGGAAATCTTCGGAAGCTACATGAGCAGGGATAACACCCTTGCCGGAGAAGGCATCCGGATCTGCGCACTGGATACCTTTGTTGCAATTGCTTCCGGATTGATTATTTTCCCTGCCTGCTTCAGCTACGGTGTCGAGGTCAACGCAGGTCCCCAGTTGATTTTCATTACTCTTCCTAATGTATTCGTCAATATGCAGGGTGGACGCATCTGGGGAACCCTTTTCTTCCTGTTTATGACCTTTGCCAGCTTCTCCACAGTCATTGCCGTATTTGAAAATATCATGTCCTTCTGCATGGATATGTTTGGCATGAGCCGTAAAAAGGCCGCACTCATCAACTGTATCATTATTCTGCTTGCAAGCCTGCCCTGTGTACTCGGTTACAATGTATGGAGCAACCTCCATCTGATCGGCGGCCGTGATGTATTGGACAGTGAAGATTTCCTGGTAAGCAATCTCCTGCTTCCCTTAGGATCCCTTGTTTATTTACTGTTCTGTGTAACCAAATGGGGCTGGGGCTTTGACCACTATCTGGAAGAAGCCAATACCGGAAAGGGACTGAAGCTCGGCCGTTTCTTAAAGCCTTACTTCCAGTTCATCCTTCCGATTTTAATTCTGATCATTTTAATTCAGGGACTTTTATAGAAAAAGAATTACCAACAGAAAAACCAAAACCTACCGGCTGATTGTTCCGGCAGGTTTTTGGTTTTTTATTCTTTTATTTTATATTCTTCTATTTTTTTATTTTTCTGTAACTATTTGCAGATCTCAATCACCTTTTCAAAGCTCATCGTTCCGCCAAATAAATCCAGCGCACTTCCGATCGTAACATCCACTTTTCCCATGCCAAGCTTCTTTAATAATTGAAGATCCTCATAGGAATGTACCCCACCGGCATAGGTTGCCGGAATGCCACAGTACTTTCCAAGCATCGAAGCAACTTCCTCTTCGATTCCCTCTGCCTTTCCTTCCACATCCACGGCATGAACCAGAAATTCATCACAATGGGAAGAAAGCTCTGCAATGGTCTGTTCGTTCAGCACGACATCCGTATAGTTCTGCCAGCGGTCGGTTACAATATAATAATTGCCTCTTCTTTTGCGGCAGCTCAGATCGAGAACCAGATGCTTTTTCGAAACCGCATGCTCCATCTCCTTCAGCCGCTCATAATGGAGCATCCCCTCCTTAAATACATAGGACGTCACAATAACGTGACTGGCGCCTGCTTTAAGGTACTCTCCTGCATTTTCCGGAGTGATTCCGCCTCCGATCTGCAGACCTCCGGGATATACCTTAAGCGCCTCCATGGCCTGCTGCTTTGTCTGTTCATAAAATTCAGAGGAAACAGGATTTAATAAAATAATATGCCCGCCAGCCAGATTTTTACTCTGGTACAATCCGGCAAAATAGGCCGCCGTCTGCTGTGACACAAAATTTTCCCTGGCCTGATTGCCGGTATCGACAAGGCTTCCGCCAACGATCTGCTTTACTTTTCCATTATGAATATCAATACATGGTCTGAATTTCATGGTAAGATCCTTTCTTTCTCCCGCATAGATTTCACATCCCGGGATATACTAACTGCGTAAACTGTACGAACACAGTTTGAAAATATAAGGAGGACATTATGAAGACATCAAAAAAATGGCTTGTACTCACTCTTGCCTTTACCATGCTTTGTCTGCTTACTGCATGTGGAAATAACAACAAAGCGAATGGTAACGTAAATGGTGCCACAGCCGGTACAAACAACACCGGTGACAACAAGGAACAGAATGGCACAACAAATACCGACAACAACACAACCAATAACACAACAGGCACAGGCACAAACAACACCACAGACAATGACAATTCTCTGATGGATGGTGCCGGAGACCTGGTGGACGACACCGGTAATGCGGTAGGCGATGCCATCGATGACGTCGGTAATACCGTAGGTGACGTGATCGACGATGCCGGAGACGCGGTAGGTGGTGCGGTAGACAATATCACGGATGGCGTTTCTGACATCACAGGTGACATTGTCGGCAATGGAGATGGTGCCGGAACTGACGCCAATACGGCTACAGGCACCGGTAACGGTCCTGCAACAGGTGCAGCAGGTAACACAACCGGTAATGCCGGAAGATAATGCATGCAGTATCTCCCAGCACTCAAAAATGATCCACTGGATCATTTTCTCATATGCATGGCAACTTAAAGACCGGAAAGGGCATCGCGAACAGGCGATGCCCTTTTGTTTGTCTTTATTTTCTTTTCTCTTATTTTTCTACAATAATACCGTCCCTGTACGCCTGTAACAAAAGCTCAAGCTGCTTGATCTGATCCTTTAATTCGCGTCCGATATCGGTATCGGATACCCGGATACGTACAGGTGCCACCTCGATGACCGTGGAATCGGAGAAAATATCGGATTCGTGTAATACCGCTGCCTCCATGGATTCAAACGGTTCATGTGCAACCAGACGCATACCGTGCGAATTGGCAACCAGTGTATAGCCTGCAATTCCGGTTTTACTCTGATAAGCCTTGGAAAAACCGCCGTCAATAATCAACAGCTTGCCGTCACATTTGATCGGGGACTCGCCCTTCTTTAATTCTACCGGAACATGTCCGTTGATGATATGGGACTTCTTCGTATCCAGTTCAAATTCATCCAGAATTTTATTTAAAATATCCTCGCGGTCAAGCAGGGAATAATAGGCATTCTTGGTTTCCTTATGGGTTTCCTTATCCTCAATAAAGTAACGCTCAAAGGTGGTCATCTTGTCTTTACCGAAAACAGGAGAATTCGGTCCTGCCCAGATATACCAGATATAATCCTGTGCCTTGCGCATCTCTGCCGGATCATTCTTGGCATAATAGCCTTTCCGGGCATAATTGTCGAGAATATCATATAACTGCTTTCCCTGATAATCCTTTCCGTCCACATCCACGCTTAAGAAATTGCCCTCGGCATCCATCGGCATACAGCCATGATATAACAGGTTGGAATTGTATACCTTATAAAGACCGCCGTTGGAATACAGGAAACGTACATGCTTCTGGAGCTTTTCACACTTAAGGAAGGCCTGACGGATCCGCTCCATTATCTGCTCTTCATCCGGAGTCAGTGCATACGGATTGTTCGGATCAATGGTCGGAAAATCCGTATCGTTCATCGGATATTCCTTGCCATACGCCATAACCGTCTTCTTCTCATAGTCAATTTTATCAAGCAGCAGCCGGTCATCCATCAGGAATTCCGGATGCTTCATAATGACCTGCCCCTCCAGCTTAAACTGCATAATGGCAATCGCCTTATGAATCTTCATATCAAGGCTTAAATCCTTGGTATTATAATCGGTATTATATTTAATGGAAAAGGTATCGCAGTTGGTATTCGAATAGGTATCGAGTGCAAAGGTGGCAAGCGGAATCAGGTTAATTCCGTAACCGTCCTCCAGCGTGTCCAGACTTCCGTAACGGGCTGCAATACGGATTACCGTCGCAATACAGGCAAGCTGTCCGCAGGCTGCTCCCATCCACAGAATATCATGGTTTCCCCACTGGATATCCACCGAATGATAATTCATCAGGGTATCCAGAATGATATGCGGCCCCGGCCCTCGGTCAAAAATATCACCAACAATATGTAAATGGTCAATGACCAGTCTCTGAATCAGATTACTCAGAGCAATGATGAAATCCTGCGCTCTGCCAATCCGGATAATCGTATGGATAATTTCGTTGTAATAGCCTTCTTTATCCGAAATATCTGCCTTCTCGGTAATCAGTTCTTCGATAATATAGGCAAAGTCCTTCGGAAGCGCTTTCCGGACCTTCGAACGGGTATATTTCGATGCCACCTTCTTCGTAATCTGTACCAGACGGTGCAGCGTGATCTTATACCAGTCCTCGATATTATCCTCTTCGCTGATGACAATATCCAGCTTTTCTACCGGATAATAAATCAGCGTTGCCAGTGACTTCTTATCCTTATTGCTCAGTGCATTCTCAAACACCTCATCAATGGTACGGCGGACTGCGCCGGAACCATTCTTTAATACATGGGCGAACTGCTCATATTCTCCATGGATATCCGTCAGAAAATGCTCTGTTCCTTTCGGCAGATTAAGAATTGCCTGCAGATTAATAATCTCTGTAGAAGCCGCTGCAATATTGGGATACTGCCGTGCCAGGCTCTTCAGATATTTCAGTTCCATGCTCTCCTGCTGACTCATATTTTCCTTATCCTCTCCCTCTTCGTAACTGTTCCCCTGCTTCTTCGCTTATGCCTCATCAATAACCTGGCTCATCTGATAGTGTCCGGGACCCTTGCCCTTCAGGAATTTTGCTGCCTGAATGGCGCCTTTTCCGAATACGGCCTTGGAATATGCCGTATGGGAGAATGTAATGACTTCATCCGTGCCTGCAAAAATAACATCATGGTCACCGACAATCGTACCTCCACGAACAGAAGAAAATCCGATTTCCTTCTTCGGGCGCTGCCGTCTCCGGGTGCTTCTGTCAAACACATACTCATATTCATTGTCTAATTCTTCATTAATGGAATCCGCAAGGGCAAGTGCTGTACCGCTCGGTGCATCCAGCTTCAGGTTATGATGCTTCTCCACAATTTCAATATCAAAGCCTGCCTGTGCCAGAATTGCAGTTGCTTCCTTTAAGATCTTAAGCAGCATATTGATTCCGAGAGACATATTGGCGGAGCGTAAGATCGCTACCTTTTTGGAGGCTTCCCTTACATAGTTAAGCTCCTCTTCGGAAAGTCCTGTGGTACACACAACACAGGGAATCTGTCTCTCCACACAATATTCCATCAGCCCCTTAATTGCCGCCGGATTACAGAAATCAATAATAACATCTGCCTGCACATCACAATCGTTGATATGCTTATATACCGGGAACGGATTCTTGCCCTGATCGTAAACATCGACACCTGCAACAAGCTTTACTTCCTCATCCTGTGCAATCAGTCCTGCAATCATCTGTCCCATTTTACCATTGCATCCATGCATGATTACTCTTGTCACCGCACTGTTCCTCCTGTTCGATTATATAATTTTCTATAGCACTCCGTATTTCTTCATTTCTGCTTCAAGCTTCTTTGCATTTTCCGGCTCCATCTCGGTTAAAGGTGCTTTCGGAACACCAACCTGCTTGCCCTGTAAATTAAGGGCCATCTTAACCGGAATCGGGTTTACTTCACAGAACAATGCCTTACATAAAGGAATTGCACGTAACTGCTCGGCACAGCTTCCCTTTATATCTCCGTCAAAGAACTTCTGGCAGATCTCATGAGTCTGTCTGGGTGCCACATTGGATAAAACCGAAATGACACCGATTCCGCCTAAGGAAAGGATCGGCACGATCTGATCGTCATTGCCGGAGTACAGATCAACCTTGCCATCTGCTAAGGACATCAGCTTCGCGATCTGTGAAATATCTCCGCTCGCCTCCTTGATACCTACGATATTCTCAACCTCGGTACACAGTCTGACTGCGGTTTCCGGCTGAATGTTGCATCCGGTACGGCTCGGTACATTGTAAAGGATACAGGGCACCTTGATCGAATCTGCAATTGCCTTAAAGTGCTGGAATAAACCAAACTGGGTTGCCTTGTTATAATAAGGAGTTACTAAAAGAACACCGTCTACTCCGTACTTCTCTGCTTCAGTAGAAAGATATATCGCCGTTTCCGTACAGTTCGAACCGGTTCCGGCAACCACCGGAATCCGCCCTGCTACCTTGTCTACACAGTATTTAATCACATCCAGATGTTCCTCATGGGTTAAGGTGGAAGACTCTCCTGTCGTTCCACATACTACAATCGCATCGGTTCCTCCGGCGATCTGATCCTCGATTAATTCTCCAAACTTCTCATAATTTACGGTTTTGTCCTCATGGAACGGTGTAACGATTGCAACGGCTGCTCCCTTAAAAATTGCCATAGTAAAATCCTCCTTATTTTTCAAAAAAAAATCAGTACACTTCTGCGCACCGATTTATCAAATGACTTCCCAAGCATGAATCGGATAGCGCCCCATCAAATCAATTGATGACAGTCACACAGCTCTTAACTGTGTGCCCAAGAGCCTCTCTGCAGTATGAAAAAACTCTTTCGGCGTTCCTCCCTTTCATTTTCCTTCACTTGCGACTGCCACATCCAAAAAATTACTCATAATTCACGCAACCTCTACCTCATCTATTTAATTACAAAAATATCATAGCACCACAGTGATTTTCTGTCAACACTCCGGAGCTACCAACGCTTAAACTTATGTGTCTCAATCCTTGAAACATCATCCGCCAACATGCAGACCTCATCATTCATGGTAATGCCTGTCATGATGATCCGGGTATCCTCCATTTTCTGGGAAAGAATTTCCTCCAGATCACTTACGGTAATGATCCGGTTATCAATCAGCCCCAGCACTTCATCAAGGATCAACAGGTCGCATTCTCCTGTGGAGAGCACCTTCTTGGCATAGTTTAAACCATTCTTGATATTCAGGATCTCCTCCTGCTTCTTGTCCTCCGGAAGTTCATCAAAGTTTACATCCGACTTTTCAAACCGGAAAATCTTGATTTCCGGCTCCAGCCGATGAATAAACTCAGTGTCCTCCAGCCCCTTACCCTTAAGGAACTGAATAATCACCACACTTCCGCCGGCAGCGGCGGTAAGAACTGCCTCACCCAGCGCTGCCGGAGACTTTCCATGTCCGTCTCCGCTAAAGATACAAATTGCTCCCTGTTTCATACTCCACCTCATATATGATAATAACTACTTCGAACCGTTTGAATGCAAGCATTCATCGTCCATACTGCCATAATTTGCATGGCTCTAAATAGTTACAAATTAGTTGTTCTTGTTAAATCCTGCACGCTTACGAAGGGTAGGATCCAGAATCTTCTTACGGATACGCAGAGACTTCGGGGGGATTTCCAGAAGCTCGTCCGTATCGATAAATTCCAGTGCCTGCTCAAGACTCAGTACCTTAGGCGGTGTGAGACGCAGCGCTTCATCGGAACCCGATGCACGGGTATTGGTAAGCTGCTTCTTCTTGCAGACGTTGATTTCCACGTCCTCCGGCTTACCGTTCTGTCCGACGACCATACCGGCATATACCTTTTCACCGGCACCAATAAACAGTGTTCCACGTTCCTGCGCATTGTATAAGCCGTAGGTAATGGATTCTCCGGATTCAAATGCGATAAGGGATCCCTGCTTACGGTACTGGATGTCTCCCTTATAGGGTGCATATTCATCAAAAATCGTATTGATGATACCATTTCCCTTGGTATCGGTCATAAATTCCCCACGGTATCCGATTAAGCCTCTTGCCGGAATGGAGAACTCCAGTCTCGTATAGCCTCCGGTAATCGGGGTCATGTTCTGCAGCTCGCCTTTCCGCTGTCCAAGCTTTTCAATAACTGTTCCGGTAAATTCATCCGGCACATCAATGTAGGCAATTTCCATAGGCTCGGTCTTACGTCCCTTGGAATCCTCATGGTACAGCACTTCTGCCTTACTTACGGCAAATTCATAACCTTCACGGCGCATATTCTCAATTAATACGGACAGATGAAGCTCGCCCCGGCCGGATACCTTGAAGCATTCGGTAGATTCGGTTTCCTCTACACGAAGGGAAACGTCCGTGTTCAATTCCTTAAACAGACGGTCTCTTAAATGTCTGGAAGTCACAAACTTTCCTTCCTGTCCGGCAAGCGGAGAATCGTTTACCATGAACTGCATGGCAATGGTCGGCTCCGAAATCTTTTGGAACGGAATCGGCTCCGGGTGATCGGGAGAACAGATCGTATCCCCGATGTGGATATCTGCAATACCGGATACTGCAACGATCGCACCGATGGTCGCTTCCTTCACATTGACCTTGCGTAGGCCATCGTATTCATAAAGGGCGCTGACCTTTACCTTCTGCATTTTCTCCGGCTCGTTGGCGTTCACGATGACAACCTCCTGATTGATCTTAATCACACCGTTATCCACCTTGCCGACGCCGATTCTTCCGACATATTCATTATAGTCAATGGTACTGATGAGTACCTGGGTTCCTGCCTCCGGATCGCCTTCCGGTGCGGGAATGTAATTTAAAATTGCCTCAAATAACGGCATCATGTTGGGCTCGATATGCTCCGGATCAAGACCGGAAACACCACTCTTTGCAGAAGCAAAAATAAACGGACAGTCAAGCTGCTCATCGGTCGCATCGAGATCCATAAACAGCTCTAACACTTCATCCACAACCTCATTGCATCTTGCTTCCGGACGGTCAATCTTATTCACACATACAATAACGGGAAGCTTTAATGCCAGTGCCTTTTTCAGAACGAACTTGGTCTGCGGCATAACGCCTTCAAACGCATCGACCACAAGGATCGCACCATTTACCATTTTTAAGACACGTTCTACTTCTCCGCCGAAATCCGCATGTCCCGGCGTATCAATAATATTAATTTTGGTATTTTTATAGGTAACTGCAGTATTCTTGGAAAGGATCGTAATACCACGCTCACGTTCGATATCATTCGAATCCATGACGCGCTCTGCGACCTCCTGATTTTCACGGAACACACCGCTTTGCTTTAATAATTCATCTACCAAGGTTGTCTTACCATGATCGACATGGGCAATAATTGCGATATTACGGACATCTTCTCTCTTCTGCTTCATAATCTGTATCCTTTCATCCAAAGCCATTTCATAACTGCTTCTTACGCCATTTCTTTTCTTAAACCGTAACAGTATATCACTATATATCGGTGATTGCAAGCGCATTATCGTGTACTTGTCGAATTCTGCGATGCTTCAATGTTCTAAACAAAGAAAGTACCTGCATAAAATGATTACATCTAGGAAAAAGCAAAATGAAGAGACAAATGGAGGTAACAAAACATGACAGACAAAGTAATTGAGAACAATCAGGTAATCATTATGGGCGAAATCATCAGTGATTTTCAGTTCAGCCACGAGATCTTCGGGGAAGGCTTCTATATGGTAGATGTGAATGTACCACGCCTTAGTGACTCCTGCGATGTGATTCCTTTAATGGTTTCGGAAAGACTAATTGATGTAAATGAAGATTATCGTGGACAGGGAATCATGGTTCAGGGCCAGTTCCGTTCTTATAACCGACACGAAAGTGTGTCCGGGCAGGGACTGATGACCCGCAAGAATAAACTTGTTCTGTCCGTATTTGCAAGGGAACTGGAATTCGTGGACGAAATGCCGGAAAGCTCGAAAACCAACCAGATCTATTTAGACGGCTATATCTGCAAGGAACCGATTTACCGGAAAACGCCTTTGGGACGTGAGATCGCCGATCTTCTCCTTGCCGTGAACCGCCCCTATGGCAAAAGCGACTATATCCCCTGCATCTGCTGGGGAAGAAATGCCCGGTTTGCCAATACCTTTAAGGTTGGTACCCGGTGCGAATTGTGGGGCCGGATCCAGAGTCGTGAATATATGAAAAAGATTTCAGAAGAGGAATCTGAAAAGCGCATTGCCTATGAGGTTTCCGTGAGCAAATTAGAATTAATGGAAGATTCTTCTTTATAATTTTATAATATAGTAACTATTCAGCGGCTGGTCCGGGGCATTCCCCAAAGACCAGCCGCTTGTTTTCAGATGTGCATGACTGCTGTTGCGATGCTGAAATAAATAAGCAGGGACAACGCGTCTACAATCGTTGTAATAAAGGGACTCGCCATAACAGCCGGGTCAAAGCCGATCTTCTTGGCGAACATCGGCAGAAGGCATCCGATCACCTTCGCAATAAATACTGCCGCAATCAGTGTCAGGCAGACAACCGTTGCCACTGCAATCGTTACATGATCAAATATGAGGAGCTTCAGAAAATTCGCGGCAGCCAGTGTGAGTCCGCACAGAACCGCTACTCTCGCTTCCTTCCACAATACCCGGAATGCATCCTTAAATTCAATCTCATTTAAGGAAAGTCCACGAATAATCGTAACACTCGCCTGTCCTCCGGCATTTCCACCGGTATCCATCAGCATCGGAATATATGCCGTCAAAGCCACGCAGGCACTTAATGCATCCTCAAAGGAAGTAATGATGCTTCCGGTAAAGGTTGCAGAAATCATCAGAAGCAACAGCCACGGAATTCTCTTCTTCCAGGTTTCAAAAACCGTAGTCTTCATATAAGGCTTATCGGTCGGCACGATAGCCGCCATCTTTTCAATATCCTCGGTAGCCTCTTCCTGCAGGATATCCACGATATCATCGACGGTGATAATACCCACGAGACGTTCTTCATTATCCACGACCGGCATCGCGGTAAAGTCATATTTCTGAAACTGTCTGGCAACCTCTTCCTGATCCATCATGGTATTGATAAAGATCACGTCTTCATGCATGATCTCACCAATCACGGCATCGGACGGACTGATCAGGAGGTAACGCAGTGCCACCGTACCGATCAGCTTACGCTTGGCATCCAGTACATAACAGATATTAATCGTTTCACTGTCCACGCCCACCTTACGGATCCGTTCAATGGCATCCTCTACGGTCATGGTTTCCTTCAGATCCACATACTCCACGGTCATGATGCTTCCCGCAGAGTCCTCCGGATAACGAAGCAGATGGTTGATATCCCTCCGGGTATCCGGGCTTGCATTTGCAAGAATTTTCTTAACAATATTTGCAGGCATTTCCTCTAAAAGGTCGGTCGCATCATCCGCCATCAGGTTATTGATAATGCTGGCTGCATCCTTCTCGGACATGCTGGTAATCAGTTCGTGCTGATGATCTACCTCCAAATAGGAAAATACATCTGCTGCCATTGTTTTAGGCAGAATACGGAAAATCTTTAACAGGTCTTCCTCCGGAAGCTCCTCCAGAATCACCGCAATATCAGCGGTATTCTTATCCGACAGCATCTGGCGGAGCTTGGTGTACTGCTTCTTCTCAAGCAGTTCTTTTACGAGTTCCAAATCCTTGATCTCTTCCATTTGCAATCTCCTTTATATGTGATTTTTATGCTCCACCCATGGGGAGGAAGATCTGTATTACTGCTTAATATTCGACTCTTCATAAAAACCACCACCTTTCGAAACTGCGTATGGCAGATCACAAACTCTGTCACCAGTTTTAACTTTAATTCACCAGACAAACATTTGTCAACCAGAAATATCTGTATAATACCCCTCAGAGATCTGTTCGATCTGAATGCGTCCTGCGGTTGCTTCCGTCAGCTTCTTACGGATCTCTTCTGCGCGTTCCTTCGGGATCCGGAGATCAAATTCCACATTTTCCGCATAACGGGATTCCCCGATCGCAATCTGCTCATTGGCAAGCAGATACTGGATCTTTCCGACATCCGTATAGGCAAGCTTTAAGGTAAAGCATACCCCATAGATCATCGTAACCACTCCGGCATCTGCAAGGCCCTCCTTTACCGCCTGGGTATAGGCACGCACAAGTCCTCCGGTTCCAAGCAGCGTTCCACCAAAATACCTCGTCACAATCACGACGACATTTGTAATACCCTCGGAAAGAAGAACCTCTAACATCGGCTTTCCTGCCGTACCGCCCGGTTCCCCGTCATCGCTGCACCTTGTCAGCCCCCTGTTTCTTCCTATAATATATGCTGTACAATTATGTCTTGCATCATAATATTTCTTACGGGTCTGTTCGATCCATCCCATGGCCTCCTCTTCCGACTGCGCCGGATAGACATGTGCAATGAAACGGGACTTCTTTTCTTCATATTCTCCGCATCCCGGCGTATCCACTACCCGGTATGGTAAAAATTCCTGCTCTTTTGGTTCCAACTGCCTGACCCTTCCTTTTTAGTTTCCTCTGAATCAGTGTAACATATGTATTGCGCAAAAGGAATAAAACCTGTGTAAAATGTGAATAATTGTTATGTTTCTATGAATTCTTAGTGAAAAAACTTTATTTCAGTACCACAATTTGGTATACTACTTGTATTGTCTAAAAACACTTTGCTTTTATTTTGGAGGTTTATTCAATGAATTATACGAAAAAAGGGATTCACGAAAAGCAGAAATCCCTGCATGCCACTTCCACCCGTCTGTTAAAGAAGGGACTGCTGGCAATCTTAAATTTATTCCTGATTGCGGTACTGGCCTGCGGCATCATTGGTGCCAGTCTCGGAATCGGCATTTTCAAGGGAGTCATTGATACCGCTCCCAGTATTGAAAACGTCAAGGTAACGCCAACCGGCTTTTCCACCTTCGTTTACGACCTCGAAGGAAACCAGATTGCGAAGCTGATTTCCCAGAACTCCAACCGTATTCCGGTGACCTGGGATATGATCCCTGAAGATCTGGCGCATGCCTTTGTTGCGATCGAGGATGAGCGTTTTTATGAGCATAATGGTATCGACATCAAGGGTATTATCCGTGCCGCCTATGTTGGTATCTCCAACGGCTTCCACTTTACCGAGGGTGCGAGTACCATTACCCAGCAGTTACTTAAGAACAACGTCTTTACCGACTGGACGAAAGAGGAAGGTCTGGCAGACAGTATGAAGCGTAAGATCCAGGAGCAGTATCTTGCGATCGAGCTGACAAAGACCATGTCCAAGGATGAGGTTTTATTAAACTACATGAACACCATTAACCTCGGACAGAATACCTTAGGTGTACAGGCTGCTTCGCTTCGTTACTTTAACAAGTCGGTAAATAACCTGACCCTGTCCGAATGTGCCGTAATTGCAGGGATCACCCAGAATCCGTCCCGTTTCAATCCGATTTCCCATCCGGATGAAAATGCCAAGCGCCGGGAAAAGGTACTGAACAACATGAGGGATCAGGGCTATATCTCTCAGGCAGAATATGACGAAGCCATTGCCGATGATGTCTATTCCCGTATCCAGATCGTCAACGATGAAGTAGATGAGACTCTCGTCAATACATACTTCGTGGATGCGCTGACCGATGATGTCATGAACGATCTGCTTGCTGCCGGCTACAATGAGACACAGGCATTTACCCTGTTATACAGTGGCGGACTGAAGATTTACTCGACACAGGACCCGGACATCCAGGCCATCTGTGATGAGGTTTTCTCCAATGAAGAAAATTATCCGGAAAACACCCGGTGGCAGTTAAGCTACGCTCTCACCATCAAGCGGTCCAATGGGGACTTTGAAAACTACAGCACCGAAAAGCTGCAGGCATTTTATAAGGAACAGAATGCTTCCTACAATCTCATTTATGACTCACAGGAAGCTGCCAATGAAGATATCGAATATTATAAGCAGTTTGTTCTAGGTACGGACGGTGAGGTTTATGATGAAAAGATCACCTTAACTCCCCAGCCGCAGGTGTCCCTTACGATCGAGGACCAGCATACCGGCTATATCGTAGCCATGGTCGGCGGCCGTGGTGCCAAGGAAGGAAGCAAGACCTTAAACCGAGCCACCGATACCACCCGCCAGCCGGGATCTACCTTTAAGATCGTTGCAGTTTATGCACCGGCTTTGGACAGTGCCGGATTAACCCTTGCGACCATGGTGAATGACGCACCGTTCAATTATGCAAACGGCCGTCCTGTCAGCAACTGGTGGGGAAGTGAATACCGTGGACTGAATTCCATCCGTCAGGGAATCATTGATTCCATGAATGTCGTTGCTGTGAAGACCTTTACCGCGATTACCCCGCAGTTGGGTTATGATTATCTGAAAAACTTCGGCTTCACAACCGTTGTGGACCGTGAAGAAATTACCTATGGCGGTAAAACCTATGTCTTTTCCGACATCCAGCAGTCTACCGCTCTCGGCGGTCTGACACACGGTGTCACAAACGAAGAACTGAATGCTGCATACGCATGTATTGCAAACGGCGGTACTTATATTAAACCGAAGCTTTACACCAAAGTCGTTGATCATGATGGCAATGTGATTCTGGATAACACTGAACCGGAAACCAAGCAGGTCATCAAGGAGACAACTGCATGGCTCCTCACTGATGCGATGCAGGATGTCGTTACCCAGGGAACCGGTGCTTCCGTGAACTTCGGCGGTATGGCAATCGCCGGCAAGACCGGAACCACTTCCGACTACAATGATGTATGGTTCTCCGGCTACACTCCGTATTATACAGCTACCACCTGGACCGGTTATGATAACAACACCAAGCTCCGCAAGGGCGAGGAACGAAATCTTGCCAAGAAATTATGGCGCGCAGCCATGTCCAAGATTCATGAGGAACTGCCGTCCCAGTCCTTCACGATGCCAAGCGGCATTGTACAGGCAACGGTATGTGCCCGCTCCGGCAAGCTTCCGATTGCCGGCTTATGTGACGGTACCTTAAAGACCGAATACTTTGCCGAGGGAAATGTACCGACCGAAAGCTGTAATGTACACTATCAGGGACCGGTCTGCCAGTATTCAAATCTCCCTGCCAGCGAGCAGTGTCCGTTCAAGGTAGAAGGTGTATTGGAGGTAATTCCTGCCGATGATCCTCTGATGAGCGGTGACAGTACCCTTCCGGAACAGCAGGAGCCTCAGACACAGGAAATCGTAAATGAAGACGGTTCCATTACCACGGTGACCATTCCGAGTACCTCAGGAACCTGTCCTCACAATGCAGAATTCTTTGCCAATCCGGATGCGGCGGCCATCATTGAACAACAGCGTAACGAAATCTCTGCTGCACAGCAGAATGCCATTGCTGCCGCTCAGGCAGAGGCTGCTGCCAACGCAGGCGAAGGCGGTGACGAACAGCCTTCCGCAGAGCAGCCGGAAGGATAAATAAAAGCTATATCGTCCTTTAGTTGAAATCAGAATAAAGGAAAGTATGAAAAAGGCTCATACCGGATCACCTGTAAAGTCAGATATCCGATATGAGCCTTATTTTTGATTTTATGCAATGACATGTGTTACTTTGAAAATGATATGCCTATGATCTTTTGCTATTTCTTATGAAGTAATGTACAGGATATTCCCCAACACGGTTCCAAACAGGTGGGTTCTCACAAAATCTCTGTATTCCTTTACGGAAATGTAATATTTCCGTCCCCAGGATGAGATCCGGTAATAAGCTTCCCCCTGATGGCTTATAAGGCCTGTAATCGTCACATAATGGGCCCGGGTGGCATCGACCTGCTTCATCTGTCCACTGCTTTCCATATAAAGCGGCAGCTTATCTTCCTTCTGCCAGGGCAGTAAAACTCGCGGAATGCATAAAATGACCGGCAGATCCTTCCGCAGCATCTTCTCGATGCGCTTTTCCCTGACTAATTCGAAAAGCCCCCATCTGGCGCGATACGGCATATGACTTTTCCACATAACCGCATTAAAACGGATTGCCATAAGCACACCAGACATTCCACTTCTCGTGGGAAACCATTTGAGCCTGCGGCACAGCCTATTAAAATAAGTCCGGTAAGCTTCCTTTTCCTCAAATGCGGTATGATAAGTCATTCCTTCGATCTGATATGGTCTTTTCTCTTTCTCCATCAGATACAGCAGTAAGTCACCCAGCGCAACCATTCCACAGCCGCCGCCATATTTCCTCTGGCTGCTCTTATCCGGCAGCGGCTTAAAAAAGAGCTGGCTGCCTCCATAGGTTGCCTGTCTACCGTCCTGTACCTGTATATAGGTGTTGCTGCGAATGCTTGAAATTTCCTGCATCATTACACTCTTCCCCCTGATCCTCTCCGAATCTCCATATCATCTTTTTTCCGCATAATTTCTTCAAAACTTTTCCAAAAAAATCCATTGACAAAGTAATGACCTGTATGATACTATACTAAACGGTGATTACACCAATGCTGATGTGGCTCAGTCGGTAGAGCGTCGCCTTGGTAAGGCGGAGGTCGGCGGTTCGATTCCGCTAGGCAGCTTGTTTAAATTAACCTCGTAAACTCGCGAAGAATGTGAGTTTACGGGGTTTTTACTATCTGACTTTTTAAAATCGTATGACTGCAGGGCAAAGAAGAGTATAGCTGAAAGAAGAATTTTGGGTGTTAGAAGAGAGGCGTGGAGAGAAAATATGAGTAAGAAAAGTACAGTGATGACAGAAGGGGCAATTTGGAAAGAAATTTTATTCTTCTCCATTCCGCTCATCTTGGGAAATTTATTTCAACAATTATATAATACAGTAGATTCTATTATTGTGGGAAACTGGATTGGGAGTGAGGCATTGGCAGCAGTCGGATCCAGTGGCGCAATCATCAATCTTCTGCTTGGATTCTGTATCGGTGCATCCGCAGGTGCCGGAGTCGTTGTTTCTCAGTTTTTTGGAGCCGGGAATCGTGAAGGAGTAAGGAAAGCAGTACATACGACACTTGCAATTGCCGTGGCAGCAGGAGCGATATTGACAGTGGCAGGGGTTGTGACAACACCGATGATTTTGCGGGCAATGGACACACCGCAGGAAGTATTTGAACAATCATCACAGTATCTGCAGGTGTATTTTGGCGGAATATTTTTTTCTGTTAATTTTAAAGTTAAGATACCCGCCGACCGCGGAACATTCCTCTATCACGTCGTCGGGAACAAACGTGGCTTTAAGATTTTCGGCAATCTTTACGGGCGGCATCTTCATGACCCGCGACAGCTTAAAGCATGGCAGTGCGTAATCGCCCAAAGCGGTATCGGGAGGTATCTCCAAAAACCCTTCGACATCGCAATCGGGCAAACACAATTTCAGTTTTTCGGCAATATATTTTTTGTAATCCATGTCAGACTCCGTTTTATTCATTTTAACAAAATTTACCGAAAAAAGCAAATCAAAAACTTGAATTTTTCTCTATTTTGAATTATAATTGATAAAAGGTATAAAATCAAAACAAATTTATAAGATTATTAACATTTTTGGAGAAAATTATGAAACTCGGCGTAGTAGGGCTTCCTAATGTGGGTAAATCCACGCTGTTTAACGCAATAACCAAGGCGGGTGCGGAATGCGCAAATTATCCGTTCTGCACGATAGAGCCGAACGTGGGAGTGGTAGCGGTTCCC
>OGOZ01000219.1_pt1 | contig 40827 bp, 39 predicted proteins | sample 1552801 | NCBI WGS metagenome assembly OGOZ01 (sample SAMEA2580196, study PRJEB22360) | human gut metagenome | biome: human gut; feature: human-associated habitat; material: faeces | place: Denmark | collected 2008/2010 | reverse complement strand
CACATCTGCTGTTGCCGGAGAAAGTTCACCGCCGCAATCCATTACCTTGATTACTTCTTTGTAAACATTCTTTGGAAGGCGTTCCCGCATGGTCGCACGGGTAAACACCCTGCTGCCAAAGAGCGCCTCGACATCTTTCACATCATTCATTGTTTTCCTCCCTTTATATACTCGTTACTGTTCACTCCCGCATCATGTTCTTACGCAGCCTGACAGCAAGTGTCTGGCTGCTGTGTAAACTGTAACGTCTATTCTTCTTTGCGAACACGAAGAAGATCAAATACCGCAGGCACGGTACTTAATTCCACATATAAGACCTGCTGGGGATGGGGTGCGCTTTCTACCTGCTGCCCATCCTCTGTTCTTAAGGATAACACGGAAGCTTCTATGTTGTCACCATTGGGTTTCATAATTTCGATGCGGTCACCCACACAGAATTTGTTCTTCTGTGTGATTTTCGCAAGTCCCTCTTGGGTCACCTCTTCAATGCTTCCTAAATAAATATATTCATTGATATAGGTATTGGAATCATAAATCTGTGTATTCTCATCCGGCTTTCCAAAATAAAAGCCCGTTGTAAACTGACGGTACGTGCACTTGGAGATTTCCTCCTTGTACCAGTCCATGTTGGCACGATATTTCTCCTCGGATTCAAGATAATCATCAATCGCTTTCCGGTAGGTTCTGGCAACTGTTGCCACGTAAAGCGCGGTTTTCATGCGTCCTTCGATCTTAAAGCTGTCAATTCCCGCCTCGATCATCTCCGGAATATGTTCAATCATGCACAGATCCTTGGAGTTAAAGATATAAGTTCCGCGCTCGTTCTCATATACCGGGAAATACTCGCCCGGACGCTTTTCCTCCATAACGGAGTATTTCCAGCGGCAGGGATGCGTACAGGCTCCCTGATTGGCATCTCTTCCGGTAAAAAAGCTGCTAAGCAGACATCTTCCGGAATAGGAAATACACATCGCCCCATGAATAAAGCTCTCGATCTCAAGATCCTCCGGGATATGTTCACGGATCTCTTTAATCTCGGCAAGAGACAGTTCTCTCGCTGACACGACACGCTTCGCGCCCTGCTGATACCAGAACCGGTAGGTCATATAATTCGTATTATTGGCCTGCGTGGAAACATGAATGTCAATTTCCGGGCAGATTTCACGTGCAAGGGTAAACATTCCCGGATCTGCAATAATCAGGGCATCCGGCTTTAGTTCCTTCAGTTCCTTAAAATACTCCCTTGCTCCCTCAAGGTCACGGTTATGTGCCAGAATATTAGCCGTCACATGAACACGCACGCCTCTCTCGTGGGCAAAAGCAATTCCTTCCTTCATGCTCTCTTTATCAAAATTCTTGGCTTTTGCGCGAAGTCCGAACGCTTCGCCTCCGATATATACTGCATCTGCTCCAAAAAGCACGGCAGTTTTTAAAACCTCCAGCGAACTGGCAGGTATCAAAAGTTCCGGTTTTCTCATTCTGTCTCCTTGGCTGTTCCTACTATTTATATACTTTTACAACGTATTTATGTTCCTATTGATCCGATCTCTTGTCTGTCTTCAAATACGGAATCTGCTTACGGCTTGCTGACACGCACGCTGATGGTCATTCCATCGCCCACCGGCAGAATATCGGTACGCAGCTCCTCATGATGCTTTAATTCATACAGATAATCCCGCATCCGGGCATGAATCGTACGGTTTCTTCTCGTTACCGCAAACCGCGATTCACAGACATCTCCGTCCTGAAGCACATTATCGGAAAGCAGTACGCCTCCCTCCGGCATTAATTTCAGAATATCCGGAAGGAAGTGGATATACTGTCCCTTCGCTGCATCCATAAAAATCAGGTCATACGGTCCTTCCAGCTCTTTGAGGATTTCTGTGGCATCCCCCTCTAACAGGGTAATCTGGTCTTCCCTGCCCGCCTTTTTGAAATTTTCCTTAGCAAGGGGAATCCGCTTTTCATACTTTTCAATCGTTGTGATATGGCAGTCTGCCGGTCCGTATTCTGCCATCAGTAACGCAGAAAAACCAATGGCCGTTCCTACCTCTAAGATCTGCTTTGGCTGCTGCATGGCAAGAAGCACCTTCAAAAAGCTCTGCATCTGAGGTCGGATAACAGGTACATTGGTTTCCTTCGCATATCGCTCCAATTCCGTAAGAAAGAGAGTATTCCCTGTATCCAGGGAATGAATGAATGTACTGATTCTTTCGTCTGTAATCACCGTCTATTCTCCCGTTTCTGTTAATTCTGAGGATTCTGCCGTATCTTCCGGAAGCACCTCGACTTCCATATCCTCATTGCCCAATTCTTCTGTGGCAATTTCTTCTTCGGACGTATCTGTGGCATCTCCGGTCTCGGCATTGGGTACAACGGTATTGTTGTTTCCTTCTTCACCTTCACCCGCAAGGATTTCAAGCATTTCTTCGGCTTTCATATCGGTACTCAGATCATAAATTCCGGGTTTGATCTTGTTGTGCTGTGCAGACAGAAGCTCCTGTACAACAAACAGCCGGTAATCGGAAATTAACCCCTTCTCTTCGAGCATCCTCGCAATATCTGTTATATCTGCATCCTCAGCAATGCCAACGGTAATCGTCCGGCCTCCGGTTACGGACATCGGTTCATCCGCAAATACACGGTAGCCGAAATCATATGCTTTCGTTGCACCCTTAAACACTAGGATAATCGCGGCCGCAAGCACCAAAACCTTAATGATTGTTTCGATTACTGTTCCAATTAATGCTTTTGCATTCATAATGTTACTGCCTTTCTCACGCCTGACAACCGTTCCAGACAGTTGCCTTATTCAAAGTTCAGCCCATCTACAATCAGGGCGTTAATTTCCTGCATCATCCGGCAAAGAGCAAGCTCTGCCGTCAAAAAATCATCTACAATCACATTCTCACGGAATTGCTTATATTCCTTCTCAAAATAATCCATCTTATCAAACAGATCATCCACCTGGGCTGCATTCTGCATCTCAAAATTCAGTTTGCGGTAGTCATTTACCTGCTTATAAAGCTCCGGATTCTGTTTCAGCCGCGTAAGCTGCATTACATATTTTTTATAGACATCCGTTCCACAAATTTCTTTTACAAACTGCTCTGCCTGATTGCGAATATTTTGATCTAACATGACCTTTGTCCCCCAGTAAAAGATTCTAAATTTCCATGATGATCGGAAGAATCATCGGGCGGCGTTTCGTCTTCTTCCACACAAATTCGCCCAACGCATCCTTAATTGTACTCTTAAGCTTCCCCCAGTCCGTGATGCCACGATCCAGGCACCCTTCCACCGCAAGGGTAACTACCTCCCTCGCTTCATCCATCAGTTCATCTGACGTCTTTACATATACAAAGCCCCTGGATACAATATCCGGTCCGGTAATGAGCTGATCGGTTGCACCATCCAGTCCAAGTACCACGATCATAATACCGTCTTCGGCAAGATGCTGCCGGTCACGCAGTACCACATTGCCGACATCGCCGACACCAAGTCCGTCTACCAAAATATCGCCAACCGGTACTTTACCGGAAACCTTTGCTTCCCCATCGTTAAATTCCAGCACATCTCCCGACTGCAGGATAAAAATATGATCCTTCGGGATTCCAAGCTCTTCGGCAAGCTTCGCCTGTGCGCGCAGATGCTTATATTCCCCATGAACCGGAATCGCATATTTCGGACGCACCAGAGAATAAATCAGCTTGATTTCTTCCTGGCAGGCATGTCCGGATACATGCACATCCTGGAAAATCACATCTGCTCCCTTTAACAGCAGCTCGTTGATGACATTGGTAACTGCCTTTTCGTTACCCGGAATCGGATGGGAAGAAAAGATGACCGTATCTCTTGGTCCGATCGAAATCTTCCGGTGATTATCCTCTGCCATACGGCTTAAGGCTGCCATGCTTTCGCCCTGACTGCCTGTCGTAATAATCACGGTCTTTTCATCCGGATAATTTTTCAGCATTTCCGTATCAATTAATGTATTTTCAGGGATATTCAGATATCCAAGGTTGGTTGCCGTCTCGATGATATTCACCATGCTGCGGCCTTCGACCACTACTTTTCTGCCAAATTTGTAGGCAGAGTTAATGATCTGCTGCACACGGTCCACATTCGATGCAAACGTTGCGATGATGATTCGTGTATTCTTATGCTCTTCAAAAAGCGTATCAAACGTTCTTCCGACCGTCCGCTCCGACGGCGTAAAGCCGGGCCGCTCCGCATTCGTGGAATCACACATCAGCGCCAGCACACCCTTTTTACCGATCTCGGCAAAGCGCTGCAGATCAATCGAATCTCCGAATACCGGTGTGTAATCCACCTTGAAATCTCCGGTGTGCACAATAATTCCTGCCGGAGAATAAATTGCCAGCGCGGCAGCATCCACGATACTGTGATTCGTCTTAATGAATTCAATCCGGAATTGTCCGAGAATAATGGACTGTCCAAACTTTACAACCTTACGCTTCGTTGTTCCCAGAAGCTCATGTTCTTTGAGCTTGTTTTCAATAATTCCCATCGTCAGCTTGGTTGCATAGACAGGAACATTAATATCTTTCAGAATATACGGAAGCGCTCCGATATGATCCTCATGTCCGTGAGTAATCATAAAGCCCTTCACCTTATCGATGTTGTTCTTTAAATAAGTTACATCCGGAATTACCAGGTCAATGCCCAGCATATCGTCCTCCGGAAAGGACAGACCGCAGTCAACTACAATAATACTGTCTTCGTACTCAAAGGCAGTAATGTTCATTCCAATCTGTTCCAGTCCTCCAAGGGGGATTACCTTGAGACTGGAGGCAGATTCTGTCTGTTTTTTCTTCAATCAGTTTTACCTCCACATTCTTTACAGCACATGCAGAGTTTCACCCCATGATTCATTATCTTAAACCAGTCACTATATCAAATGAGGATGGCGGTTTCCTTTGCTGTCTTCTACGTCTCCGATCCTGCAGCAAACAAATCCGTCATCCGGATGAATGAATCATCAGATGTAACTCCTACAATTGCTGTATGGTTTATAGTTATAAAGCTTACAGCTCTTCACCATCGGTTAACGATACGTCCTCTAACAGATTTTCAAATACATCTGCTACAGCACGCAGTTCTGTTTCGTCTTCCACGATTTCATAAATAGTATCACCGTCTTTGCTTCCGGTGATCTCTTTCAAAATCAGCGCTTCTCCGTCGCCCTCTTCTTCCTCGGTAACCAGAATATAGGGATGTCCGAAAAGCTTCGTCTGTTCCAGCACATAAAATTCTGCTGTTTCATTGGTATCCAGTGTAAATGTAATCTTCTCCACGATACTTCCTCTGTCTAATCTTCTTTCTTTTCCATTGCCTGCCGGTCAAGGTATCCCTGCAGAATCAGTGTTGCAGCGATCATGTCCACATATTCCCTGCGGTGTTCCCGGCGTACTCCTGCTTCCATCATCGTCTTATCTGCTGTTACGGTCGTTAATCTTTCATCCCAGGTATGTACCGGAAGCCCTGTTCTGCGCTCTAACTTCTCTTTAAATTCCATGGTTGCTTCGACACGGGGACCCATGGTATCGTTCATGTTCTTTGGAAGTCCTAAAACAATCTCCGTAACTTCGTATTCTTCGATCAGTTCTTCAATCCGTGCCAGTGTCTGGCGGAGCTTATTCTCATCCTTGCGGCGGATAATCTCAATTCCCTGTGCGGTAATCAACATGGCATCGCTGATGGCAACCCCTACTGTTTTGGATCCATAATCCAATCCCATAATTCGCATATTACTCGTCCTTGCTCCAGTGATTGTTCTTAATATAAGCCGTCAGCATTTCCTCTACCAGCTCGTCTCTCTCCAGCTTCATAATCAGGCTTCTGGCATTCCGATGACTGGTAATATATGTAGGATCTCCGGACATGATGTATCCAACAATCTGGTTCACCGGATTGTATCCCTTCTCAACCAGAGCCTCATATACTTCATGCAATACAAGTCTTACGCTGTTATTATCTTTTTCAACACAAAAAAACTGTGTATTTCCCAAATCCTGCATCTTACACCTCTCCATAAGTTTACACTCTTTTCCATATTACCCCATTTAACTGGAAAATACAAGAAGGATGTCCGGTTTTAAAAACTCCCGGATCACTCCTTTTTGAATGGTTCCCGAAAGATCCTCCTGCGTTTTTAAGGCAATCCGGATATATTCCCTGGTATAACCGGTCTGATAACGCACGCCGTCGATCACCATTTCTTCTTCCAGCAGATATTCCACCTGTTTTCCTATGTAGGACTCCCGGAATGTGCGGCTGTTCTGTGCATGAAGCTCCAACAGGCGGTCGCTCCGCACACTCTTTACCTCCTCCGGAACCTGTCCCTGCATAACGGCTGCCGGAGTGCCCTTTCTCTTGGAATATTTAAAAATGTGTGTTTCATAAAATCGGATTTTCTTAAGGAATTCCACGGTCTGTTCGAATTCTTCTTCCGTTTCCTGCGGGAAACCAACGATCACGTCCGTGGTAATTGCCGGTTTATCAAAAAACTTCCGGAGAATCTCTACTTTTTCATAATATTCCCCGGTTGTGTACTTTCTATTCATGCGTTGAAGCACGGAGTCACAGCCGCTCTGCAGGGAAAGGTGAAAATGTGGACACAGCTTCTCACACTGTGACAGCTCCCTTGCAAACTCTTCCGTAATAATACGTGGCTCCAGAGATCCCAGACGGATCCGGCGTACTCCCTCGACATCGTTCACGGCACGGATCAATTCACCCAGTCTGCTTTTCGTAAAGTCATTACCCTTTTCCATTCCATAGGAGCTTAAATGAATCCCCGTAAGAACAATCTCCTGATAACCGTTTGCCGTCAGTTCCCGGACTTCTTTCAGCACTTCATCCATCGCCCGGTAACGGATCCGTCCTCTGGCGTACGGAATGATGCAATAGGAGCAGAACTGGTTACAGCCGTCCTGTACCTTTAAGAACGCGCGGGTATGCTCTGCCGTATGGGAAAGCTGCATGTCCTCATATTCATCAGTATGATTAATATCTATGATATTTCTTTCCGAGAAAGACTTCTTTTCTTCAATCGTAAAGGCTTCCCCCTCCTGTTCACTGCGGCGCAAATATTCCTCTATGATCTCGACAAGGTCCTTTTTCCGGTTATTTCCAATGGCAATATCAATGCTTAAATCCTTCAATACTTCTTTGGTGCTCGTCTGTACATAACAGCCGACCGCAACCACGATTGCATCCGGATTGATCTTTTTTGCGCGATGAATCATCTGACGGCTTTTCCGGTCTGCCATATTCGTTACCGAGCAGGTATTAATGATGTAAATATCCGCTTTTGTATCAAAAGGTACAACAAGATAGCCTCTTTCCTGTAAATTTTGTTGCATATAGTCCATTTCATAGCCATTTACCTTACAACCCAAATTATGAAATGCTACACTTTTCATATTATTCTCCATTAATTTTGTCCTTTTTTAGCATTGACTTTTCCAGTTTCACCCATTACTATAATAGCAGAAGGTATGAAAACAAGGAGGTAATTCAGAAATGAAAACAGTTCAAATTTCTTTAAATTCTATCGACAAAGTAAAATCTTTTGTAAATGATATTACAAAGTTTGATTATGACTTTGACTTAGTATCCGGCAGATACGTTATCGACGCTAAGTCTATCATGGGTATCTTCAGTCTTGATCTTTCCAGACCGATTGATCTGAACATCCATGCAGAAGAGAACGTTGATGATGTATTGGAAACCTTAAAGCCTTACATGATCTAAGATCTGGCTTTAGAATCTGTACTTAATATGTAGCTAAAGGCAAGTGCTGAACTTCGATTTGGCACTTGTTTTATTATTTGTATTATAGTGCCCAATATACTTGTCCTTGTGCAGGACTACGAAGCTAAGAAGTTCTAACTATTTCAATCCAATAACAGGTTACGCACGCAAACGACGCAACTCACCATCCAGGCTCGATTGCGTCTTGCCCGTACATCCATGTCCGGGCATTGCTGTCTGTGCATGAAATAGAAGAACTTCTAAGCCTCTCCGAATGCACAAGAACTAAGTATAATTGGGCACTTAATCTACTCTTTCTCTAATTAGTCAGATCTCAACGATACAAATTGGTCTAACAATTCAAATCAATCTACCTTTACGATCTCAACCACATCGGAATCCAGTGCCTGCTGCACGAGTTCATCAATTTTCTCTTTAAGGTTTTCCTCATGGCGTTTGATGATGTTCAGGTTCGGTTTCGTTACCGGATGCTTGGCCACGAAAATGGTACAGCAGTCTTCGTAGGGAAGGATCGAGGTTTCGTAAGTACCGATCTTTTCGGAAATGTCAACGATCTCCATCTTATCAAATCCGATCAGAGGACGGAATACCGGGAGGGTACATACTTCGTTGGTTACGGCCAGGGACTGTACGGTCTGGGAGGCAACCTGTCCGATGCTTTCGCCGGTGATCAGACCAAGGCATTCATTTTCCTTGGCGATGGTCTCTGCGATCTTCATCATATAACGGCGCATGATAATCGTAAGTTCTTCATGCGGGCATTTCTCATAGATGTAAAGCTGAATATCGGTAAAGTTAATGGTATGCAGATAAATCGGACCCGAGTAGCGGGATACCTGTCTGGCAAGATCCACTACCTTCTGTTTCGCACGGTCACTGGTATATGGGGGTGCATGGAAGTAAACTGCATCAATCTTTACTCCTCGCTTGGCGATCATATAGCCTGCAACCGGGGAATCAATACCACCGGACAAAAGAAGCATTGCCTTGCCGTTACTGCCGACAGGCATTCCGCCGGGGCCCGGAATTTCCATAGAATAAATATAAATCTTTTCACGAATCTCAATGTGGAGCATGACATCCGGATGATGAACATCCACACGCATTTCAGGGAACGCATCCAGAATCACTCCACCCATTTCACGGTTTACCTGTTGGGAATCCATCGGATAATTCTTCCGCGCACGGCGGGTATTTACCTTAAAGGTAATGTTCTTATCCGGATAATTCTCATTCATATAATCAATCACGGTTTTCGAAAGCTTCTCGAATCCTTCATCCTCTACATGGATGACCGGACAGATTCCACTGATACCAAATACAGTCTTTAATTCATTCACGGTTTCATCAAAGTCAAAGTCGGTCAGGGCATGCACATAAATTCTGCCTTCGGTTCTTGTAACCTTGAATTCTCCTTCGCACCGCTTCAAAGCATATTTTACCTGCTTTGCCAGCGCCTCTTCGAATAAATACTTGTTCTTTCCTTTTACACCGATCTCGGCATACTTAATCAAAAATGCTGTAAACATTAGCGTCCTCTTTCTATTTTATTTACGGGTGTACTTTCTAAGCATGGGAATTATATCATACAAAGCCTCTAAAGTATAGTTGATTTCTTCCATGGTGGTAAAGACGGAAAAGCTGAACCGGATTGTCGATGACAGCAGATCCTTCGGAACGCCCATCGCCATTAAGGTTGCAGAAGGCTGTGGCTTGTGTGCGGAGCAGGCACTTCCTGCCGACACATAGATGCCTTTATCCTCCAGGGAATGAAGCAGCACTTCACTCCTTACACCGCTGAAGGAAACGCTCACGATATGGGGTGCCCCATCCATGCAGTCCGGCCCGTTCACGATCACCTGGTCAATCTTCTTCACACCCTCAATAAAGCATTTCTTAAGGCTGTAAAGCTTCTCCATATCCTGATCGTAATTGGCATACATGATTTGTGCGGCCTTCGCAATTCCTGCGATACCGGGCACATTCTCCGTACCGGAACGCATACCGCCCTGCTGTCCGCCGCCGAATACGATGGGTTTGAGCTTCACGTGGCTGTCAACATAAAGGAATCCGACTCCCTTTGGTCCGTGTATCTTATGTCCGCTGACAGAGAGCATATCAATGTTCATCTTTTTCGGATAAATTCTGGCCTTGCCAAATCCCTGTACCGCATCCACATGGAAAAGGATCTGGGGATTCATTTTCTTAATCAGGGCACCGGCCTGTGCAATGGGCTGCTGTGAGCCGACTTCATTATTCGTATACATGATGGAAACCAGTATCGTCTCTCCGGTAATGGCACGCTGCAGATCCTCAGGACGGATGCAGCCTTTCTGATCTACCGGCAGATAGGTTACCCGGTAACCTTCTTCCTCCAGATACTTCATCGTCTGCAAAATGGCCGGATGTTCAATCGATGTTGTAATCAGATGCTTCCCCCGCCTGCAGTTTGCATGGGCTGCCCCGATCAGGGCAAGATTATCGGACTCTGTACCTCCCGAGGTAAAAAGAAGCTCCTTCTCATTCACCTTTAAAATCTTTGCGATTGTTTCTTTGGCTGTGCGCAGATGGTTTTCTGCCTGCACACCCTTTCTATGAAGACTGGAAGGATTGCCGTAATCCTCACACATAATCTGCTTCATAAGCTCTGCAACTTCCGGAAAGCACCGGGTTGTTGCAGAATTGTCTAAATATACTTCCATACCAACACTTCCCTTGTTCTATAGTTTGTTGGGGCAGCGCCTGATTTCTACTCCCCTTATTACATCTTATGCCCAAACACCTCAAAGGGTGAAAACACAGAACTGTTCATCGCTGTTCCAAATGATACATCAGAATGGATAAAACCGTCATTCCTGCCGTCTCCGTACGGAGAATTCTCTTTCCAAGTGTAATCGGCTGCATGCCATCTTCCATAGCCTTACGGATTTCATCTTCATCAAATCCGCCCTCCGGTCCGATAAAGATGGCAATATCCTGTCCGGGCTGAATCTGTTCTATGATCTTACGTGTCTCCTCCATTCCCTCTGCCAGCTCATACGGCACGAGACGCACCTGTGCGTTCCGGCTGTATTCCATCGTCTGCGCAAAGGTCATGACCTTCGTAATCTGTGGAATAATTCCCCGCTTGCTCTGCTTGGCTGCTGCCTCTGCAATGCCCTGCCAACGCGCAATTTTTGATGCCGCTTTCTTATCATCCAGCTTCACCACACAGCGCTTCATGGCAACCGGAATTACCTGATATACGCCAAGCTCCACCGCTTTCTGGATAATCAGTTCCATCTTATCTGCCTTCGGCAGTCCCTGAAACAGATAGATCTTAGAGGGCAGCTCCACACCATCCTCCTTGATAAAGCGAAGCTCACACAGCACTGCATCTTCTGTATATTCCCGGATACCACAGCGGTATTCCTTTCCATCCTGTCCATTGCTTACGGCAATTTCTTCCCCAATTTTCATGCGGAGAACATTTTTGATATGATTCACATCGCTCCCTGTAATTATGACACTCTTGTCATCTACATGAATCTGTTGTGGTTCAACAAAAAACTGATACATCTTCTGTATCCTTTCCCGATTTAACGCTTTTTATAACGGCTTCTGTGCCGTAACGCTCACCCATTCTCCCTGATAAGTTACTTCAAGGAGCTTTAATCCTGCGGCTTCTACCGCATCCCGCACAACCTGCTCTTTATCATCAATAATACCGGAGGTGATATAAATTCCGCCCGGCTTTAACTGCGAAACAATCACAGGGGTAAGTGCCTGCAATACCTCTGCCAGAATGTTGGCAACCACAATGTCATAGCACTCGTAGCCAACCTTGTCCTGCACTTCTTTTTCCGTAATGATATTTCCGATCATCATGGTAAAATCCGAAGGGTCGATGTGGTTTGCTTCCATATTGTCTTTAACAGCCTCTACCGCGCACGGGTCAAGATCTGTACCCACAGCCTTCTTTGCCCCGAACATCAGGGACAGAATTGATAAAATTCCGCTTCCGGTTCCCACATCCAGCAATACGGTTTCCGGTGTGATATACTTCTTTAACTGACGGATACATAACTGGGTGGTATCATGCATTCCGGTTCCAAATGCCGTACCGGGATCAATATGCAGAATCATCTTGTTCTGATCCGCTTCCTGCACCTCTTCCCAGGAAGGAATGACCAGTACATCATCAATCGTGAACTGATGAAAATACTGCTTCCAGTTGTTGATCCAGTCGATGTCTTCCGTTTCTTCAATGGAAACTGTGCCTTCTCCGATATCCAGATTGAATTCTTTTAATTCGTCCAATTCCTGCTGAACCATGGCAAGAACCGTTTCCGCCGTTGTCTCCTCTTCGTTCAGAAGAATGACCGGATATTTACTGTCCTCTGCCTTTTCGTCCTTTTCTTCCACAAAAAAGCTTAAATACGCCACACCGTCATCCTCCGGGCCATCGGGAAGAATGTCTACGAACATCTGCTCCTTTTCCCATGCGGTTAAAGGAATCTTATCTTCAATCTGCGCACCTTCCAGACCAAGATCGTACAAGGTACTGATAATAATATCTTCTGCATCTGTGATCGTTTTTATTTTAAATTTTAACCATTTCATGAAATCCGTCTCCTATTATCCAGCTAAAATTTCTTTCAGCATCTCTTCCGTATCATCTACAATAATCTTCGCACCGGCGTTTTCCAACACTTCCCTGTCACGGAAGCCCCATGTTACACCAACACAGGCAAGACCTGCATTCAACGCGGTCTTCACGTCCACGTCCGAATCCCCGATAAAGACGGCATCTTCCTTTGTGGCCTCAAAATGCTTAAGCACCTGTAATACCGCATCTGGAGCAGGCTTTTTCCGCATGCCCTCTTTCATTCCAACCGGGAAGTCAAATAATCCTTTAAAATATTTTTCACACAAAGACTGTACTCCATAATCCGGTTTATTCGATACGACTGCTGTTTTAATATTCCTTTTCTTCAATTCCTGAAGGGCTTCGACAATTCCCTCATAAGGTTTCGTATAATCTGCACAGTGCACCGCGTAGTACTCATCAAAGCTTGCAAGCACCTTCTGCTGCTTTTCTTCGCTTGTGCCCTCCGGAACACTCCGCTCCACCAGCTTCTGTGTGCCGTTTCCTACAAACCGGCGGACCTCTTCAAATGTCCGTTCCGGGAATCCGTTTTCGACAAGTGCATGGTTGATGCTGATTTTCAGATCCTCCAGCGTATTCAGAATGGTTCCATCCATATCAAAAATTGCCAACTGATACATGATTTCTCTCCATTTTCTTTCTATTGTTTACCAGGTCAGGACTTCATAACCATCATTGGTAACTGCAACGGTAACTTCCCACTGTGCGGAAGGCTTGCCATCCTGTGTATAAACCGTCCAGCCGTCCTTTTCATCAATATAAATCTCGCTTGTCCCTGCGTTCACCATTGGTTCAATCGTGAATACCATTCCGGGAACCATCAGCATTTCCGTTCCTGCTTTCGTTACATAGCTGACAAACGGTTCCTCGTGGAATTCCAGTCCTACTCCGTGTCCACCGATTTCCACCACAATGCTGTATCCGTTTTCCTTGGCATGGTCGTTGATAACCTGTGCCATATCGCCCAGGAAATTCCATGGTTTCACCATTGTAAGACCCAGATCGACACATTCCCTGGTTACCTGAACCAGCTTCTTCTTTTCTTCACTTACTTCTCCGATGCAATACATTCTGGAAGAGTCAGAGAAATATCCCCGGTAAATGGTGGATACATCGACATTGACAATATCGCCCTCCTGTAACACGCGGTCCGGTGTCGGAATTCCATGGCAGACCACTTCATTAATCGAAGTACATACGCTCTTCGGAAATCCTTCATAATTTAAAGGGGCAGGAATACCTCCCATACGAACTGTCATGGAATGTACCAGATCATCAATTTCCTGTGTGGTTACGCCGGGTCCGATCATTTCTCCTACGGCGTCTAAAACTGCCACATTGATTTTACTGCTTTCGCGGATTCCTTCGATCTGCTCTGCGGTCTTTAACATATCATGTGTCGGAACAATATGTCCCATCAGTTCATAATGATGAATCTTTTCGTCCATTGCCATATGGCAGGTCTTATACTTTTTGCCGCTGCCACACCAACAGGGATCATTTCTTCCTATCTTTTCCATTTTCTCTACCTTCTTTTCCTCTATTCACTTTTCATTGGCAGTATGCCAGATGTGCCTAAAATCCCAAATGTAATCATAGCACGACTACTTATGTTTAAACAACCTTTTTCGCTAAGCACCCTGCCCGGAATTTGCAACAAAGCTTCCTATTTAAAGTAAGAAACGAAGCAGCATCACTACTTGAAATGATGCTGCTTCGTCATTTAATCGTTCACTTCTTCCGGTTTCCCTTCAAATGCATCGTGGAATCTGCGGATATTCTCCTCGATGCTGCGCTTGCGGAATACCGCACTGCCTGCGACAAATACATCGGCGCCGGCTGCCATTACTTCACGGACATTCTTCTTGCCAATACCGCCATCTACTTCCAGGCGGGCTGCCAGCTGATGCCTGTCCAGATATTCCCGCGTTTTCCGGATTCGTCCGAAAGCCTCCGGAAGGAAGCTCTGTCCGCCAAATCCGGGCTCTACACTCATAATCAGAACCATTTCCACCTTGGACAGATAAGGATAAACCTCTTCTAACGGAGTCCCTGGTTTAATGGAGATTCCGGCTTTCGCTCCTGCCTTATGAATCCGGTCAATCACCTTCTGCGGATCCGCCGTGGCTTCAAGATGAAAGGTAATTCCATCCGCTCCACAGTCCACGAATTCCTGAATGTAACGCTCCGGCTCCACAATCATCAGATGGACATCAAAAAACTGTTTCGTTATCGGCCGGATCGATTCAATCAGCGGCATTCCGAAGGAGATACTGGGTACAAAAATCCCATCCATGACATCGATATGAAGAAACTGTGCTCCGCATCGTTCTGTTTCTTTAATCTGTTCACCCAGTTTTGTAAAATCTGCTGCCAGTAAGGATGGCGCTAATATATACATGTCTTTCCTCCAGACGGAAAATAATCGTTACTACTTAATTTAAAAACCCTTTAACCTGTGCATAAATGCCCTTGCCATCTAACTGATACTTTTCTACGAGGGCTGCTGCAGAACCGGATTCACCAAAGGTATCCTGCATACCGATCTTCTTAACCGGAACCGGATTAGATTTGCAGAGTGCATCACAAACGGCACTTCCAAGTCCGCCAATTACGGAATGCTCTTCTGCGGTAACTACCTTGCCGGTCTTCTTTGCAGACTTCACAATCAGTTCTTCATCTAACGGCTTAATGGTACAGATGTTAATCACCTCTGCGCTGATACCATCTGCTGCAAGCATTTCTGCTGCTTCCAGTGCATTGCCTACGCAGATACCGGTTGCTACGATTGTAACATCAGAGCCTTCACGTACCACATTTCCCTTGCCGATTTCGAATTGATAATCCGGTCTGTCATTGATTACCGGACAGGCTGCACGTCCGAAACGAAGATATACCGGGCCTTCGTATTCTGCTGCTGCCTTAACGGCTGCTTTTGCTTCCACATCATCTGCAGGACACATAACAACCATACCCGGGATCGTTCTCATTAATGCAATATCCTCATTACACTGATGGGTTGCTCCATCTTCGCCTACGGTAATACCGGCGTGGGTTGCTCCGATCTTTACATTCAGATGCGGGTAACCTACGGAGTTACGAACCTGTTCAAATGCTCTTCCTGCTGCAAACATTGCAAAACTGCTGACAAAAGGAATTTTACCGGTCGTAGCAAGTCCTGCTGCCACTCCCATCATATTACATTCTGCGATACCACAATCAATATGTCTGTCCGGGTATGCTTTCTTAAACATGCCTGTCTTGGTTGCTGCTGCAAGGTCAGCATCTAAAACTACAACATTGGGATTCTCTGCACCGAGTTCTACTAATGCATTACCATAGCTTTCTCTGGTTGCAATCTTCTTAACCTCTGCCATTTATGCTTCCTCCTTTGCCAGTTCTTCATCAATTTTCTCTAAATCTGCCATTGCTACGGCATACTGCTCATCGTTCGGTGCTGTACCATGCCAGCTTACATTATTCTCCATAAAGGAAACGCCCTTGCCCTTAACGCTGTGAGCGATAATTGCGGTCGGCATACCCTTGGTTTGCCTTGCTTCCTTAAAGGCTGCACGGATCTGGTCGAAATCGTGTGCATCAATGTTAATTACATGGAAGTTGAATGCTTCAAACTTCTTATCGATCGGGTAAGGAGAACATACCTGATCAACAGGCCCGTCGATCTGTAATCCGTTGTTGTCTACGATGACAACCAGATTGTCGAGCTTACGGAATCCGGCGAACATGGATGCTTCCCAGACCTGTCCTTCCTGGATCTCGCCATCACCAAGCAGGGTGTATACACGGAAATCCTTGTTATCTAATTTTGCAGAGAGTGCCATACCGGCTGCCGCAGAAATTCCCTGTCCGAGAGAACCGCTGCTCATATCTACTCCGGGAGTATCCTGCATGCAGGGATGTCCCTGAAGACGAGAGCCTAATTTACGCAGAGTTGTCAGTTCTTCTACCGGGAAATAACCTCTGTTTGCAAGTGCAGAGTATAAACCGGGTGCTGTATGACCTTTCGATAAAACGAAACGATCTCTGTTTTCCATCCTGGGATTCTTCGGATCAATGTTCATTTCTTCAAAATATAAATAAGTAAAAATGTCAGCTGCGGATAAAGAACCGCCCGGATGACCGGCCTTAGCGCTGTGTACTGACGTTACAATGCCTTTACGCACATTGTTCGCAATTTTCTTAAGCTCTAAATTGTTCATATTTTCCTCTCCTATTTTCTTTTATTGGTGACGGTCCGGAAACTCCGAACAGTTACATCGTATCACAAATCAAAAATAGCGTCTATACAACAAAGATGCTAAATAGTTTTCAGATATTGCTAATTTTTCGGGTACTTTTTCTTTTTTCCCGCACATATACTGTAAAGAGCATCTGTTGGAGTAAATTTTGCATGAAACTGAAGTTCTCCCGTAAGCTACGGATTCTTACCTTTTCTCTGATTGCCACCCTTTCCGTTGTTCTCTGCCTTTACCTGTATGGGACAAAAGATGCAAGACAGTTTGAGCAGCTTTCCCGCGATCTTCTCTATACGGAGCTGAGCGGCAACACCATAAATCTGCACTACACCCTCGCCTATCCGGAAAACTATGGATTATCCGCTGATCCCATCCTGCCATCCTCTTTTACGGACGGTGATACCAGAGCCCAGGTCACGGAGTGGCAGCGCCGTCTTTCCCGGATTGATCCCCAAAAGTTAGACCCACAGGACCGGTACGCCTATCTGTTATTTGACCGGTTTCTTGCACTCACCTTAGAAGGTGCGGATTTTACTTATTACACCGATCCGCTGTCTCCCTCTTCCGGCATGGTTTCCGGACTTCCGGTGCTGCTCGCCGACTATACTTTCCGCACGAAGAAGGATGTAGAGGATTATCTTGGCATTCTCGAACAGACCGGAACTTATTTTGATGCGCTCATCCGATATGAACAGGAAAAATCCTCTGCGGGGCTCTTCATGTCGGACACTTCCGCAGACAACGTCATCGAGCAGTGTGATTCCATTATGGATCCTGTTCTTCTTTCTGAAGGAAGCCACTTCCTGCAACAGACGTTTACCGAACGCCTCAATGGTCTTGTGTCTGACGAAATCATCACCGAGAAAGAAAAACAGCAGTACATCCATAAGAATGATCTGCTGCTTACTACGGTAATGGCTCCTGCCTATGAAAGGGTTGGCGATGCTTTTCTTGTTTTAAAAGGAACGGGAGTGAACCCTTATGGGCTGTTCTATTATCCGGAGGGAAAAGAATACTACACGTATCTGCTCGCCCAGACAACCGGGAGCAGCCGGAGTATTCCGGAAATCCAGAGGTTCCTTGAAAAGGATTATCAGGAAAACTTCCATGCACTGCGTGATCTCGTAAGGGACCATCCCGGACTGCTTAAGGTATCGTCTGAGGATTTTTCCTTAACTTCCGCAGGCTCATCGGACACTTTATATGAGCTATCCAATGCAATACTTGCTGATCTTCAGAAGCAGATGAAACCCGATTTTCCGAAGCTTACCTGCATTTCGGAGAACAAAAACGGACGTGAAGAAAAAGCCGAAAGTAAACCCATCGCCTGTCAGTTCAAAATGGTTTCCCCGTCCATGGAAGCCTACAGCAGTCCGGCGTATTACCTCACGCCTCCCATCGATGACCTGCAACATAACACCATTTATCTGAATGAACCGAACATTACCGATGATCTCACCCTGTATACCACCCTGGCCCATGAAGGGTATCCCGGCCATCTATACCAGACCGTTTACAGCCAGAGCTTCCTAAATCAACAAAATGCTTCCAGTATCCGCTCCCTGCTGCATTATGGAGGATTTACGGAAGGCTGGGCGGTTTATGTGGAAAACTTATCCTACGACTATGCAGCTCAGTTGACAAAGAATGAAGAAACCGCTGCTTACATTGAAGCCTGCCGGCTGAACCGCAACCTGCATCTGTGCCTGTATTCCTACATGGATATCGCCATTCATTATGATGGAGCCACCCCGGAACAGATCGGACGGTTTCTTGAAAATCTGGGACTTGGCCGGCATGCAAATGCAAAAACAATCTATGAATATCTCGTAGAGGAGCCCTGTAATTATCTGAAATACTATCTCGGATATCTGGAGTTTCTCTCCCTGAAACAACAGGCAGAGGAACTGTGGGGAACGGATTATAGTGATTACCGGTTTCATAAATTTGTACTGGAAACGGGGCCGTCGGACTTCCGCTCGCTGGGTGAACAATTAGAAAAACAATATCTGGGAAAACAGAGTTGACGATTAAAAAGCAACCTATCCCTTTAGCATAGGGAGGTTGCTTTTTGACGCCCGAACTTCTTGTCAGTCTTGTTCATCTCAGCTTCTCTATGACTTAATGCTCGACGCTACAATTTCACCAATAGACTGTTTCCACTCCGGTCCCACTTTTGACTCCTTAGATGAAAAACACTTTTCAAACAAATTCAAGAAATACATCGGTGAGTTATTTCTACTAACAAACATATACTTGAAATATTCCGAAAATTGTTGCAATGTAAATGGAACAATCTTGAGTGCAAGTCTTTCATCCTTTTGATTATACCAAACACCAATTCTAAATGTTTCGGCTGTATTGGAATCTATTTTGTTTGCTATAAATACGCCATAGACAGGCTTTGCGCTTTTCATAACAAGATCCGCTACATGTCTTCGCACGGGCTCACCCTCCATAGCTTCCTGTCTTGAATTTGTTGACATTGTAACCTCAACAACTATAAAATAATCTTCAAATTCAAATATCATATCCGGTCTACCGCCCGGTGCCGTACCTATCGGGAGGTAGTCCTGATCTATATTAAATCCCCTTGCTTCATACGGTTTACTCACTGTATGATCTATAGCCAAAAATGCTCTCCACAATACCCATTCAAGATATGCCGCCGCCTCGGATTTCGGAACTTTTATGGAATAATCATCGCTAAGTTCCATCTCCCTACCATTGTTAACGATAAGTAAATTCATATATTCATAAATCTCTTTCCATTCATCAGCCTGTCTGACAGCATATTGTTCTTCCTTATACTTGTCAATATTTCTTTTTAGTATATTTCTTACAAGGTTTATGTTCTTTGCTGAATCAAGTGGAATATCAGGCATTTCATAGGAAATCTTATAATGATTAAGTTCAGTAATTATTTCATGCAAAACCTTGGATGCCATATCCTCATTATCCGTTGGAAGTGGTGCCCCATTACACAATCGTATCAGACGTTCTTTTAAAGGTTCTGTACTTACTACATTTTGGGAGAGTTCAACAGCCATTGCATGATACTCTGGTGACAACATAATCCCTCGTCCGGCACGCTTCACAATTCCTGTTGACACAAGATAGCGTATATTCATGTCTGCATAATCTCTAAAATTTCTTTCTGACTTTAAATATCTTTCCCATTTCCTGCTTATCAGTTCTGTATCATATTTTTTCTTGTTTTCAGCATTTTTACGTTCTTCCCTTATAGCAAGTATTTCATCTACAACATCTGATATTTTTAAAAGAGGTGTTGATGTCTGAACACATGTAGCGAATTCGATAAAATTTAATTTTGTATCGCCCTTTCTTTTTTCAATTTCAAGCATAATTGCAACAACCCATAGAAGAGGCGAAAAAGTGGATGTATCTGTCAATTTTTCCATAGGTACAATCAAACCTCGCAGGAAACATTCCTGTTGCGCCGCTATACAGTCTGCATTGTAAAAAATCTCTCCAAGCGGTGTTATCGAATCAATTGCACCAAGTTCTTCCTGGGAAACCCCATCCTTCTTTGTAACTTCAGGATAGGCAAAACCAAATTTATTAAACATCAGTCGATACTTTCTGGTTATACTGGCACTTGTGTCTTTATCTGAATCTCCTCCAGCCTCGTTGTTTTCAAACATAAGCCTTTTAAATGCCATTTGGTCTTCCGGTGTCCGTAATCTCCCAACAAGATTTGATTCAACATATATTTTAAACCCACTTGGTATTCTCCATGGATTTCGCATGCCAGTATTTCCAATAAGCCAAATATCTATCGGTTCCCTAACGGTTCTTATCACATCCTTTATTCTCTCACCATATTCCGTTAGGATCTTCACATGATCCGTTACCTGATATGTGTTAATGTCAAGCTGAATAATATCGCTCTTTGCCATTCCTATTCTCCTATAAAGATATACTCCTGAACATCATTTCTATTAACGGTTTGTCTGGTTCCAAAGCTATACTTATAATCTATCGGAATCACTTCAACATTTTTCTTATACTTTTTCAGCAAACCGACCATATCACTCATATTGGGAATACTGTTTGATGAATATGAAACAATCAATATGGCATCCGCATATCTCCTAAAGATATCATCAAAAGCTTGAATTGTTCCATCTTTGGTTGAAAATGGAGTTGGATAATTCCTAAATTTTTTCGTCTTTGTATGCTCTTGAATCTCTACATCTTTCCAATCCCGTGCAAGGCCTTCAACAAAATGGTACCTTCTGACATACTCATTATCCGATTTTGGTGTATAATACGGTGGATCAATGTACACAAGATCAGCCTTGGCTGCTAATTGCATAGAATCCACGTTATATGATCTACATATTTTTCCGTTATCAAAAACAGCATGATCTATAGTTTTTACTGCATCAATAAAGTGATCATGAAACGATTTTTGCAAATCTTTTCGTCCGTCATGATATCTCTCCCCAACATATGTAAAAATTCCTCGCGGACGTTTTTTTATGCAGGTTCTTATTAATGCCTCCATTGCAATAGCCTTTTTATACTGATCTTCCATCCTTGCAATATTCGCACGAACAATATCAATAAAATGATTATCTGCGTCACTATAATAAATGCCCCTAAATGTATCAGATACAAAATTATCCGTAGGAGTATCTATCTCTGTCAATTCCTCAGCCTCATCCAAAGATAAGATGATATTACTGTTTTCGATCAAAGCCTTGGTAATTACTCCGCCCATAGCCATATAGTCATTGCTTATAACTGCTTTACCATGTGCCTTATACATATAACTCACAACACCTGAACCTGAAAACATATCAATTACGGAATCAAATGAAAACTGCGATGACGCTGACCATATATGCTCTAATAATTTGCTTTTAGAACCCATATATCTGGTTGGCGGAAAGAGTTTCATCTGTTCATCAGCATCAGGCAATGTTTCAATAGGTTGTGACGATAACATCTTCGCCATTACGTTTATCCCCATTTCTGTTAATATTCCTTTTTGTTTGGATAACATCAATCTTGTATCGTCCATATAACTCGTGAACCAATGGATGATTAGAATTGGTAAGCATTACTTTACATCCAATTTTGACTAAACGATGTACCTCATCCGCAAGATTGCGCTGATCTCTCTCATAAAACTGCTCCTTGGTGTAGCGTTTAAAGTCAGCATATTGTGATATGGGCACATAGGGTGGATCAAGAAATATAAAATCGTCCTTTTGTGCATATTTTTTTAATACATCCAAATAGTCCCCACACACAATCTCTGCATTTTTAAGTACGTCCGCAGCCGCTATAATCTTTTCAGCGTTACATATGGTCGGGTTCTTATAATGACCATACGGCGTATTAAACTGCCCTTTCCGGTTAAGCCTGTATAAACCATTAAAACAAGTATGATTAAGATAAATCATTCTTGCAGCGGCCTCAATGGCATCACACTTTGTCCAGTCTTTAGCTCTTACCTCATAAAAGGTTTTCTCATCATTTTGGTATTCCTTTAAGGCTTCGATGACTTGATCACTATGCCAAGCCACAACACGGTACATATCTACAAGCTCCGGATTCAAATCACCAATAACAGATCTTTCGGCATTTAGTCTGAAAAACAAAGCACCGCCCCCAACAAAAGGTTCAATATATTTATTATATGATTCCGGCATACGTTGCATTATTTCTGACAATAATTGGGTTTTTCCTCCTGCCCATTTGAGAATAGGTGTAGCATAACTCTCTTTAGACTTTATGTATCGTCCTGATTTAACTCTATGATCAACGGGACGTTGGGCAATGCTCGGAATTGCCCAAACACCGCTAAAGCGAATAGCACCCTCTACCTGCGCTTCGCTGCATAAGGTCTGTACTCTTCTCACAGAAAGTCCCCATTTATCTGATGCTTCTTTGATTGTAATATACTCCATTTTAAACCTCCGTTCAGTCAAATAATATTATAATCGTTTGAACGCCGGACATCAAGATCCATACTTGTTTTATTGTCCTCAACCGGATACAACTTCTGATCAAAGCAGCCATTTACACCAACCATTATTATCGAATTTACAGACAAATATTATGATGTGAATGTAATAATAATTATTATTCTTCTCCCGTCAGTTTCACCACGATATAATCATGGTGAACAGCTTTCGTAAACACTTCAAATACATCTTTCGTCTTAAGACGGAGACTGGAGGTATTGATGCAGGGATGGCATCCGAGATATTCTCCCTTTAATACATCTTCATCAACAAGAAGCTGTACCTGATTATCCAGATCATTCATCAATCCCATAACGCTTACGGATCCGGGCGTGATATCCAGATATTTCTCCATAAATTCCGCCGGTGCAAAGGAAAGCCGCGGGCTGTCAATCTGATGGGAAATCTCCTTTGTCTTGAAATGCTTGTCCCCCGGAATCATCAGCAGATAAAATTTTGTTTTCTGTGAATTGCATAAGAACAGATTCTTGCAGATCACCGCCGGGGCAAGCGCCTTATCAATTTCAGCACAGGCTTCCATCGTTTCGGCTGCTTCATGGTCAATCCGTTCATAAGGGATGTTCAGAGAATCCAGCAGATCATATACCCGGATCTCCTTTTCGAGTCTTCCTTCATTCGTTTCCGGTCTTCCTTTTACAAGTTCCATCTTCACGTATCCTCATTTCCTTTTTGTCTATATTGCCTGCTACATAGAAAAAGACAGGTCATTACTCACCTTGTCCTTCTCTGCTTTCTCATCTTCACACGTATGCAATTGTATTATAACAAATCTGCTCTCAAATACAAACAGAACCTTACTCTTAATTATACAAACATCCCCGCCAGAATCACACTTGCCACAATCCCCACAACCGTAGAAAGCATGGCTCCTGCCAGTGTGTACCGTGTTTTGGTAACCTTGGCAGCAATAAAGTAAACACTCATTGTATATAAAATCGTTTCCGTGCAGCTCATCATAATAGAGGTAATCATACCAATATAAGAATCTGTTCCGTAATTTTTAAAAATATCCAGCACAAGTCCTGTTGCTGCGGAAGAAGAAAACATCTTCATAAATACAAGGGGAAATAATTCCGAGGGAAACCCAAGCAGATCACTGACAGGCGTAAATACCTTCTGCACGATATCAAAGAAACCGGAAGCCCTGAGAATACCGACCGCAGTCATCAGTGCAACCAGTGTAGGCAGAATCCCGACCACTGTTTTTACGCCGTCCTTCGCGCCTTTTACAAAAACCTCATAGACCTTACAGCCATTCATCAGTCCATAGGCAATAATATAAAATACAATAAGTGGAATCATAATGTTAGAAATGTTGGATAAGACCTGCAGCATAAAAATCCCCATATGTAAGCTTTCTCTTTAAATATATGTGTAACTATTCAGAGCCATGCAAAGATATGGTCGCACAGTCTCCGGTAAGGGGATCTCTTTTCTGATAATCATACAATACCATCACCGGATGTTCCAACTGCTTCCACTCATCCGCATCCTGCTGCCACACCGGATAATGAAACATCTCCATATGCGTCATCTTCATGACCTGCCGGGCATGATATTGTGCATATTCTTTCAGATAATGGGGGGCAGCCTCCTCCTGCTCATAAAACTGCCGGATCACTTCATAATCTCCCGTCAGATCACGGCAAAAGGCCGGACGGCTCTTTGCATTTTCTCTCAAATAAAAGTCAAAGGTCAAAAGCTCCCGAAACAGTTCCTTCTGCTCAGGAACAAGTCCGCATGCAAATTCCAAAAGCACATCATACCGCTTCACACGCGCCGGTGTGTTAATGAAGTATCCATGTGTTTCATAGTGCTCTGCCAGCTTCTCATATAGCTCAAACGGTGTCTTAACCTGTGTCACAAGTGCTGCCAGCGTATGAATAAACTGATTGGAATTATAGTAAAGCTCCACCATTTCTTCCACACGCTTTAGCTTACGGATCTCCTCATAAGAAATCCATTTCGTGTACAGAACCTCATAAGGCGGAATACTCTGGTGAACCAGACCATATTCCTCCTTACGCAAAGAAATCTCTGTCCCCTTCAAAACCTTTAGGAAGCCAAGCTGAAGCTGTTCCGGCTTCATCGCATATACATCATTAAACGAATGTACAAAGCTTTCATAATCTTCTTCCGGAAGTCCGGCAATGAGATCCAGATGCACATGAATATTGTGACCTGCCCGAATCCGTTCTACAATCTGCGAAAGATGCACCATATCTGCACTCCGGTGAATTGCCTGAAGTGTTCCGGGATTCGTGGTCTGCACCCCAATTTCCAACTGGATCAGTCCGGGGCGCATCTTCTGAAACAATTCCAGTTCCTCTTCGGTAATCAGTTCTGCCGCTATCTCAAAGTGAAAATTAGTGACGCCATTGTCATGTTCTGTCAGATACTGCCAGATTGCCATGGCATGCGCCCGGTTGCAATTAAAGGTACGGTCAATGAATTTTACCTGCGGCACCTTACAATCGAGGAAAAACTGTAACTCTGGAAATACCCGGTCAAGATCCCGTAACCGGAGTGTTTTATCAATGGAAGAAAGACAATAGCTGCATCGGAAAGGGCATCCCCGGCTGGATTCATAATAAATAATTTTATTCCGGAAATCCTGAAGCCCCTTACCGGAAAGCCTCTGCTCTTCATACAAAAACGGGATTTCACTGAAGGACAATGGCTCCCTCATTCCGGTGTATCCGTTATCAAGAAGAAGTCCCTTAATATCCTGCAGAAGATTATGATCTTCCCGCTGTGCATAATACTCTACCAGCTCGCAGAAGGTTTTCTCTCCTTCCCCAAGGATAATTCCACGGATGACCGGCCCATTTCCGGTTTCTTCACTGGCACGGCCATATTGCTCCATGATCTTTTCCGCTTCATAGGAAACCTCCGGGCCTCCCAGAAAGATATCCGTCTGTGGCAGGAGCTTTTTCACCTCGACTATCAATTCCTTTGTCATCTGCCAGTTCCAGATATAGCAGGAAAATCCAATCACATCGGGATTTCGTTCATAAAGATCGCCCAGAATTTCATCCATGGACTGATTGATCGTATACTCCGCGATTGCAATCTCTGCATTTCCTGCATTTAACGCACCGGAACCCAGCACATACGTCCGAAGACTGTATACCGCCGGGTTCATGTGAATATATTTGCTATTAATGGCTGCTAATAAAAATTTTACACTCATAAGCTCTTAATAAACCGTTCAAATGCCTCCATGCCTTCCGGTGTCCGCTTGTAAACACCTGCATCCGTAAGCACCTGCATAAATACCAGTCCGATTTCCTTCTGAATAATCTCATCCACGTTATCCGCGTTCACAACCGGATATTTCTTCAAGAATTCTTCGGTCCATGCAGCATGGGAGGAAAGCGTCGATGTTGCATGCAGGTCACCGTCTGCAAGAATTGCCTGTTTCAGCTCTTCCATCTCATTTTTCAGACGTGCCGGTAATACGGCAAGGCCCATAACCTCAATCAGACCGATATTTTCCTTCTTAATATGATGAAGATTCGCATGAGGATGGTAAACGCCCAAAGGATGCTCCTGCGTCGTAATGTTATTCCGAAGCACCAGATCCAGTTCAAACTTATCTCCCTTCTTACGGGCAATCGGTGTAATGGTGTTGTGCTTTTCGCCATCGGTCTCGGCATAGATAAAGGCTGCCTCATCTGTATAACCGCGCCATGCATTCAGAATCACATCGGCAAGGGCAATGATCCTCTCCGGATCCTCTGCTTTCAGACGGATTACCGACATCGGCCACTTCACAATGCCTGCCTCCACATCTTCATAACCCGGAATGGTAAACTCTTTCTCAACAGGAGCCTTTGCCATCGGGAATTCATGATTTCCACCCTGGAAATGATCGTGTGTCAGAATCGATCCACCAACAATCGGAAGATCCGCATTCGATCCCAGAATATAGTGTGGGAACTGTTTCACGAAATCAAACAGCTTGCAGAAGGTATTGTGATCAATCTTCATCGGTACATGCTGTCCGTTAAACACGATACAATGCTCATTGTAATAAACATAAGGAGAATACTGGAAGCCCCACTGTTCCCCATTGATCTGAATGGGAATAATACGGTGATTCTGTCTTGCCGGATGATTGATCCGGCCTGCATATCCTTCGTTTTCACGGCAGAGCAGACACTTCGGATATCCGGCCTGCTTCATCAGCTTCGCTGCTGCAATCGCCTTGGGGTCCTTCTCCGGCTTGGAAAGGTTGATTGTAATGGTTAAATCCCCATACTCGGTAGGTGCTTCCCATTTCATATCCCGCTTAATCCGGTATCTGCGGATATAATCGGTGTCTCCACTGAATTTATAGTAATAATCGGTTGCTTCCTTCGGGCTCTTCGCGTACAGCTCACGAAACTTACGGATGACCTCACTCGGTCTCGGAAGCAGCATACTCATAATCTTTGTGTCAAACAGATCTCGGTATACGACACTGTTTTCTTTCAGAATACCTTTTTCAAAAGCACCGTCTAACAGCTCCTTCAGAATTGCTTCCAGATCTTCAACGCTCGTCTCCTTACGCGCTTCCTCAATCTGCTCATGAACCGAAAGCTCTCCCTGTAATTCATCAATTTCAAACAGCTCCAGTAACCGGTTCACGGTATAAATTTCATCTTCCTCCGGTAACAGCTCCGTATTTCTGCCATATGCCACCAGACGAATTAATGCATTCTGCATATTCTGCATGATCCTATCCTCCGTTCACGCTCTCTTTTCAAACACTTCATATTCTGCTCATCCCATGCGGATATTTATTTTAACTTGCACGGACCGTCGCCGATTTCTACTACATAGAAGTCTGCCGCATAACCGATCTTCTTCTCATAGGCTTCGCCTACCTGCTTAATAAACTCTTCAATTGCTTCATCCTTAACAATACTGATGGTACATCCACCAAAACCGGCTCCGGTCATACGGGATCCGATCACTCCCGGCACCTTCCATGCCTCTTCTACCAGCGTATCCAGTTCAATTCCCGTTACCTCGTAATCATCACGTAAGGATACGTGGGAAGCATTCATAAGTTCACCAAAGAGGGTAATGTCATTATTCTGCAAAGCAGCAACCGCCTTTATGGTACGCTGGTTCTCATATACGGCGTGTTTTGCACGGCGTTCCATCACTTCATCACCAATGGCTCCCTTTATCTCTTCAAATTCTGCTTCGGTGAGCGCTCCCCAGTTTTCTACCTTCTTTACTTTCTGAACGCGGCGGAGTGCCTCTTCACATTCGCTTCTGCGCTCATTATATTTGGAATCGCCAAGTCCACGCTTCTTATTACTGCATGCAATAACGATTTTCGCACCACTTAAGTGAATCGGTGCGTATGTGTAGGACAGGTCTGCCGTATCCAGGAAAATCGCATGATCCTTTTTCCCCATGGCAATCGCAAACTGATCCATGATTCCGCAGTTTACACCATTAAAATTATTCTCGGAATACTGTCCGATCAGTGCCAGATCCTGATTCGTCACATCAAATCCAAAAAAGTCTCTTAAAATAAATCCGGTCAGAACTTCTACGGATGCAGAGGAAGAAAGTCCGGAACCATTCGGAATATTTCCATATAACAGAAGGTCCATACCGGAAGTAACCGGATAACCCTTCTTGTCAAATGCCCAGATCACACCCTTGGGATAATTGGTCCAGTCTGCTTCCTTTTCCGGCTTCAGATCCTCGAGCCTGCTCCCAATTACCCCTAACTGTTCAAAGTTCATAGAATAAAATTGTAGCATGTTGTCCTTTCTCACTCTGGCAACACCGTAAGTACCGATTGTCAAGGCACAGGGAAAAACATGACCTCCGTTATAATCGGTATGTTCTCCAATCAGATTTACACGGCCGGGTGCAAAGTAAACTGCTGCGCCCTCTGTGCTACCAAATACCTCTCCGAATTTTTTTAAAAGCTGTTCTTTCATCATCGTTCCTCCTTTTAATAATAACGCACCTTCAATTTGTTTTAAGTAATCCTGATTCTTATTTACTTCTCCCGTCCGTACTTCTTTCCGGTAACCGGATGGGGAAATCTTTTTGACATGTTTAAAAGCCTTGGTATAAACCAGCGGATCCGTGTACCCGCAGGACAATGCAATGCTCTCCACCGGAAGCTCTGTTGTCCTTAGCAGCTCCATTGCCTTATGTACCCGGTAATTCGCCAGGAACTGCTGTGGAGACATGCCAAGCGCATTCTTAAACAGGGTATACAGATAGCTCCGGTTCACACATACATAATCTGCCACGTCCGTAACCTTGAGTGGATTGCAGTAATTGCTGCGGATATAGGAAACCGCTCGTTCCACATAGTGATCGGCCTGATCTATCCCGCCGTGCTCCTGTGTCGTAACACCATCCGCAATCAGGGAAAGAAACACCTGAAGCTGTCCGTTCCGGCGAAGTTCATTGGAAATCCCGTAGGTATTGTGCTCCATCATATCCTTAACCGCCTGATACAATTCCTCACTACACTGTGAACTGAAAACCGGATTCGTCACGGTAAGTCCGACGTTCTGCAGAATCCGCTCTGCCATTTCACCCTGAAAACCAACCCAGATATACGTCCACGGTTCCTTTTCATCTGCCTGATAAAAGCTCAGCTCCTCCGGCGGGATCAGGAATCCATTCCCGGAAGAGAGTTGAAATTCCTGATTCCGCAGGGAAAATCTGCCCTTGCCACGGAGAATATAATGAATGAGATAATATGGCTTCTGTGCAGGTCCAAAGCTGTGCAGCGGCTCTGTTTTGGACAGGCCGCAGCAGCTCACATACAGGCTTCCCGCCCGCTCTCCTGCGAATTCCAGTTTATAGGCTCTCTCCATCCGGTTTCCTTTCTGTATCTTCCCGTTCTATATAGCATTCCACGAACTCATGTCTCTATGTTTTTGATTATATCTCATATCCTTGTAAAATAACAGTATGGATTGTTCAGATAACCTGTCGAAATGTTGTAAATGCTACCGTTCACGCAGCAGCCGCACACTTGTAAATTGAACATTCCCTTGCAGACAATCCTGCATTGTGATAAGGTGTAACTGTTCAGAATCATGTAAATTATGACAATATAAGCAAGGAATGTCTGCATTCATAAAAACATTTGTCATAATTTATATTGTGAATGTAATTTTAAAGTTATAAAAAGGATCCCGACTTATGAAACGCATATTTTCCATAAAGAAAAGTTTATGTTCTCTGTTATCCTGTGCCATATTAGCTTCTACACTGCTTCTTACCGCATGTGGCGGCCCATCTGCAGAAAAGATTGCACAGGCACAGGACACCTACTCCAATCTGGTTGCCATACATAACCGTGTCGTATCGGCACACAAGCAGATTGAGAATGATTCCCTCGATGAAAAGCTGGTTGCTCTTGGAGAAAAAATTACACAGGTAAACACCTACAATCTGAATGATATGAACGATGAAGAAATCGATATGCTCATCGATACAATGGACTCCATCATCAGCACCTACGAAGAATACCTGACAGCAATTAACAACATCCGGGATACGGAAAATGCAGCAATTCTTACTCCGATCAATGTCTCTCTGGTAAATGATACGAACCTCACCTTTGTAGGGTTATCCCTTCACCAGCAGGGAACAATCCAGAATGTAGATTTACTGGAAACACTTTCAAGCTTTATGCCTACCCAGCGTATGACAGGGCTTGTCATCTACCGTGATGTACAGAATACCCCCTGGGTACTCGAACTGATCTCCGAAGATGGCAGTTTATATGAACTAAATCTTGCGGTAAAGGATTATTCCGAGGACGGCTGTGTGCTTACCCTGACTTATGATTCCGAAAAGGATGCCATTCTTATTGGCTAATCTTCCTCTGAATAAAATCAGATAAGAATCACAAGGATATTCAAAAAGTTATGGAAAAAGTTTTTAAAAATTTCTTGACAATATCATAGCGGAATTGTACAATACCAGTTGTGTGATGCGAGCGAGCCCAGATAGCTCAGTTGGTAGAGCAGAGGACTGAAAATCCTCGTGTCACTGGTTCGATTCCGGTTCTGGGCATATGGGATATTAGCTCAGTTGGTAGAGCACTTGACTTTTAATCAAGTTGTCCGGGGTTCGAATCCCCGATGTCTCATGAAGGCTCAGTAAATGTTTTATTTACTGAGCTATTTTTTTTGTCTAATAAGCTTATTAATAGTCGGCTGGTAAGTAGTAATAAATTTAAAAAGCATAAATACTAAGAAGAGTTAAAAGGATAAAGAGATAAAAAATAAGTTATGAATACACCAATCTATAATAAATTAAGAGAATTAGAGTCAGAAAAAAGAATTCCTTTTCATATGCCAGGTCACAAAAGAGCTGATTTTGGGGCTTTTTTTGGTGTAGAAAAAATGGATATTACAGAGATAACAGATTACGATAATCTTCATGAGCCAGAGGGCATTATTCGTGAATCCATGAATCTTGTAAGAGATATATTTAAAAGTAAGGAATCATGGTATCTTGTTGGAGGGAGTACCCTTGGGATTCTGGTATCCATTTCTTCGGTCTGTAGACAGGGAGATAAGATTTTAATAGGGCGAAACTGTCATAAGGCGGTCTATAACTGTATCAGGCTATTACAGTTGGAGGCCGTCTATTGCTATGCAGATGTTTCTGCCGAGTATGATATATGCGAGGATATGAAGCCAGAAGCCGTAGCAAGGGAATTAAGAGCGAATCCAGATATAAAGGCAGTTGTACTGACTTCACCTACTTATGAAGGCGTTGTGAGCGACATAGCAGGGATTAAAGAAGTAACTCGACCGTATGCCATTCCTTTGATTGTAGATGAGGCACACGGGGCGCATCTCATATTTCATAAGTATTTTCCAGACAGTGCCGTTCAGGAAGGTGCTGACTTGGTGATTCAAAGTACGCATAAAACATTGCCTTCCTTTACGCAGACAGCAGTTCTCCATCTTTGCTCAGACATCGTGACAAAAGAGCAGGTGGAGGAAAGCATCGATATTTATGAAACCTCAAGTCCATCGTATCTTTTGATGGCTTCTGCTGAGTACGGAATCATGTATATGAAAGAAAATCAGGGACAACTCGCCGAATATGTGGATAACCTTAAAAATTTTCGCCGAAAATGTGAACAACTCCAAAAAATAAGCCTGCTCAATCAGAAAAAGTTAAATTGTTTTGCATATGATAACGGGAAATTGGTCTTTTCAGTAAAGGGCTGCGGAATAAATGGAAAGGAGCTGTTTCAGTTATTATATGAAAAATATCACATTGAACTGGAGATGGAGAACCTGACTTATGGGATTGCCATGACTTCTATCTGTGATAAAAAGGAAGATTTTGATGAGCTTTGGAAGGCAATTTCTGAGATTGATAAAATGTGTGAAGAGAAAGAAAGGGAAAATCGTAGTTTAAATAAGGCTGTAAATGAGACAAAAATTGCCATCCAAAACCAAGATAAAGTTGAAATAGAAATTTGTGATAAAAACAAACCCAAAATAGAAACTAAAATTCATAACCACTATAAGGTTATACAAGAAAAAGAAAATGAGCAGACAATATATCCTCCCAAAATCATAGAATCCTGGCAGTGCCGGGGAAAAGCCATGGAGACAGTTGAGTTGGCTGATTCTACTGGCAGAGTTTCAGGAAAATATGTCATGATTTATCCGCCAGGAGTACCAATATTAGTTCCTGGAGAAAAAATACTCAAAGAAACAGTGGAAAATATCAGTCAATATTTATATAATGGATATAATGTACTTGGATTGTCCTGTAATAAGATTATCGTTCTAAAAGATTTATAGATAGTATAGCAAAAGCAGTATGATAAAAATATTGTACCAGAGCATGTTTGAAAGTACTATGACTAAAATACGATGAAGAAGTCAGATAACATTCAGATAATAAAAGTGCATGTACTTCTGAAGGGAGATTTTATTAGATGAAGGGATTATTTATTGTGATGGAGGGACCGGATGGTTCAGGAAAGACCACACAAATAAATTTATTAAAAGAATACTTAGAGGAAGCAGGCTATGAATGTCTCATAACAAGAGAACCGGGGGGAACAGTGATCGGAGAGGAAATAAGACAGCTTATTCTGAATCCAGAACACAAAGAAATGTCTCCAGTAACAGAAATGCTTCTCTATGCGGCATCAAGAGCGCAGTTAGTACATGAAGTAATCGGACCAGCATTAGAAGAGGGCAAAATCGTTATAAGCGATCGTTTTGTAGATTCTTCTATCGTTTATCAGGGAATTGCAAGAAAACTTGGTATTTCTACAGTTTCGGCTGTAAATGCGCCGGGAATCGGCATTTATCGTCCCGATGGAATCTTTTTTATTGATTTATCAGAGGCAGAAGGACTTCGTAGAAAGAAAGAGCAGAAGAATCTTGATCGTATGGAGCAGGAAGGTATAGATTTTCATCATATGGTATCGGAAGGATATCGAAAAGTCCTTTCAGGCAGGCCGGAAGTTATGAAGATTGATGGTGGAAGATCCATTGATACGATTCAGAAAAAGATTCGGAATCATGTGGATGAATTATTGAAGAAGAAGAATCGATAGACATGAATTCATTGAGAAAAAACAATAAAAGAATAGGTACCAATAGAAAATTAGCAGAAGAATTAAGATGATTAACAGAAAGATTTTGAGGGAAAGTCATGGCTGAATTAAATGAGATTTTAGGAAATGAAAGAATAAAAGAGCATTTTATTACTGCTGTGCATCATAAAAAGATTTCTCATGCCTATATTATGGAGGGGGATAAGGGAAGTGGGAAAAAAATGCTTGCCGAGGCCTTCTCTAAAATATTGCAGTGTGAAGGCCGGAAAACTACGGGTCTGGTGGAATCCTGTGGAAAGTGTGAATCTTGTATACAGATGGAATACCATGATCATCCGGATGTAATTTGGGTTTCTCATGAAAAGCCCAATGTGATTAGTGTTGGTGAGATAAGGGAGCAGATTGTTAATACAGTAGAAATTATGCCATATAAGGGGCCTTATAAAATCTATATCGTAGATGAGGCGGAAAAGATGAATGCTGCAGCGCAGAATGCCATCTTAAAGACGATTGAGGAACCGCCGGAATATGCAGTTATTTTCTTACTTACTACGAACAGAGGAGCATTTTTAGACACAATTCTTTCAAGATGTATTCTTCTTGCCACAAGACCGGTACCCGGAACAGCTGTTGAGAAATACTTGGTGGAAAAATGTAGTGTTTCTAAGGAAGAAGCAGAATTTGCAGCAGGATTTTCTCTTGGAAATATAGGAAAGGCAGAAGCAATCGTTTCTTCAGAAGAATTTCAGGATTTAAAGGAGTTGACTCTGTCCATTTTGCGGTATATCCATGAGATAGAAAGTTACGAGATTGCAGATAAAGTAAAGGAATATAAAAAGTATAAAAACAGAATTGAGGACTTTTTCGATATTTTTCTGATGTGGTTTCGGGATATTATGTTACTGAAAGCAGATAATTCAGTGAATGCTGAAGCTGCCAAAAAGAAAATTATTTTTAAAAATGAGTATGCGTATCTGAAAAAGCAGGTAGATAAATTAGATTTAGAGGCAATTGATTATGTTATAGGCAAAATTCATCGTGCCAGAGTCCGCATAAAGTCTAATGTGAATTTTGACGCAACTTTAGAGTTGCTTATTGTAGAAGCGAGAAGAGAGTTTTAAGAAGAACAGGAGGTAGAAATGGCCAGAGTAATAGGAGTTCGTTTTAGAGATAATGGTAAAATATATTATTTTGCCTCAGAGCAGTTTGAGGTAGAAGTTGGACAGAATGTTATCGTGGAGACTGCGCGTGGAGTAGAATACGGCAGAGTTGTTTTAGGAAATCGTGAGATTCATGATGAGAAGATTATTGCAACTTTAAAGCCAGTTATCCGAATCGCAACACCAGAAGACGATAAGATTCAGGAAAATAATAAAGAAAAGAGCAAAGAAGCTTATAAAATCTGTATTGAGAAGATAAAAAAACATAAGCTTGCAATGAAGCTCATTGATTGTGAGTATACATTTGATAATAATAAAGTATTATTTTACTTTACGGCGGATGGACGAATTGATTTCCGTGAGTTGGTAAAAGATTTAGCCTCAGTTTTTAAGACAAGAATTGAATTAAGACAGATTGGTGTAAGAGATGAGACAAAAATTAAAGGTGGTATCGGTATTTGTGGAAGAAGCCTTTGCTGTAATACATTTTTATCTGAGTTTGTGCCAGTATCAATTAAAATGGCGAAGGAGCAGAATCTTTCTCTGAATCCTACAAAGATTTCAGGAGTTTGTGGAAGATTGATGTGCTGCCTGAAAAATGAGCAGGATACTTATGAGTATCTGAACAGTAAACTTCCGAATGTTGGTGATGAAGTAAAGACGAATACGGGAGTAAAAGGTGTTGTTCACGAAGTCAGCGTGTTAAGACAGAGAGTGAAGCTCGTAGTTACTGACGAAAAAGGAGAAAAGGAGCTCGTAGATTATAAAGTGGATGATTTGATTTTCCGTCCTCGGAAGCGCAGAGAAAAAGTAAAAATGGATGATGAGCTTAAAAAATTAGAGGCGATGGAGAAGAAGGAAAGAAAGTCTAAGCTTTAATGAAACGAGGAGAATAAGGGAAGGGAATTTGAATAATAACAATTACTGTTATTATTATTGTTTTATTCCTCATAATTTTTTATAATACTCAAATTTTGGTTTTGTTGATATAAGAAGTTTGAAAAATTAAGAAGAGTTCTTCGGTAGTTTAATTGCTAGGTTCTTCACTTAATTGTAGTTGAAAATGAAGATTTAAAATAGGATACTTATATGGAGAATGTACAAATTAAAGAAAATGAGCGTATTGATGATCTCCAGATAAAGGATTACCGTATTATCCAGAAAACAGATGGTTTTTGCTTCGGGATTGATGCGGTACTGCTTTCTGATTATGCCAGAGTTAAAAAGAAAAGTAAAGGGATTGATTTGTGTAGCGGTACAGGAATTATTCCAATACTGATGGAGGGTAAATATCCGCTTGCTCATGTAGAAGGTTTAGAGTATCAGGAAGAGTTTGCCAAGATGGCAGAGCGTTCTGTGAAGATGAATGGTCAGGAAGAAAAAGTGCATATTGTACAGGGGGATGTTCGTAATATAAAGACAGACTATGAGAGGGAGAGTTTTGACTGGGTGACCTGTAACCCTCCGTATATGACAGGAGAACATGGTCTGACGAATCCAGATTATGCAAAGGCAATTGCAAGACATGAGATTACCTGTTCCCTTGAAGATGTAGTAAAGGCAGCAAAATGGCTGTTGAAAACAGGCGGCCATTTTTATATGGTGCACAGACCTTTTCGCTTAGCGGAGATTATTTATACATTAAAACAGCATAAATTAGAGCCGAAAAGGATGCGTCTCGTACATCCTTATGTAGATAAAGAGCCAAATATGGTTTTGATTGATGCTGCAAAAGGTGGTAAGCAGAGGATTACGGTAGAACCCCCATTAATTGTATACAATAAGGATGGTTCTTATACCGATGAGATTTATCAGATATATGGAGAAATGAAGAATTAAAATGGCAGGAACATTATATTTATGTGCGACACCGATTGGAAATCTCGAAGATATGACCTATCGGGCAGTACGAATTTTAAAAGAAGTGGATTTGATAGCGGCAGAAGATACGAGAAACAGTATCAAGCTTCTCAATCATTTTGAGATAAAGACGAAGATGACCAGCTATCATGAATATAACAAAGTTGATAAAGCAGTTTATCTTGTAAATAAGTTAAAAGAGGGATTAAATATTGCGGTAATTACGGATGCAGGAACACCGGGAATCTCAGATCCGGGAGAAGAACTTGTAAGACAGTGTTATGAAGCAGGAATTACAGTGACTTCTCTTCCTGGTGCCTGTGCCTGCATTACAGCGCTTACCATGTCAGGTCAGCCAACAAGAAGATTTGCATTTGAAGCATTTTTACCGTATGACAAGAAGGAAAGAACACAGATTTTAGAGAATCTTCGTAATGAGACAAGAACGATTATTATTTACGAAGCGCCGCATCATTTAAAGAAGACTTTGAAAGAGTGCAGGGAATATCTGGGTAACCGAAATATGACGGTATGTAAGGAACTGACGAAGCGATATGAGCAGAAGCGCAAGTCAACTCTCGATGAAATGATTGCTTATTATGAGGAGAACGAGCCAAGAGGGGAGTATGTTTTAATCTTTGAGGGAAAGAGTTTACAGGAACTGAAAGAGGAAAAACAACAGGAGTGGAATCAGCTTACTGTGCAGGAACATATGGAACATTATCTTGAAAAAGGGATGGATAAAAAGAGTGCGATGAAACAGGTAGCAAAAGACCGCGGAGTAAGTAAAAGGGATGTTTATCAGGAATTGTTAAAAAAGTAATCCTTTTTTCTAAAAATTAAATAAATGAATTCTTAAGAATTCTATAGTTGAGAAATGTTATCAACTGTAGAATTGACATGGAGTATAAAAACAGGTAGTCTTTAAAATAAACTAACTAATGTTAGAACTAAGTAACATAAATTAGTTTTAAGTGGCAACCTGTTTTTTTATTAAGTTTATTTGAGAGAGAGAAAGGGAGAGAAACAAATGAGAAAAATTAGTTCATTTATTATGGCATGTGCAATGTGCCTGTCAATGACAGTAGTGGGAACAGTTGCACCACAGGTAGCGGTACAGGCTGAGGAGACAGCAACGGTAGAATTAAAGGAAGCACCAACGGAAACTCCAACACTTGATAAAGATTTTGGTTATGAATGGTATCTTATTCAATATCCTGAATATACTGCAAATTCAGAAAATACAAAAAGTTGGATGGAAAAGATTACATCTATTAAAGTAAATGATGCAGATTTTGACCGTGTTGTTCGTAAAATGTATATCAACTGTGCTAAAGAAATTGGCGATGTCCCTCTAACTGTTGCTAACGATGGTGATGTTACAGCTTTAGCTGGTGCCTTAAGCTTAAAACATGGTAGAGTTTTAGGTATAGCTATGGGAACTAGTGAAGCAGTAGGTTATGTAAATAAAGATGGCAACTTAAATGGTTGGTTATCAGAACTTGCTTTCGTTCCAGTAGATTACAACAAAAAAGCAATGGTAGATGAATGGAGCGGCGACTACGGATGTGGTGTTAAATACTTCAGTCAAGATGGTGTTATCAAACTTGCAGGATTTGCCGGAATTGAATTAGATGAAAATGCTTCTCCAGCTGAAAAATTAAAAGTAGTTCAAGGCTTAATGAAAAATGGTGATCCAAGAGCTCGTGAAATTTACGAAAACATTGGTATATATTTAGGATATAGTATAGCTTACTATGCAGAATTCTATGACATTCAAAACTTATTACTATTAGGACGTGTTACTAGTGGCGATGGTGGCGATATCATTATTGCTAAAGCAACAGAAGTTCTACACACTGAATTCCCTGAATATAAAGACATCGTTATTATGATGCCAGATGAATGGACACGTCGTGTAGGTCAATCAATTGCTGCAGCAAGTCTTCCAGAAGTTAAATAATGCTTTCAGTTGAAACTTTTTGTGATTCTTCAATTAATGCTAATACTTATTTAATAACAAATAATAATCATGTTTTAATAATTGATCCTGCTAATAACTTTAAAACTTTACAAAGGTTTATTGGCGATAAAATTGTCGATGGTGTAATATTAACTCATGGACATTATGATCATTTTAAAACCTTAAAAGAAGTTCTTGATAATTATGATACTAAATGCTATCTACATAAAGAAGCAATAAAGAAATTAAGCGATGTAAATGCTAGTTTTGCTATTGCCTTTGGTGTTAATAAGTTACCAGATTATGATATGTCAAAGTTAGTTGCAATAAATGAAAATACAAATTTAACAATTGGTTCGTTTACATTAAAAATATGGTTTACACCAGGACATACCAATTGTTCAATAATTGTTTTTGTTGAAAACTTAATGTTTAGTGGCGATACGCTATTTAAAAATTCAATAGGAAGAACTGACCTTTTAACTGGTAGTGCAATGGCTATGAATAATTCTTTAGAAAGAATAAAGAAAATTAAGACTAACTATATTGTATATCCGGGACATGATGAACAAACTACTTTATTTGAAGAATTAAAATACAATAGATATTTAAGATAATAGAAAGGATGCAAAAGCATAAATGCTAGGCATCCTTTTTTATATACTTTATAAAATGTATAAAATAACAATTTTGGTAAAAAATATAAAAAAATAGCACTTAAGTGTTGACAGTGCTAAAAAAACGTGGTATAATATTAGCGGTTATAAAGAATGAGTGCTAAAAGGAGGACAATATGCTAAGTGAAAGACAAAAATTGGTATTGATTGCTATCGTTGAAGAGTACGTAAGAACAAACGAACCAGTAGGCTCACTTGCTCTGTCTAAAAGACCTGAATTAGGTTTTTCAACAGCAACTCTAAGAAATGATATGGCAAGCCTAGAAGAAATGGGATACCTAGAAAAAACTCATGCATCGAGTGGTAGAATTCCGTCTCAAAAAGGTTATAAGCTATATGTTCAAGATATCATTATGCGAAAAAAAAATGATCAACTTGAATTTCCATTAATTGATGAAATTTTTAATAGACCTAATATTACTAGAGAAGAAGCTATTACAGAAGCAATGGATTTAGTTACAGAGTTTACTAATTATGCAACAATTGCACTTGGTAAAACTGCGTCTAATTCAAGAATTAAAAAACTTGAATTCATTTCTTTAAATAATAACCAAGCTGTAATATTAATGGTAACTGATCAAGGCCATGTTGAAAGTAAAAGAATTCTTGTTCCAAAAGGAATAAGTGTTCGTGAAATTGAAAAAACAATTGCTATTTTGGATGATGTTTTACATAATTGTATTGTTAGTGATATTGAAAATTATTTATCAGAAATTGACAATACTGAAGTGTTAGATTACATTCAATATCATAGCGAATTAGTTGATGCAATAGTTAATGCTTTTGCGGAAATGGCTGTAGATAAGTATCATATCAGTGGTCAATATAACTTATTGTCAGAACCTGAATTCCAAGATGTCTCGAAAATGAAAGAGTTCTTGAATGCTCTTGAAAAGAAAGATATTTTAAGAATTGTAAATTCTGATAGTATGGGTATAAATATTAAAATAGGTCAAGAAAATGAACTAAAAGTAATGAAAAACTGTAGTGTAATTACCGTGCCTTATGAAACAAGTAGCGGTGGTGTTGGTGCATTAACGTTATTTGGACCAACAAGGATGGAATATGATAAAGTAATCCCACTATTAGAACACATTGCAAAAAATATGAAAAAAATAGTGTAGGAGGACGAAATGCAAGAAAATAATCGCTATCGCGAAGAAGAAAAAGAATTAGAAGAATATTTAGAGAAAGGTATACAGGATGAAATATTGCTTCCCGTAAAAAAAGGTCGCCAAGTAATATATGATATGGTGAAAAGTGGTATATGCATTATCTATAAATTTAGAAGTAAAGAAGAGGAAGAAGTAATGCAAAAACTTTATGACTTAAAGACAGGTGAGGGTCAAAAATCATAAAGTCTAATAGCCAGAAGGGTCAGGTAAAAGTGGCTTTTATACATAATAGGTGCTAGAAAATTTGTTCTGTATAGAGCATTAATAATGAAGGAAGTGGCTATATGAAAAAGTTTTCGACAGAGGAAATAACAAATATTATAAGTAATGAAACAAATATCTGGGAACAATTCAAACAAAATATGAAAAGGTGGGAGAAAAAACTAGAAGTATATGGAATCAATATAAAACTAGAACAATATTGGGAAAATAATATATATGATCCAGATGAAATATTTAATGAAAGAGTTGAGTTTCGAGCAGGATATCAATATTATTGTAGTTTTGTCTTGTTAAAGGATGGAAAAGAAATTGATAGTGAAAAGGTATTTATGGGAGGAGAGTATATGTTTGTAGAAATACAAAATAAATGTATCTTTCCAAGATTATCAAAAAAATTTTGTGATTTTAATAAGCTTTCACTGTATCTAACAATGTATACAATGGAAGAGGGAAAAATATGGATT
>OGOZ01000215.1_pt1 | contig 41712 bp, 55 predicted proteins | sample 1552801 | NCBI WGS metagenome assembly OGOZ01 (sample SAMEA2580196, study PRJEB22360) | human gut metagenome | biome: human gut; feature: human-associated habitat; material: faeces | place: Denmark | collected 2008/2010 | reverse complement strand
GACTGTTCCCGCAGACTAGGCGGGTCAGCTGAAACTGGAGCCGCCACAAGACGGTTCCGACGCCTTCTCAAACAACCTGTAAGAGAAGTAGCACGGCATGTTGGACTCGAACCAACATCGACGGTTTTGGAGACCGCCATGCTACCGGTTGCACCAATGCCATATGTGGATGGTCACACCCATGAAGCGTGACCATCCACCGAGTCGCCGTTAACGGAAGCGTCCGCCGCTTTCATCTCCAGACAAGCCAACACCAGCGGTAGGCGCTTGCCTTCGGGGGTAGTACTACTTCCCCAACGCGGAATGTGAAGGATTCGAACCTCCGGCACCTCACAGTGCGACTGCTTTCGAGACAGTTGCATTAAACCACTCTGCCAACATTCCAAACCCAACTTAGTTATTGTCCAAGTTGGCATGACAGCGGCATGGCGGACTGGATTTTACCGCCAACGGCAAGGTCGTGAGCTGCTAAGTACCCCGTTTCACCGTTCTTCCCCTTCGGTCATCAGCCGCCTGATTAAGGCAGGGAAACTCTTATCCTCCACAAGACCATGTAGGATTATTCGAGCAATGCCATCGGTTTCACGGACAGCTACCTCCGTGAAACCTAGTACCCAAGGTTGGAGTCGAACCAACGACGTCCGGTTTAGGAAACCGGCGCTCTATTCCACTGAGCTACAAGGGTGTATGCCGTCTCGTCGCGGGGACGTCGCAACTCGTCTTCCGATTCGACGGCTCACATCATCCTTTCGCTACTCGTCATGGCGTTGCGACTTGCCACGACTTCCGCTACTGGGACGATGGTGTTTAGCGTGCGTTCCACACGGCCGTTTTGACTTATGCGCTCGACCACCAGAACAGAAGTTCCGACAGCCAGTTGGACTCTCACCAACCTTCCCGCAGTCCCAGCGACTGCTGACGTGCCCCCCGTGGGACTCGAACCCACAACCCAAGGTTTAAAAGACCCTTGCTCTAACCATTGAGCTAGAGGGGCGGAATATGGGAGGCGAAGGAACGAAAAATCCACCTCCCGTGAGTTATAAAGGAAGAACCATATGGTTCGTGCCCCAAGAGGGAATCGAACCCTCACGTCGTAAGACAACGCATTTTGAATGCGTCGCGTCTACCGATTTCGCCATCGGGGCAGTAGCACGATTGAGGGACATGCGTTTTCGTTCTTACAGAACGACCCATTGATTTTCGTACCACCCTCCCAGCTGCAAATCAACAAAAGTCAGGGATTGGAGGAAACCGATTTTTTGTTTACAAAGTTTTTCCTTCAAGTTTGGAGAGTCTGTTTTGCAGGAGTCGCTTAGCACGCACATCAGTTTCCTCTATTTAGGGTTTGGATAAAAGCCCGTAAGGCAATTATCCAAACATTGTTTTGAATACGGTATGCATTCAAAATCGTGGAGCCGGAGGGAATCGAACCCTCGTCCTTGAAAACGTTGATAATGTTTTCTACATGTTTAGCCATCTCGTTTATATATGTTGAAAGTTCCGGTCGAAGAGGCACCCCGGAACAGTTTTGCAACTCAGTCATGAAACGATGAACAGTTGCCGTTCACCGAGTTTTTGCTGTCCTTTCTTTTTCAGAATCGCCTTACAGCAAATCAGCGACCCTGTTCTTCCTTCAAACCGTTTTTCAGGCGGCGAGCTGGAAGTTACGCGAAGAATTCGTCTTGGCGTTTATTGTGTTAATGCGGTTGATAACGGTTGCCGCATAATCCTCCGACATGCTTACATTACCTTGATTTTCAAGTCGAAACCTGTCGGCCCCAAAATGCCGTCTTCCTTCCGGTTTTCCACCCGAGCTTCCCATGAGCGTGGTCAGAACCAATAGGATGGTTGACTGGGATTTCCAGCCGGAAGGTTGACAGCGGTTTTGCCTGTCATGGTTTTGTCTTCAAGCGTTTTCATGCTTTTCCTCGTGTGTTTGAGTGAACAGGTGAGGATAGGTGTGATAGTTCTTGAAGATTCAACCATGATGGGCAAGTCTTCATATCGAACATGATTCGACGGGCTTTAAGTCCTATCGACCATGTTTCCTTATCTCTATTCATTTTTCAAACGGGCGGCAACATTCAGGGGAGTGTTCCTTACTGGGTAAGGTCTTTACCCCGGTTGCCTTGGTGACTGTTCCAGTAGTGGACTGGAGATGAGAAGCGTTCTTCTCGCAGCCTTATTCACACGTGATGTTTTTTTGAACCTCGTTTTGTGTGAACACTGCCAGTATAGCAGTCTTAGGAAACATGTCAAATCACAGAACGAAAACAATGTTTCCCAAGGCGTGTCGCACATTACCAACCTTCACCAACAGCATTGGATACTTGGACAATACTGTCGCCCACAGGTTACACTCCCCTACATGCAGTCCAAGCAGATACAAGAAGCGGCCACCGTCGCATACATAGAAGACCAGTTCAAGTCGGAAGACCCCATGCTCATACAGTCCGCCGCCGGAAACCTCGCCAGACTGTACGGCATGACCACGCTCTCCCAGTTGACGGGGTTGGCGAGACCGTCCCTCTACCGGAGCCTGTGCGAGAACGGGAACCCGTCCTTCCAGACCATGTGCCGAATATTGGACGCTATGGGCTACACGGTGTCGGTGCGCCGCAAGGAGCAGAATCCGAATGAGTGACATACGAGTCGAGCAGGATGTTCTTGACCTTGGTTCGACGGGCATGGAGTTGGATGTTCGACGGGTCAACCTGTTGGATGATATAGAATCCCGCGAGCCGAACAGTATGGAAATATGGTATGGGCATTCCATCCTCACCGCCACACTGTTTCCACCGGCCCAACCGTCCGATGATGTGGATTTCGTCAGCAAGTCGAACGGACGGTTGGAATACATGCTTGAAGCTGGCGTGACGGGTGATGGGGATGATAGGAAACGCCGGTTCCCGTTCGGCAAATATCCGAGACTGTTGATGGCTTGGATGGCGAAGCAGATTCGTGCGGCGAAAGGCCATAAGACGAGGAATGTTGACCCTGAGACGAAGACCATCACCATTCCAAGCATCTACCAGTTGTGTGAGGAAATGGGATTGCCGCATGGCGGGCGCACAGCGAAGAGCGTGCAGGAACAGTTGGAACTGTTGTTGGCTTGCCGTATCAGTATTCGCGCGTCCGGCACGGGGAAGGGTCTGAATGTGAGGGATACGGCTTATCTGCCTATCGTTCAGGCCGTGCGCATTATCAATGATGAGAAGAACGTGGGCTATTCCGGTGCCACGTTCCGTCTGACCGATGAGGTGTATGAACGGTTGAGTCGTGAGTCGGCTCCGTTCGATACGAGAGTGTCCACTTACCTGTTGAAAGGCAGGTCGGTCATGCCTTACGACATTTACATTTGGCTGACTGGCAGTATGAAGAATCTTCGCCGTGACCTTCCGGTGAGTTGGGATTGGCTGTATGAACGGTTCGGAGACCAGATTGCGGTCAAGAAGTCTTTTCGGCGTATGTTCCGTCAATCGTTGGAGAAGGTCAAGAAGGTGTATCCGGGGTTGAATGTTGAGTGCCCCACGTATGAGGATTACATTATTCTGCATCCAAGTCCCACGTCGGTTCCTACTCGTGCTGTCCGTGAGGTTGAGGTGGGTGCTAATGGGGATGTGTTCGAGGTGGCTTTGCATTCGTTGCAATCGGTTCAACGGAAAGGTGCGCGAAAGGCCACGTCAGATTGAGTTGACCGTGGCTTTTCAAACACCTTGGAGGGTATTGGTGTCTGAAAGGCCATGTGTGGGCGGGTGTCTGCGTGGCTTTTCGGACACCTTTCGCATGGCTTTTCAAACACCTCCCAACGGGTTGAACGGTTCCTTGACGTGGCCTTTCACGCACCCTCATATATGCTACGGATTGCACGCGCCTTTCCAGCTTTAATTTATCCACTGGTTTTTCGTTGGAATTTCAACCATTCCACACGCTTATCCACATTTCCACAGGCGGAACGTCGAACGTTCCGTGGACTAACAGGCACCTTTAGTGGCGTTTCAAACACCATGACGGTTATGAATCATGCCGGACATGGACTATCAAACACCATCAGTATGGACTATCGAACACCTTTTTATGGGGTTTCCGACACCTTTCCGTGGACTAACAGGCACCTCGCATGGTAGGAAAACCGTTACGGGAGTAAGGCTCAACCGGCATGGTTATATATTATATACTCATAGTTTCTTATAGTTCCGGTTTTCTGAGCCAAGGAATCAACCAGTGCGAAATACTGGAGTTATGAAACTCCTATACAAAATCACAGGCATATATCGCAAGGCACGCTGGCTCATGTGGCTGGGTGGAATCCTGACCACCACGCTTATTCCCATGATGGGCTACGGAATGCACGCTTTGAACATTGCGAAAGACAAGCAGGAATTAGCCACGGACAATCCGGAACTCGCTTCGGAGGTGACGGCTGGCTCATTGTTCGATTGGATAACCGGTGAAAACGTGGGAAGAATCATTGGAATCATTACGATTCTTGGCATTGTTTTCATCCTATTGCTAGTTGTGTTGCAAATCTTCTCGTTCATTGGTGCCCGAACGTCAGTATCCGGAACAGACCATGATACGGCCACCAAGGAAGCCAACCGTAGGCAAGCAGACTTGGACGAAATGGACGTGGAACCGGAGGATGGGGACGTGGCCTTTCAAACACCTTCCCAACCGAAACCCGTCAGGAAAAGCAAGCCGAAACCAGCTCCCCCCACTGACGGCGATGATGATGACTGGTTCATCGACTAGTCTGAATGGTGTTTAAAAAGCCACGCGCCGACTGACTTGTGCGCGAACTATTTTTCCAGTTCGCTGAGCTTGGTCGGCGCTTTCTTATGTTTGAGTGGCAACGGTTTCCCGTCCGTCTGATTGTAGACGCAGTAGTTGCCGTTGTCGGTTTTGTGGATTACCACGTTGACATGTTTGTTGTCTTTTGTATAGACGGAGCATTCGGCGTCCACACCGTTCTCGATGTCCTTCATCGAGTCCACGGTGTATTCGCCCCTTCTTGTGGAATGTAATATCCCTTTGGTCGTTGGGATGGTCTCGTCCGTATCGGAGTACTCTTTGTGTTTGCATTCGATACTGGACAGTCCGTACACGTATTCCAAGCTTTGGTTGAGGGACGGGGCTTTCGGCATTTTCACCGTGGTCGCGGTGACGAACGAGAGGAAGAACACGAGAACGGAAACAATCGAAACCAGTATCCGACCCTTGTTCACGGCGAAAGCGCCGACAACAAGAGCAATGATACTAACGATAATGAGAGAACTGATAATAAAATCGCCCGTACTCGCTTGGTCGGCAACCTCCTGCCAAGCGGAGAAATCCGCTGTCACTTCTGAACCTTTTCCAGTCGGGTGGACAGTTCCGCTAATCCGTCGATGATTTTATTCTCCTCCACGGTTTTCCTCCCACCGGATTGACCGTCACGGAATCGTTTCTCGCACTCGCCCATGCCCCTGCGGATATCCTCATTGGTGATGCCATAGGCGATAGCGAACGTTCCCAACGCTTCCACCACGTCGCAATACTCTTCGACCAACCGACTGTAAATCCGCTTGTCAGAAGTTCCGTCGGCAACCCAATCCATTCCCACTGCGGCGAGTTCAGCAGACTCCTCCAACAGTTTCCGCCACTGCCGGTCGGATGGTTCCGCATATTCCGGAGCGAATGTTCTGACGGTGCCAAGACTAGCCAAACCGTGTTCAGTCATTTCCACGCCACGCCCGATGAACTTGTAGCCGGGATTCTGTTCGCAATAGTCGCGCACGTCACGCAACCATTGGATAGCATTGGGGATACTCCCCCAGCGGATGACCTTCCCATTGTTGTCGAGAAAGTATTTCTGTTCCAATTCGTCAATGGAATGTTTTCCGATTTCCTTCAGGGCATCGTCCACCATGTCCTTGACCACGATGGCGGACTTGCCGTGCAGGTCGGTGGTGGGCCGCACATGGAACGCTTGGAAGAAGTCGGAATAGTTGAAGGTCGGATTACAGGAAGTGCCGACCATATCCGAATATTCCAATCCACGGTCTTGCCAATCGCAGGAGACCATGAACGCCATATCGTCCGGAATGTCGGAACGGATTATCGCAATATCGTAACTCAAATCGCACCTATTCTTTCAAAGAGTGCCCAACAGAACATGATGAAAAGGATTGTCGCCATGATGATGAACGCCACCATCATGGCGACGGCCAAATGATAAAGGAAACGCCAGCCGTAGATTCGTACTCCCAGCCAACGTTTCTGCCCCGAAGTGTAGGAGTGTTCCAAAACCGCTTTTTCCAAGAGCGTGACGGAACGGTCGAACAATACCGCCATCGTGTGCGACATGAGCACACCGGCTATACAACCTATGCTCAATACCAGTCGGACGAGTATGCCAGCCATGATTCTATTCAATCCTCTAAGTTCAGTACCGCCAGCTCGCAATCCAATCGTCGGGCAATGTCCAGTTTGGTACCGGAGAGTCGGAATTGCGGGCCGACGGCGGTTCCGTTTCGATACTTTTGGGCGACCATATTCGACTGGATGTGAATGATGTTCCGTGCATGCTTGTAACGCCACACGTTGCCTCCACCATCACTGTCGAGGTTCATTCTCATGTTACGGTAGAAGTCCACGTTGTCGTACAGGTCTCGGGGGGTTAACGGGTCAGTCTGCATCGAGCATTTCCTTCCACTTTTCCAATTCGTTCAAATCGATAGAGAATTGTTTATGTTCGGTGCAGTCGGAAAAGTCGATGGTCAGATACGGTTTTCCACGGAAAGTGTCACTGGACACGATGACGGTGTCACTGCCCAGTCCGCCCTTCTCATGTAACAGTTTGTAATATTTTTTATCCGGAACCATCGGCTTTTCCTTTCTAATATCAGGTCAGGAGAGTTTGACCAGAATTCCGTAAGCGATGATGAGAACGAACCAGACGACAGCCGCCACTACCGTCCAACGGTTCAGGTTCTTTTTCGCCACGCCCGAGCTTCCCGCCGAACCTGTCAACGATTCAGCGAAATTCGAGAAACCGCCTCCCTTGCCTTTGTGCATGAGAATGAGGGGAACGAGCATGAGACTCAACACGGCGATGAATCCAAGAAGAATATGTTTCATAATTACTGCTCCTTTGTTTTGTTGTAGAAGACCAGACTTTTCCATCCGCTCGCAAGCCGCCAATGTTCGCCCGGCAACCGCATAAGCAACGGTTGCAGGATGCCTTCGACGATGAGCTGGTCTAGTGACCCGTGTACGGCGACCGTCCGTCCTCGCACGATGGTGCCGTCCACGGTGACGGCCTTGACCATGCGGCTGTCCAAAACCTTCGGTTCGACGTTCTCCCAGTCGAGGTCGGCGGGCTGGTCTTCCTGCGAGTCCAAGGCGGCTTTAGCGAGACGGCGGAACGAGTCACGTATCGCGTCCATCTGCCCGTCCCACAAGTCTCGTATCTGTTCTTCGCTCGGATTGAAGTCGGCCCAGTTGGTTTGCGCGGCGAAGACCGCAATTGCGGCTTTTTCGATGCGTTCATCCGGCATAGAATTTTCCTTCCTTACTGCAATCCAACACCTGCAATGCGCTCACATGGTCGGCCTGTCGGAAAAGGCCGGACGGGGATTTTTCGATGATGGGCACCATGACTCCCATGTAGACGCCTATCGCCCCACCGGGAGCTATGATGATGGTCCCGTCCACGACGGTGCCGTTGTCGAATCGGGCGATGACGCGTTGCCCTTCAAGCTCGGCTGTTGTGGCGTGCAGCCAGTCCACGGGATTGTAGACGATGCCTTCGCCGCCCATCAGCCGAACACCCACAATGTCAGCTTGCCCAGTCCGAAGTCCATTCCTGAGACAAGCGCCATGAGCAGCAGTACGAAGATTCCGGACGCGACGCACCAGCCCGCCCATTCGCGGACGGTGGGCGTGACTACCTTGCGAATTTCGGACACAACCTGTTTGACGAAACGGATGACGCCGAGGAATCCTTGACCGATTCTGACGAACGGATTGTTTTTCCCATCGGCAATGACGGGCGTGGCTTTCTCAACCATAGATTTCCTTCCATTGAATCAGACCGTCGATAATTTTCGCGGCGGTTCGATTGTCCAAATATTTCTTATTCAAGTCTTCCTTATAGCGGACTACGGGAGGGCAGTTTTCGAGGTTTTTCACGTTATTAAGGTCGGACTGGTCGGTAAGTTTGAGAATCAGTCGAATCTGAGCTTCCGTGGCCTTGCGTTTCCGTCCCGCGTAAATCATCATCGTTCTCCCTGACCGGAGTGGTGGACGTCTGTCGTTAGGAAGTGTTCCGACAACAGGTCTTTCGTGTTTTTTCTTAATTGGGCGGACGCGAGTTCCTGCACTTGAGAGACCGCTATCACATAGTCGGTCAGCTGGTTGGCGAAATCATTATCGTGATGGCGTCGAGCCAGTTCACAGACAGCGCTGATTGCAGAAACATGGAAAACGTCCGATACGGGTTCGATGTAATTGCCGTCTGCCATGAGGGCACGATATTCGAATCGGTTTCCACAGTTGATTTCCCGAACCATGCCGTAGACCTTACCGTCAACCACGACTAGATAGTCTTTAGTTTTGCTGGAGGATTGCGTGTAGCAGGAGAAGTTGATGGCAGACAGTGTTGCCGAATACTGGTCTTGTACCATCGCCAGTTCTTCGTCCACCCAGCCGAGTGAACGTAGTTGGATGGGGTTTGCCGGTTTTTTGGGGTTTTGTTTTTCCAAGCTTTCCTCCCAAAGACTGCTTATGTGTGGACTTATCCAGTATAGCAGAGTTTTCTTCGGAAGGAAAGCCGACGTTCAGGCGAGAATGTTCAACGACTTGAAAAGCGTGTCCGCCAGATGATTGCCTCCACCGTTGAGGCAAACCACCACATATTGGGGCAGGTTCACGAAATTCAGGCTTTCCACACGTAGACCATCCTCGGTCTTTTCCATACGGTATTCCAATTCGCCGTCGATGGTGGTTCCGCTTACGGTGATGGCGATAGCCCTTTTACCGGCCAGTTCCTCGATAGGCTTGTCCATCCAATCGGAAATGGTCTCGTGTACGTCAGTATGCATATAATCCTCCAAGACTCTACTTATTACTCGCGTCCGCGAACAGTATGGCACTGCCTTCATTATGAAGCTTGTCCGCTTGGCGTTTGATATCGCTCGTCGTATACCAGAAAGTGAATTCGGTCGGGTCGGTTCCGGTAATCAATTCCTCAACCATGTTGATTCCCCAAGATGGAATGGTGTCGTATACGCGGTACAAGTCAAGTTTCTTCACATCCTTGTCCACGATGCCGCCGACGTGGATGCCGTGGGGCGCATCCCCCAACGGATGATAGTCAGCGAGCACGCTGATGGCGTGTGCGACTTCGTCCCGAATCTCCTCAAGGGTTTCCAATTTCAGTGGACATTCCTCGCTGAACAGTGGAAGGTAATGTTCTTGGGCGAGCCAGAATGGGAACTCCTCCAAATCGTACTTGTCCATGTCGTGACGACTCAACGGCTTCTCATAGTCGATGATTGCGGTGAGCTTGCCGGTCGGGTCAGCCAGTGGACGCTCGTGAATGGAGATGAGTTTTTCGTCGGGATACTGATGGTCGTATAGCGACTTGGTGTAGGCGTATGAGTATTTTTTGGTCAACGATTGTCCTTCACTCTTGTATGATGTGAATGTTTCCAGTATAGCAGAGGGAACGGTGAAACGTCAGCGGTCAGTGACCTTGACTTTGTTATACGCAAGAATCGACTCGAACAGTCGGAGTGGATTGCGGGAGTCCAGCTTGTACTGATGGTGATTCCTCGCGGTTTCCGTTTCGAGGAATCGTCCGCTCTCGGACGGCTCTTCCACAATCATAGGAACCCAACGCCATTTCTCACGGCCTTTGCTGTTCTCCCAGACGATTTCCCCGTTTTCCAATACCCGCTTGTAGGCGGTCTTGTCGGGGAATGACGAGTCTATTCGTGCGACTAGATTCAATCGGCTCATGGTTTAATTCCTTCTTCTCTCAGTTCTTCATAGTCTTGCGGCGTGAGGAAAAGCCAAGCTCCACAGTAGGGACACTTGACCCTATTGGCATCGACGGTGTTCTTGCAATACCAGCAGGTGACGTACCATCCGTTTACATATCGGTTTTGCATTGTTGCTCCTTTTTCTTGAAATCAGAAGACAGTGGTCTTCTAATTTTCGCAAAGAAGTCGATGACTTCGATAAGATAGAGGAACATTTCAAGCAGGACAAAGAAAACGAATCCCAGTACGTCAAAAGTCCAGTTTTTCAGTTTTTTGAATATGTTGGACATTGCTCTCCTTGTCTTAATAGATTGTGTGAACAACCCCAGTATAACCAAAAAAAGCAAGACTGGCAATCACGCCAAAAACCGGAAAACAAACAGGCTAATCGTATCTTCAGGCAACATCAGCGGATTACTTTCTCGCTCTGATTTGGCACTTCCAACGGCATAGAACCCGAATATCCCAACTGTTCCTCGCAGTGTGCGATGACGGCTTGCAACGCGAACCGTTCCCCTACAAGAAAATTCTCGTCCGAAGCGGTGGGAATCATCTCGTTGATTCGGGCTATCTGTTCCTTGCACCAGTCTATGGTGTCATGCAGGGTTTTGTCTTTCTGAGTGACGTTCACCGCCATCTTGTTTTCCTTTCTTCTGTTAACGGGGCTAAAATCGACTTTTTGTTGAAAATGACCCCGTTAACTTTCATTTTTCTGACGATAGGGGTCAATGTCGGCGTTTTCGACCATGCGTCCGTAGTCTTGACAACGGCACATGGATTGGATTTTTCGCATGTACTTTGGGTCTGCCATTGATTCAGTCCTTCTTGGACGGGGCTTTCGTCAAGACCGGCTTGACCAGATTCCCTTGAGAATCGTACACTCTGACGGTGTTCTTCTCCGAGTCGCCTACCACGGTGATGACCTGCCTCTTACGACCATGATTGGAGTAAGCCACGCACGGGGTGTCTCCGTCCCGCACGTTACCAACCCCTTTGCATTGTACGGATTCGTACCCGTAGGATGTAGCCAATGCTTCCTCGAAGGTCGGGTGCTGGGTCTTCTCCGCTCCCAGCGTCATAATCAACGCCACTACACTGATAATGCATCCTACTTTTAACAGTCCGCCTACGATTTTCTTAATCTTTTTATCGTTAAATAAAAAGATAATTCCGGAAATGAAGGTCACTGTTATAACCAAGGTAAGAAACGCCGCAAAAAGAGCGAAAGGGTCTTGACTCCACTCGTTGAAATCTACCATGTTTTACTGCTCCTTCTGATTTTGGTTTTGTTGAGGTGGAACCACTTCCAATCGGAAGGTTCTCTTGACGTTTGCCTTAATCTTGTATCTGCCGTTCTTGTCGGTGACGCTTCTGGCGGGATTGCCGACACTATCTTTGTAGGGAGTGCCATCGTCATGGACGACCGTGACCGTCACGTTGGGAACGGGATTGCCCTGCCAGTCGGTGACGGTGGCCTCTAAGGTGATTGACCGTCCCCAGATTTCGGTTTTCAACCGATTGAGTCCATTTGTCAATGGTGGTGCGACGATTAGTCCGATAACGCTTAATGCCACGACCAGTTGAGCTAGGCTCAAAACCAGTCGTGTCCAGAGTAGGATACCGTCGGTTCTATCATTTTCGTTCACTTCCGGCCTGTCCTGCTCAACTCGAAACCGTCGAGATACAACTGGAACAGGCTCACATATTGGCCGTCTTCTATATCATCCTCCGGTTTTGCGTACAGTTGAGTGTTCAGAACCGCGACCGGCAGACCGGTATGCTCCTCCTGTTCGATGTGGAAGGGTATTTCCTCCTGACCGTGAGCGTTCTCGCGGACTGCCACACCGTAATCACCCACCTGTGGTTGGGTGGATGAACTGCTATCGTCAATATCCTCATAGGTGAGATAGAACGGCAGAAGCAGTGGATTGGGAACATTCTTCAACGGGATAAATTCTATACCGGCCTGTTGGGAGTGCTGTTGGCAGACGCCACTGTAACTGTCCCCTTCACCGTAATCCGGCCAGTGGCGGATTGCCACGATGGGTTTACTGCACGGGTATATTTGACCGTCCGAGTCAACCATGGTTTGGGCGCAACCTACGTCAATGAGTTCCTTAAGATTCAACATGATTCGTCTTCTTCCAAGAGTTTTTCGCAGATGTGAATTATGTCGCCGTAGGAATTGTGGCCTCCTTGTTCGTCGGGTGACGGTGACTCGTCTGGGGAGGTGAGGTTCCGTATCATACGGTTGTAGCGGAGTTCTTTTTTCTTCTTGTTCGCATAGTCGATGATTTCCATGAGTGCGGCTGTCCGACTGTCTGTGGTCGGTTGGACTCCATACTGTTTGACGCGGGCGATGGTGAATTCGTAGGCTGTGGTGAGGCCGTCGTAGAAAGTGTATTTTTCCAGCAGTTCCCCGTCCGGGGTTTCGGAATCTTTGACGGCTTTGTCCCATTGTTGTTCCAACCATGATATGAGGTCGGTTTCTGGTTCTGACTGACTCATGTAGTGGTTCCTTTTTATGCGAATGCTTTATGTGTGGACATCCCCACTATACCACAATCAGTTGAGTGACCCTAATCAGATGATATCATCCAAAGACTCGAACACGTCCTCCAAAAACTCCAATTCCAGTTTCTTCTCCGAAGCGTCTCGACCATTCTTCTCGTCGGCACGAATCACAGACTCCAACACCTGACGTTTCAAATTCAAACGGTCGTAGACGGCCTCACCCAACTGTCGGCGCGAATCGACGGGATACCTTCTGTTCAGAACATCCCTCACCTGTTCCGACACGTCATCATCCGGCAAGCCGATGAACACTTCCCCACGGTCGTTGAACTGGAAGGATGGGAGCGGGTCGTATTCACTGTCCCGCGAGAAAACCAGACCGTATTCGTCGTTACCGTTATCCTCGAAATCGACGTTCAACATTATCTTGTGCTTCTTTTGTTTTTCAGTCCGTGTTGCTGTCGGAAATGTAATACACCGTCTCATTGTCGGTCATTTTGCGGCCTTCTATGAGATAACTCGCGCCGCAAGCGCAGTTAACATGTCCCACCACATCGGAAGTCCAGTGTATGTCCAGAACATTCAATATCTTGCCGCACTTGGAACAATGCCATTCACCCGCCATCCTCATTCTCCTTATCTCCTAAAGTCGCTAGGTAGAGCCAAGTTCTTGACTCTGCTTGTATATCCGACTGCCGCGCGTCCTTCGTCGGTCAGCTCGTCATACAAATCGTCCATCCAGTATTTGCGTTTCAGCAATCCCATTCCTTGCAGACGCTTGCTCAATTCCTCCGGTTGAACAATCATGAGAGGACGATGATGGGAAAGCGTGTTGAAGTCCTCCTCACTCAACAGCATGGGCACATCGTCGTTTTGGATGGCGTCACGAAGTTTTTCGGCCTGACTTGAATATCCATCAGCCCTTTTGACCAGATTGTCCGGCATGGGAGTATCATCCCCGCTAAGCTTCTTCCAACCGTCGCGCACGTCCTCGGCTTTCCGCTCGTACTGGTTGGCAAGACGGCGTATCAGTTCGTGGCGGAACTCTTTGTAGAAAACAGTCTCAAAAACATTATCTTTCTCGCCAGCCCAAATGGTGAAACGGAACCCTTTCTTATCGTATTCGAGTCCTCCGCCGAACTCTCCGAAGTGGAATTCCGGCATTCCATCATCTCGCTCGTCCAATACGGCTTCGACACCCATCGAATTCAGTTCGTGTTCCAAATCGCGCAGGTCGGATAGCAGTTGTTCAAGGTCAAGCATGGTTCACCACTTCCTTGCGTAGGATTCCATGATGTCCGCGTCGAATTGGGTCGATGAGCTTAATATCATCCGTTACCATAGATTTTTCCTCCCTCGTCTTTGATGCCTTTTTCGACCAGACTGACAATCGCATACAGGTCGATGCTGCCGTGTTCGCCCACATGGACGATGCCGGTGTCCTTATCGACCGTTGCCGTCTCGTATAGTCCGTCGCTGAGCCAGCCGCGTTCATTGTTAGCGTCTTCACAGAGCAGTTCCACCGCTCGTTTGTTCGGAAAATATTCCATCTCAACCCCTTAGTCCTTGTCCAGTTGCCACACGTCGGCCAGCATGTGCAATGCGGTCTGACGGCGCGTCTCATACGGACTGCCAAGCTTCTCACACAGCAGCCATCCTTTGAACACGGACACCGGGTCGCGTTCGGGGTATTTGTTGAAGTACTCGCAAACATGCATGTACCGTTCGGCCATATCATCGGTGTCCTTCGCCATCTGTTCGTCGCCAATCGTGTTCCGCCACCATTCAGCGGTCTTGTCGAACTGGTCTTTCAGCCACATGAGCCGGTCGGTGCGCGGCATGGGCGCGTCAAGCGGACGGGCCAGTTCTGCCAATGCCTGTTCCTCACCCATGTCGGACGTATTGAGGACGGTGTTATCCTCGGCTAGCTCGTACTGCGTGCGGACGATGCGGATAGTGTCGCGGTCGGGAAGGTTGACGGTAATCTCGTATCGTGCTTGGGGGTCGTACGCGGTGATGCGTCCGAATTGGCGGTCGTTGACCACATGCCAGTCCGGCAGTGTGTGTGCAACGGTGTTGAGGACGTTACGTGTTTTCATTTTTGTCAGTTCCATTCCTTCGGGGCGACGACAATCCAGCCGTTTGACAGCGGGTATACTTCGCAGGGTTCGTCCGAGTCCAAATCGTCGTCCAACGGGTTCCAGTCTTCGAGACCGTCGTGGGCGATTTCGTCGTTGAGTGCCCCGCTGTGGATGCGTTCGGTTTCGACGTGGACATCCTCTGAGGGGAGGAATAGGAACGAGAATGGTTCGAGCATTGGTTCGAAAAGATACGGCAGTCCGTCCTTGGCTCCCCAGTTGGCGACCATGTTCATGTGTCGTCCGTCATCCGTTTCCACGAGGATTATTCCCGATTCCTGTCCAGTGAGGTCGTGCAGGTTGATGGTCATGTTTTTCTCCTTGGATTTAACTTTTTGTGCGAACAACTCCAGTATAACCCACAAAAACAGGATTGTCAAACGGAAAGACAAGCAAGGTTCCCCACCCTAGAAAATGACGAAAACAAAAAAGGGAACTTGTACGTTTCCTGTACAAGTTCCCTCAATTAGGAAATCAATCCCAGTTGCACATGAAGTAGCCATTGGGGTCGATACCATCGACAAGATGGGCAGTGGCGCAATCATTCACGGTGAACATAGGGCGGGGCTTCACGTCATAATCACCCCTGATGCGTTTGTTTTTCAACTCCTCCCCCACGAAGCAGTTCTTGACGGGAACCACACGCCCACCCTGCGGGGAGCAGGTGGCACCATCCACGACCTTGTAGGCGAGCTTGCGGACGTTGACGCTTTTGCCGGTCTTGCTGACCTTGGTTACTTGATAGAAGTCCACGAGGGTCATGCTGTAACCCCAAGAGCTGACAAAGATGTCCCCCACATGCACTTCCACGTCGGTGGTGGAGGTCTGTGGCTTGCGGCGTTCCTCTTCGGTGCCGTTGATGCGGAAGTTCTCACGAGTGAGCCAAGGGTAGATCTTGATGGCCTTGTCGATGAAGTTCTCGACACCCTTCATGGTTCGCCAGTACTTGCGTCCACTGAGGTAATTGCGGCTAGTGATGTTAAGGAAGTCGTTGGTGACATCCACCCAACGATTGGTGCGTTTGCTGATTTGGACTTCGAGGCTGAGCATTCTGGTTTCTCCTTTTTTGGGGTGGTGGTTTTTTCAACCCTGTTTGTGTGAACAATTCCAGTATAAGCTATGTTAAACCAAAAGTCAACCCAGAAAAACAGGGGCATAGTCCGCCCAAGCAGACCATGCCCCAAAACCAAAAACTCACCGACCGGCCAAGGCAATGGAACGAACCATAGAATCCAGCCTTGTGCTCCCCACCGATTGAGTCACATAGTAGCTGTCGTTGTCGAGGTCAAGCCAATAGACGACCTCGTTCTTGTCCTTATGGTACTCAGAGAAGATATAGCGTTCATCCGGCTCGCTTTTTGGAGACGATTCCTTATGCTCGTCGTAGACGTGCTTCCAGTGCTCTTTCGTCAGCTTATTATGTCGAATACACAGCAGAGCGGTGTCATCATCGCTCCAGAATTCCAGTTCGACATCAAACGGCTGGATGGTGTCGCTGATATTCATAGGGGTTCTCCTTTTTTGCGTAGCCTGTTCGGCCTTTTTGTGTGAACAATTCCAGTATATCACATGATTGAATAAAAAACAAAGGCAACCAGCCTAAAAGACCAGTCACCCTAAAAAGCCGCTCAATCAGTCATGGAAATCAACAAACCAGACACGAGCGGAAGAATCAGCCCCCAGCCTCTCAAACAGAGCATCCCTTGACACGGGGAACCACACATCACCTTCGTAACCGTCGTTGTCGCAGACGACGCTCACATTGCATTCCAACAGCTCTCTGACCTTGGAATCATCGTTGCCGTAACGTTCTTTGAGTTCGCCGCAGGTGATTCCCTGAAGCCCGCCTACCATTTCCTCCCAGCGTCCGCCGAACTCATACCAGTCGTAGAACGAATCGTCGTTGAAAGTAGATACCACATCGCCGTCTTCGTTCAGACTGTACCCATAGTATTCGGCATAGGCTTCGAGCGCTTCTTCATCATTCAATACCAGTCGGCGTTCCCACTATTACTGGTGTCGGCTTGGACTTGCGTGGACGAATCCACCGTCAAATCGTCAGCCAAAGCGGTAGACGCGGACAATGCGCCACCACCGAACATTGTCGCCGTAGCCAAGATAAGCGCGGCAACCTTTCTCAGGCCGGGTTTCATAACCTTGAGCTTCCCTTCTGGAGAGTGTGTCATGAAAACGGGAGAAGGGCTGAAAAGAAGCCCCCCCCCCGCGTTTTTTGATTGTTCAGTTATAAGTATGGAAAGCTGGCCTCAAGTACGGTTTGCAGGAGAGTTCCCAAGGTCAGCCTTCCGATTTTTGCCCGCTCCGACCATGCTTCTTCCAATCTTTGGCAACTGGTTGAAGCATGGTTTCATGTCGGGGAGGGCAAGGCTTTATCTGTTATTCGGCTTTATGGGCCGGTTTCTTCTTGTCCGGGTCGGATTCGGTTTCGGTCTCGGCATTGGATTGACCGTCGGAGGATTCTTCGGTCTGGCTTGCGGTCTTACGTTTGCCAAGCTTCTTGACGGCCATGGCCAACAGTCCGCCGACTGCGGCGAGCACGATGATGACCAGTCCGATGATTCCGGTGTTCACGCCGGTCTGCGCGAGGTCGCTTACGCCAGCGGTTCCAGCGCCTCCGAACAGTTTCTTGGTGACGTGAACCTTGTAATCCTTGGACACGAGTCCATCTCCGGATGTGACGGTGAGTGTCGCATCGGCACCATTCTTGTTGATGGTGATGCTCATTCCCGAATCCTTGTCGTATTGACCTACGACCGTCCACTTGTCGGGATTGTCCACAGCCACTTCGTAGGAGGTTTTGTTCGGGTCGAATCCGTTAATGAGCTTGCCGTCCACGGAGATGCCGGTGAGTTCCGCCTTGTGGGTGGCGGCGGTGATGTAGGTGACGGTGTAGTCATGTTGGGTGAACGTATTGCCGTCCGGAGAGAGCACGCTGACCGTATACGTGTAGGTCATGCCCTTGTGCGAACTGGATGCGACGGCGCTTTGTCCGACTTTCGTCTCGTAGGAGAAGACTCCGCCTTCCGGGATTTCGAATTTGTCGGATGTGACGGGCACATACTTGCCGTCCTTGCCGACATAGCCGACGGATGCGAGGCTCGTGTCAGTCTGAGAGTCCGGCGTCTTGACCGGAGACTGTTCCACCGGCTCCTTCGGCTGGAATTCGGTGACGGCGGTTTTGACGGGACGGGTCACGGTCACGCTGTACGTGCGGGTCGCGCCCGTGGCAGTGTCGGTGACTGTCCATTCCTGACGGTTGGATTGGGCGCTTTGGGTCACGTTTCCGGCCTTGACGGTAACTCCCTTCGGGGCTTCCGGCAGCAGGTAGGCGCTGGTGTTGGCGTCCTTCAACGCGACCACGTAATCGAGACGGTTCGGATTCCAATTGTCGATGAGCGTGCCTTTTTCGGCTTTGCCGGTGAGGTTCACGTAGATGCCGTCGAGTCTGGCGGGACTGTCCGGCTGGAGGTCGGAGGTCTTGAAGTTGACGCGTACCGTGTAGTCCACGCCGTTCACGGTCACGGTGATGAGTCGGCTGGTGCCGTCAACACCCAGTTTCGGGCGGGACACTTCAGCGTCGAGGCCGTGTTCGGCGGAAAGGGAGAACGAGTCCTTGGCGTCGGATGCGGGAAGTTCGACGGTTTTCTGATGGTTCTCGTCGAAGTCTTCCTTATTGATTTCGTAGCTTTTGGACTTGCCGTCTGCGGAGGTCTGGGTGAGCGTCATCTTCGTGAAGCTCTTGTCCTCGGCGCGGATGTCGCGCGTGCCCACCGTGTAGGATTGCTCCAGCTTGTTGCCGTGCTCGTCCTTGACGGTCACGACGCCGGTCGCGGTTCCGAACAATACGATGATGTTGTTCTTGTTGTCCGCGCCCACCATGGTCTTGGGGGCGGACTCCCATTGGACGGTGGCCTTGTCCTTGTTGGACAGTGTGACCTCATGGTAGGAGGGGCTGTTGTCCTTGTCGGACAGGCCGGTGGCGGAGTAGCCAGCATGGTAGGAGCCGTCTTCGTACTTGCTGAACGGGGTGCCTTTGTCGGTGCCGTTGTCCAGTGTGATTTCCTCGCCAATCGAATATTCGAACGGGACGGTCACGTCGAATTGGGGCAAGCCCAAGGATGGGTTCGCGTCGGCATGGTAGACGGCTGTGCCCGTCACGATGGCGGTGCCGAGCTTGTCGCCGGACGTGATGTGCTGTTCGGTGAACTTCGGTTCCACTTTGAACTGGGTGTTGTCATCCTTGTTCAGGGAGCCGATGGTCACGGCGGTGGGGCGGACGTTCACGGTCGGGGCGGTGAGCGACTGGCTGCCGCCCATGTTGGGAAGGTTCACGAACGGGAGCTTGTCGTCTCCGACCTGCGCGTACCAAGTGTTGGTGCGCGAATAGTCACCCAAGTTGACGGTCATATGCCAGATTTTGGTTTGTCCGGTCTGAACGTCCGTGTATTCGTAGTTGCCTGTGGCGACGCCGGTTGCGGATGTCACGTGAGTGGCATTGTCCACGCTGACGTTCCATGCGATGTTCAGGCTTTTGCCGTTGGACAGTTTGATGGTCTTGACCTCATTGCCGTCCTTGTCAACGACCTTGCGGTCTTTGGTCACACGATAGGACTTGTTGGCGGGCACATTGGCTACGGCCTCCACGGTTCCGTCCGGGTTTTCTCCGGATACGGTGAACTGGGTGCCGTCGGCCAGAGTGATGTTCTCACCTGTGGAATATTTGAATGGGATGGAAACATCGAACGCTGGATTGCCGTTCTTAGCACCGACATGGTAGACGGCGGTGCCGGTCACATCCACTTGGGCGAACGTGCTGTTGGCTGTGAGCTTCACATCCTGCAAGTCGCTACGCTTCAATGTGAACGTGTCATCGGAATCGTTCGTATGCACGGTGATGCGTCCCGGAACCTTGCCGGATGGTTCGGTGGCCGTATAGGATTGGTCGCCGGTTTCCGGATTGTTCGTGAACTGGAACGTCTTCCCTTCGACTTCGCCGCTCCAAGTGTCGGTACGGGAGTAGGATTGGTTGACTTGAATCGTCCACTCGTATTCGGCCTTGGTTTCCGGGTCGATGGTCTTGTACTTCTGGTTGACGGTTCCAACGACGGTGGTCACATGGGTTTTGGAGTCAGTGGTCTTAGCCCATGTGATAGGCAGTTCGGTGTCGTCGGACAGTTTCAGGCCGGTGATTTCCCTGCCGTCCTTGCCGACGACCTTGCCCGCCTTGTTGACGGTGTAGTCCTTGTTCGCGTAGTCCAACACGGCTGTCCTGCCGTCCTGTTGGACGGTGAACGGGGTACCGTCCTTCAAGGTGACTTCCTTGCCGTAATCCTTCGTGTAGTTCACGGTCGCGGCGAATTCGGGGAGGATTCCTCCTGCTTTCTTGGAGTATCCGGCTGTGCCTGTCTCGTGAATCATGCCGAGTTTGCCCGCGCCGGTGGTGGCTCCCGGCGTGATGGTCGGATTTGTGAGGGTCACGTTGCTGCCGTTGCTGCCGGTAACTTCCAGTCGTTGAGGAATGGTGTTGCCGGTCATGGACGCGAGCTGTTTTCCATCCTCGTCGGATGTGGCGAATGGGATGTCGTTGCCCTCATAGTTGGTTGACCAGCTGGCGGTGTTGGATGCGGTCACGCTCGTGTGGGTGTTCCAACCGTAGGCGTCGATTCGGGTTCCGCTGTCCCAGTTGAAGTCCATGATTTCGACTCTGGCGGTCGCGGTTCCGGTTTTGGTGACGGTGTAGCCGTTCCTGTAATCGTATGAGGGTTTCGACCAGTCGATTGCGGCTGTGGTGCCGTCCGACAGGCGGACGGTGTTTTCGGATGGGTTGCCGTCCTTGTCCAAGGTCACGCCGTTCAGTGTGGCGTTCGCGGTGCTGGTGTCGCCTTGCACGACGAACTTCGTCCCGTCCTTTAGGGTGACTTCCTTGCCGTAGGTTTCGTCCACGTTCACGGTCAGTGTGACCTTGCGGCTTACGGTGTCCGACTCATCGAACGTGCCCTTGTAGGTGACGGTGCCGGTCAGATGGCTGATACCAACCTTGCTGTGGTCGATGTTGAGCGTCGGGGTTTCAGCAGACAATGCGATAGGCTTGTCCTCGCCGTCGAGTGTGGCGGTGGCCGCTTTCAATGGGTCGCCGTCATATTTGCTGATGGTGGCCTCATAGTTTCCGTCGCTGTTTTTCTCGTAGGTGACGGTCTGCTTGCCGTAGGTGGTTTGGAGTTTACGGCTTGTCGTGGTGGTCTCGTCGCCGGAAGCGGATGGCGGGGTTGCGGGATTGGCGTCGTCAACGGCCAACGCCGTCACGGCTCCCGTTCCCATGGAGCCTACGGCCATCACGGCAGCAAGACCCACGCCACCGATTTTCTTCGCGGCATTGTTCCAATTATCGCTCATTCAATGTCCTATCCGAAATGTGAAACGTTTCCTTTGCGGATTTCGTCTACCACCTTAGCGGATATGTTGACTATCAACCTCGTATAGGCGGGAAAATACCTCGAAAAAAAATTCGGGGTGGACGCTGTCCGGACTTTTGCCGGATTGTCCAACCCCGAAAAATCGTTTTCGGAAAACATCATGCCCGTTGAGGAAGGTTCGCTGTGAGCAACGGTTCGGTGTCGGTGTGGTGTCCGCGCTTGTTGTACCAAGACACGACGCTCATGCCGCTGGCCTTGTCGCGTAGGGTGATGCCGTACTGGCCCTCATGCTTGCCGGTGCCGACATGCACGGCTTGGGCGGGTACCGGATTGTTCTGGTGCGAATAGTTGAACATGCTGCGGAACCCGTCGGCGTCGTTCGCCTCGTATCCGACACGGGAACCGTATCCGTCGTAAAGGGTGTTGGTATGCTCTCCGCGAACCGCGAACGACACCGTCTTGTCCTGATGGCGCATTTCGATGCTGTCCTGCGGAATGTTCATGTTGCCGGTCTTACGGCGCATGAGCTTCGCGGCGTCCTCGCTGTCCACCGGATGATAGTAGTTGGACGCGGCTTTGTTTCGACGGTCTGCGACCTTCGACTTGTAGTCCGCGTACTCCTTGTCGCTGCTGAACTCGCCACGGGCCTTCTCGACCTCGGTGCCTTTGTTGTTCATTTCGATGGTGCCCCAAGAGGTCACATGGTCGCCACTGGCCTTATTGCGGTAGAACTCCTTGCGGAAGTGCAGGGCGTTCTGCGGATGTCCGTTCGCCTGTTTGCCGGTACCGGCGCTGATGGCGCATTGCACGTCGTCCAGTCCTTCGGCTTGCATGGCGCGGGTCATTCGGGTCAAATCATCGCCCGGAACGATAGCCATTGGGGAGCCGCCCTCATTATGCGGGCGGGGGGCACGTTTCAGAAGGCCGGTCTTCGAGTCTCGCTTCAAGGCTGGTGCGACGTGCGTCTTGCCTTCCTTGTCCATGTAGACGAACACTTCTGCGGAACGCGCGTCGGTATTGTTCAAACCAAGCTTATTCTCGTAGTAGTGGCGGGCTTTGACCTCCGCCTCCGCGAAATCCTTCGGGTCGATGTGGTACACCTTCGCGTTCTCGCCTTCGAACGCGGCACGGTTGACCTGCTCGTTCGTTCGGGCGTTCAGGGTGTCGTACACCTTGCCGTCCTTACGCCCCTCCAATTGTGCGGCACGACCGCCGAAACTGGTCTCGTCCAACGGCAGGTTCTCGCTGACCGGCTGGAACTTGTTGCCTCGGCACATGCTCAAAGTGTGTTCCGGGGCTTCCCGGTCATGGTTGATGACTCCGAAGCAGGTGTTGCCGGTGGACGCGATGGCGAGCTGTTCGCCGTCCTCGGTGCCGGTGATATGCACACGTTCGTGAACATCATGGTTCTTGAGCGTGCTGAAATTACGCCCGCTCGCGCCGACGTGCATCATCTCATAGCCGCTGGGCATCTGGGAGAGATTGTTCTTGTAGTACTTGCGCACGTTGCCGCGACGGTCAACGTACTCATGCCAGCCGACGGTCAAACCCCATTCAGTCCACTGCCCGATGGGGTTTCGCGGCTGTGCCGGATTGTAGGCCATGTCTTGTCCTTCCTCGACCTGATTCCTCCCCGAACGGGAGGTTTTTCCAACATCAGATTCCAGTCTACAATCCTCAAGGTCGATAAAAGGCGGAAGAAGGTAATCTACCGGTTTTTCTTACGCTTCGACTTCTTGGGAAAATGGTCGGAAACGTGGACGAACACGGTTTCAGCGAACACGCCCACATCCTTGGCGAGAATCCTCAAACCCTTCCACAGCAATCGTCCCCACGTCTCCCCCAATATCCAGAAGCCTACTATCAGACCGAAAAGGGACAGAATGGATTCGCGAATATCCAGTCTGCCGTCTGCGGGAACGTCGAACGACATGTAGATGACGGTCGCAAACAGGATACCCGCCCCGAGCAGGGTCTTGCCCAATACGCTTTTCCAACTCAATTCAACCTCCGGTCGTGCTCCGCCCAACTCGCATCCGCTGAATCCGCTATCGCTTCCAGCATTTGGAACCCGTCCGGCACGGGGAACACGAGCAGTCTGACCAAATGCCGTCCGCCATGGTTCAGATTCTTAGACCGGACGAACGCCACGCCCTTGCAATAGTTCGACGTGGTTCCATGCCATGCGCCGACGTTCGTTCCCGCTTTCAGAATCGCGTTCACGCTTTCTGCGGTATTGTCCGGGTCGGCTTGCGCCACGCCATACGGGTAGGCGATGCTGGCGATGACGATGTACTTGCTGTATCCGCAGTAGGGCTGGCGTTTCCAACACTCCTCCGCGTAGGCGATGAGCTGGGAGCCGACCTTCTCCCTCACGCCCAACGTGTTGCCCCTACCCCACGTGGCCGCCTTGCGTTGACCATGCTGGCGGGCTTTCAAATCCGAATCCGTGTAATTGCTGGTAATCCAGATTTTGTCCGGCACGCTGAACTTCACCTCATAGCCGTCACACCATGCGGGACGCTCCCCCACGGGAATGTTCCTCCACATGCCGACCACGCTCGACGCCAATCCGCCCGTAATCTGATACTGCGGGTTCTCGTCGGAAATCGGAATGATGAGAATGTCCAGCAGATAACAGCCGGAAGGCGCTTCGATGGGCGATTGCAAGTAGATGGTCGAATGCCGGTGCAGACTATCATCATCATCCCACAGGCGCACGTCGGAACCGGCGTCGATTATCGGCTTCACGGTTTCGGCGGCTCGTGCTGGGAACACGTTCCCACCGTGGGGTGCCGACACAGTGACCACGGCCAGAAACCGTTCCACCTTCCACGCCTGTTTAATCGTTTTCAGATTCCGCCACTTGTCTTTCGCATACCGACGGATTCTCGCACGCCGTAGGGCACGCGTCTTTTCGGTCTGTATCGTGTCGGTGCCGCTCCACCATTCGACGGGGATGGTGATGGTCAGACGGTATCCGCCGCGTTTAACCGCTACGGTTTGACGAACCATGACGCTCCTCCGAACCATGACGATTCTCCGAACGGACGGTGGCTGCCGGACTCATGCACGCCCAGACAGTGCTGGCACATGGTCTCCCCGTCGTATGGGGTTTTCCTGACGCCGCAGCGGACGCAACGGCTGGTTCCCTTGTCGGTCGGATGCAGTGTGAATCTCATTTTCGGCTTCCCATCTCCAATGCGCTGATATCGGCTTTTAGAAGGTCGATAATGTCCTTACGGGTATGAGTGTTCCTAATTCTGCCGGAAAGCCCTTGAAAAGCCTTTAAAGCGACGATACGGTCATGTTCGGCAAGCCACTCATCGTAATCCTTCCCGCCTGCGGGAAGACCGGTCTGAACGTAGGCACCATCGCAATACCGGCCACGAACGGTCTCATCATCAAGAGGCCGTACCGGTGAACCAGTCGGAAGCGCGATAGGTAAAAGCATGTTTTCTCTTTTCCGTTAGCCAATGTGGACTAATCCAGTCTAACGGAAACAATATTGGAAGAGTCTGAAAAGCACGGAAATACGACGAAGAGGAAAACCGGCGGCACGGGAGGGGCGGGCTTTTTCTTCTTTAGGGAACCCGAGGTAAAGGATTCTCGCTTGTTAACGGTTCACACGGTTTCAGATTTTTACCGGCTTTCAAAAGCATTGAGAAAAGCCGGTGAGCGACAACCCGGTCTAAGGATTAACCCGTCTCCACTCCCAGCAAAGAGAACCACGTCTGTTAACGGTTTCCCAGCAAGGAGAGGAACTTGTTTTCAAAACCTACCTAGAGGGTTATGTCTGTTGACTTTTACCCGGCAAAAGCGTTTTCCTATATTTTTTGCTTTTTCAAATTTTTTAAAATTTGAGCCTATATATATGTTATGTATTAGTTATGTATGTTATGTATACTTATGGGGATGCCTGAAAGTCCTTGTGGCAGTAAGGCTGAGAGACTGTTCTTATATTCAAATTGTGAACTTTTCATAGTCAAATTGTGAACTTTCATATCTAAATCATAAACTTTTATATTCAAATCATAAGTCAAAAATAGGTAAAAAATGTTTTTTCATACTCAAATTGTGAACAATGGGGTGCTGTAGACAGTGTTGTTGAAAACCTCATAAAATACAGTCCACAGCCTACAATAAAGAAAAAAAGAGAACCCCTCTGCGATAGGCAGAACAGAGGGGTTCGCTAAAAACCAGAGTAAAAGGAAGTGGTTTCATGTCCAATGATACACTAGCCGTCAACAAAAAAGACATCAGCTATTCCCCTAGCCTCATGTCGCAGATTGCCATGTTCCCTCTCAAGAACCCCGGTGACGTCCGATTCATGGAAAGGACGAACGGATGCGTGTCCGTGGCGGTAATGCAATCGATGTGGGGCTGGACATATGGGAAGATACCCAGACTGTTCCTGATTTATGTTCGTTCTTTGGTACAAACAGGCTCCGACAAAGTGGATATGGAACACCATATAGTCAAGATAGATAAGTCTTTCCACTTATTCTGTGAGCAAGTTGGATTGGCGGCTGGAACCAGTGTCAAAGATGTCGAACAGTCTCTTCTTTGCCTATCCGGAACGACTTTCACGATTTCCCTAATCGGCAAGAGTCCTAATGGGAGACATTTCATAGAAGGGCGCAACTTACGTCTTGTGAGCCGCTTCCATCTGCGTTTCAACAACTCCAAGTTAGACTATCCGGGGTTTAAGGATGATGGAGACCCGTCTTCTTATATCCAGTTCTCTGAGGAGATGTGGAGTATGTTCACGGACAATCCGGTGCCGTTGAACAAGAGAATCACCTTCGAGCTTGGCAAGTCGGCTAGAGCATTGGATATCTACCAGTGGCTTGCCTATAGAGCTTATGGGTTGAAGAAACCGTTGTTTGTTCCATGGCAATCTCTCAAATCCCAATTTGACATATCGGATACGCCCATGTATTCCTTCAAACAAAAGTTCAGTAGAGCCTTAAACAAGGTATGCGAGGCTTGGCCTGAAATCAAAGTCATGTGCGGGAAAAACGGACTAACCTTATACCCCTGCAAGAGTTCTCTGGACTCCGAGGAACCAGTTCAGGAGAGTCCCCAACCGATGAAGCCAAAGCAAGTGGAGTTAAACCCGTTTGTCTAACTCATCCTTTTCGATGAGTAGAAATGTATCCTCCTGTTTTCTATCGCCGGATTTACACGCGGCAAAACCGTCAATTAGTTAAGAAAAGAGCAGTCGCATGATTTATAATAGCGGCGAAGACAAACTTCTGAAATTTGCTTATAATCTGAAACTTATTCCCATCGTTGATATCTTCCCTATAGTGAACACGGGGACTGAGTTCTTAGAGAAAAGGAGTGGAACAGTCACTGTCAATATTGCCCCGGCAAGAGGAAAGTGGGCTTACGGGAAGATTCCTAGGCTTATTCTTCTCTACTTGCGTTCTTTAATCATAGAAAGGTCTGAGAAGGTCGATTTCGATAAGAAGACTATAGTCTTTAACGAATCATTCCGTTCTTTCTGCAAGCACGCCGGTCTGACATATTACGGCGGTTTGGCTGAAAAAGTAGACGAGATGCTGAATCGTATGCTGAATACGACTATCCAGTTTAGTGTCCGGTTCGATGCGAGGGGAGAACGAATACTGGCCGTGGGAAACTATCGGATTTTCGATTACGGAGAATTCCACTTTCACGACGTGGACACTTCTCGGAAAACGTACATCAAATTATCCGATTTACTGTGGCGGATTCTTACGGAGAATTGCGTCCCCTTGAACAGGGGTGTCGCTGCCCAATTAGGACGTTCCCCCAGAGCTTTGGATATTTACCAGTGGCTTGCTTATCGGACATATGCCTTGAAAAAGCCCGTCGTCGTTTCTTGGGAGAATCTTCGGAGTCAGTTCGATTCAGCGGATACGCCGATGTACTCTTTCAGACGGAGGTTTTGCAGGTCGTTGGAGAAGGTGTCGGACGCGTGGCCGGAGCTGGCGACTTCCGTTGGGGAAAAAGGATTGACGCTCTATCCCAGCAGAAGCTCCCTCACTTCGGGAAAAGGAAAGGAAAAGGCTTTCGGACAGGGGGCCGTCTCTTCCGCAAAGGAGTCCGCCATGACGGAAAACCCGTTCTAACAAAAAGCTTGGGGCACCGGTTTTTCGATGCCCCAAGTTGAATGTTGGAAAACGGAGGGGAAAGAGCTATGCGACAACGTCGTTGTACATGGCGAAGTTTTGCGCGTCGGCCATATCCCATGCTGTGAATTCGACTTCCTTCAAGGACTTGTCGTATCCGCAGTTTCGGAGCGCGTAGCGTGCCGCCGCGTCGATGCCTTTGCCGTAATGTCCGTCGGCTTCCGCCTTGTCACGGAGTTCGGCAATGCCATGCAAGGCTGCGCTGATAGCCATTCCGGCCATTTTCGTCACGTCATTGTCCGCGCTGATGGAGAACGGTTGCCAATCGCATGCGCCGCTTTTCTCGAACACCCAGAATTGCATAGCCACAGGCTTGCGTCTGGTGCGTTGGAACGCTTCCGCCGGACAGTTCGCAACCGCCTGACGGTAGAACGACGCCTGAATGTGATAACCGTATTCGATGACATGCTTGTGGAAGTCCGTGGCGCTGGCACTGCTCGCGGTCTTCAAATCCACGAGATAGTCAACGCCGGTCGGAATCAAATCCGGCTTGGCCTTCAGTTCCAATCCGGTGTTGTCATCCGTCCACACGATGCACTGTTCGCACGTGCCTTTGCCGATAAGGTCGTACATGTCGGGACGGGAGTCGATGATGTTTTGCTTCATGCGTTTGAGCAACTGCATATCCTTGTAGGATACGACGATGTTGCCCATCGCCTCCTGCGCTTCACGCCATGCCTTGTTGGCTTTGTTTTGGAAAGTCTGCCCCTCGTCAAGGCATACGACCTCGCTCGTGTTCAACAGGTAGGCGTGGAATGCGGTTCCGAACTTCATCGCGTCCGTCGGCGTATGGTCGCCCAACAGTCGGTCGTAAGCCCATTCCTTCGGGTTCTTCAGGAACGCTTTCAACTGGCTCTGGTCGAGCGCGTCCATGGCGAAGTATTCCTCGTCGGTCGCGTCTATGATTTCCGCTTGGCTCATGGAGGATTACTCCTCTTCGTCTCCGGTGATGGAAGTGTCTTCGCCTCGCGCTTCGGCGTCGGCCTTGACCGCGTCTTCGTCGGGCAGATGCACCTCGACCTTGTTGGTTTCGGCGTTCTGGAAGATAACAGGCTCCTCATAGTCGATGGGTTCGCCGGTCTGCGGGTCGAACTCCGGCTGGAGTTTCATGTTGTCAACGTAGTTGTAGTGGTCTCCGTCGGCTTCGGCCTGTGCCCGGTCGATTTCCTCCCACGCGTCCTGCCATGCGGCGTACTCCTCCGCATAACCCGGATATGGTTCGATGTGGCGAATCTCCCAGTCGAGGAATTGTTTATCGGTGATGGGCTGGGATGGTTCGAAACTGTTGGTCAGAGAGTCCGGAATCGGAACCGTATATGATGCTCGGTTCTTTTCCTCCTCCTCGTCGGTCATCGGTTCGTCGAATACTACTTCGGAGTGGCCGTAATCGGTTGCCATTTTGGTCTTCTTTCTGATTTGCGCGGACATTTCCAAATATTGGACGGTTTCTAGCCACATGCCGTGTGGCATTTCGAGTGGGTTTTTCTCCCACCGTTTATATGTGCTTGTTGACACGTCCAGTACTTCGGCTGTTTCAGCCTGTGTTTTTCCCGCTTGTATTCGAAGGTTGCGTAATGAGATGTTTCCCATTTTTTAGACAACTCCTTTCCTACAAGTTTCAATCCAACTATAGCATTGGTTCACTTTTGAGCCAAATTGTATGATTGAGTATGCTGATAATCGTTGAAATTCAAGGGGACACGCTTGATTTCACAATAGTTCAAATATGACCTATACTTGGACATGTCCACATAAAAGAACTGACTTCCTCCACTCATGTCAGAGCATGTTCAAACTGTTTCCCGAATGGAAAAGGTTCATGCCTGATATTGGTGTGAGAGGAAAACGAAAATAAAGGAGAAAGCCAAAAATGGCAGAGCAAGAGCAGTCCGTATCAGTGCCGTCCACACTCGACGTGTTCCTCCCCCATATCACTCTTGGACGTTGCTCCCTCTTCGAGCCTTACGTTTTCAAGCAGAGCGACGATGACAAGAACAAGGACAAGACTCCAAGCAAGCCGTCCTACATGTTCCGCGCGATTCTCGACAAGCGTCGTGACAGTGCTATCATCAAGAAGATTTCCGGCTATCAGAACGCATACATCAAGGAACTGAAAGCCAAGCGCATGTTCGACAAGCGTGCCGCAATCCACTTCGCCCTCGTTGACTGCGATAGCGAGGAGGTCGAGGACAAGGACACCGGCGAACTGATAATCATGTCCGAACGTGATTCCTCGCTGAGGGGCAAGTACATGCTTTCCGCCAAGTCTCGCGCAACCGAACCGCCGAGCGTAGGCTGGGTCGATGACAAGAACATCCTCCACCCCATGCCGAAACATTTCATCGTGAACGAGGAAGACCCCGATTCCGTTGAAGAGTACGAACGCCGACTCGACTTCTGGAAGGACAAGGTGTATGCGGGACAGTATGCGAGTGCCGTGCTTCGTCTTTCCGGCTGGCATCAGGCCAAGATTGGTCAGGGTGTGATCGGTCGAATCAAGAGCGTTGTCATTATCGGCGGCGGTACTCCGGCTGGCATCATGTCCCTTGAGGATGCTTTCACCGAAGAGCAGATTGCTGAAATGGTCGCATGGCGTGACCAGATGGTGCCGGATTACGAGTCGGGTGATGACCCGTGGAACAAGCGTGTCAAGCTTCGTTCCGGTTCCGACGTTGATGATTATGCCGAGGATGACGATGTGGAAGAAGAGGAGGCTCCGAAGCCGCGTCGCAAGGTCAAGCCGGTCAAGCCGGTCAAGCCGGAACCGGAAGAAGAGGACGACTACGAGTATGAAGAGGAAGCTCCGAAGCCGCGTCGTAAGACCAAGACCGCCCGTAAGACGAAGCCCGTCGAACCGGAAGAGGATTACGAGGTTGAGGAAGACGAAGAAGAGACGGCTCCCGCTCCCCGACCGCGCAAATCCCGCAAGCCGGTGGAACCGGAACCGGAAGCCGACTACGATTCCGACTTCGATGATGGCGCGGACACCGAATGGTGATTGATTTCAGTTAGAAAGCCCGGCCTACAAGATTTTCTTTCAGGCCGGGCTTTCTCTATCGAGAAAGACTACTGACCTCCCGTGGTTGAAACCACCACGGGATTCCTGCGAACTAGGCTTGCATCAATCGTGTCAGCAAAAAGAAAAGGACAAACCAAAATGGCGCACTATGACGTCACCCACGCCTGTGGACACGACGAACGCATCGAACTCTTCGGCAAGACAAGCGAACGCGAACGCCGCATCGAATGGCTCCAAGAGCGCCCCTGCACGGAATGCTGGAAGAAGGAACGCGCAGCCGAGGCCGAAGCCCGCAAGAACAAGGAAGCCGCCATGATTGTCGAAGCGCTCGGCAATGACGCCGCAGAAGCCGTCAACGCCCTCTCCAACGCCACCTGCACCTTGGAAGGCAGCGCAAAGCAGGTCGCATGGGCCGAAGACATTCGCACCAAGTGTATCGACCAGCTTCTCGGCCAAGTACGCAACCTCGTGGCACGCATCCCCGGCAAAGCCACCGCCCAGCAATCCGCCGCCTTCGCCGCCCGCTGCAATGCCATCGCCTCCATGATTGCCAACGAAACGTCGGCGGCATGGTGGATTGAGAACCGTGATGACATTGACAAGGCGGTTGTGCGCGAAGTCATCAAGGCGCACGCCTGACCCAAGCAAAATGGGTCGGGAGGCTTCTGGGCGTCCGCCACCTCGTCTGAAGCCGAGGCGACCTCACGGCAAAACGGTGGATATAGCCCCCATTAGAACATCACGCCACTGTTGCCATCGCCACCCGTAGACGGTTGGGATGGTGTGGATGGTGTGGACGGAGCAGTCGGAGCGGATGGCGTGGACTGCTGTTGCCTCGGAGCCGTATACTGCCGTTGCGGCGTATAAGTGTACGTGTATTGGCGTTGCGGCGTGTAAGTCTGCTGGGATTGCTGCTGCTGTTGCGCCTGAGCCTGAGCTTCCTCCTCGGCCTTCCTCTTGGCTTCCTCCTCCGCCTTCTTCGCATTATCCGCGTCGGTCTTGGCCTTGCTGACCTTGCCCACCACATCTTGCAGACTGGATACCGCCTTGTTGGCGTCGGCCACATTGTCAGCCGTCACCTGCGTATCCTTCCACTGTTTGACGAGACTGTTCATGGTCTTCTTATCCGACGAATCTGGAGCGTTGCCAAGTTTTCCGGCTTGGTCGATGAGACTCTTCAACTTGTTGGACACGTCCGTGCTCTTCGACTGCAACGCTTTCCGATACGCGTTGTCGGTCGCCTTGTATTGAGCGTTCAACGCCTTCATTTTCTTGCCGATTGCCGCCTCGGTCATCGGATTTCCTTCCGTGGCCTTGCTGAGCTTGTCACACTCCCCCAACGTGGTCTTGTCGTCCTTCACGAGACTGTTCTTGATTTCCTTAATCAGGTCTTTCGCGTCGGACACACGCTTGTCCCAATTGTTTTGGGCTTTCGTGAGCGAATCCTGCTTCTTTTGGATTTCAACCTGCCGGGCCTTCTCGGCTTGGGCGTGAGTGTATGTCGAATAAGCGTAATAGCCACCACCGCATAGAAGCGCGATACCGGCCAGAATCACCACGACCATGATAATGATTTTACGGATTCTGCCACCATCGCCCTCACCGTCGGTGGTGCTTTCGGCTTCGGCATCATCCGCATAATCCGGCAGTCCGCCGTCGAATTGTTGCGGCGGAAAACCGGAGGGCTGTTCTACGGGCGTACTGTCGAACTGGTTTGCCTGTATACTGTCATCCCAGAAACCGTCATCCTCCTGTTGTGGCTCGGATTGTTGTTGCTGGGGTGCCGACTGTTCCTGAACGTTGGAACCATCCTCCCACCATTGGCCTTCACCATGGTCGTTGAAGATGCTGTTTCGACGGTAGAAGTCATCATCCGGTTGGTTGGACTGTTCGCCGTTCTGCTGGTTCGCCGGTTCGGTGTCGGATTGGCTCACCGGCGTATTGCCGTACTGGTTTTCCTGTCCGCCGTCGAATGGGCTTGCCTGTCCGCCGTCATCCGGTTCAGGCTGTTGGACTGGAATCTCATCTCCCCAAATATCATCGTAGGCTACCGGAGCGGCGTTCTGTCCATACGGCGAATTGTCATCACTGCTCCCCCATATATCCGGTTCGCTGGACGGCTGGCTTTCCGGCATACCGTTCAACTGGGTTGCTGTTCCGCCTGTGGGATTGTCTCCCCAAATATCCTGTTCACCGTCCGACTGGATTGCCTGTCCGCTGTCCGACTGTTGAACCGGCTGAACGTCGGATTCATCTCCCCAGAAGTCTTGTTCACTGGCCTGCCTGTCCGCCGTTTCACCATTCGACTGTTGGACTTGCCCGCCTGTGGGATTGTCTCCCCAGATATCCTGTTCGCCGTTCTGTTGGAACGCCCGAACGTCATCGGACTGTTGTTCAGGCATACTGGTCTGCTGTTGCGCCGGTTCGCCGGTATTCCAGAAAACATCATTTGACTGGTTTGCCGTTTCGCCGTTCGACTGTTGTGCCTGACCGTCGGCATACTGTTGTTCCGGCGAATCAACACTCCAAATATCCGCTTGACTGTCCTGCTGGCTGGCCGGATAATCGGATTGTTGCGGTTCCGCCTGTTGCGGTATGTCATCCATCCGCCAGATGGAATCCTGTTCCGCCTGTCCAACGTTCTGCCGGTTCGCCGTTTCGCCGTTCTGTCGCCCATCCGGATTGACGGTATTCTGTCCTACCGTGGAGGCATCGGACTGTTCCTGTATGTTCCACATGGAGAACGGGTCTATGTCATCTTCGGGCTGCTGGTTTTCCGTTACACCGGTCTGCCGTTCTGCCGGTTCGCTGTAAAACTGTTGTTCCTGCTGGAAAGCTGACTGCTCTTCCGTTCCAACAGCCGACTGGCCGACCGGCTCACCGTAGGGTTGCTCAGCCGGTACGCCGTTTTCGACGGGGGACTGTTCGACCGGCATACCGGAATCCTGTTCAACCGTTTCGCCTGTATCGGACGATGGGGAACCCCACGGGTCTTCCAGCAGACTGTCGATATCGATGGAATCCTCATCGACCGTACCATCATTCTGCTGGCTGACCGGTTTCACATCGACCGGCTCCACCGGTTGACTGTTGAAACGTGGAGGCGGCGTTGTGGAGGACTGGTTTTCACTATCGGACGGTACGGCGTCATTCCGTTCCGCCTGTCCACCGTTCCGCCTGTTCGATGTACCATCATCGTTCCGGGAAGACGATTCTCCACTCGACTGCTTCGCCGTCGCACTGTTTTTCTTCCTCACAGTCGAAGAGGTGTTCCGCTTCGCCGGAGACTTCTTTTTCCTGCCCGCCGGTTTAGCGGCGGACTGCTCCACCGGCATGTCGGACATGTCCATCAAAAGAGACTCATCCAACCGGTTGTTGCCAATCAGAAAATCATCCTGCTCAGACATACGCGAAACACCTCCAGACTATGATGGTCGGACTCTTACAAGCCCTGCTGTGCGGACTCTTTGGCAAGACTACGGGCGGCGGCTACCGCGCTCACGTGGGGCACGTCAACTCCAGCCGCATACAGTTTGCTCGCATGAGCTGCGGCGGCGGCACCTTTCAACGGTTCGTCCCGGTCTGCCACGTCACGACCGTCTTCACCGAATCCGCCTTCGGTCTCCAACCGGCTGGGGGAGTGGCTGTCATCCTCGTACATGGCACCGTCGTCGGGTTTTTCTGCGGCGGCGGGCACGGCCACGATGATGTCATCCCAAGACCAGTGACCGGCCTCATCATTGCCTTTCGGAGGATTGTTCTCCAACATGTGCTCGCGGAGAATGTCGCTCCAGCTTTTCCCATGCTTGTGGTCATCCTCGTAGAAGCCCTTGTAGACGCATGCCTCCTGTCCGACGAGTTCAGCGATTCCGCAACCACGGGACACTCCAGCCTCGATAAGATAACTCGGCACAGTCGGAGCGTTCTTCGCATCATTCAGCACGGTGCCACGAACGGTATCGTTGACCTTGTCGCCCAACAGAATCTTCGACGGAAGATTGGTCCGGACACTCGGGTCAAGACCATTCTGGCTGGTCGCGGACTGGGCCGCATACATGAAGAAGATACCGCTGAAACGAACCGTCTGGCAGATTTTCAGCAACGCCATATAGTTCATCGCACGGATACCCTTCTCGTATTCGGCTTTGATACGGGTCGGATTATCCTTCGACAATCCCGGCGGAACGGTCAACGGTGCCGCCCATTGCGCAATCTCATCGCACACCAGCAGAATCGGCGGATACTGTTTACGGACATCCTCCGGCAGACCCCACCAATTCTCCTTGCCATACTGGTTGATGACATTCGCACGAACCGCGCTCAAGTCCAGAATGTGTTGCAAGGTGGCCGCGCAGGATTCCATGCTGTCGCAACCCCAACCATGGTCGATGACCCACGGACGGCACCATTTGAAATCGACGCTCTTGTACTTGTCGTCGCATACCGCGAGTTGGCATCCGGCTGATACTGCGGCATATACAAGACAGTTGATGACCACGCTCTTACCGCCATTGGAAGCGCCCGCGACCAGCACGCCGGAAGCGTCCTTCCAATCGTTGTACAGCAGGTCTCCCGTCTCACGTCCACGGTCTGGAAGCTTCATGCCAAAGTAGGCGTGGCGCAAATCGCTTTTCTTCCAGAACTCCTTCGGCGGGTTGATGACCGCAGGGAAGGTCGGCGGCACTCCCGGATACACGGTGATGACACCGTTCTCCGCGTCGGCTTTGAAGAACCAGCCTTCACCGCCGATAATCTCAACGGTCTCCTGAATCTTCGTATCATGCTTGGAGGGACGATACGTGGCCGCATTGCCTTTGATACGGATTTTCCAACCACCCTCAGCGGTTGGCGTCAGTCGGATGAGCCACGGATACTTCTGCAAGCCCAACGCCTCAGCGAACTGTTGGCGAATCGAAATGGTCTTATCGTCCATCAACTGCAACAGCACGACGCTCTTGGAACTGGTGCGCGGAATGAAATCGATTACCTTCCATGTCATGCCCGGCACATGTTTGATGGTCGGGTCTGTACTGTTGGCATAATTCAGTTCGATACGGGCGACGGTATCCTTCTGACGGGCTTCGCCCATACAGTCGGCGGCGTCGATTTCATCACCGTGCGCCATACCCTCCGTGAGAAGCTTCTGCATCTCCTTATCGTCTGTGGACATAGCCATCGGAGCGATGTAGGCGTAGAGTCCGTCCGGGCTGATGCTGTCGATGAGATAGCCTTCATATTTTTCAGGCTGGCGTGCGGCCTTCTCCTGAATTTTTCGGGTCAGACGCATCATATCGTCGGGATTGTGCGCGTCGAACCCTTCGGGGAACATTTTGGACAATCCGATTTTGATTTTCGGTCGTGTCTCAGGCATTGTGGTTTCCTCCTTCGAATGCGTGGGGTTGACTGATTGGTTTCAACGCTCCGAACCGGTCTTCGTAGAATCCTTGTCCGGGTAGCAGTTGGAAGCTGTGGTTGGCGAGACGGGTGATGAGATGGCTCGCCTGTTCCCTGTTGGATGGGAGTACATATTCTTCGATGGGGGAGTACCCCAAGTGGACGTGACCACTATGGGAGATGACGTTCTTCAAAAGGGAATGCTCCTCCATGGGGAACGTGGATGATACAAGCGCCAGATACACGCGCAGTCCGGAGATTCCGGTTTCGACTTCCCGTAGGCGTTCCTCGACGGCACGCAGATAATATCGGTCTTCGGTCTCCATGAGCGTGTCCAAGTCCTCGAAGACAAGCAGAAGCGGACGTGGGGTCGGCTCTCCTTCCACTCCATGCTTTTCGAGGCATGTTCCACGCCGTCTGATTTCAGCCACCGTCCGGTCAAGCACCTCCAACGTTTCGGCCTTTGCTTCATAGTCAACCTGACTGACGATGGGGGAGGGGAGCGGCTTGCCCTCGAAGTCGAAACGAATGACCGCATACTGTGCGGCCAAAGCCTGCAACATGATGGAATCCGCAAGCATGGTCTTGCCCGAACCATGATTGCCGCTGATGGTCAGCATGTTCTGATTGCCTTCTTCAGTACGCCATTCGACCGGGAGGCCGTGAATATCATCACCTAGAATGAACGACATTTTTCTGGAATTCCCCTCCTTTGGGATTGTTGGAAAAGACGAGCCGGAAGAGCGGGATGATTACCATTCCTCTTCCTCCACGTCCTCGTCCTCGACGTTTTCCGAACCGTTGTTGGAAGTGAAGATTTCCTTGATGTCCTCCACGTCGAGCTTTGTGAACTGTTCCGCCGCTCGCGGCATGTACTGCTGGTAGTCGATGGGTTCCGGGTTCGGAATGTCGGCAACGAGCTTAGCCAGTTCGTCCTGACCGCCCGAATACCATGTCTGCACGGCCATCAGAGTGCCTTGCATGCTTTCGTACATTCCACGACCGACCGGGATTAGACCATCCTCGTTCTTCAACGACTTCTGGGTGCGGTTCGCTTCGGAGAGATTCTGGGCGCTGACCACGCCTGCGGGGGAGTCCATTCCCAAGAGAATACGTCCCAACGAACGGAAGAACGCGTTACCGTTGTACTTCTTCATATCGTCCATCGTCAAACGCTGAGCGCCGAAAATGCATCGGATGCCAGCGGTACGACCCTGCACGATAATCTTGCTCAACGCACTCATCGTCCTTGCGATGGAAGCGTTCGTGGCGGACACGGCGGCATTGTCGTTGGCAATCTGCATGTCCTTCTGAGGATTCTGCGTGGTCTTGCCCGTCTCCTGCAAATACGAGTTGAACTCATCGAACAGGATGTTCAACGGTTTCAGATGCTTACGGTCTGCCTCCTCCACGTCATCCGGATTCAGTTCGAAGATGTTGCCCACGCCATACTTGTTGTTGATGCGCACGCGTTCGGCCATCTCCTCACGCGCCCAAGAAATCACAGCCTCCGTCTCACGCAACTGGTACAGGCCGACGAACGCCAGAGCCTTCGGCTTCGCCCACTGGGTGAAATCGATGCAACCCTTCGACGGGTCGATGAGAATGATGTCCTCGCCTTTCAGCAAAGCCTCCGCAATGACAATCTGCGAAGCGGACGACTTGCCGCTACCGCTCTTACCGCTGATGAGCAGATGTGGCGTGGTCTTCGTATCCCAGTACACGGGATTGCCCAAATCGTCCACGCCAATCGGGAACTTGCGACGGTCGCACTTCTTCGCCGTCTCCCAATCCGCCATGACGCTTGTCGGGAAAGGACTCTTCTTCGCCAACACCATGGAGAAATCCGTGCCGTAGGCTTGGATGATTCGACCATACGGATAATTCGCTTCGGTGAGGAACTTGCCGAGATTGTATTGCGGCTTGTCCAAATCCAATCCGCCCGGAATCTGGAATTTGGCGAGCAGAACCTCCTTGTTGTTCGGAAGCACGCCCAACGATTCGACGGTCGGCGTCTTACCGGAACTGTCCTGAACTCCGGCAACACCCCAAGCGTCGGACAAGGCGAGTTGGATAAGCTCCTTCTGGGCGGCTCGAATCTTCCAATGGGCCACGCTGTCCGGGTCGGTGCCCAAATACGGGTTGGAGCACAGCCAGACGGTCGCACGGTCCGCCGACTGCCAATCCCAATACACTCGTTCGGAACCGACGGCGGCACTGATGTTCGCGCTTTTCCTGCGCACGTCGGCAACGGTTCCGCCACGACCCAAATGGAAGCCGATACGCCAGATGGCCGTGTCCTTGCCCATCTGCTGACAGGAGTCGATGACCACCTCCGCACGGGATGGCATCACGTCCATGAGCGCCTTGTAGATGAGCGCCTGAGCGTAACGACGGTATTCCGGACGGGAACCGGTCAGACGGTCGATTCTCAAAGGGGCGTTGTCCGCCATGACCAGCGAGGTGATGCCGTTCTCCTCGATGAGTCCGACGAAATCCTTGGACGGGTCGAGACTCGATAGGTCGTAGCGCATGAAGTCGGACGTGCGGTCGGGTGCCGTCAGCATTTCCGGCATGAACGAAAGCGTCCAGCCTTCGCTCGTCTCTACAATCCTCTCCTCGTCGTAGTTGCAGACGGGAAGATTCAGCTTCGACCCGACGATATCCTGCCAAGCCTTCTGGTCACGTTTGAACCGGCGGGACAGTTCGATATACCGGTTAAACGACTTGCTTTGGGTCAGTCCATCCGGACGATACTTGTTGCCCTTGTCGTTCAGCTTCGTCTCGGGTTGGGCGGCGAGCATGAACGCATTCTCCAAATCGGAGAAGATAGGCATTTTAATGATGTCAGCGGGACTGAACGGGTTCGCCAGCCATTCCAATCCCAACTGGGTGATGAGAGCACCACCACTGGGAGGATTGTGCAACAGCATCAGCCATGCCGCCTCTTCCTCATCGTCTGCGGCGGCGTCGATGACCTGAACGAGCGGCGGACGTTTATGCCATTCGTTCTGGGCGCAATAATCGTAGGCGATGTCGGCAACCAGTTGGGCGATTTTTGCTCCGACCTTCTTCTTGGTGATGTCGGGAATGCAGGACTCGTCCTTGCCGTATACGATTCGCACTAGGCTTGGGTCGAACTGCCAGCCGTTCTCCTTGATGGTTTTGGCTGCGAGCAGGGCTATGAAATTGTATCCGCTGGAAGTGGCGGAGGAACGTAACGGTTCCACACCGGCCTTCAATACCTTCTCATTGCTTCTTGGAGCGTCATACTGGTCTTGCAAGCGGACGCGCATGACGTGCATCGGATTCTTGCGATGGCCGACCTTCTTGACTTGGGTGACGTAGGCTCCTCCCCACATCTTCGCCAAGTCGTCGCTTTTGACCCAACCGTCCAGCATGCGTTGCGCTTTCACAAGTTCACGCCAATACGCGGTCTGCTTCTTCTTGTCGAACTTCGTCACGAGCAACAGGAACAGAAGTGCGGGAAGACTGAGCGTCGTGGGAATATCCACGAACCCCAAATATGCGCAAGCTCCCAGTATAACAAGAAGAACAACAGCGGGGACGATGGCGATGGTCTTCTGCGACGGCTTGCCTTTTTGCAGGAAGGCGAACACGCTCACACCCTGATAGATATGCCGACGGTCTACAAGACGGTCACGCCAATGGATGACGCCCATGACCGACATGAAACCGAATATCATGTTGAACGGTATCGTCCACAATCCGCATCCACGACTGGCGTACAGGCCGACGAACCAGCCGACCCACCATGAGACCCTATGCACGGTAAGCCAGTCGGACTTGGACATGAGGTCTGTGAATGTCTCGGGGTTCTCATCGAACTCGTCGTCCTTTTCGGGACGGGAGTAAGGTTTCAGCCCGGAGAACATATCCTTCCAACGGTAGTAGACGTTGAGTTTCTTCGGGTCTATGGGGTCTGTCTTACGTGCGGGCGTCGGATAGGTGGCCGTGGTTCCTCCTACGAGGATTCCCAGCCAGATGAACGGCATGAGCGGGAGTCTCAGTAAAGCCCAGAGGATTACGCCGATGATGATTATGAGTCCACACCAGAAGCCGCTCCAGATATGGGCCGGCTCTTTGCTTCTACTGCGGCTTCGTCCACCGCGATTCTGTGCCATCGAGGACTCCATTCATTATCTGTTTTTTGAATGTCGGAAATCTATTAACGACACTAACGGACTGTTTGTTGTAAACCTTTTGAAAACAGGAAAATTGTTTGGGGGAGGTTGGGGCTGGTTGGGGTGTTTTCTTGGCGTGTCGTCGTCTTGGGTGGCGAGTTATTGTAGAAAATTTAGGTTCGTGCTATACTGAGATTGTCCACAAAAAAAGAGTCGCCATAAGGAAACAAATTATGACCTAAAGAAAAAAAGGAGAAAACAAAATGGCAACGCTACTTATCTCGATTGGCACGTTCATCGTCTACGCGATTTGCGTATTCTTCCTAGCAATAGGAGGACTGTCCATGACCAGTGCAGGACAGACGTTCGAAACGATGTTCAACAACTTCTTCGGAACAGTCATCCCCTCAATCGCCGTCGGAGCATTCGACATCTTCACGTTCCTTATCTTCGTTGCCATCCTCCAAACCATCATCTGGTGCTTCCGAATCGAATTCCATGAGGGCAAACTGCGTGACATCCCCATCGACTGCGTGCTCATGGCAATCGTTCCAATGCTCTACGTTCACTGGAACCCCGGAGATAATTTCTGCCTCCTGCTCGCACTTATCGGATACCTCATCCCCACGGGTGTCATGTGGATAAACACCATCCTGCTTCGCCTCGGAAAGAACGGGTTGGACGGAAGGGAATCCCAGTACAAGAAGGCCGACGGCAAGGTTTCTCGCTAAGATTCTTCTAGATGTTCGAACACCCGTCCGAACTTCCTAGCAAAAGGCTGAACTCATGTCCCACAACAAAAAAACCATCACCATAATCACAGCAGTCGTCCTAGTGTTGGCGCTCGTCATCGGATGGTGCGCATGGCGCAAGCACGTCACGTCCACCAAAGAGACCCAAGCCAGCGCCAACACCAGCTCCTCCAGCTCCACCAACAAGGCCAAAAAGAAGAAAACCCCGGTCTTGTCCGACAAACAAAAGGAACAGAACAAGACCATCGCCCTCCAAATGGAAAAAGACATGCGCAATTGGGGAGTGGACTCGCTCGCAGACCCACACCAGTGGGCCAAACAGCCAGCCGACCAAGTATTGTCCGCATTAAGAACACCAGACAATATCGAGACTCCGGCGGACATGCCCACCTCCATGAAAATCAATCAAGGATGGGGAAGCAACGCCCCCTCCTACGTGTGCAACACCTCCGACTACCAGTCCTTATGCGACACCATGCCCACCTCCCAAGCATGGTGGAAGAACGAAGTATGGGGCACCGGAGCCAGATGGGTCAAAGACCCGACGGCCACAGTGCTCGAAAACGGCAAGGTAAGAGTCAAAGGCAAGGTTCGTTCCATCCTCGTCACTAGCGGCGACACTTATTCTATGGGCGGCTACAATGCGCTCACCCCGGCATGGCGGGATTATCAGATTAACGACATCCTCACCATCAAAAACGGAAAGGTCTCCGACATCGAATATGTAGGAAACCAGAACTGGTGGATTAACCCGTTCCTGACCGCATGGACTCCCGACAGGGTTGCCGACAGTATCGGTGAGGGCAACAGAATCGCCATTCCAGTTTCAGGTGCATTAAATTGGAATGGTATGAATCCAACCGGCATCACCCGCGTACTGAACGCGCCCACCAGCATGGGAGGCATGGATGGAAAAGTCGATTGGAGCATGTGGGACGATTTGATTCAAGCCGGAAACACAGCCAACGGCCAGCAACAGGCACCAGACCTTGACCCGGCGAAGGACGCGGCCACCATTCACAACAGAGAATAGTGCCTTACATAAGCAAAAAGAGAAGGAATTTACCTTTTTTGTTTTGGCGAGAAAGCCGCGTCATCTTCAGTGTTGCGGATGA
>OGOZ01000211.1_pt1 | contig 42322 bp, 35 predicted proteins | sample 1552801 | NCBI WGS metagenome assembly OGOZ01 (sample SAMEA2580196, study PRJEB22360) | human gut metagenome | biome: human gut; feature: human-associated habitat; material: faeces | place: Denmark | collected 2008/2010 | reverse complement strand
TGATGAGAAAATCAAGATGATTATAGATATGGTATATCAGTGTAGATATAACGAAACAGTAAAGAAACTGAAGAAAAGAGCTAAGCTTCGTTATCTAGAAGCAAATCTAAGGGATGTAAAATAATGTGTAGATACGATGCTTATCTACACATTAATTTTACAAGAAAAGGAGCATGTATAATGTAATTGGTCAACCCAATCGGAATGACTGGTCAAGTGTATCGTAATTAATGATCAGGCTAAATCGGAATTATTGGTCAGCTACGCCATAATAATCATTATCCATTATCAAGAAAGAACTAAATTCTTAGTCCTGCTTATGTTTTTTTAAAAAAGTAATAATTGTATGATAAACATCTTCATCATAAAAAATACTTCTTCCATGATCTGCATCATGAACTCTACCAAAGGTTACCTCGTAATGATATTCTTTTAATTTTTCATAGAGTTCTATACTTTGGGTAATAGGTACAACATGGTCTTTATCCCCATGTAAAATAAGAAATGGTGGTAATTTCATATTTTCTTTTAAATAGGTCATTGGTGATACTTCAATTAAAAGTTCTTCATCTAAAGAGCCTAAAAAGTCACTTAAATTTTCTTTTTCATACCAATCATATTTAGAATACCAATCATTAAATGTCATAAAATTTGTAATACCATATAAATCAATAATGCCTTTAAACGAATAATTATTTTGTAAAGCTACTAATAAAGCAATATGTCCTCCTGAAGAATCTCCACTTAAAAAGACATTTTTAAAATCAATAGGATAGTTTTGATAGTTTTCTTTTAAAAACTCTATTGCTTTTAATACATCATTGACTTGAGTTGGATATTTTTTATCTGGTGCTCCATGATATTGAACAATGGCATATGCAAATCCAGCTTTAACAATAGGCATAAAATCAAAAATATGATCATTCATATCTTGTTGATACCATCCTGATCCTTGTACATGAACAACAAGAGGATATTTTCTTTCTTCATCTAAAATTGTATTTGGAAATAAGAAACGAATGATACATCCTGGTTGATATTCTATATCATACATTCGACATCTTAAATTTTCCTTATTACCTTTAAGTTCTAAAGCCCCTTCTATTTCCATCGTATATCTAGGAAATGTTTCATAAGAATAATCTTTTACTTTCATTTAATAATCCCCCTATTCTATACTTTCAATTATTTTTTAACTAAATTCACAGAAATAATATCATAATTATTTTCATGAGGTGCTAATGCATAAGCATAAGAAACATCACATGTTTGAGTCGTTGGATCATTGATCCAGTCTTTACATGAACTATGAATTTGATTAATTCCTGCATAATCCATTAATTCCACTTCCTGCAAGTATTTCTATGCGAAAACGAAAATCCAGCCATATTAATAGAAAACTCATTACATTCCTGACTTTCAATAATAGTAGAAGTATCATAAAGTACACATAAATTCATAACTATCCCATTCACACATCTTAGAAATTCCTTATACACTTTAGGAATTGTTTTATTAATATGTTTTTCTACAGATTCTATATCTTCTATTGTGGGTGGATCATTTTTCTGTATATAATCAATATTATTGTAGTTCATAATTTTACTTTCCTGATAGTTATTATTGCATATTCTACTCATTCTTCCAATGTATTTCCCATATTAAGAAATTATTCCAAGAACAGAGTCATATCCCCATTAATACAGCATTCGTCATGATATAAAAAAATCGTGTAAATCAATTTTGTTCACACGATTTTTTTATAGTTTCAAACAAACCTTTAATTAGATTTGCGGCAATAATGCAGCTTGAAGCTTTTTTATTGAATCATCTTTAGAATTTTTTCTAAAAGTACCATAAATATCCCAATGATAGGGCTCTTCAAATGCAATTGCCTTTAATCCTGCTGGTGCTTCATCTTCAAATTTTGGTGAAATCGCAATTCCTATTTTTTGTCTACATAAATGCATCAAGGTTCCGCCATCCATGGTTTTTGCTTTTATGTTTGGAGTAAACCCCTTTATTTTACAGGCTTTAATGAAATCATTATATATATGAAAACTCTCATTCATTATTATAATGTTTTCATCCCTCAGCATATCTAGAGGGATTTTTTCCTTCTCATAATAAGGATGTCCTTCATATACATATAAAACAAGATTACATTGACATAATTTTACTTGTTCTAAATTAGGATAATCATGTAGTCCAACAACAATACCATACTCAATATCATAATTAAGAAGCTTATTTATGACTTCTTCATTACTGTACTCACTCCATTCTACATGAAGAGTTTTATTTGAGTTTGCAAAATCTAATATTGTCTTAAGTTGAATAGCCTTTAAGATACCACTTGCACAACCAATTCGTAAGCGATTTATTCCGTTATTAAGATTATTTATTTCAGTTTTAATATGAGCATCCTGCAAAACTAATTCTTTGCTCCAGTCATAAAATAATTTTGCACTATCTGTAGGAATGACACCATTTTGAGAGCGAACGAAAAAAGTTGTGTTATACTCGTGTTCAAGATTCTTGATGATTTTACCAAGACCTTGTGCAGAAATAAATAAATGTTCAGCTGCTCTATGCATACTATGCATTTCATATACTTTCTGAAAATATATAAAATTCTTTATATCACCCAATTTAAATCACCAGTCACCTTCATATCGCTATTAAATATGGTTAGCTACTTCGAATGCATCCCAGATTGCATACATGATGTTGGATACTTTTTTTGCATCTCCAAGCAAATAAAGATCAGGAATATCAAACTGAAGATTATTATAAAGTGTATTCTCTTCTTTATATCCGACTGAAAGGATAACACTATCACTCATAATAGTCTTGCTACCTTCTTTAGTATCTACTTTTACTTCTCCATTCGCAAATTCTGTAACCTTTGCACCTGTGATAATTTCTACTCCATTAAATGGTAGCAATGCTTCCAACATTTCTTTATTTGCAGCACAAAGTGGACCATTTACAGCCATTACCTTATCTAATGCTTCAACAATTGTAACATGAATTCCATTCTGCGCCAACCACAAAGCAGTTTCACAACCTACAAGTCCACCACCTACAACGACAGTTTTCTTGCCAGCATCCTTCTGTTTCAATAAAACTTGTTCTGCTGTATAAGTATGTGAATCATCACCCAAAGAGAATACTTTTGGTTTAGATCCTGTTGCAAGAATCACAGTATCATAATCCATAGCTTTAATTTCTTCTTCATTAAGTTCCGTATTCAAATGAACATGTACACCTAAACGATTTAATTCATTTGTATACCAATCTGCTAATGCAATATCATCTTCTTTAAAATCAGGAGCTCCACCTGGGATTAAATTACCGCCAAGTCTGCTTCCTTTTTCATAAACTACTGGTTGATGTCCTCTGATAGCTAATACACGTGCAGCTTCACAGCCTGCAACACCACCACCTACAATCAACACTTTCTTTTTCTTTAAAATAGGCTCATATGCATTAACACGCTCTCTAGCTGCCTGTGGATTTACAGCACAATTAAGAAGAGAATATGAAGCAACTCTTCCCATACATCCTTCATGGCAAGAAATACATGGACGTATCTGTGTGATTTTACCACATCTTAATTTATTACAATAATCTGGATCTGCTAGTAGCGGTCTACCTAGATCAATAACATCACATTCACCATTTTCAATAGCTTCTAATGCCATGTCTGGATTATCCATACGGCCTGCACAGAATACTGGGATATCTACTACTTCTTTTACCATTTTGCAGTATTCTCTGTAAAGTCCTTTCTTTTGATACATAGGAGGATGATTCCACCACCAGGCATCATATGTTCCAACATCAGTATCCAACGCATCATAGCCATAGCTTTCAAGTAATTTAGCAGCTTTTAAGCCTTCTTCTGTGTCTCTGCCCTTTTCTTCAAAATCTTCTCCTGGTAATGCCCCAACACGCCAATCTTTTATCATACTTTTTAAACTAAAACGAAGTGTAACAGGGAAATCATCACCACATGTTTTTTTAATTTCTTCTACTATTTCCTTAGCAAAACGAAGTCTGTTTTCAAGAGAACCTCCATATTCATCAGTTCTTTGGTTAAACATTGAAATTGCAAATTGGTCAATTAAATAACCTTCATGTACAGCATGAATCTGCACACCATCAAAGCCTGCTCTTTTTGCATGGAAAGCAGCTTCACCAAACTGTCTTACAATAGCATGAATTTCATCTACAGTAATGGCACGACAAGTCTTATCTAACCAGCGATGTGGGATTGCAGATGGTGCAATGGGTGGAATATCACCTACATTTGTAGGAATAGTCACACGACCAAATCCTCCTGATAACTGTAAAAAGATTTTACTTCCATATGCATGAATTCGCTCTGTCATTTCTCTACTTGTTTTCACAAAGTTAACAGGCTTGTAAAGTGGATTAGGAACAGTTGTAGGGTCCTGTTTTTCCACAACCTGATCAAAAAATGTGACACCTGTAATAATAAGTCCAGTTCCACCCTTTGCTCTTTCTACATAATAATCAATGCCACGCTGGTTCCAGCCACCATTGGCATCTGCAAGACCTAAAGGTCCCATTGGAGCCATCGCAAATCGATTTTTAATAGTTATACTTCCAATTTTTATTGGACTAAATAATTTTGAATATTTCATAAAATTTGCATCCTTCCTTGTTATTTTATTCTCATGACTACATGATAACATATGTCTTTAGGACTTAATATCAATGAAACGTTTACAGTTATAAACAAATATTTTCTACATACTACTAAAGGTATCAACCTGTAAAAAAGTTAATACTTTTATAATGTGTGGCATAAGCCACATATTTAATGAACAAACTTTTCATGATATTTAATATGTTTTGTATCTGAAGCACATAGATTGTGTTAAACCTAACAAATATCTTTACTTAAACTCAGATAAATATCACATGACATATCGTTATGGAATTTTTGCTAAATAAGATAACTTAAAGCAACAATTCACTTAAAAAGAGCGATAAAAAAAGAAGCGATATTCTCGCTTCTTCTAATTGATCATTCGTAACCAATTCCCCGCTATTTTTGCAAATATCTCCCCGTATCTCCAAGTTTTTCTCTTATAAAAAACTCTCTCTTTTTCTTTTTTATTTTCATTTTTAAAACAAGAAAAATAGCTAGAAAATAATATGCTTTAACTAACGGAAAACCGCTTAAATACAAGGTTTTTGTTATGTGAAGTCATGTTTTTTACCAAACAAAAAGACCCTGCATTTTTCAACGCAAGGTCTCATTTTTTATTTCTTATTTTGTTTTCTAAGTAGTTCTTAGATCAATGCACCGTGGGATTTTAAATCGCACACGAGTGGGGATTGATGTTGGATTCTACACTAATGGTTTATTCGAATTCAATAGTTCCAGGTGGCTTAGATGTAATATCATACATTACTCTATTCACACCACGTACCTCATTGATGATTCTATTCATAGTCTTATTTAATACTTCATAAGGAATTTCAGCTGCTTCTGCAGTCATGAAATCAACAGTATTAACAGCTCTTAAGGCAACAGCATAGTCATAAGTTCTTTCATCACCCATAACACCTACTGACTGCATATTAGTTAATGCTGCAAAATACTGACCGATAGAACGATCTAATCCAGCCTTCGCAATTTCTTCTCTATAAATCGCATCTGCATCCTGTACCATACGTACCTTTTCTGCAGTGACTTCACCAATGATTCTAATACCAAGACCTGGTCCTGGGAATGGCTGTCTGAATACTAAATATTCTGGAATACCAAGTTCAAGACCAACTTTTCTTACTTCATCCTTGAATAAGTCTCTTAATGGTTCAATGATTTCTTTGAAATCTACACAATCAGGTAATCCACCAACATTATGGTGAGACTTGATCACTGCAGATTCCCCTCCAAGACCGCTTTCTACAACGTCTGGATAAATAGTACCCTGTACTAAGAAATCAACGGCACCAATCTTCTTTGCTTCTTCTTCAAAGACTCTGATGAATTCTTCACCAATGATCTTTCTCTTGCTTTCAGGTTCAGTTACACCCTTAAGCTTAGAATAATATCTTTCCTGTGCATTGACTCTGATGAAGTTTAAGTCATAGCTGCCATCTTTACCAAATACAGCTTCAACTTCATCACCTTCGTTTTTACGAAGTAAACCATGGTCTACAAATACACAAGTTAACTGATTTCCAATAGCCTTAGATAATAAGACTGCTGCAACAGAAGAGTCAACACCTCCAGATAAAGCACACAATACTTTACCATCGCCAACTTTTTCTCTGATTGCTTTAATAGATTCTTCTACGAAAGAATCCATCTTCCAGTCACCAGAACATCCACATACATCGATTACGAAGTTTCTTAACATCTTCTTACCTTCTGCTGTATGTAATACTTCTGGATGGAACTGAATACCATAAAGATTCTTTTCTCTGTTTTCACATGCTGCAACTGGACATTCATCAGAATGTGCTACAGATTTGAAACCAGGAGCTAAAGCTGAAATATAGTCATTATGACTCATCCAACATACTGTCTTTTCAGATACATTTGAGAATAATGGTGAAGTTGTATCAACAACGATTTCTGTCTTACCATATTCTCTAGTAGGTGCAGCTTCTACATTACCACCTAATACATATTGCATTAGCTGAGCACCATAACATAAGCCAAGTACAGGAACACCACATTCGAAAAGTTCTTTTTCACATGTTGCAGCTCCTTCTTCATAGCAGCTATTAGGACCACCAGTTAAGATGATTCCCTTAGGGTTGAGTTCTTTGATTTTCTGCATAGCAACCTTATATGAATAGATTTCACAATATACGTTGCTTTCACGAACTCTACGCGCTACGAGCTGATTGTATTGGCCACCAAAATCAATAACCAGTACTAATTCTCTCTTCATAAGTTCTCCTTTACTATTTATTAAAATACTTCCTTAAGCACAATTGTCTGAGTACGATCAGGTCCAACTGAGAACATAATCACTGGGCAGTGAATAAGTTCTTCAATCTTCTTGATATAGTTCTGAGCATTAACAGGAAGTTCTTCAAATGAAGTGACATTTGTGATATCTTCTTTCCAACCTGGTAATTCTACATAAACTGGTTCTACTCTTGCTAATTCTTCAATTGTAGAAGGTAAACCATGAATTTCTTTACCATCTAACTTGTAAGCAGTACAAATCTTAATAGTATCTAAACCACTTAATACATCTAATAACATTAATGAACATCCAGTTAATGAAGCCATTCTTCTTGACTGGTTAACAACAACTGCATCGAACCATCCAATTCTTCTTGGTCTCTTAGTTACTGTACCAAATTCATGACCTGCATTTCTGATATAATCACCTAATTCACCTTCAATTTCAGTAGGGAAAGCACCAGAACCAACACGAGTAGTATAAGACTTAATAACACCTACTACATCAGTTAAATAAAGAGGACCAATGCTTGCACCAGATGATACACCATTAGCACCTGGGTGAGAACTTGTTACATATGGATAAGTACCATAATCAATATCAAGCATAGTACCCTGGGCACCTTCAAATAAGATTTTCTTCTTTGCCTGGAATGCTTCATCTAATAAAATACCAGTATCACAAACCATAGGTTTGATTACTTTAGCATATTCCTTATATTCTTCAAAGATTTCTTCTGCAGTACACTGTAATCCAGGATACTGTTTCTTCTTGAATGCTAATGTTTCTTCAAGTCTCTTCTTAAATAATGGTTCATTAATGAATTCACCAACACGAATACCGATACGGTCATATTTATCTACATAAGTAGGTCCAATACCTTTCTTAGTTGTACCGATACTTGCAGCACCACGCATTTCTTCTTCTAATTCGTCAATTTCAATATGATAAGGTAAAGTGACATGTGCACGATCTGAGATGTGCATCTTATCAGTCTTGATACCTGCATCATTTAAATACTTCATTTCTTCAAGTAAAGCTTTAGGATTGATAACCATTCCGTTACCTAATACAACTTCACCAGTTGTAAAGATTCCACTAGGAATAAGTCTTAAGGCAAATTTCTGGCCATTAAATTTAATAGTATGACCTGCATTATTACCTCCAGAATATCTCACTACTAGATCTGCCTGCTGTGCAAGATAATCTGTAACCTTTCCTTTTCCTTCGTCGCCCCACTGGCTTCCAACAACAACGACTCCTGCCATTTATGTTCATCCTTTCTTTCATTAAAATACAACTATATTATAGAGGATAAAGAACATTATGTAAAACATAAAACTCTCGTTAAGTCAATGAAATTATATGAATAAGTGCTATAATCAAATCACACGAGGTGATTTGATGAAAAAACTAGCAGTTCTATTTCCTGGAATTGGTTATCATTGTGATAAACCACTCCTCTACTACTCTAAAAAATGTTTATCAGCCTATGGCTATGAGATCATTGAAGTGAACTATAAACACTTTCCTCATATGAAAGATAAAGATAAATTAATTAAGCAAGCAGAAGATATCGGTTATAAACAGACTGAAGAAATTCTTAAAGATATTCCATTTTCTACTTATGATGAAATACTATTTGTATCAAAAAGTATTGGTACTGCCATTAGTGCACGTTTTAATGAAGAACATCATGTGAATGCGTATTCTATTTATTTCACACCACTTTCTGCAACTTTCAAGTATAGCTTAAATGGCATTGCCTTCCATGGTACAAATGATCCATGGGCCAAAACGAATCTCATTCAATGTGCATGTGATGAAGCACATATTCCACTTATTCTCTATCGTGATGCAAATCACTCATTAGAGTGCGGAGATGTGCTTGTTGACATTTCTAATCTTCATGACATCTTTCTTCATGTCATAGAAGCGATTCAAACAGTTTATCCACTACATGGGTAAACTGTTTTTTAAATAACGATAAAGATAAAGCTGTAGTTTGCTTGTCAAACGATTCATTGAAAGATGATAATCCTTCAACATCCCATCTGTAAATCCTTTATCGTTATTCACATGGATAGTGACCTGATCACCTAAAGAGACATGCTCCACCTGAGAATAAATAACTAAGTCAGCATCCTCTTTTACATAAGGCTTAAACCATGTGGGAACATCTATATCCCCTATGAATTGAATAGGGACCATGATGTCTTTGAGGGCTTTTTCTATAGAACCTCCTGGAATCAGATAACCTTTTAATAGTGTTTCTATCTCATTCCTCATTGGGGTCATATGTTGATAAGCTTCTTCTTTTGTTTTGGCTTTAGTCGCTATGCGTACTCTTACATAGCCTTCTCCTGCATACATTGCAAGAGTGACATCTGTCTGTTTATATTGGGTTTCTGTCAGTTTTTCATCAATCATACTTTCCCCAATACCCATCACTAGAAAGTCTTCTGTATAGATTTGTTCCTGGCGATATTGTTCGAGATAAGGTTTTAAGGAATGTTCTACAACATAATTGAATTCCTTAGGTGGACCAGGAAGGTTGATGATCATTTTTTCATCTTTGCTCATCACACAACCATTGGCTGTTCCTACATCATTCTCTAATATATAAGCATTTTCCGGGAAATAAGCCTGTTTGAAGTTGTTGTCAGAAACAACATCGAGTCCTGTCACAAAGCGACATTTTTCATCCACCTTACGAGCTTCTTCTTCGTTATAGACAAGTTCTAGTCCTAGATATTCTGCTGAGAGTTCCTTCGTTAAATCATCCTGCGTTGGACCAAGTCCTGCAGTAGTGATGACACAATCAGCCCCTCTTTTAAACGCAATATCGAGACATTCTAATAAACGTTGTGGATTATCACCTACAGTCGTCTGATGATAAATATCAAATCCTAATTCTTTACACATCTTAAAGAGTACCGGAGCTTCTGTGTTTATGATTTCACCAAGAAGAAGTTCAGTCCCTACATTAATCACTTCTACATTCATATCTCCATATACATATCATTCCATTTTGCTTCTCCATGCATAGAAGAAGAGACACCAAGGTGCTTATAGCCAAAACTTTCATAAAAGCCAATCAAGTGATCTTTACAAGTAAGGAAGATTCCTTTTTTATTTCGTTCCTTCGCAAGAGTGATATAACCATTCATAAGCGTATGTGCTAAGCCTTGATGCTGATAATCAGGATGTACATCTAAACCAAAGACTGTCATATAATCACCACTTGGATCATGTAATGAAGCATCTTCATAAAATGCATCTGGTAAGCCTTTAATATTCGATGTATTCCCATTAATAAAGCCAATAACATCTTTATCTTCTAATACAAGAAAGTTCTCTGAGAAGGCATTAAAGCGTTCTTTAAACTGCTCATAAGTCGCTGCTTCAGCTTTAGGAAAACAAAGAGACTCTATATGAGAGATAGCTTCTATATCACCTATAACTGCTTGTCTTAATATCATGACATGTCCTCCTTTCAAAATATTTTTTGTATCTTATACAAAAAAGACTTGATAGTCAAGAGACTATCAAGCTTTTTACTGTCCATTTTCAAATTGTGAACGATAAAGTGTTGCATAGAAACCATTTTCTTTAAGTAATCCTTCATGATTACCGATTTCTACAATATCACCATCACGCATAACGATGATTGTATCAGCATCTCTAATAGTAGAAAGACGATGCGCAATAACAAATGAAGTTCTATTCTTCATTAATTCATCCATTCCCTGCTGAATTAATACTTCTGTTCTTGTATCAACTGAAGATGTAGCTTCATCAAGAATCAAAATCTTAGGATCCTTCAAGAAAGCACGGGCAATAGTCAATAACTGCTTCTGACCTGCACTGATATTAGAAGATTCTTCATTGATCATAGTGTTATAGCCATCAGATAATGTATGAATAAAGTGATCTACATGCGCATTCACGCATGCTTTTTTTACTTCTTCATCAGTGGCATCTAATCGACCATATTTCAAGTTATCCATGATAGTACCATTAAATAACCATGTATCCTGTAATACCATGCCAAATAATGAACGAAGATCACTACGTTTCATTTGCGTGATATCTTCACCATCAATCATGATAGAACCACCATTGAGTTCATAGAAACGCATCAACAATTTAATAATAGTTGTTTTACCTGCACCAGTCGGACCAACAATGGCTACCTTCTGACCTGCATGAACATGGAGTGAGAAGTCATTGATGATGATCTTATCTGGATTATAACCAAAGTGAACATCCGCAAAAGTGACAGCACCCTTCATATTCTGTACTTCTTCAGTTGTAAGAGTGGCTGAGTCTTCTGTAAGTTCTTCTTCCTCTAAGAATTCAAAGACACGTTCTGCAGCTGCACCAGTACTTTGTAATAAGTTAGCCGCCTGAGCAATCTGTGAGATTGGCTGGTTGAACTGTCTAACATACTGGATAAATGCCTGGATATCACCAATAGTGATTGTTTTGGAACCTGCTAGAATACCACCGATAATACAAACACCTACATAACCGATATTACCGATAAAGTTACTAATAGGCATCATGAGTGATCCAAAGAATTGTGATTTCCATGCAGATGTATAAAGTGATTCATTGTATTGTTCAAACTGTTCTACAGATTTTTCTTCACCATTGAACGCTTTGACTACCTGATGTCCACCATACATTTCTTCAATATGACCATTGACATCACCAAGTGAGTTCTGCTGCTGAGTGAAGTATTTCTGTGAATGTTTCATGACTAAACGCATTAAGGTCATTGATACAGGTAATACAATAACTGCAATTAAAGTCATCTGCCAGCTGATTGTAAGCATCATAATAAAGATACCTACAAGAGTAACTACATTAGAAATAAGTGTGGATAAAGACTGGTTAAGTGACTGAGCGATTGTATCAATATCATTAGTCACACGAGAAAGAATATCACCACTTGTATGCTTATCAAAATAAGAAAGTGGTAAACGATTCATCTTTTCAGAAATATCTTTTCTAAGTGAGAAGGCTGCATCCTGCGATACACCAGAGATGATCCAGCTCATAATATAACTAAATAGAGAACTAGCTACATATAATACGACAAGAATCAATAAGATCTTGACGATATAATTAAAATCAATACCACCAGTATTGGCTACTTTCGCCATGATACCTTCTGATAATTTATCTGTTGCTTTCGCAAGAATTTTAGGACCTAAAATATTAAAGATAGTAGAACATACTGCAAATACCATAACAAAACAAATCTTTAAATGATATGGTTTTAAGTATGCGAGTAACTTCTTTAATGTACCACCTAAATCCTTAGCTTTTTCATTATTACCACGGCCTCTGCCCATACCCATTGGAGCGCGACGATTTTTATTCATTGTCCAATTCCTCCTTTGATAACTGAGATAAGGCGATTTCCTGATAAACAGAACATGTTTTCATTAATTGTTCATGTGTGCCTTTTCCTACAATCTTACCTTCATCAAGTACGATGATCTGATCTGCATGCATAATAGATGCAATACGCTGTCCAACGATTAAGACAGTGTTATGAGTCTTGGCAGTCATTTCTCCAAGACGTTTTCTAAGTGTGGCATCAGTCTTGAAATCAAGTGCTGAGAAGCTGTCATCAAAGATAAGAATTTCAGGATTTTTCGCAAGTGCTCTTGCAATTGCGAGACGCTGTTTCTGTCCACCTGATACGTTTGTACCACCCTGAGAAATAGGCTCTTTAACACCTAATGGTTTTGTTTCAATGAATTCTTTTGCCTGCGCAACATCAATCACTTCAGCAAGTTCTTCATCAGATAAATCAAGAGCACCATATTTGATATTTGATTCTATTGTACCTGAGAATAATAATCCCTTCTGAGGTACGACACCAATACGGTCTCTTAAATCATGCATAGAAACATGTCTTACATCCACACCATCTACTGTGACTTCACCTTCAGTTGCATCGTAAAAACGAGGAATTAGGTTAATAAGCGTTGATTTACCTGAACCTGTTGAACCAATAAAGGCTGTTGTTTCACCAGGACGGGCTGTAAAGTCAATATCAGTTAAGACTGGTTCATCAGCACCAGGATACTTAAATGATACATGTTTGAATTCCACAAGACCTTTCTTGTCTTCTTCAAAAGAAGTGATCTGTTCTGGGTTTTTAATTGTAGGTTCAGTATTTAATACTTCAGCTACACGGTTTGCGGCTACACTTGCACGAGGTAACATAACTGCAATCATTGCGACCATTAAGAAACTCATAACGATAATCATGGCATACTGTAAGAAGGCCATCATTTCACCAATCGCAATATTACCTAAATCAACCTGCTTTGCGCCAAAGTAGATAATGAGTAAAGTCATCCCCTGCATGATAAACATCATGATAGGCATTAATGAGACCATCACTCTATTAACAAATAAGTTTGTATGTGTTAAATCCTTGTTTGCCTGATCAAAACGTTTTTCAGATTCTTCTTCATTCCCAAATGCACGAATAACTAGAATACCTGATAAATTTTCTCTCATAGCTAAGTTTAGTTTATCAATTAATTGTTGGATAATCTTGAATTTAGGCATTGCGATAGAGAAAGTCACACCAAGTACACCAAAGATGATAATAACAACTAAGAAGATCATCCATGTCATGGATGGTGAGTTCTTGACAGCTTTCATAATACCACCAATACCATTAATTGGCGCAAGCATACACATTCTTACGATTATCACAAGAACCATCTGGATCTGAACGATATCGTTTGTACTACGAGTAATTAAAGAGGCTGTAGAGAACTTATTGAATTCAGTATTAGAGAAGCTTTCAACCTTCTTAAATACAGCTAAACGTAAGTCTCTTGCCACTGCTGCACCAAGTTTTGATGCTAAGAATGCAACACAGATAGAAGCCACAGCACCAAGTAAGGCAATAGCTAACATCTGAATACCTTTATGGGCAATATACTGGTTCTGTACTTTATTGACATCTGCGCCAAGCTTCTTATATTCTGCTTTAACACCTTCACCAGCCGCAATCTTCATTGTAGATTCACCCATAGTCTTCATCTGCTTATCGACGCTTTCAAACATCTTATTACGTTCATCTTCACCCATTGAACCAATGAAATAATAAATATCTCCATTGTTTAAATGTGTTTCCATGTCATCAATCTGTGCTTTTGCATCATCTAGTTTCTTCTTAGATTCATCTAATTGAGGTTTTGCAGAAGCGACTTTTTCTTTAGCCTGATCAAGCTGTTTCTTGATTGTTGAAGACTGGCTCTTCATTTGTGCCATCTGACCTGCTGAAGCATTAAGCTTTTCATAACCAGCAACTGCCTGAGAAATACCAAATAATTGGGCCTGAAGCTTTGTTTTAGCGTCACCTTCAGGTAATGCATTATATTGTGCAGTTAGAGTGTTCTGCATTTCTTTGGCTTTTTCATATGAACCAAACTGAGTGTTTAGTGCGTTTAATGCACTATCATACTGCTTAATAGCAGTCTGCATCTGTTCATACTGCTTCACACCCTGATTGTATTTAGCCATGCCAGCATTATACTGTTCTAAACCTTTATTATAGCCATCTAAGCCTTTTTGATACCCTTCCTGAGCAGAATTAATAGCTGAATCAATCTTTGTTTCAAATGACTTATACTGCTTTGTACCAGGTTTCATCTTATTCATAGAATAAACAATCAACATTGGTTTAGTGAGTACTTTATTGAGTTTTTCTTCATCTACATCTTTCTTTAAGATATATAAAGTCTGATTCTTTGCTTTCTTGAATGTCTTATAATAAGACTTGTCCACATCTTTTGCGAGAGTCTTCTTATACGCATTTTCTAATACTTTTTGATCTTTTGAAGATACAAATAATAATAAATGATTATATGTCTCTTCACTTAATACAGGAGACACAGCTGAATCGAAGCCTCCTGCCTGAATACCGCTAGATACGATATCAGACATATAATCAGGAAGTGTTAATTCAGTATAGGCCTGTCCAAATATACAAACGATGGCTAATACAAATAATAACCAATATTTCTTAAAATATTTCTTTAGTTTAAGCATCGTTTCCCTCCTTTAATTCATCTTCCATATTCTTAATAATCATATCAATCATATGTAATACGGCATCATGATCTTCTTTTGTGAGTCCTCTGCTGCATACTTCTTCCATATGCCTCATCTTATCCTTACAGATTTCTAAATACTCTTCGCCCAATTTACTTAAACGCACTGTAGAATGACGTTTATCTTGAGGATTCTGTTCACGAATAATATAGCCTGCTTCTTCTAGACGCTTGATTCTTACTGAAAGTGTTGCATCAGAAATATGAAGATATTGTGCCACTTCTTTTTGAGAATGACCATGTTCTTTAATCACAAATAACAAGCGTGATTGATCACCTGTTAAAGGCATATCCTTAAAGTTACGCATCATATACTTTCCTACTACTTTTCTAAGTACTGCGACCTTATCTATCATCACTTTGACATTCTCCTGCATGTCCGTTGTACACCTCCTTACTATTAGTTAGTATGCTAAATATTATAGTTAGGGTGCTAAATATTGTCAATAAAAAAAGAGTAGTATTTTTACTACTCTCTAATCTGGCCATTTCCTTCAATTTTGTATTGGTAAGAACACATTTCTTTTAGCCCAAGTGGACCTCTGGCATGAAGTTTCTGTGTACTGATACCAAGTTCTGCCCCAAAACCAAATTCTCCACCATCTGAGAATCTTGTAGAGGCATTATGATACACACAGGCACTATCTAAGCTATTCATAAATAATGCAGTTGTTTCATCATTTTCAGTAATAATGGATTCTGAATGTTTTGTAGAATATGTATAAATATGATTGATTGCTTCTTCTACTGAGTCAACAACTCTAATATTCACAATATAATCATCATATTCTGTTGCATAACTGTCATCTGTGACATGTTCACAGTTAATGATCTGACATGTTTCATCATCCCCTTTGATTTCTACTTTTTCAAAGGCTTTTTTAAGTTCAGGTAAGAACTTGTCTGCAACATCCTTATGTACAAGTATTGTTTCTATCGCATTACATACTGAAGGTCTTTGAATCTTCGCATTGACTGCAATAGTTAATGCTTTATTAAGGTCTGCATCCTTATCAACATATAGATGACAGATACCAGCGCCTGTTTCAATAACAGGTACTGTTGCATTCTTAACAACAAACTGAATGAGTCCTGCACCGCCTCTAGGTACAATAACATCCACATATTCATTGGCATGGATGAGTTCTCCTACAATGGCATGATCTAGTTCTGTGATAAGTTCAATCGCCCCTTCTGGCAAGATGTCTTTAGTGGCACACTTCATGATTTCTACTAATTTCTTATTTGTATGAATGGCTTCTTTACCCCCTCTTAAAACACATGCATTGCCTGATTTCAAGCAAAGAGAAGCAATATCTACAGTCACATTAGGACGGGCTTCATAGATAATTCCAAAGACACCAATAGGCACTCTCACTTTAGAAATTTCTAGATCATTTGGTCTTGTCCAGGATTCCATCACTTCACCAACAGGATCAGGTAATGTGGCTACCTTCTTGACTCCATCACTCACTCCTACAATACGTTCATGAGTAAATAAGAGTCTATCCTGCATAGCCTTAGTCATATTGACTTCCTTGGCATGTGCCATATCTTTTTTGTTGGCTTCTATAATTTCTTCACTATGCGCAATTAATGCGTCGGCGATTTTATCTAATGCCTGATTCTTTGTGCAAGTAGGCATATTCTTTAAAAGACGTGCAGCAACTTTAGCACGCTTTAATTGTGTTTCTAATAATGTATTCATTATCTTTCCTCCAATACAACCATGTTATTCGCATGTACTACTTCATCATAGTCATGACGATGTAATATGTCATCTATTTCAGAAGACTGGTGTCCTTTAATCAGTCTGATTTCATCACTGGCATAATTGGCAACACCCTTCGCAATTGTATTTAACTCTTCATCCTTGATATCAACAACCTGTCCTTCTAAGAATCTTCCTTCTACATCTTTAATACCTGTAGGTAAAAGACTGACATGCTTGTCAACAATCGCTTTTCTACATCCTGCATCAACTATAATTGTTCCTCTTGGTTTAGTACGATAGGCAATCCAATGTCTTCTAGCATTCATATTTGTGCCAGAAGCCCCATTGAACCAAGTCCCTTCATTATCTAAAGCATTTAATATACTGTTTTCTTTCTGTCCATTCACAATACACATATGACTACCTAATGCATTGACCATTTGAGCCGCTTTTAGTTTAGTCGCCATACCACCTGTACCTAGACCACTGACTGCATCTCCAGCATAGCTTAAAATAGTATCATCAATCTTATCTACATAGTGAATAAGCACAGCATCAGGATCAGTATGAGGATTACCTGTATAAAGACCATCAATATCACTGACTAAAATCAATAATTGTGCTTCTACTAGCGGAACAATAAGTGAAGCCAATGTATCATTGTCTCCTACCTTAATTTCATCTACTGCCAAAGCATCATTTTCATTAATAATAGGAACAACACCATAATTGAGCAGTGCATTAATTGTATGGTTTAAGTTCATTAAACGATGACGATCATCAAAGTCATCATGGTTTAATAAGATCTGAGAACATTTCATATTAAAGACCTGGAATATTTCTTCATAGATTTCCATTAGTCTTGCCTGCCCAATCGCAGCTAAAGCCTGTTTTTCCGGTAGTGTTTTCGGTTTACTGTCTAGTCCTAATGCGCCCATACCAGCTGCAATAGCTCCTGAAGAGACTAGAACAACGATATAACCTTCTCTTTTAAGTTTGGCAATCTGCCATGTTAACATCAATATTTTTTCTTTATTAATTTTTCCATCTTTGTCACAAAGTGAGCTTGAGCCTACCTTAATGACAATTTTCTTTACTTCTTCTATTCTACGTTTCATCGAAAACACTCCTTTATTGTTTAATCTATTATAGGGGGTAAAACACTTTAAAATCAAACAAAAGATACTGATTTTTGTCTTTTCACAAAAAAGACTCCCATTAAGGGAGTCAAATGCATTAGTGACTTAAAGTTTTGTTTTCTACTTCTGTATTTAATAATTCTACGAATTCTTCAAAAGTCACTGTAGTCTGTTTCTTTTCACCATGTTTACGATAAGTCACAGTACCATTATCTCTTTCATTATCACCAAGTACTAACTGATAAGGGATCTTCTTTAACTGTGCTTCTCTGATACGATAACCAAGTTTTTCATCTCTGTTATCGTTATTTACTCTGAAGTGTGCTTTTCTTAACTTAGCCACAACTTCTTTTGCGTATTCATCATGGTATTCAAGTTTAACTGGAATAACCTGAACCTGAGTAGGTGCCAACCATAGAGGAAGATTACCTTTTGTTTCTTCTAGTAAGAAGGCAATGAAACGGTCTAATGAACCTAAGATTGCTCTATGAATAACAACTGGTCTTACCTTATCACCATTTTCATCAACATAAGTTAGTTCGAATCTTTCTGGTAACTGGTAGTCTAACTGGATTGTAGATAAAGTAACATCATGTCCTAATGCACTCTTTACCTGTACGTCAAGTTTAGGACCATAGAATGCTGCTTCGCCTTCTGCTTCATAGAATTCTACATTCATTTCTTTTAATACTTCACGTAATTCATTTTCACTCTTTTCCCATAATTCATCATTACCGAAATACTTTTCTTTGTTGTTCTTATCTCTTAATGATAAACGGAATGAGTAATCTTTGAAACCAAAGTCCTTATATACATCAAGAATTAAATGTGCTACATTCTTGAATTCCTGAGCAATTTGGTCTGGACGACAGAAGATATGTGAATCGTTCTGTGTGAAGGCTCTTGCACGTTCGATACCAGTTAAAGCCCCACTTGCTTCAAAACGGAAATCATTCGCAATTTCCGCAATTCTAACTGGAAGATCACGATATGAATGTAGTGTAGATTTATACATAACCATGTGGTGTGGACAGTTCATAGGTCTTAATACATATGCTTCATCATCTAATTCCATTGCTGGGAACATATCATCTTTATAATGAGCCCAATGTCCTGATTTCTTGTATAACTTAACGTTACCAAGAGAAGGTGTCATAACATGTTCATAACCTAATTCTAATTCTTTGTTCATGATGTAATCAGATAATAAACGTCTAACAGTAAAACCATTTGGTAACCACATTGGTAAACCTTTACCTACGATATCTGCAAACATGAAGATACCTAATTCTTTACCAAGTTTTCTATGATCTCTTTCCTTTGCTTCTTCTAATAACTGAAGATGTGCTTCTAATTCTTCTTTAGTTGGGAAACATACACCATAAATTCTCTGAAGAACCTTGTTGTTCTTATCACCTTTCCAATAAGCACCTGAATGTTTGATTAACTTGAAGTTCTTACATAACTTAACTGTTTCTACATGTGGACCACGACATAAGTCAGTGAAATCACCTTGTGAATAAGTAGTGATTGTACCATCTTCTAAACCATTGATTAAGTCTAGCTTATATTCATCATCCTTGAATTCTTCTAAAGCTTCTTCTTTAGAGACTTCATGTCTCACGATTCTCTTACCATCTTTACAGATTTTCTTCATTTCTTTTTCAATCTTAGGTAAGTCATCATCAGAAATAGTCTGATCACCTAAATCGATATCATAATAGAATCCTTCTTCTACTACTGGGCCTACCCAGAACTTAGCCTGTGGGTAAAGATGTTTAACTGCCTGTGCTAATACGTGTGCACATGAATGATTTAAAGTATTTAAATCTTTGTCATTTAAAAAATCGCTCATATTCTCCTCCTATAAATAAAAAGAGACCTCATCAAAGGACGAAGTCTCGTGTTACCACCTTTATTCGTTATGCAATGCATAACCTCTCATCTCTTAACGCGAGTCACGGAATCTCTTTCGAGTTCGGCATCACAGGGAGTACCTTTAAGTAAATATCTTGGAAGTTTCCACCATTTCTTCCTCTCTAGTAAGCTTTTGTATTAAAGACATATCCTGTTTCATAGCTTGTGCCTTTATTGTACACCACTTCAGTTAATTGTCAATAAAGAAAAAAAGGAATAGGTCACCCTATTCCTAATTATCAAAAATTATTTGATTGTAACGATTTCTAAGTAACTTGTTAAACCAGAAACACCTGGAGTACCACCAGTTACGATTACCTGTTCACCAGCTGAAATTCCGTTTTCCTTAGCGATAACCATTGCAAGATCCATTAAACCTTCTCTTGATTTCATAGATTTGCAAAGTACAGGCTTAACACCCCAGTTAAGAGCTAATTTCTTAACTGTATCATCAGATGGAGTTGGAGCGATGATTGGGCAATGTGGTCTATAACGTGACATACGCTTTGCAGTAGCACCTGTTTCAGTGAATGCGATGATAGCTGAAACGTTGAAGTTTGCAGCAATTTCAGCAACTGACATACAGATAGCTTCTGAAGAGTTTGTGTTATCAGCAGTTCTGATGGCTCTTCTTAAGATTGAAGCATAGTCTAAGTTTCCTTCAATCTTATGAGCAATCTTGTTCATAGTTAATACTGCTTCTTCAGGATATTTACCCTGAGCAGATTCACCAGATAACATGATAGCATCAGTACCATCATAGATAGCGTTAGCTACGTCAGATACTTCAGCTCTTGTTGGTCTTGGGTTTTCCTGCATAGATTCAAGCATCTGAGTTGCAGTAATAACAATCTTACCAGCAGCATTACATTTCTTGATGATTGACTTCTGGATTAGAGGTACATCTTCAGCAGGTACTTCTACACCTAAGTCACCACGAGCAACCATGATACCATCAGCTACTTCGATGATTTCATCGATGTTTTCAACACCTTCAACACATTCGATCTTTGGTAATACTTTGATATCTGGCTTACCGTTTTCAGCAATTAATTTCTTAATATCTAATACATCCTGTTTTCTTCTTACGAATGAAGCAGCGATGAAGTTTACATCCTGTTTGCAACCGAAGATTAAGTCGTTCTTATCTTTTTCTGATAAGAAATCGAACTGTAACTTAGTACCTGGAACGTTGATACCACGAGTGTTCTTAACTCTACCATCGTTAGCAGCTACACAATAGATATCCTGTCCTTCAACGTGGTCAACTAATAATGCAACCTGACCATCGTTAACTAAGATATAAGCACCAGGCTTAACATCTTTGTATAATTCCTTATAAGAAATTGTGAAACGATCTGAAGAACCAACAATTTCTTCTGGAGTGATTACTGAAACCTGACCTTTCTTGAATTCAGTGAATCCACCTTCGAAAGCACCAGTACGGATTTCAGGACCTTTAGTATCAAGCATGATAGCTACATCAGTACCTAATTCCTTGTTTACTTCTCTTAAAGTATCCATCTTCATAGCATGTTCTTCATAGTCACCATGAGAGAAGTTACAACGCATTACGTTCATACCAGCTTTAATAAGCTTCTTTAACATTTCTTTATCCTGTGAAGCAGGACCAATAGTACAAACAATTTTTGTTTTTTTCATTTTTTCTTTAACCATTTTAGACTCCTTAATCAACCAAATAAATTTACACTCCGTTATATATATTTAACAAACACACTGAGAAATTAACGTAACTTCTTAGCGTCTTCGTAAATACCAGCATCAGCTACATGCTTATGACTTAATACTTCTGTGATAGGGAAAGCAGTAATCTGGCCATGTACTTCACCTACGCAAAGTCCACCTTTACCTTCTTCAAGAAGTTCTACAGCCTTAACACCCATACGGCTTGCTAAGACACGGTCTCTTGCAGTTGGTCTACCACCACGCTGTAAATGACCTAAGACATTCGCACGAGTTTCGAAACCTGTTGCAGCTTCGACTTTCTTTGCAAGTTCATTGACATCAGTGATATGTTCAGTAATAACCACGATTGCATGGTCCTTATCAGATGCCTTTGACTGTTTTAATCTTTCGATGATCTTATCTTCATCATAACCAGTATCAGAAGTGACTACTAGTTCAGCACCAGCTGCGATACCTGCATTAATTGCAAGGTCACCACATCTTCTACCCATAACTTCAAGGATAGTACATCTCTGATGTGAAGAAGAAGTATCTCTTAATCTGTCTAATGCTTCAACAATTGTATTTAATGCAGTATCAAATCCAATTGTGAAATCAGTATCAGGAATATCATTGTCAATTGTTCCTGGAAGACCAATACAATTAACTCCCATTTCTGTAAGCTTTAAAGCACCATGATATGAACCGTCACCACCGATGACTACTAATGCTTCCATACCTACTTTTTTCATCTGTTCGATTGCTTCTTTTCTGATTTCAGGATCTTTGAATTCAGGGAAACGAGCAGATTTTAAAATAGTACCACCATTATTGATGATATTACGAGTACTATGACGATCGAATTTCATGAACTTACCTTCATGAAGACCTTTATAGCCAAGTCTAACGCCATAAACTTCGATACCCTTATTAAGACAAGTTCTAGCTACTGCACGAATTGCAGCATTCATTCCAGGAGCATCTCCCCCAGAAGTTAATACACCAATACACTTAACCATTTTTTTCTCCTCTCAACTTATGCATTCTATTTAATAACCATTCTAGCATAATTGTTCGTTCCTTACCATCAACAATTCTATTCCAATCAATTTTTTTAGTCAATAATTATTTCACAACATAGCGCTTTCATTTTAGAAACAATATTCTTTGCACGAAGCTGTTCACGTTTATCATTATATTTATTCGTATAAATCGTTTCCAAGTCTTCAAAACCATATGCAGAAGTCATGAAAGTAGGTAATTCATTTAAGATACGATAGTCTAAAATCATCGCAAGAACTTCATCTCTAGACCAGTTAGTCACATTTTCTTCACCTACACTATCTAAGAGTAAATAAGGAATGTTTTTTACTAGATCCACTAAAGAAGTATCTTCATTTGAATTAAAGCTTGCTTTGACATCTGCCATAAGTGTAGGTACATGACATAAGCCTACTTCATAGCCACGTCTCGCTAGTTCATTCATCATACCTGCCATGATTCTTGTTCGATTTGGTCCACCACATACTAAGAAGCCTTTTGTTTGTGGTCGATTGACATATTCAATCAATTGCTTAGTTAAAATCATCATACTTGCATCTTTTTTATTCATTGCTTCAGCTGCTATATCTTTCAAGCTAATAAGTGCAAGTCTGGTAGACATATTGTTGTAATGAAAGCGAGAAAGAAGCTGATCATTTTCATGCTTTTCAAGACCATATTGACAGCTTTTGACATCACGATGGACGTAAGTTTCATAGCTTAAAGTAATCTGCTGCCCTTTATTCATCTTAGGGCATTCATTGATACCATGGCAATGTAAACAAGGTTCATGATCATCTACATAGGCAAGTAAATCTACCCAGGCATCTTCTAGAGCCTTTTTAGTTAAATGATTCTTTTCTACAAATTCTCTAATATCCTGTCTTTTGACCAACTCCTGCAAACTTTGGTTTCTTGTATCTTCTAATTCTTTATCAAAAGAAAGAATCTGTCCTGCTTTTATCATCATAGATCACCTCCTAGACCTTCCATTAATCTTCTTAATTCTTCTTGATCCTGCGCACTGACTTCTACAGGTTTATTTTCTTTTTTCTTTGTAGTCTTTTTGATTGTTTTTTGAGTTTTCGTATTATGAACTTCCTGATACGCATCACGAGCTGTCATCAACCCTTTTCTTACCCATGAAGCACCAATTGTTTCACAATAGTTCTTATCTAATCGGCCATTACTTCTACCTAAAACATATTCTATCAACATATTAGTGACTGCAGGAGTAAGTCCCATAGCCATCAATGATTCTGCAATATTAAGATCATGAAGGGCTGGTTCTTTTCCTCCCTGCTTATTCTTTAATAGCTGATAAGGTGAGATTGTCTCTAGATATCTAAAATGCTTGTTTAAGTTATCATCATCAGTTTGTGGTGAAGCATGCTGGATGGGCTGAGTGTGATAGACCTCTTTAAGTGAACTTGCTGAATCAGCACTATAGTAACGTTTAGCCTGTTCTACTAAAGCTTTACGATTAAACTTACCTTCCACAATCGCATCCTTAACCATTAAGGCGAGAGATAATTGATCTATCGCATAAAGAGTCGCAATCTGCTTAATTGTATCTTCATTACGATTCACTATTTTCATAGGGACCTGATAATCCTTCAATGTTTCATAGAAGAGAGTGAGATCATAATTAATAATTGGACGTTCACTTTCTTCTTCTTGATATCCTGATTCATGTTTCAATGGTTTGTTTTGTGATAAATCAATTGTAAAGACATCTTCAAAGCATGATGTGACTTCTTCATATTCAGTGAGCTTTTCTAGTCCTGAACGGAAGTAATTCTTTGTTTTAGTATATTCTTCTACACCGATTGTCTTCTGTAATAAACCTGCAAGTATCTGATTTCTAAAGAAGGCATTGACAGAAAGTGGTGTCATTAAGTGAAAGATATAGACTCCCTGCCCTTCTGATTCTTTATAGTAGGACTTAAGTAAACTTAAGCCTTCTAATGTTTTTCTTGCCTGGTCAAGTTCTTCCAAGTCTAGATTTAATGCCATAGTTAAGCGACTGATCGCACAAGGCTGATGGAAATGACGCATACGCATGGACTCTACATTCAAATACATATAAAGACTATATGCCTGCGTTTTAAGTAATGGGGCATACAAATAAGTGAGAATATCACAATCATTACTACTTAATGGTAATGAACGTTCACTTAAATAAACATCTGTCGCATATAACATCTTACTCCACCTCCTTTAGTACTCTTAATATTTCTTTTTCTAAATCATAGTAGTTTGTATTGTTTCTAATGATATAGTCTGCACGTTGTTCTTTGTCTTCTAAAGACATCTGATTTCTAATACGGTCTAATGCCTGCGTACGTGTACAATGGTCACGGGATAAGACTCTTTGAATCTGTGTTTCTTTGTCACAGCTGACCACTATTGTAGAATCACATAAATCATCCCAGCCAGCTTCAAAGAGTAATGGTACATCAATAAAGACAAGGTTGTTTTTAGATTGTTTGATTTTTTGTACAATAACGCTTCTAATATAGGGATGTAGAATGCCTTCTAGATAGTTCTTTTCATCCTGATTATTAAAGATAATATCCGCAAGTTTCTGTCTATTGATGATTCCATTATCAAGTACAGGAAAATGTTCTATAACCTGTTTAAAAGCCTCTGTACCTGGTTCTAAGGCATGACGTGAGATATCATCTGCATCAATAACTTCATAACCATGAGTGATCAGATAATAACTGACAGTACTTTTACCACTCGCAATACCACCAGTGAGTCCTATGACCTGCATATTATTTCTCCAATACGTTCCATAAGTTCTATACAGTCAATACTATCCTGATGACTCATACGATCACTTTCTACCTTAATATACGCAATGGCTTCATGACAGGCTTCTATTTCAGTATGGAAATCATCGATATCATAAGGGATTTCTCCTGTAAAAGATTCACCATTAAATGAAATAACTGCTTTTGTAGGACGATAGAATGGATCTAGTGTGATAGTTCCTTTAGTACCTGTAATAGTCATATCTTTTCTTACCGGTCCATCAAGTGACGCTTCCATAAAAGCTTTGACACCATTTTCAAATTCTAGAGTAATCGAATCATGAACATCTACACCATGTTCTACTTTCACATCATTAGAAATGGAAACAACAGGACTCTTCACAAAATCTAAGACAGTCGCAATATTATATATACCTGTATCATATAATGCACCACCTTGTTTTGGATCATAAATATAAGAATGTTCATCATAAGGTACAATGGATTGGAAATGGTTTTCTATAGAAACAATATCTCCAATAATACCTTTTTCTATTTCTTTATGTACTTGATTGATCATTGGAATAAATCTAGATTTCATGGCTTCCATAAAGAAGACATGATTCTTTTCTGAATATTCACAGAGTGTTCTTATTTCTTTGCTTGTCAAGGTGGCTGGTTTTTCTACTAAAACAGCTTTATGATGTTTCATTGCTTCTAATGCATACTTGTAATGAGAGGCATGTGGCAATGCGATATAGACAATGTCTACATTTTCATCTTCTAGTAACTTCATATAATCATCATAGAGTTTTTCTGGATGATAGAGTTCTTTAAATTGCTGTCTTTTTTCTGGATTATGTGATGCCCCTGCATAAAAGCATGCTTCATCAAAATGAGAGAGACTCTCACAGAATCTCTGGGCAATTCTTCCTAATCCTATTACACCCCAATTCAACATATTTAATATCTCCTTTTCTGACAATGAGGACAGTAATATGTTCCTCTTCCTGCAATTGTGATTTTTTTTATAGGTCCCTTGCATTTTGAACATGTTGTTTGTGCATGAACAGATAAAGTAACCTGAAATAAGCCATGGATGCCATTGGCATCAAATGAATGGATGGTTGTGCCACCCTGGGCAATGGCTTCCTTTAAAATAGTACTGGACACTTGTATCAATTCTTCAATACGTTTCTTTGAAAGTCTGTCACCTCTTGTACGAGGATCCATCCCCATTCTAAAACATATTTCATTCGCATAGATATTTCCTATACCAGTAAAAATAGACTGATCTAGTAATAATTGTTTAATAGGCAGATGACTTTGATGGATACGTGGATAGATGTAATCAAAAGAAGCATCCATTGGTTCCTGACCCAAACGGTTAAGTGGTGGATATTCACGATAGTGTTCTTTGTCTACTAACTGCATACGACCAAACTTTCTTGTATCGTTATAACGAAGATCTGTGCCATCTGTCATATGAAAGATAATATGATCATGTTTATCATAGGGTTCATCTTTCATTTTTATATTGTATTTCCCTTCCATTCTAAGATGAGAAATAAATGCATCATGATCTAAAATAAAGATCAAATATTTACCATATCTGTCTATATCACAAATAGATTGATGAATGAGTGTAGTGACGAATGTCTCTACATCTCCATCAATAATACGTGGATAAAGTACTTCTATAGAGTCTATTGTTTTATGAAGTACGAAGTTCTTAAGGGTTCTTCGTACTGTTTCTACTTCTGGTAATTCAGGCATTACTTTAATTCACACCAGTTCTTGGCATAGTTGCCTTCTACAATAAGAGGGACATCCATCTTAATGCAGTTTTCCATCTTCTCTTTTACTAAAGACATAACTTCTTCTAATTCATCTTCAAATACATCAAAAATCAATTCATCGTGCACCTGTAAGATCATCTGTGATTTAAGATTCTTTTCTTTAAGTGCTTTATCTACTTCAATCATCGCAAGTTTCAAAATATCCGCACCTGTTCCCTGAATTGGTGTATTCATTGCATATCTTTGCGCCTGCTGGCGTACCATAAAGTTCTTATCATTGATTGTAGGAATATATCTTTTTCTATTAAGTAGTGTAGAGACATAGCCCTGTTTCTTACATGTTTCTACAACTTCATCCATATATGTTTTTACTTCTGGATATGTTTCAAAATATTTATTAATAAAGTCTCTTGCTTCAGAAATAGACATACCAATATCTTTAGACAGTCTAAATTCACTCATACCATAAATAATACCAAAATTAACGGCTTTTGCCTGTGAACGCATTTGTGGAGTGACTTCTTCATCCTTTACGCCAAATACTAAAGCTGCAGTATGTCTATGGATATCTTTGCCTTGATTAAAGGCATCAATCAAATTAGTGACATGAGCCATATGTGCAAGAATTCTTAATTCAATCTGTGAATAGTCAAATGAAACAAGATAGCCATTATGTGATACAAAGGCTTTTCTAATGAGTTTTCCTTCTTCACTTCTAACTGGAATATTCTGTAAATTTGGATCTACAGAAGAGAGACGTCCTGTATGAGTGAGAGTCTGTTTATAGATTGTGTGAATTTTATTGTCTGGGAATACCTGCTCCTGTAGTCCTTTTAGGTATGTAGAAGAGAGTTTGGTCAACATTCTATATTCTAGTACTAATGGAACAACGGGATGGGCATCAATAATTTTTTCTAAGACATCCTGACTTGTAGAATAACCAGTCTTTGTCTTCTTACCACCCTTTAATCCTAAATCTTCAAATAAAACCTGGCCTAATTGTTTAGGTGAAGAAATATTGAATGTAGTACCTGAGATACGATAGATATCATTGGCTAGTTTTTCAATTGTTTCATCAAAAGCTGTATCCATTTCCTTTAATACATCTAAGTCTATTTCAGTACCCGCAAATTCCATTTCACCCAAGATTCGTGTGACAGGAAGTTCAATGTTTTCATATAGTTCATACTGATTTTTATCTTTTAATTCTTTAGTGACAACATCTTTGAGTTCATAAATAGCTTTGGCTTTAGAGACAATATGACTCGCTAAGATGTCATCTTCTGGAATATGCTTCTTTGCACCCTTTCCAAATACTTCTTCATCATATTGCACACCTTCATAATCAAAATGTGTACATACATATTTGAGTTCTTCTTTAATAGCTGGTTCTAATACATAAGAAGCAAGTGATAAGTCAAATGTATAACCATTGATTTCTATTCCATTCCATCTAGAACCAATGACAGCACTCTTGATATCATAGCCATACTTTTTCTTATTTTCATCCTTTAAATAAGCTAAGAATAATTCATCCTTTAATGCATTTTCATAAGAGATGAAATAAGCCTGTTCATCATTATAAATTCCATATCCTAGAATAATAGAACGATGATAGTTTGTATCATAGATAGAAGGATAAACAGCACTGTCCTTTGTGATTTCAGGCATATGATCTACTATTTCTAGTTTCAATTCCTTTTTAGGTGCTGCTTCAGTCGTCATAGATTTAATCAAAGAATTCATATCATATTTTTCATAGAATGACTTGAGTGTTTCATAGTCATAGCCCTGATATGTGGCTTTTTCTAAATCTACATCTATTGGTATATCTCTTAGTATTGTGGCTACTTTTTTACTCATCAAGGCATCTTCCATACCTGCTCTGATTTTTTCACCCATCTTACCTTTGATTTCATCCTGATGTTCCTGTAATCCTTCAATAGTGCCATATTGGTGTAATAGTTTTAATGCAGTCTTTTCACCAACACCTTTAATACCTGGGATATTATCAGAACTATCACCCATGAGTCCTAAGAAATCTCTAAACTGATCTGGCTTTAAACCATATTTATCAAGTAAAGTCTGTTCATTATAAATATCAAGTTCAGTAACACCTTTAACGGTACGATAGATTGTAGTTTGAGGTGAAATCAACTGATTGGCATCCTTATCTCCTGTATAAACAGAGACTTTAAGGTTATTCTTTTCACCAAAGTCTACAAGTGTACCGATGATATCATCCCCTTCATAGCCTTCTACTTCATACCAAGTGATGTTATGAGCAGTTAGGTATTCTCTTGCAAGCGCAAATTGAGGAACAAGTTCCTGTGGTGTTTCTTTTCGTGTAGCTTTATATGTATCTAATAATTCATTACGAAATGTTTTCTTACCATAGTCAAAAGCAACAATGACATATTTAGGATTGGTACTGATGATTTTTTCCACCATACGTGCAAAGCCATAGACACCATTAGTGGGAATACCATTACGATTGACCATATAGTTACCCGTATAGCTAGTAGCGTAGAATGCTTTAAATAGTAATGAGTTCCCATCTATTAATATTAATTCTTCCATTTTATAACTCCTTTACTTGATTAATAATAAGAGATAAGCGATCACGGTATTGAACACGCACATTCATTTCCACAGTCTTACCTCTTTCAAATATATTCTTATAACGTTCATATTGGTTAGAGAAACAGACAAATTCTACCTGTCCTGTTTCATCCTGACCTTCAATAAAAGCCATTTCTCTTCCTTTCTTATCTACAATGGCACGCACTGAACTAATAGAACATACAACTGGTATTGTACGATCCATATAGTTTTCTACATCTATGAGATTAACTAAAGGATGTTTAATCTTCTGTTTTGCATAGACAATAGGATGTGTAGATATATAAAGTCCGAGTACTTCTTTTTCTCTTTCTAAACGTTCAAATTTATTTTCTCTGACTTCTTCAAAGATTGGTTTTTCATCGACCCCTAATTGTATATACTCCATCATGAGTGAAATATTCTTACGTAAATAGGCACGATTTTTATTAAATTCATCAAAAGCCCCTGCATCTATTAAACTTTCTAACATCTTAGATGAAAGAGAAGGTATACGAGCTAAGAAATCATACATATCTTTAAAGAGACCTTTTTCTCTTTCTTTAAGTATCATCTTATAACCTGCAGAACCTACATTCTTAATAGAAACTAAAGAATAACGAATACCACCTTCTTCTACCATAAAACGTGAATAAGAGTAATTGATAGAAGGTGGGAGAATCTTAACTCCATAGCGTTTAGATTCTTCAATTGTACGCATCTTACTAGAAGCAGAACCTGATTCATTGGATAAGATAGATGCAAAGAAATAGAGTGGATAATTAGCCTTTAAGTAAGCTAATTGATAAGCCACATACCCATAAGCAACAGAATGACTCTTATTAAATCCATAGTTCGCAAACTTTTCTATCATCTGATAAAGCCTTGTGGCAACATCCTCTTTAAAGCCTTTTTTAATAGCCCCTTGAATAAATTCTTCCTTCATACCTGCCATCATGCTTTCATCTTTGCTGGAGACAGCTTTTCTTAATATATCTGCACGTCCTAAAGAGAATCCAGCAATAACCTGGGCAATCTGCATAATCTGTTCCTGATAGATCATAATACCATAGGTAGATTTTAAAATAGGTTCTAGTTCTTTAAGCAAATAAGTAATATTGTTTTTATTCTTTCTACCCTCTAGATAAAGGGGAATATTTTCCATTGGACCTGGTCTATATAAAGCAATGGCTGCAACGATATCATCAAAACATTCAGGTTTCATCTTCATAAGTAATGAGCGCATACCACTTGATTCTAATTGGAAAACACCTGTTGTATCTCCACGAGAAATAAGATGATAAGTACGTGCATCATTAAGAGGTATTGTATTAATAGAGAATGTTTTCCCTAATTTTCTTTCAATATCCTTCATAATATAGTCAATCATAGTGAGGTTCTTTAAGCCTAGGAAGTCCATCTTAAGGAGTCCTGTTTTTTCAATATAGTCCTTAGAGTACTGACTCATGATCATATCACTAGGACCAATGACTAAAGGAACTACATCTCTTAATGGTTCATAGGATAAGACAACACCAGCTGCATGCATAGTAATATTACGCGGTAAATATTCTACTAAGCTCATAGGCGCAATAAGACGTGAAAGAACTGGATCTTTTTGAATCATATCCTGGAATGAAGCACTTGTAGAATAGACTTCAGTAATACTTTTACGATGTTTAGGGGCAGTAGGAACCATCTTCGCAATCATTTCTAGTCTTGGTAAGGGGATTCCCATCACTTTTCCTATATCTTTTATCGCAACACGAGGACCATAGGTAGAAAAAGCGACAATCTGAGCCACATGATCATGTCCATATTTATCACATACATATTGAATGACTTCATCACGACGATCATCCTGGAAATCTACATCAATATCTGGCATGGATACTCTTTCTGGATTTAAGAAACGTTCAAAGAGCAGATCATATTTTAATGGATCAATATTTGTGATACCTAAACAATAGGCAACAAGTGAACCTGCGGCAGATCCTCTTCCTGGGCCAACAAGTATACCATGTTTCTTTGCATATTGTACATAATCAAATACAATCAAGAAATAATCATCATAACCCATTGTATGAATAGTTTTTAATTCATAGAGTAAACGATCTTTATAGTCATCTGTGATAGGCTGATTTTTAAAGCGTTGTTTAAGTCCTTTAATACATAAATGTCTTAAATATGCCCCACTATCACCTGTAGGTGTTTTGTAGTGAGGAAGACCATTTTCTGCCTTTTGGATAGACCCGTAACAGTTATCAATGATTTCTTCTGTATTTTTAATAATATCTGGATAACGCCCAAATATCTCTCTGATTTCTTTTTCTGATTTTAAGTAACGGTCAGTTGTAAGTGGTTCATGATCCTTATTCAAAACTTCTCCTTTTTTAGAAGCTTGTAATAAATCTAATGTGAAAGCATCATGAGAATGCAAGTAACGCACATCATTTCCCCAGATACAGGGAATATCTAGGAATTGAGCATATTTAATAAGTGTTTGGTTACGAAGTGAATGTCCTTTTATCCCATCTTCTACAATCATAATACGATAAGAGGCACCAAAAAGACTCTTCATAGTCTTCATAAAGCTCATTACTGGTCGTTCTGTTTGCGCATGTGTTAATAAATCTTCTTTACTTGTTGCTTCTTGTTCGATGAGTCTATCTTCATATTCATGAGAAACAATATAAAGATGATCACGATAGTTGGATAAAGCTTTCAATGTGATAGCTTTATTCTCATTGAGATTAATATCACTCACAATACGTACTAAATCTTTATAACCAACATCATCACGTGCATAAAGTAATAAATGTATTAAATCATCATTAAACATAATAGAGGCATTCACACCTAGTATTGGTTTAATTGAATCTTTTGTACATGCTTCATAGAATTCATAGGCCCCATACATGTTGTTATCATCTGTTAAGGCAAGAGCCTGGATATGTTTTGATTTTGCGTTGTCTATAAGCGCATTAATTAATAGAGTACTCTCTTGAAAGCTATAAGCACTTTTAATTTGTAAGTGTCCAAACATGGTATCCTCTCCTTCCTTGTTCACCCATTATACCAAATTATCCCTTCCATTTATAGTTTCATAAAAAAAAGAACATGCCTAAGCACGTTCTTCGAGTTCAGCCATTTTAGTCTGTATTCTTGATTGTACAAGATTAGCTACTTCTACACTGTTCATATCCTTATATTCTTCATAAGGAATTGGTGATAGATAATGAATACCACAATCAACTCTCTTAATAGAATTACTGTCTAATACTTTAAAACAGTTATGCATGACACATGGAATAATTGGCACCTGTGCATCCATAGCTGGTTTAAATGAACCACCCTTGAATTCTAATAATTCATTCCCCTTTTTAGAACGTGTTCCTTCTGGGAAGATCACATAAGGGATACCTTCAGACATTTCCTTTTTAACCTGTCTCATAAGCTTCATAGAAGCTCTTAAGTTTGTACGGTCAATGGCAGGATATTCCATGAATTCAGCCACATCTCTTAAGAAGATAACATCTAATAGTTCTTTTTTAAAGACAATCTTGAAAGGACGTTCAATACTGTCAAATAATGCAAGGATATCAAATAATCCCTGATGGTTTGGAGCTACAAAGAAACCACCTGTTTCAGGAAGATATTCTGTACCTGTAATAGTTAGATTAACACGTGCTCTTTTAGTTGCTTTCTTTAAAAGTCTTCTTGTCCAGTCAATACGATCTTCAAAAGGAATCGTATCCTTATGCTTCTTGATATGTTTTAACTGGAAGATCAGTACGGGTAATTCAAAGAAAAAACGAAGCACAATTAATATAAGTCTTTTCATTTTTGATAGATTTCTAGTGTAAATGTCTCAAAAGGCTTTTCTTCTACGAGACGATAGTTATATTCAGAAAAGTCAGGGAAATATGTTTCTCCTGTATAATCACCAGGAATACGTGATAAAAGAATCTGATCACAATATGGAAGTGCCTGTTGATACACAGAAGCACCACCAGAAATAAAGAGGTCTTCACCGCGTTCTTTAAAAGCTTTAATAGTGCCTACTAAATCATCCACTACTTCTACTCTATCATCTTCAAAATTATGAGAAAGTACAATAGTATGACGTTTAGGTAATGGTTTACCTATTGCCTGGTAAGTTGTTTTCCCCATTAATAATGTATGATTGAGTGTTGTACTTCTAAAGTGTTTAAAGTCTTCACTATTGTGCCATGGCATCCCATTGTCTGTTCCCTTTTTCCCAATGAGATTATTTTGATCAGCTGCGACAATAATAGTAATCATACACTGACCTTACCTTTCAATGGACCATGAGACTGATAACCTTCTAGCTTGATATCTTCAATCTTAAAATCAAATAGATTATCAATGTCTTTATTTAATACAAGATGAGGAAGAGGAAGTGGTTCTCTTTCAATCTGTGTCTTGACTACATCAAAGTGATCCTTATAAATATGCGCATCACCAATAGTATGAATGAATTCTTTTGGCTCATAGCCACATACTTGTGCAAGCATACATGTAAGTAAGGCATATGATGCAATATTAAATGGAACACCTAAGAATGTATCAGCACTTCTCTGGTATAACTGACAGCTTAAATACTTCTGATCACTAGATACATAAAACTGCATAAGTGTATGACATGGTGGTAAAGCCATCTTATCTACCTGACTAGGATTCCATGCAGAAATAATATGTCTTCTAGAGAATGGGTTATTCTTTAAAGAATCAATTAGCTTTACTAACTGGTCAGTGCCTTCATTATTGAAGTTACGCCACTGTGCGCCATAAACTGGACCTAAATTACCATGTTTCTTCGCAAATTCATCATCATTCTTGATCTTTTCTACAAATTCTTCTAATGTTTCACCATTGAAGTCTTCACTCTTCTTAAAGTCTTCATAAGGCCATTCATTCCATATTTTCACATTACGATCTACAAGATATTTGATATTTGTATCACCTTTGATAAACCATAATAGTTCTTCCGCAATAGGACGTAAATACATCTTCTTAGTAGTAAGAAGAGGAAATCCTTCACGTAAATCATAGCGTGTCTGATATCCAAATACAGAACGTGTACCAGTCCCTGTGCGGTCAGGACGGTCTTCTCCATGTTCTAGGATATAGCGACACATATCTAGATATTGTTTCAAATTCTATTCCTCCTTTTATGCATTTGACCACATGATAACACAAATAATCATAAATGGGATATACAAATACTTCTTCTTTGTATAAAAAAGAAGAAGTATTTCTACTTCTTCATCTGTTCACGATAGTTTTCCATCATACCTTTGAATATTTCAGCACTTGTAGGAGGGGTAAATGTCACTGCGTTCGCACCTGCTTCAATGACTTCTTTAATTGTGTCTTCTGTTGGTCCACCTGTCGCAATAATTGGGAAATCCTTATCAATAGCGCGTAGTGCCTTGACGATTTCTACTGTTTGTTTTCCACCAGATACGTTGATGATTCTCGCACCACTATGTAACATACGTTCTTCTAAGTCTTCATCTAGTGATACTACAGTTAAAACAATAGGAATATCTACTAAACGTGACAATTCTCTGATCATTTCTGTATGCACAGGGGCATTGAGCACAACGGCTGCTGCACCATGTAATTCTGCATCCAAGGCAATCTTGAATACTCTTGCACCATTGGTAGTTCCTCCACCTACTCCTACAAAAACAGGTTGTCTGGCGACTCCAATAATTGCATTGGTGATCTGGATTGTAGGTGTAAAAGGATAAACAGAAAGAATCGCATCTGCGTTATTATTCGCAATGAGTGCAACATCTGTACTAAACAATAAGCTTTTTATACGTCTTCCATTCACATTAATACCACTGGCTTTGTACATCACTTCTGGTACTTCTACAGTATGTTTTAATGTGGACTGTATTCTTGGTGTTATTTTAGGGGTTTTCATTAAATCATTCATACATTTCACTCCTTTGAGTTCTATTATACTCAAGTTTTAAAAACATTATATGAACAAAAGAAAAAACCAGCAATGCTGGTTTTAGATTAAGAATGCGAAATATGCGATAAATAGTAAGAATAGTACCCAGACCATCTTGTTGATGTTTTTAGCCTGACCTGTCGCAATCATGCTGATAACATAAACGATGAATCCTAGTGCGATACCATTACTGATTGAGTAACCAAGAATCATAAAGATGATAGTCACAAAACCACTTGCCGCAAAAATCAAGTTATCCCACTTGATATCCTTTAACTGTGACGCCATTAAAATACCAACGATAACTAAAGCTGGGGCAGTGACTGCATCAGTGATCATAGATAATACTGGATAGAAGAATACTGTTAATAAGAAACAGATTCCTGTTGTACATGCAGTTAAGCCAGTACGTCCACCTACTCCAACGCCTGAAGTAGATTCTACGAAAGATGTCACTGTAGAAGTACCAATCATTGAACCAAATACAGTACCTACAGCATCTGCAAGTAATGCACGTTCAACATTCACTAATTCACCATTTTCATCAATAAGATCAGCCTTTGATGCAACAGCGACTAATGTACCGGCAGTATCAAAGAAGTCTACGAATAATAATGAGAAAATTGCAACGATACACTGTGGATGAGTGAACATTTCGTTGAAGCCTCTTGCAAAAGCGCCTACTAAACTGAAATCAAAGTTCACTGATATAAGTTTAGAAGGTAACTGTGGCATTCCTTTTAGTCCAAAGAATGAACCAAATACAACACCAACTACCGCAGTAATGATTAAGCCATAAAATACGGCTGCTGGCTTATTCTTTACTAATAATACTAATGTGATGATGATTCCAAATAAAGCAAGTAATACTGTTGGATTCTTAAAGTTTCCTAGTGATACAAATGTAGATTCACTTGCCACTACGATACCTGCATTCTTTAAACCTACAAAGGCTACAAAGAAACCAATACCCGCACCAATCGCAAGTTTTAACTGTGCAGGAATCGCATTAATAATCATACGACGGATATTTGTCACTGTAATGATGACAAAGATAATACCTGATACAAATACGCAGGCTAGTGCGCCTTCAGGTGATAATCCCATCTGTCCTACAATTGTATAAGTGAATAATGCGTTAACCCCCATCCCTGGTGCAAGAGAGACTGGGTAGTTTGCCATTAATCCCATAAAGATGCTTGCGACACCTGCAGAGATTGCAGTCGCAAGGAAGACACCTTGATGACTCATGTGTGCCTGTCCTAGAATAGCAGGGTTGACTGCAAGAATATAGGCCATTGCTAGGAAAGTTGTAATACCAGCGAGTATTTCAGTCTTAACATTTGTCCCATGTTCTTTTAAGTGAAATAATTTTTCCATTCTTTTCTCCTCTCGAAATAAAGCCCTATTATAGTATATATTTACACTTTATGCAAATAAAAAAATCCCCTTATAATGGGGATTTATCGTATTTCTTCATGATATCTAGAATGGTATCTATGACTTTTTCAAGTGAACCATCATTTATAATATGATAGTCGCATGAAGACATATATTTATCTCTACGCTCTTTATCTAAGGCATAGAGTTTGTCTGGGCCATCCTTTAACAAGGGTCTGCCACTTGGATCGACATCCTTCACAATATCTTCAATTGGACGGTCAATATAGAAAACAACACCATTCTTCTTTAAATATCCAATGTTTTCAGGTCTTTTAATCACTCCACCACCAGTAGAAATGATTTTACCTTCAAGTTCTGATACTTCTTGACAACATGTTGTTTCATTGTTTCTGAAGTAGTCTTCAGAAATTTGAAACATATCTGGAATGGACATATTAAAGCGATTCACAAGATAATCATCAAGGTCAATCATTTCATGACCTGTTTTTTGTGAAAGAATTTTCCCAAATGTTGTTTTACCACTCCCCATAATTCCAATTAAAACGATATTTTTCATGATTCCTTCCTTTCATAGTTACCAATCATTCTAAATGTATTGGTATATGTTTTGATTTCCTGTAAAGCACGCTGGACATGATCTTGATTCAAGTTGCCATCTATATCTAAATAGAAATAGTATTCCCATGGAGATAATGGGAGTGGTCTTGATTCAATGCGGGCCATGTTGATGTTATGTTCCTTTACAACTCTCATGACTTCATAAAGTGCACCGACTTCATGATTGACTGTGAAGACCATGCTGATACGATTGGCAGATGGTCTGATTTCATATTGTCTTGCGATAATGATAAAGCGTGTATGATTGCTTTGATCATTTTGTATTGCCTTGGCAATAATATCAAGATTATAGAGTTTAGCTGCTTCACTAGAGGCAATGGCACCGATATGTTTATCCTGTGCTTCACTGATATACTTAGCAGCTGCAGCTGTATTGAGATAGTCATGACCTTCAATATGATGTGCATTTAAGAATTCAGAAGTCTGTTTTAAGCCCTGCACATGACTATAGACATCTTTGATATCTTCTAGAGTGGCTCCTTTGATACCAAGCAAGTTCTGATCTATTGTGATAGACTGCTCACCTACAATATAAAAGCCATATTGAGTAAGTAAGTCATAGTTATCATTAATAGCACCTGTAGAAGAATTTTCTAAAGGGAGTACACCATAGTCTATTTCACCTTTTTCTAATGCCTGATAGACATCTTCAAAGTGAGGATAGTTGATGCCTTCAATGTCTCCAAACCAGCAATTCAAAGCCTGATTAGAAAAAGATCCTGGAACACCTTGGTAACCTACTTTAAAGTTTTCTTTAATTTCAGTCGCTTCATATTTCTTTAAAGGAATAAAAGTAGACTGATAACTTTTAGAAAGATTCATTGTATCCTGGACAAATGTTTTTGCGTAAGATTCTAGAGATTTATCTTCTAAACGATCTACATTCTTCTGGATAACTTCTTTTTCTCTATCCTTCTGGAAGATCTGCATATCATGCGCTAATTTATATGTAATAACATCCTTAGCAACATGCATACGTTTTTCAAATAAGGCAATAATTTCCTTATCGATTGCATCTATTTCTTCTCGACATGTTTTTAAATCTTTCATAGTGCCTCCAGCATATCTAATACACCTAGTGCTGCCATAGCTTCTACAACGACAATCGCACGAGGAATGATACATGGATCATGTCTTCCTACGATTTCTAATTCTGTATTTTCATGTGTTTTCACATTGATTGTATTCTGTTTTAAGGAAATAGATGGGGTTGGTTTAATACCTACCGTAAAGAGTAATGGCATCCCATTAGAAATACCACCTGTAATACCACCATTATGGTTTGTAGAAGTTTTCACTTCTTCTCCTTCATAATAGTAGGCATCATTTGTTTCTGATCCTTTGAGTAGAGTAATATCATCTAGATCACCAAATGAAACTGACTTAACTGCAGGAATACTAAAGAATAATGGTGATAAATGGGCTTCAATACTATCAAAGAAAGGATTTCCAACTCCTGCTGGTAGTCCAGTGACAGCACATTCAATCTTTCCACCTACACTATTGCCTTCCTTTCTCGCTTCTTCGATTGTTTCCTGCATTAAAGCATAGACATCATCATGAATAACAGGATAGTCTTTTTGATTTAATTCTTCTAAGTAAGATGGAGAAATATCTAAAGGATAATGCGTGTCCTTCACATCTTTAATAGAAAGAATATGTGCACCGACATGAATACCTTTTTCTTTTAAGATCTGTTTTGCGATAGCACCTGCAAAAACGATTGGTGCTGTAAGTCTGCCAGAGAAGTGTCCCCCTCCTCTCACATCATTAAAGCCTTTATATTTAATATAAGCAGGATAATCTGAATGTCCTGGACGCATATTATCCTTCAAATAAGAATAGTCTTTAGAATGCTGGGATGTATTTTTAATAATTCCACATAATGGTGCACCTGTTGTATAACCATCTAATACACCACTGAGTATTTCTACTTCGTCTGCTTCTTTTCTTTGTGTACTCATTAGGTTCTTACCTGGCGCACGTCTTTGCATATCCTTATTAATGGCATCCATATCTAGCTTAATACCAGCAGGGAGATTACCTATTGTGATGCCAATAGCCTTCCCATGGCTTTCACCAAATAAAGATAATTCGATATGATGTCCCCAATTAGCACTCATGATATTCACCACCTAGAGATGTAAAGTCTTCAAAGAAGCCTGGATAGCTCTTCTTAACACAATCCTTATCATCAATAGTAATTGGACCATTGGCACATGTAGACAAAATAGCTTCAGCCATACACATACGATGATCATTAGAGCTTGTTACTTCTGCACTATTATAAGAATCAGAACCAACAATGGTCATGCTGTCTTCTTCTTCAACTGCATCAATACCAGCAGTTTTTAATAGTTCTACAGAAGCAGTCAGACGGTCACATTCTTTAATACGTAAACGTGATGCATTAATAATGTGTGATGTCCCTTCTGCAAGACCACAAGCCACTGATACAACAGGCATCAAATCTGGACATTGTGAAGCATCAATAGTGGCAGGTTTGATTTTGTCGCAGACTATTTTAATACCCGCACTTGTTTCTACAATTTCTCCACCCATCTGTTCCATAATATCTAAAATAGCTCTATCACCTTGTGATGAGTGCATATTAAGATTAGTAAGTGTAATATCACTTCCTAGTAAATCAGCAACTAGATAGAAAGCAGCTTGTGAGAAGTCCGCTTCTACATTGTAATCACATGGTTTATAGTTCTGATTACCACGGATCTGGAATGCCTGATAATCATGATTAATAATTTCAATACCAAACTTTTCTAACATATCAAGTGTTAAGTCAATATAGCCTTTAGATTCTAATGGTGTAGTGATTTTAATTAAAGAATCACCCTTTAATAAAGGTAAAGTGAATAATAAACCAGTGATAAATTGTGAAGAAACATTACCTGGTACTTCAAATATATCTGAATGAAGCTGACCATCTAGAATAACATCTAAACGTTCTGAGTCTTTTCTAAGGTATGCAATCTTTTGTTTATCAAAGATATCATAGTATACATCAAGTGGTCTTTGTCCAAGTTTTCCTTTACCTACAAAATGTACACGAGAAAAGTTAACTAATGATAAAGGCATTAAGAAACGTAATGTAGAGCCTGATTCATGGGCATCTATTTCTACTCTTCCTAGTCCTAAAGTAATAGAACCATCAATAATTAAAGTATCGCCTTCCTGTTTAATAATAGCACCTAAGGCTTTCATACCTTCTATTGTAGCTTCAATGTCTTCTGAGTAATCAATACCGCTAATACGGCTCATACCTGGCGCGAGGGCTGCACAGATAATAGCACGATGGGCTAATGATTTAGAAGGGGGAACCGCAATTGTTCCTTGAAGTGTTTTTGGTGTAATTGTGATTTTTGTCATTATATGTCCTCTACTTCCAGAATCATCTCTTTTTGATCCTTATGTACATAATACTCTCCTATTGTTTTAAGTAAAACAAAAGATAGTGTTGAATTGATGTTTTTCTTATCTAGATCAATGGCTTTAAGTAGTTCTTTTGTAGGGACATTGGCATGAGTAGGAAGGTTATAGTGACTTAAGGCTTCTTCTATACGTTTTGTAGTGCCTTGTTCACATAAGCCTTTAAGTTCTGCGATACGCGTGATAGCTACCATACCGATTCCTACTGCTTCACCATGAGAATATTTTTCATAATGGAAATGTTGCTCGATTGAGTGTCCAATAGTATGACCAAAGTTTAAGCATAAACGATCACCAAAATCATATAAGTCCTTTTCTACAACATCTCTTTTGATATCTACACATTTATAGATGATTTCATCAATGTCTTTATAAAGATCATCAAAGTCTCTATAACCAGCTAATTGATCAAATAGTTCTTTATCCTTGATACAGCCATATTTAATGACTTCTCCCATACCATCAGTAATAAAATGAGGATCTAATGTTTTAAGAGTGAGTGGATCAATAAGAACAAGTAATGGATGTTTAAAAGCACCGACTAAGTTCTTTCCTTCAGGTAAATCTACAGCCACTTTACCACCTACTGAAGAGTCTACCTGTGATAATAATGAAGTAGGAATCTGTACAAACTTAATACCACGCATATAAGTACTTGCCACAAATCCAGCTAAATCACCAATAACGCCTCCACCTAGCGCAATAAGTAAATCAGTTCTTGTAATCTTAGCTTCTAGTAATTGTGAATAGATAGAAGGTAAAATATCAAATCTCTTAGATGGTTCTCCATGAGGAATGACTACTGTAGAGACTTCATAAGTATCTTTTAACTGATTGACTATCTGTTCTCCATAAAGTGGAAAAACGTTATCGTCAGAGACAATAACGATTTTCGCACCTGTGAAGACCTGGGAAATTAGTTCTTTTGTTTTATTTAAGATACCTTGTTCAATATATATAGGATAACTGTCTTTTCCTAAGTTTACATTTAATTTCATTTTAGATTTCCTTTCCAACAACCTTACCGATTTCTCTTAATTCTTCAATAAGTTTTGTATATTTTTTAGGCTTTAATGACTGAGCTCCATCA
>OGOZ01000205.1_pt1 | contig 42982 bp, 39 predicted proteins | sample 1552801 | NCBI WGS metagenome assembly OGOZ01 (sample SAMEA2580196, study PRJEB22360) | human gut metagenome | biome: human gut; feature: human-associated habitat; material: faeces | place: Denmark | collected 2008/2010 | reverse complement strand
TAAAGTACTGGAAATTATGTATAAAAAGGTGCATAATTAGTAAAGTATAATTATGAATACGAAATAATGGAGGAAAGTATGTTAGATTTAAAGTTTGTCAGAGAAAATCCAGACATCGTAAAGCAGAATATTAAGAATAAATTTCAGGATAGAAAGTTACCTTTAGTTGATGAAGTTATCGAGCTTGATGCACAGGCAAGAGCTGCACAGACAGAAGCCGATGAATTAAGAGCTAATAAGAATAAGCTTTCTAAGCAGATTGGTGCACTTATGGCTCAGGGTAAGAAAGAAGAAGCTGAGGATGTTAAGTCACAGGTTTCAGCAAGTGCTGACAGATTAGCAGAGCTTGAAGCTAAAGAAGCAGAACTGAATGAAAAAGTTACTAAGATTATGATGACTATTCCTAATATCATAGATCCATGTGTTCCTATAGGAAAAGATGATAGTGAGAATGTAGAAGTTGAAAAGTTTGGTGAACCAGTTGTTCCAGATTATGAGATTCCATATCATACAGAGATTATGCAGAAGTTTGATGGCATTGATTTAGATGCAGCTGGTAAGGTTGCAGGTAATGGTTTCTATTATCTTATGGGAGATATAGCAAGACTTCATTCAGCAGTTATATCTTATGCAAGAGATTTCATGATAGATAGAGGTTTCACATATTGTATACCTCCTTATATGATAAGAAGTAATGTGGTTACAGGTGTTATGAGTTTCGATGAGATGGATGCAATGATGTATAAGATTGAGGGAGAAGATCTTTATCTTATCGGTACAAGTGAACATTCTATGATTGGTAAATTTATTGATACAATAACACCAGAGGAAGAGCTTCCAAAGACTCTTACAAGTTATTCACCATGTTTCAGAAAAGAAAAAGGTGCACATGGTATAGAAGAAAGAGGCGTATATAGAATCCACCAGTTTGAAAAGCAGGAAATGATAGTTGTATGTAAACCTGAAGACAGCAAAATGTGGTTCGATAAATTATGGCAGAACACAGTAGACTTATTCAGAACACTTGATATCCCTGTCAGAACACTTGAATGTTGCTCAGGAGACCTTGCAGACCTTAAAGTTAAATCTTTAGACGTTGAAGCATGGTCACCAAGACAGAAAAAATATTTTGAAGTAGGAAGCTGTTCAAATCTTTCAGATGCACAGGCAAGACGTCTTGGCATCAGGGTAAAAGCGGAAGACGGCAGCAAATACTACGCACACACACTTAACAACACAGTTGTTGCACCTCCTAGAATGCTTATCGCATTTCTTGAAAATAACCTTAATGCAGACGGAAGTGTCAATATTCCTGAAGCATTACAGCCATATATGGGTGGAATGACCAAGATTGTAAAGAAATAATTGAGGTAAGAAATGCATAATTACGTTACTGCAATAGGGTTCATGGATGTGTATGATACCCCTTACATGGATAAAATAATAAAAGATTATATAGAAAAGTCCGTTGAAAATAACGTAGTGAAATATGTTAAAAAGGAACCGGGAAAAAGTCATTTTATTACAGCGGAGCTGGATATGCCCCTGCTGTCTGATTGTGACGGCAATCATCGTGGCGGTATCAAAATTAGAGGAAAATATAATTCTGTAACAGGAAGTTTTTACTATACAAATTGTTTTCCCTATGTAGTAAGTAATTATTCATATTATGCAGAAAGTGTATCAATAACCATGAAAAAAGATTCCGAGGGCTACCTTGGAATTGTAAGCGGCCAGGTGAGTGAGTTATCACCCATATTTTTTGTAACAAATGACATTGAACTTATAAGCTGTAATCCGGAAAAGTCAGATTTTGAAAATGTCAATGTGTACCTCACGGGACTTGCTTTGGAGGGGAAAATTATTTTACCTGCAAATTTAAATAACAAGCCAGAACAGACCGATTCCGATGTCAACAGAGGAGATCTTTTAGGCCGTGCTTTAAGCGGTGACAGGGACGCAATCACGGAGCTTACCATGGTTGACCTTGATACATATATTGATATAGGCAAAAGAATAAAAAACGAGGATGTATATTCGATTGTATACAGCTCTATGGTTCCTGCGGGACTTGAGTCGGATATGTATTCAGTTGTGGGAAATATTCTGGAAATTGATACATTGGAAAATGATATTACAGGAAATTATCTGTATATGCTTTTGATAGAATGTAACTCAATGGTATTTCATGTGATAATAGACAGTAGTACATTACTTGGTGAACCTGAAGTGGGCAGACGTTTTGTGGGCAGTGTATGGCTTCAGGGCAAAATAAGTATCGACTGATACCTTGACTTATTCCCGTTCAATTATTATAATGGGAATACAGTTTTGTTCTCTTAGTTAAATGGATATAACAAGTGCCTCCTAAGCACTAGTTGTGGGTTCGATTCCCGCAGGGAACATTGATTTTTTGCAACAATGATCGTGAAAATTCATTGTTGCTTTTTTTATTTTATGGTGCTTGCGTGAAACAAAACACTATATTCCTGTTTACCAATAATGCAGACTATACCGTTTCGTATAGCAATAACATCAATGCAGGAACTGCCACAGTTACGATTATGGAAATTGGCTCTTACGAGGGAACCACCGGCACGACATTCCAGATTACATCACGTTCGATGGGAGAGGTAACTGTAGAAAAAATTGGTAAAAGTACTGTATTTTTCGGAGGGGGAGTGGTACAATATTTTATGTAAAAATAGAATAATGAAATTGTTCCTGAAATTTATTGACTTTAAGAAAAAAATTTGATATATAAGGAACGAGTAAAAGAGAAAGGAAATAGCAAACTATGGCGACAAAGAAAAATATTAAGAAAAATAAATTGGAAAATTTGCATCTGAAGGAAAGGATAAACTATGGCTACAGAAAAGTCATTATTATGATGTTAGTCTCAGGGCTGTTATCTATTGTGGTCATAGGTATTCTATTTTTCAATATGAAGCGTTATGTACAAAATGTTACTGTTGCAGACCAGGCGGTGAAAATCTGCAGGATAAATGTTAACGCAGCAGCGAGAAATATCAGGGAAATGGCATTAAATAATGATGCATCCTCTTATGACAATTATGAGCAGACGGTAAAAAAAATGCTTGCAGAAGTTGATACCCAACTGAATAATTTAAAGAAATCCGGAGTTGTTCCGGATGCGGATTATGAAGAATACTCATCTGCCCTTGCAGACTGGGGAAACATTGGTTATTCCATCATGGAAAAAATCAAAAGCGGTGACAAAGATAAGGCAGTTGATTCAATTCTGAATGATTGTACCCCAGCATTAAATAAAGCTGTAGAAATTGCAATAAGATTAGATGAAATGACCGATAAGCAAAGCAGCCGGTCAGTCAGAGTTACGGTTATTTTTGCAGTGGCAGGAGTTGCGTGTATTATTGTTTGTCTGGTTTTGGCATGGAAACTGACAACAAAAACAGGCAAAAAAGTACTTGAGACAATTTTAGTACCATTACGTGAAGTGGAAGCCGTTGCACAGGAATTAACAGATGGAAACCTGCACAGCACGCTGGAATACCATTCAGATGATGAGATTGGAAGACTGGCACACAGTATGCGTAAATCCATCCGCATTCTGGGAAGATATGTAGATGATATTGGACGTGCAATGAAGATGTTTGCAGATGGAAATTTTGATGTGCAGCCGGAAGTAGAGTGGAAAGGGGATTTTGTTGGAATTCTAAACTCCTTTATGATGTTTGAAAAAAGCATGGCAGAGGTGATAAAGGGAATCCAGCATGTTTCAGATGAAGTTTCGAGTGCCGCAGAGCAGGTAGCAGCAAGCTCCAATGACCTTGCGGATGGAGCAACAAATCAGGCAGCAGTTGTAGAAGAACTGACCGCAACAGTCGAAGGTGTTTCTGAACAGGTAGAAAAAAATTCAAAAACCGCAAAAGAAATCAGTGGAAGAGTAGACGAACTTGGAAATGCCATTCTGGAAAGCAATGGTAAAATGAAGGATATGGTTGATTCCATGAATGAGATCAACGGGGCATCAAAAGAGATTGACAAGATCATTGCAACAATCAATGAAATTGCGGCCCAGACGAATCTGCTTGCATTGAATGCTTCCATTGAGGCTGCAAGAGCAGGGGAGGCAGGAAAGGGATTTGCAGTTGTAGCGAATCAGGTAAATGTGCTGGCAGACCAGAGTGCCCAGGCAGCAAAGGAATCCGCAACATTGATTGAAACCTCTGTGAAAGCCGTGGAAAAGGGTATGGTGATTGCAGGGCAGACGGCATCACAATTGCAGGAGGTTGCTGAGAATTCCCAGATCATTACAAAAGAAGTCACAAATATTGCTGATACGTTAGAGACACAGGCAACAGAAATCAAACAGATTAATGATGGAATTGAACAGATCAATGATGTCGTACAGACGAATTCGGCAACATCTGAAGAATGTGCAGCATCTAGTCAGGAGATGAGCAGTGAAGCAGAAAATCTGCGTGAAATGATCCAGAAATTTAAAATTGCAGAAGATAAAAATTAAAAACGGTGCAAAAAATTATTGATGTTTAATTGTTGATTAAAGGACGAAATACTGGAATTTAAAGAAAGTTACTGTATTTCGTCTTTTTTTATGGTACAATGCTAATATAGTTTTATTTGTATGTGAGAATGGAAATTTATAGATTATTTATTATAGTAATGATAAAAAAAGAGAGGACAGAGCATGAATTATATAGTGTTTGATTTGGAATGGAATCAATGTCCTGACGGAAAAGAAAAAGAAATTAAGGATATGCCATTTGAAATAATAGAGATTGGCGCAGTCAAACTGGATTCACAGAGGAGAGTCATAGATACTTTTGCAAAAAATATAGCCCCCGGTGTATATCAGACACTTCATCCTGTTATGCAGGACCTTATTGGCACAACCATGGGTGAACTTGTTGAAAAAGGAGTGCCATTTCCACAGGCTGTTAAAGAGTTTATGGAATGGTGCGGGGATGATTACATTTTCTGTACATGGGGATGCATGGACCTTACGGAACTTCAGCGTAACTGTGATTATTACAAGATAAACCTTAATCTTCCAATGCCGCTTATTTACTACGATTTGCAGAAATCGTACAGTATATGTTATGACGATGGCAAGAAGCGGAGCTCGCTTGAAACTGTAACCGCAGATAAAAATATTGTGCAGAATGAAGCTTTTCACTCGGCTTTTGCGGATGCAGAGTATACGGCGAAAATTTTTGGACTGATGGATATGGATAAAATATATGAGTACACCTCGGTGGACACATACAAGATACCGTCATCACGGGCTGAGGAATTCACGTTAGTGTATCCTACCTACAGTAAGTTTATATCAAAAGGCTATCGTGACAGGGAAAAAATTATGCTGGACGGTGTTATCCGTACCACGAAATGTTTCTTGTGCAACAGGGAAATCAAGCAGAGAATAAAATGGTTTTCCAATAACCAACATGTATATTACTGTGTGGCATATTGTGAGAACCACGGTCTTTTTAAGGGTAAAATACGATTTAAAAAGACCGAGGATGATTTATATTATGCGATTAAAATTTTAAAGAAGACCGACGAAAACGGCGTTGCTGAAATCATCCAGAAGCAGGACCACAAAAGAGAGCGAAGAAGGGCAAAACGTTCAAGGGAAAAACAGCGCCAGAGACAGGGTGCTCAGAAGTGAAAACCTCTCCTGTGACGTCTCCTGTTTTTTACTCTCATGACAACCGGTACAATAATGAGTGAAAGCCCAGCCACGGCACCGATTAATACAAAAATATTTATATAAATTGTTTTGTCTTTATTAATAGTGATGTGTGTTTCTTCCGTCATTACTCCGTTAGTTCCGGGTGTGACGGAAGAATTTTTATTGTCTTTTATATAGATAGTGGAATTACCGAGAGGCAGGTTTTTGTAATAAAAGCTGATGCAGGCAAATCCGCCGTTTTTACCGGAATAAGCGGCATTATCTGCGTATGTTACAATCTTTGTCAGGTCTGATATATTGGCATTTGACGGAACAAGAATATAAGCCCCATCATCGAATTCTATGCTGTAGCCGTTTGTCGATGTCATCTCATAGGTAATATCAAGGGCATCAAGTCCAAAAGATGAAGATGACATATTATTATCATCAAGATAACATTTACGGTAGTTATTAAGGTAATAATCAAAAAGTGCGATGGAGTCGGTGTATCTTCCCGAAGCCGTTGAATTCATAACTGAGCACACCAGCCTTATACCGTCTTTTTCGGCAAAAGATACGAGACAGTTGCCTGCGGCATCGGTATATCCGGTTTTGCCGCCTTTTGAATACCGGTACTCATACTCGCCGCCTTTTAACATCTGGAAACGGTGTGTGTAATAGCGGATATTGTTATTTGTGTTAGTCTTGCCTATCTTGTATACACCTGTATAACTCATGATATTTACAAGGGTTTTGTTATTAAAACAGGCCCTTCCTATCAATGCCATATCATAAGGCGTAGAGTAATGAAATTCATTGGTGAGACCGCTTGGATTGGAAAAATGCGTTGAAACAGCGCCTAAGGCGGCAGCTTTGTCATTCATCATCGATGCAAAACCGGAAGCCGTACCGCCCACATATTCTGCAAGTCCGTAAGCCACATCATTGGCGGAGCGGAGCATAAGGCAATACAAGGACTGCTCTACCGTAAGCTGTTCGCCCACAGCAATTCCAACATTAGCATCACCGGGAGAAACACTGTCAACCGCAGCTTTGGAATAGGTAACCACATCTGACATAGATGTATTCTCTATGGTAAGCAAAGCCGTCATCATCTTGGTGGTGCTTGCAGGATAGCATTTTTTATCCATATTCCTCTGATAAAGAACCTCTCCGGAATCGGCGTCCATCAGCACAATATACTGTGACTTAATATCGGGAAATTCAGGCAGAATGTCATTATTATCAGCCGCCCGGCATAGGCTTAAATGACACATAATATATATAAAAGTAAGAGTTGAAGCAATTATTTTTTTCATACTAAATCCCTTTAACAAAATTTGAAATTATAGTAGCATATTCGGGGGCGTTTGTATATACTAATAATATCGCTTAGATACGGAGGAAACTCATAGACATGAGATTAAGAAATGTGAGAGGTGCCAGAGAGGCACTTGAAGAAAGTGATTATACAATTAATGTACCTGAAGAAAATAAAGGCAGATGGCATGAGATTTTCGGCAACGACAACGAAATCCATCTTGAAATCGGAACGGGCAAAGGCAGATTTATCATGGAGCTTGCGTCAAAGAACCCTGATATCAATTACATTGGAATAGAAAAGTTTTCAAGCGTTCTTGTCCGTGCATTGGAAAAGCAGAGGGAAATGGAGCTGCCTAACCTTCGCTTTATCCGGATGGATGCCGAGAAAATAGAGGATGTATTTGAAAACGGTGAGATTGGAAGAATATATCTTAATTTCTCAGACCCATGGCCAAAGGACCGTCACGCGAAAAGACGTCTTACTTCAAGACAGTTTTTTGCCAGATATAACAATATTCTTGCAAAAACAGGGCGTGTGGAGTTCAAGACCGACAACAGACCTTTATTTGATTTTTCTTTGGAAGAGGTTGAAGCTGCCGGCTGGAAATTAGACAGCGTCACATACGATCTTCACAACAGCGATATGAACGATGGCAACGTAATGACCGAATACGAAATCAAATTTTCAAAGCTTGGCAATCCTATTAACAAGCTTATCGCCACAAGGTAAAATTTTAATAATGTTGGGAGGGGAGTAGAATGAAAAAACGTTTCCACTGCATGTGCATTTGTTCCGGCTGCCGCCGACTTAACTGCGAGTTGCTTAAAATCAAGCGGGCTTTCGACGAACTCAAGAAGATTTTCAACTGTAAATAGTACAGAAATTAATTTTGAAAATTTTTTCATAAAAAATAAAAAAAACACTTGCTTTTTTTTAACGACTCATATATAATAACACTTGCGTCAAACAAAAGACAAAATATTTTATGCGCCTTTAGCTCAGTTGGTAGAGCACCTGACTCTTAATCAGGGTGTCCAGGGTTCGAGTCCCTGAGGGCGCACCAAATAAAAGCAATCATCCTTAGGTGATTGCTTTTATTTTTCGTTTTTTAAAATAAAGCCTCAAATGGCGGATAAGAAAAGACGTCAGTGACGCCTTTTCCCTCCTCCAGGGGAATCCCAAGCAAGCAGCGAAGTGAACGGAGAGCACCTGATGCCCTTACTTCTCAACTACCACAGCTTTCCCAAGATGCACCTTTTTATAATACAGCCCCGTAAGTACGCTGCACACCAGCCAACCGGCCGGATAGCCCAGCGCTATTGGCAATACGGTATTGGATACGAAATTGGACATGATGTACAAATAGCACTGCCTGAACAGCACAAATGAGCACAGCATTATTATCATAGGCGCACGGCTGTTGCCAGCGCCGCGCAATGCGCCGGCATATACCTGATTGAAGCAGCACAGAACATAGAACGGCGTGAGTCTACGCAGGAATAGCGTTCCGTAGCTTATCACCTCCGGCTTTGAGTTGAAAAACAGCACCAGCGACGGCGCAACCGTTATCACTACGGCTGAAAGCGCTACCGTCACAGTCATAGCCATGGCGAGAGAGGTGCGCACACCCTGCTTTGCCCTGTCGACCCGTCCCTTGCCCAGATTCTGTCCCACAAACGTTGTGGCCGCCAGCGCTATGGACTGCATAGGCAAAAACAGCAGCTGGTCCACCTTTGTGTAGGCCGTCCAGCCTCCCATGCAGTCGGCACCGAAAAAGTTTATATAGGACTGCACGAATATGTTTGAAAAGGCCGTTACGGCCATCTGCAGAGCCGCAGGTATGCCTACCTTAATTATCTTCAAAAGCATATCCTTATGAAACCTGATAAGCTTCAGCTCCACACGGACACAGGATTCGCTCCTGAGCAGCGTAAGCATGGTCAATATGGCGGATATCCCCTGGGCGATTATGGTAGCGTAGGCCACGCCCTCGACACCCATTCCGAACGCTATGACAAATACCAGATCAAGCACGGTGTTTATCACTGCGGCGCATACGAGGTAATAAAAGGGCCGCTTTGAATCCCCCACGGCCCGCAGTATGCCCGCGCCCATATTGTATAGCATCAATCCCGCCATGCCGGAAAAGTATATGTAAAGATACGCCCTGGACTGCGGAAACACCTCCGCAGGCGTCTTCATCAGGCGCAGCATGTTAGGCGTCATGGCTATGCCAATGGCGGTAAAGGCTACGGACAGCACCAGCGTCATCATGACGGCGGTATGCACAGCGTCCTTTACCCTGTCATACTTGCCCGCGCCGTAATACTGAGAAATGACCACCCCCGCGCCGCTGGCAAGGCCGGAAAATGCGCCTATGAGGGTATTTATTATGGGGGCTACGGTGCCGACGGCGGAAAACGCCTCGTTGCTCACGTAATTGCCCACTACCCACGTATCCACCGTATTATAAAGCTGCTGAAATATATTGCCCATGAGCAGCGGTACCGCGAAGTTCAGAAGATGCCTGAAAACGCTGCCCGAAGTCATATCCACATCGTGCCTTTTGGCCCGCCTTATTTCCATGCGATAAAACACTCCCGCAATTCGTCCTTGTTTTTTTATTATAGCACAAAAAAGGGCCGGATGACTTTTCCGGCCCGGGAAATATTTTTGCCTGCCGTCTGAGCGGCGCAGCGCCGATGCGAAGCGGCTGCGGCTTTTTCTCCGCCGCTCATTTGTACAGGTCCTCCGCAAGGTGCTGCAGCTTTTCCATTCGGCTGTCGAGCTCGGCGCTCATCTTGGCGCACTCGAAAAGCTCCTGATCCACATAGTCGGATTCCTGCAAGCCCTTTTTATAGCGTATCTTATGCTCAAGGCTCGCCCACCAGTCCATGGATATCGTCCTGAACTGCACCTCCACCTTCATCATCTTCTTTTGATCGTGCAGAAATATGGGTATCTCTACTATAAGGTGAAGGCTGCGGTAGCCGTTGGGCTTTGGGCTGGCGATATAGTCCTTGCGCTCCACGAGCCTTATGTCGTCCTGCTTCAGAAGCGCTTCCTCCAGCTTGTATATGTCGGAGGGAAAAGTGCATATCACCCTTACCCCCGCGATGTCGCTGAGGTTCTGCTCGATGCTGTCAAAGGCAACGGGGTAGTTTTTTCGATGCAGCTTTTCCAAAATGTTCTCCGGCGATTTGAGCCGCGTCTTGATGGTTTCTATCGGGTTGCGGTCGTATCGCAGCGAAAGCTCCTCGTTGAGCACGTTGAACTTTGTCTCCACCTCCATCATCGCGCACCGATAGTAGCTCATCAATTCGCGGTATGGCAGCGCGTAATTCTGCATCAGGGCCTTTATTTCGTCTTTTTGCAGCTTTACACCAAAAAGCCCCTCATGGCTCCCGTGCGCTGCGTTGCTTTCCTGCGGCATATTGCTTCTCCTGTATGTGCGGTGATATGCGGTCGATCTTACAAAAAGTATACCGCAATATTGCGGAAAAAGCTACCCGATGAGAGTGCCCGGCCCTTCGGCCTGACAAACGGACGCCGTTCGCCTTTCCTGCCCGGGAATTTTCCCCATATATTTGCCTTACTGCCTCCGCATCTGGCGAAGAAACACCGCCACGGCCGCCCCAAGCGCCACAGCCCCATAGCACACGATCCACCAAATATGTGGAAGGATTCCGGAAAAATTCCCGGCCAGCACAGCTTTTTCCAAAGCAACGGCATGAATATAGGGCAGGATATTAGCTAATCTTTCAAAGACACCGCCGATCAGTGAAATGTCAAACCATGCTCCGGAAAACCACGCAGTCAGGATCGTCAGCAGAGCTCCGCATATTCCGCCTACCTGTTTTGTGTTGAGGATACTTCCAAAAAGAAGCCCCAATGCGATAAAGAACAGGGAAACGGGAATAATGAGCAGCACCGCATAGACAATGTAAACCGACCAGGTTAGCCCCAGCATAACGGCGGCAATATAGCATAGGGCGCACTGCGCCACCGCAATAGGCAGGATCGGCAGCACATAACCGAAGATAAAATCCGCTGAAGTCAGAGGCGTGGTATAGAGCCTTTGCAGAAGAGCGGTCTCCCTGTCCCTCGCAATCAACGTTGCGGAAAACAGGGTCATAAAGGAAAGGCCAAACACGGTAATGCCCGGGGTAAGAGTTTCGATCTCGAAAATGCTTACCGGCGCGTTTGCCCCAATCGCACTCATAAGAAAAAGCAGGATCACCGGAAAACCAAGGCTGAACGCCACGTTAAGCGGATCGCGCAATATCTCTTTTGCGTTCCGGCTCGAAAAAGTAAGTAATCTCATATTCTCTCCTCTTATTAAAAAATCAAAACAATTACGTCCTTCTCCATTCCATCGGCGTAAATCTCAGGCCGTTCACGGCTTGTTCCTTATCCATATCATGGAAACCGAGATGATGATAAATCGGAACGGCATAGGGCGATGAATTTACCGTCATACTGCCGGCAGGACACATTTGTAAAACCGTTTTGAACAGTTGGCTCCCGATGCCCCTTCCGTGATATTCACCTTTTACAAAAAACAGAGCGATGTGCGCGCCCTCGCTTCGCGTCGCAATAACGCCAACCAACCTGTTTTCCATAAATGCACCGTACATACGGAGCTTGGACAGATAGCCTTCGTCGTGAATGCTTTTGTAAAACTCTGCAATCCCTTCTTCTGAATAATCAAGCGCCTCATATTCCATAAAAACATCCCAGGCCAATAATAGGGCGTCCGCTGATTCGCTTTCTTTTAATTCTCTGACAGATATTTCCGGCACCATTGCTCCACCCTCTCATATTCAATTTAGTTTTCCTTCACAATTGCTATAAATGCGTCCTCAAACTTCTCTTTGCCGGTCTGCCTTTTCAGTTCATCAGCCGTCCCCAGCGCAAGCAGCCGGCCTCCTTTCATAATACCGATACGGTCGGAAAGTGCCTCAGCTTCCTCCATGTAGTGGGTAGTCAGGATAATGGTGATCCGGCCCTTCAGGGTGCGGATCACATCCCATAGATCACCTCGCGCCAGCACATCCAGCCCGAGGGTCGGCTCGTCCAAGAAAAGTATCTTGGGTTCGCTGATCAAAGCCATGGCAATGCTCAATCGCCGCTGCCAGCCCCCGGAGAGTTTACCGGCCTTCTTGCCGAGGACACCTGTCAGGTCAAATTGCCGGGAAAGCTCTTTGATTTTCTGCTGTCGCTTTTCCTTTGAAAAACCGTGAACGCCGCACATCAGCGCCAGATTTTCTTTTACCGTCAGACCGGGGGCGACGGCGGTCTCCTGGGGCGATACTCCGATTACATTCTTCACCGCTGCCGGATCGCTGACAATGCTGTTACCGTTCAGATAGGCGTCCCCGCCTGTTGGCTTTGTCAGGCAGGAAAGCATCTTGATCGTGGTAGTTTTTCCTGCGCCGTTGACACCCAGCAGAGCGAACAGCTCTCCCTGCTCCACAAGCAGATCAAGGCTGTCCACAGCAGTCAGATTTTTGTATTTCTTTGTAAGCTTATCTGTTTTGATGGCTTCCATCATATACCTCCTGTTTGGATAAAACAAAGCCAGTAAACCGTGTTTGTGTAAAAGTTCGTCAGCTCTATGTCCCGGCATCCGGCTCTTTGACCACTGTTATTTGCAATTTTTCTGAGAAAAGCGGTACTTCAGTCCCACATATGCGTCTGTCAAGACCTCGCTTACGGTGTCTAAATCCCATTCCAGATATGAAGTCGCTATCATCGTGGCAATTCCATGGACATACACCCACATCTCTAAATGGAATCGATATGCGTCCTCCTCGCTGAGCCCGGTTTGCTTTTGTATTTCCTCAATCAGCGGTTTTATGGAATCCCCCTCATCAAATGTCTCACGGGAACGGTCACGCATATAAAGCAGCTTGAAAAGCTCCTTTTCTTCCCTGGCGAAGCATATATACGCAATTCCGCTGGCTTTATAAGGAGGATATTGCCCGCTTTCCATAGTCTCCAGTATGCGGGCTTGGCTCAATTTTTCCGCCGCCTTCAGGACTTCGTTTTGTACTTCTTCCATATTCTCAAACAGGCTGAAAATCGGCTTTACGGAGGATCCCAGTTTTGCCCCCAGTCCCCGCGCGGTTACGGCGGCAATGCCGCTTTCTCTCGTCAGATCCAATGCAGCCTGAATAATTTCCTCTCTGGTAAACTTAAACTTGGGCGGCATTTTCTTTCCCTCCTTGTTCGGCAGCATAATAAGAAATCCACATTGCGCAACACCTGTTATCTATTATACTCTTTGTCCAGCGCAAGTCAATGGCATTCAGATTTTTGAACAATCTCTGTATGTGTTTGCCGATCGGCGCTCCCATATTATTTGAGAATATCAAAAAAAGTGGCGTCAGCCACTTTTTCGACAGTCTCCTTTTTTCATATGCGCAGCAGAGTTATCCGCCCCCATTCGAGGGCGGATATAATGCCATGCTACTTTGCGGCGCTGTTGCGAAGCTTGTCCAGCCTGCGGTTTCTCAGCGTCAGTATCAGATCCGTGGTTACCATTATGAGATCCAGTATGTAAACTACGACCACGTAGGTTATGCTTCCGCTGATCAGCTTGCCCGCTAGGCCTATTGCATAACCCAAGAAAATACATAGCTCGAACAACAAGCTCTTTCCTTCAGCTGTTCTGGATCTTATGGACTTCGCTATATTAAGCGGCCACGATATTCCAAACAGCACCAGCATTGCAGTTTCAAAAACCTGTGCCATATCTGCCGTCAGGCTACATTGCCCGACGCTCCTTTCTTTTGTTGCCCGGCATCGCAAAGATTGATTTGTGCTTTATCCTTATCAGATGCCGAGTATTTTAACATGCTTATCCACATGGTTGAGCAACTCACAGCCGTCCTCTGTGGCTATTACCAGATCCTCCACCCTTGCACCGAACTCGCCGGGCAGGTATACTCCCGGCTCTATGGAGAATATCATGTCGGGCTGCACGGTGTTGGTATTTACGGAGCTTACATCGCCCTTTTCGTGGTCTTCCATGCCTATGAAGTGGCCCAGCCTGTGGGTAAAGTACTCTCCGTAGCCTGCGGCGGAGATATGGTTGCGGGCCTCGGCGTCTATATCGCAGAAGCGCACGCCCGGACGTATGAGCTTCTCCGCCTTCTCGTTGGCCTCGCGCACCAGATCATGTATGGCTGTATACTTTGGATCAGCTTTCTTCCAGAAGTAGGTACGGGTCATATCGGAGCAGTAGTGATCCTTCCTGCAGCCTATGTCTATTACTATGCAGTCGCCTTCCTTTACCACGGTCCCATCCGGTGAATGATGGGGATCCGCGGCGTTGGCGCCAAAGGATACTATGGAATCAAAGGCCAGGCCCTCGCAGCCGAACTCCGCATAGCACCTGTCAAGGTAATCCGCGCATTCCTTCTCGGTAACGCCGTCATGTATGTAGGCTGCAAGCCTTTCCATGCAGATGTCGTTTATCTCGGAGGCCCGGCGCATGAGCCTCTTTTCCTCCTCGTCCTTGCGGGCCCTTACGTTATCCACGCAGTCTGAGCCCAGCACCATATTGGTATCGCTGCAGGCGTCCATAATGGGCAGCAGAAAGCGAGCGGCCATGTTCTTGTCTACGCCCATCTTGCCGGGCTTTATATGCTTTGCTACAGCCGCTGCCACGTCGTCTGTATCCGTAAGCGTCACGGTATTCAGGCCGGTATCTCCCAGTGCAAAAAGCTTATTGTCGAACAGCACGGTGCTGCCGTCATCGTTTATCAGAAATGCCCAGAACCTTTCAAATGGCATAACGTCTATTCCGGTAAGGTAGTATATGCCGAGATGGTCATTCACCATAAGCTGGCCGATGCCCGCCTTCTTCATCTCGGCGCAAACCCTCGCTATGCGTTCCCGATACTTATTCATCTTTTTTACCTCGCTTCTGTTTATATTTTTACGGAATCGGAATTCCCTTTATCCTATGCTTATACGCCAGGCGCCAAATTGTAAAAAGCGTTATATGCGGGCTACTCCGCTTTCCCTTGCCGCCTTTGCAACGGCGGAGGATACCGCTTCCCTCACGCGGCTGTCCATTGCCTTGGGAAGTATATAGTCCTCATTGAGCTCCTCGTCGCTCACAAGGGAGGCAAGGGCATGAGCGGCGGCTATCTTCATCTCTTCGTTTATATCAGATGCGCGCACATCGAAAGCTCCCCTGAATATGCCTGGAAATGCCAGCACGTTATTTACCTGATTGGGATAGTCGCTGCGTCCGGTCGCAACTACTCTCGCGCCTGCGGCCTTGGCATCTTCCGGGAATATTTCGGGTGTGGGGTTTGCGCAGGCGAACACTATCGCGTCTTTGGCCATACTGCTTACCATTTTCTTTGTAACGGTATTGGGAGCGGAAACACCTATGAATGCGTCGGCGCCAATGAGCGCGTCGGCAAGGCTGCCCTTTTCCCCCTCGAGGTTGGTGACCTTGGCCATCTCGTCCTTTATGGGGTTCATGCCCTCTTCGCGGCCGGAGTATATTATGCCGGTACGATCGCACATAATTATATTCTTAAAACCGGCGGAAAGCAACAGTCTGGTTATGGCTATGGAGGCCGCGCCGGCGCCGTTCATTACTATCCTTACCTCTTCCTTTTTCTTTCCCACCAGCTTCAGTGCGTTGGTAAGGCCGGCAAGGGTTATTACGGCTGTACCGTGCTGGTCGTCGTGGAATACTGGTATATCGCACTTTTCTTTCAGCTTGCGCTCTATTTCAAAGCAACGTGGCGCAGCTATATCCTCAAGGTTTATACCGCCGAAGGAGCCGGAAATAAGATATACCGCGTTTACGAATTCGTCAACATCCTTTGTCTTTACGCATATCGGGAAGGCATCCACACCGCCAAATTCCTTGAAGAGCACGCACTTGCCCTCCATTACGGGCATACCGGCCTCCGGACCTATATCGCCAAGCCCCAGCACCGCGCTGCCGTCGGTTATTACGGCGCAGATGTTCCATCTGCGGGTCAGGTCGTAGCTTTTGCTGATATCCTTCTGTATTTCAAGACAGGGCTGCGCCACGCCGGGGGTATAGGCGAGGGAAAGATCCTGCATGGTCTTTACCGGCACCGCAGAGTCTACTCTTATCTTCCCCTTCCATTCTTCATGCAGCCTGAGAGATTCTTTTGCGTAATCCATTTTATTTCTCCTGTCAGTCAAATTATTATTTTAGAAGCGGCAACGTCGATCCGCCGCAGGGCATGAGCAGCACCTTTGAGTCGTGACCCAGCTCGCAAAACGCCTGATCCAGCGCCTGCTGAGCGCTTCCGAAGGGCCTGAAGAATATGCTTTTTACGAGTTCCGGCGACAGGTCGGATACAAGATACACATCGGCGCTCTGCATCACCATTGCTATGGCGGCGGCCTTGTGGCCGCCCAGCTTGAAATCCGCCCTTATTCGCCGTATAAGCTCATCGGGCTCTTTAGCCTGGGTCATCCATTTTTCGAATGTACTCTCCCCCAATCCCTCGATGCAGGCAGCAGTCAGTATTATTATACCGTCTTTTTTTACCGCGTGCTTCGCGTTGTCCAAAGCTTTCTGGGCCTGGTAAAGGTTCATGTCCTTTGGCGCTCCGCCGGGAGATACCACGACTATATCCGCAAGGGAGTCTATCCGCTTGCCGTACAACGCATCAAGGGCCTTGCAGCCAGCCCTGTGGGCCTCTGTCGGGTGACCGGCAAACGCCCTGACTATGTGCTTGTGGTCGTCCAGTACTACATTCAGTATGAAGTCTATGCCACATATGCGGCCCGCTTCCTCTATATCTTCCCTTATGGGATTTTCCTTCAGCTTTGCCGCTACCGCCCAGGGGCTGGTCATTTTGCTGTGATTGGACTGGATCGCGGCGCGGGTGGATACGCCGGGCATTATGGCCTTAGCCCCGCCGCTGTAACCGGCGAAGTAGTGATATTCTATATTTCCAAGGCATATTCTTCTGTCGGCTTCGGCTACTGCGCGCGTTATATCAACGGGGGTTCCGCCGGAGGTTGTGCCAAGGTGTATACAGTCATCGGGATCACTGTCCACGCAGCGTATTTCCTGCCAGGCTCTTTCGCCGGCCAGCGCTTTCCGCTCCTCATCGGTATGATGGCGGTGGCTGCCTATTGCGAACACGAGGGTTATGTTCTCCGGCCTTGCTCCGCCCCGGTAAAGCTCATCCAGCAGCGCCGGCATCACCTTCGCCGTAGGCATTGGACGGGTCATATCGCTGGTCACTATGGCGATCTTTTCGCCTGGCCGTATTATTTCGCGCAGTTTCAGGCTTTCTATAGGTTCCTCCAAAGCCCGGAGCACCTCCTGATCCTCGCTGCGCTCCGCAGCCGCATTTTCCGGCAGAAGAACTCCCATCAGGTTTGCATCGGGTATTTCTATTTTCTGAATGCCCTTGCCATAGCCAAGCTCGTAATTCATATTTACCTCTCGCAAAATCCTTACGGAATTTTCCCGTATCTATTTTGCTATATCATCTATTTAATACGCAAGCGCTTATATTCGCATTTTTAATAGTTCTGCGGGTAGGCAGCGGACTTGCCTGCCCGCAGATAAATATAAGTTTCCCCGCCGCCATGAAAACACATGCAAAAAGACGGCGGGGTGATTTGGGGAAAGCTTACTTAACGAACGAAGCAGCAAGATTTATGCATATACGCGCGCAGGTCTCCAGCGCTTCGGTGGAAACATACTCATATACGCTGTGGCCATTCTGGTAACCGGTGGAAATATTGGGGCAGGGAAGCCCTCTTCCGGAAAGAATGGAGCCGTCTGTGCCGCCGCGAATGGGTACTTCACGGGGTACGATACCCTCCTGCTTGATAGCTGTACGCGCATGGTCAAGAATTATGGGCATGGGCTTGATGACTTCGTACATGCTGAAATAGGAGTCTACAAGCTCCAGCTCGACGGTGCCTTCACCGTACACGCTGTTGAGAAAATCGGCGATCTTCCGCATGTGAGCCTTGCGGGCCAGGAAGCCCTCCATGCTGAAGTCTCTTAAGATGTACTTCATAGTGGTCTTGCTGACGGTGCCGTTGAAGTTGGTCATATGGTAATAACCTTCGCGGCCGTCAACGTGCTCGCAGGTCTGTGCTTCGGGAACCAGCTCGTCGAACTTGCGCCCTACGGTGATAGCGTTGATCATCTTATCCTTGGCGCGGCCGGGATGTACCTGAACGCCATGAATGGTGACGTTTGCGTCAGCCGCGTTGAAGGTCTCGGCGTTTATCTCGCCGGTGGTCTGGCCGTCAAAGGTGTAGGCGAAATCGGCGTTAAAGTAATCAATATCATAATACTTGCCGCCTTTTCCCACTTCCTCGTCAGTAGTGAATCCGACTTTGATGGTGCCGTGCTTTACCTCGGGATGGGTGGCAAAATATTCGACCATGTTCATGATTTCCGCTACGCCGGCCTTGTCGTCTGCGCCGAGCAGAGTAGTGCCGTCGGTAACGATAAGATCCTGGCCTACATATTTGAGCATATGCTCAAATACCTCTGTTCTCATTACGATGTCTTTTTCCGCGTTGAGCACGATGTCCTTGCCGTCATAGTTCTCTATTATGCGGGGAGTGACATTGGTGCCGGAAGCATCGGGAGTGGTATCCATGTGAGCTATAAAGCCAACGACAGGCGCCTGGGCATCGCAATTTGCGGGAATGGTCGCATATACGCAGCCGGCGTCATCCAGCCTGATATCGGCGGCGCCCAGTTCTTCCAGCTCTTTTACAAGCATTCGTGCCAGATCCTTCTGCTTTTCGGTTGTGGGTATGGCGGTGCAGTTATGTACGGACTGAGTATCCACCTTGACATAGCGAAGGAAGCGTTCGACAACGTGTGAAAGTTCTTTTGCCATGGTTTATGTTCCTTTCTTTTTATTTCGGCTTATCCAGTGGAGCAGGCGCGTTTTGCCGCGCCTGCATTGTAAGTGTGTCTTTACCGCTGCGAGTTATCAGGACCAGCCCAAAGTCTGAGTAACTACCAGGAATATTATTGCCAGAACACAGAGTATTCCGGTGAGGGGTACTACAAACTTAAGCCATTTGTCGTACTTTACGCCTGCTATGCCGCAGATGCCCATAATCAGAGCAGCGGTGGGGAACAGGGGGTTGCCGATGGCTTCACCGAAGCAGTAAGCGGAAACGGCTACCTGGCGGGTTACGCCTACAACATCCGCGAGAGGCGCCATCAGAGGCATGATGACATAAGCCTGGCCGGAGGAAGAGGAGATGAAGATGTTCATCAGCAGGTTTACGATGAACATACCGACTGCGGAAAGAGCAGCAGGCAGTGCACCGAGAGGAATGGATATGGCGTTTATGACGGTGTGCATGATATTTGCATCGGTCATTATCACGCTAAGGGCATTGGCAAAGCCAACCAGCAGTGCGGAGTATGTCATAGTCTTTGCGCCGGCCGCGAACGACTTTTCCATCTGGTCAGGGGTCATGCCGCCGATGATGCCGGATGCAAAGGCAAGGATCATCATGCAGGCGCCCAGCTGAGAGATACCCCAGGTGTACTTTATGGTGCCATATGCATATACTACGAAAACTGCAAGCAGAACGATAAGGCAGAGTACGTGACGCACGGTCAGCTTATCAGCAACTTCCGCAAGAGCGGCGTCCTGATTTCCCACCTCTTCGTCGTCAGTATAGCAGCCAACTATGGACTTACTGGGATCCTTGCTTATGCGGTTGGCATAGCGAACGATGTAGCCGATGGCAACAGCCACGAAGATTATCCATGTGATAAGGCGAACGCCTGCGCCGGACATCTGGGGCAAACCGGCAATTTCCTGACCGATCAAGGTATTGAAAGGCTCGATAGGGGAAGAAACGGTACCGGTGCTGGAAGGTATATACATAGCTGCAACTGCCACGATGGGGTCAAGTTTCAGCTTCTTACATACCATTATCATTATGGGTGCAAACGCAAGGGCTATGTTATTGCCTGCGCCCACGGAACCGAGCGCCGCCATCATGATGCCTATTGCGGGCAGTATGATCTTATAGTTGCCTTTGGTCTTCTTGATGAGCCATGCTATTGCGGCCTTGATAGTACCGGTGTCCTCAAGCATCTTGAATGCGCCGCCAATCATGAATATCAGGAAGATAGTGCCGGAACCCTTGCTCATGCCCTTAAAGAAGCAATTGAAGAAGTCCATTATGCCGGCCGGATTGCTTTCAACGTGATGATAGGTTCCGGGGATAACGGTCTTGCCGTCTTCCGCGAAATCGTAGGTACCTGCGGGCAGTATGTAGGTAAGGAGTATCATCAGTACGATCAGTGCGGTAAGTATTACATACGTACCGGGCACTTCAAAGTGTTTCTTTTGCTTTTTAGTGGTTTCCATATTCCCTCCAAAAATTTCTCTTGTGTTATCTGGCCCTTATGATTGCATTATCTCTTCGCCCTGCCTCCTCTCTCGATATATCTGCATATTCAGTCAGGCCCGCTGAATATCTGATATTTTTATCATCGCGGAATGCATCCGCGTTGATGGCACATGTTTATGCCGGTTTTACTTTTTTGTGGTTTTTGACTTCCTTGAAAAATTCCGCCCTCGCCGCGCAGTGATACGGTATGAGGAACAGAAGCCCTATGCCCATGCTGAGTACGCACAGCACAAACCATCCAATAAAGGAAAGGTCAAGCATGAGCATCCTCATCTTATATCCGTCCATGGCGCGTTTGCTGAGCTGAAGGGCCTTACGCGCACCTATGTCCGGGTTATCAGCCATTATCCACGGCGCAAGCGCATATACGTAATACAGATATACGCCGGGCACAACAAGCAGGCTGAGCCCAAGAAAAGTGTAGACCGACCTCAGCAGCCTGAGGCCTATTGCCGGCACCATCTGGGGATAGCAATGAAAAATATCCCTTATCCTGCATTGCTCCTGATTTGCCATAAGCAAAAAGCAGTAGCACTGTCCCAGCACGCCAGCCGCTCCCAGAAGATAGAAAAGCCCCATGCGCACCGACCGCATATCAAAATAGAATATATTTCTCCAGTCCTTCAGCAGAACCGAAGGATCCTTCAGCCATTCCTCAGCCGGAAGGTTTATCATTGGCAGCAGCCCAAAAGAATACACACCTATGATAAAGGCTACTATCGTGACTATTATGCCGATATGCCACTTACCCTTAAGGTCGTTTCGCGCAGCTCTTTTCAGTTCCCTAAGACTCATGCCATGTCCTCCCTATAGTTTCCCATCAGAACATTCCAAGGTGCTTAAAAAGGCTTATCCATATAAACAGCGTAACGAAAGACAATGCCGTTGATATGGCTATGGCTCCGCTTGCTATGTTCAGATCCGCCCCCATTTCCTGATCCATATTAAAGGTATTTACAGCCGTAGGAGACGCAAAAAGGGGTATCAGGGTCACAAACTCCACTCCCCTGTAGCCAATAATTGCCCCGGCGGTAAGCATCACCGCCGGAAATATCACGAGGCGCAGGACTGTGGATATGGCTATGTTCCGCCTTTCGCTCGCCACCTGCTTCCAGTCGAAACTTGCACCCAGCAGCAGCAGCGCCACAGGTGACGCCGCAGAATTCAGCTTGGATACTACTGATTCCAATACGCCGGGAAGCTGTATACCTGCGATTTTCACTATTATTCCCGCCACGGAAGCTATTATAAGCGGGTTTTTTGCAAGGCTCTTCAGCATTCCGTTAAGGCGAAGCTTCCCGCTTCTGAAGTATTCCAGCATTATCACCGCAAGTATGGTATAAAGAGGTATAGTTATGCTGGCTACTACGGCGGCCATGCCGGTGTCTCCGTCGGATGTGAGCGCAGCCACAATCGGGGTTCCCAGCAGTATATAGTTGCTACGGTACGCCGCGTGTATCATGGCCCCACGCTTCGCCCCGTCCTTTTCCAGCGGAAGCACAGCCAGCACAGCTATGACAAAGGTTATCATCACTGAAACCAGCACAAATATCAGATAACCCGGATCCATGAGCTTGGACAGATCTGAATTGTATATGCTTCTAAACAGCATCGCCGGCATGAAGGTATGAAATACTATCTTGTTAAAGCGCTTTACCTCCGCCGGAGTAATCCATCCTATGCTTTTGAAGGTATAGCCAATGGCTATTATCAAAAACATCGGTACTATTGCATTAAAGGATATAATAAGGCTTTCCAAGGTACCGCTCCTAATATTTCCGGGTTACGCTAACCGCTTCACTCAAATTTATTTTTTGCATAGTCTATTATTCAACCAAATCTTATATTGATACATCTAACTCGGTACTACTTTAGCACAACAAAAAGAATATTGAAAATACATATTTTTATATGTAATATATATATCATAATATATATTTTAGTGAAGGGCGGTTTTTTAAAATGGAACTTATGCGGTTAAGATATTTCTATACTGTAGGGAAAATGCTAAATATTTCGCAGGCTGCAAAAATACACGGCATTCCTCAGCCTGCAATGTCCAAAACCATATCAAGCCTGGAATCCGAGCTGGGGGTAAAGCTGTTTGACAGGAGCAAGAACCATCTGAGTCTCACCAAGGCCGGCCAGCTTTTTATGCCTGAGGTCGAAAAGGCGTTGGAGCACCTGGATTACGGCATGAGAGAAGTGAAATCAAATAAAGACTCTCTTTCAGGAGACCTCCGCCTTTCCATAATGTATCACAGAAACACCTGTATCCATTGCATTGACAGCTTTTCAAAGGATTATCCCGGTGTAAACTTCTCCATATATAATAACTGGGCGGATCCCGGTCCTTTTGACCTTTGCATAGGCGGTGTGGACCGTATGGCACAGTATGACAGCAACAAGATCCTTCTCACAGAGGAAATACGAATCGTAGTGCCCTACGGCCACCGTCTTGCGGGCAAAAGTAAGATAGCCATTGAGGAGCTGAGAAATGAGAAATTTATAATTTCCAGCACCAGTAACCAGATGTTTCAGATTTTCAGCGCAGCTACGGAAAATGCCGGTTTTATGCCGAAATTATCCATAGTAAGTAACGACCTTTACTGCATTCGCCAATACTTTAATCTGGGCATGGGAATAACGTTGATTCCGTGCCTGTCATGGGCGACCCTTTTCAAGGATTTAGGTGTTGTGATCCCCTTCGAGTCCCCAATTTACCGCACCGTGCACATGTTCTGGAACATGCACAACCTTTCAAAGCCCAGCCTTGCGCTGTTTAAGCAGTATATGGAAGATGAATTCCGCAAAATCAGCGAAGGCCAGTCTTAAAACCCGCCATAGCATAAAAGCTGTTCATGATTACCGATGTTGTAATGAATAATAAAAACACGGCAGCATGGCTATGGAATGACTGCCATGCTGCCGCTATATAAATGTACGACTGAAATACCTATACTTGCTGTCATTTCATTCGCGGTTCGAAAGTCCGCATATCAATTTTTTGTGGAAGTTTTCTCATAAAGAACAAACTTCAGATTCCGATCACAAACCGCCGGAAAAACATCATGCGGAGAGTAAATATTACGCTGCTTCAGCTGCTTATCCAGCCAGGTCAAATCCAGCCCCATGCGTTTCAGATTATCCTCCAGAATGCGGCCGTCCATAATTAACTCCGTAAGCAACAGCTCCTGTTCTGGAGCCAGATTCATGTCGTTGAGTGTGGCAGGACGCTGGCTGCTTACTAGGAGAATCGTAAGTTTTCCGTTGTATTCAAAAACAGCAGTTTGAATGTTCGTCAAGTCAAAGTACCCCTGCTGCCTGCACATAACCATGAACTCGCTCAGATCCAGCTTGGCCTTTTTCAGATTTTCATGATATAATTTCCCGTGATCCATGAGAATGGTGGATGTACCGTTCAGGTATTTGCGCGTTCTTGGAAATTTGTTGGAAATTATACTCAGCAGCAGAGTTGCGCCTCCGTATATTACCATGGCGGTAAGCGATTTCCAGGGTTCCTCTAACTCTGTGGCCATTTCAGCCGCAATGGAACCAATGGTTATTCCCGTAATGTAATCAAAAAAATCCAACTGAGCAATTTGCTTGTGTCCAATGAACTTGGCTATCAAAAATAATGCCCCGCATGACCCCAGGGCAGTCAGGCAAAGAATCAGAAAGTTCAGACTCCAATCCCCCTTTCTCTCTACATACTGGCCAAATTTGCGGCAAGCATACACGAACAGAGTAAGCAAACGCAAAAATGCTGTTTACCGCAGCATCCCTGGCAAGATAATATAATATCATTTAGCGAAGATACCATCAGTTGACAAGGACACACAAGGTTTTAGAAGCCAAACAGCACGGCATAACTGTGTCGTCCTCATTTGAAATACAACCAGTATTTCTGCACTCGTCCTCCTTGTTCTGCCATACTCTTTGGCTTCTAAAACTCGAAGACCCTAAAGAGCTTGTTTTGAGGGCGATCCAAGGCCGAGGAGCGCAGTACTACTGGATGTAATACAAGCGACGAGAACGCAGGAGCGTACCAAAACAAGCCTTTAGGGCTTGTGTGCTCTTGTCAACTGATGGTATTTATTGAACCGCGATGGCTAAAAACGTTAAGAGGATTTCATTGTGATTCTTTAGGCCCTCTTTTCTAATCTAATTCTAAGTTATCTGCAATAATATGTTGTGAGAGGTGAAAACATGAAGCTATTACTCGCCGAAGATGAAATAAGCATGTCGGAAGCCGTTGTAGATATTCTGACCTACCACAACTACCAGGTGGATGCCGTTTATAACGGAAAAGATGCTCTGGACTATGCGCGCATGGAGCAGTACGACGGCATCATTCTGGACATCATGATGCCAAAGATGAATGGATTTGAAGTGCTGAAAATCCTGCGGAAAGAAGGCTGCAAAACACCGGTACTTTTTCTGACTGCGAAGTCCGAGATAGAAGATCGCATTCAGGGCCTGGATTTAGGGGCAGATGATTACTTACCCAAGCCGTTTCATATGGGAGAGCTTTTGGCTCGGGTAAAAGCCATGCTGCGCAGACGGGATACCTATGTTCCTGATATTTTGTCCTACGAAGACATTACGCTCAATCCGAATAACTATCAGCTCAGTTGTGGGAAACGCTCGGTAATGCTTCCAAAACTGGAATATCTGCTAATGGAAACCCTTCTGCTCAACCAGGGAATGTACCTCTCTACTGAAGACTTACTCATAAAAGTGTGGGGATATGATACAAAATCAGAGCTGGGGATTGTATGGGTGTATATTTCCTATCTGAGAAAGAAATTGCTGCTGTTGGGTTCAAAAACTGAGATTTGCGCCAAACGGGGTGTTGGATACACATTGGAGACGAAGAAATGATAAAATCCCTTCAAAAAAGATTCATCGTTACCGCCATGGTGGCAATCTCCCTTTTGCTCGCTGTTTTGTTAGGCGTTATAAATGTTGTAAACCACGTGACAACCCAGCGGCAAATAGATCATATTTTGGAAGCGTTGGTGGACAATCTGGGTTCATATGATCCTCCCGGTATCTCCGATTTTCAAAAGGGCCCTGCAAAAAGGCCGGTTTCAAATGCCCCGCGGCCGGATGATATGCTGGGATCCAGATATTTTACTGTCTTTTTTAGTAACGAGGGAGAGATTCTGTTTGCAGATACAAAGCACATTTACGCCGTGTCAGAAGAAGATGCCGAGGAAATTGCGCAAGAAGTCTATTCAAAGGCAGTATCTTCCGGACGATACGATCAATTTGAATACCGGCTTCAAAATCTGCCCGGAGATAAAGGCAGCTTTGCCGTATTTCTGGACACCTCGGCTCAGCGGGGCAACATACTGAATGTGCTTTTGGCCTCCTGCGGCGGCGGGATATTCTGCTGGCTGCTTATGCTGCTTTTGGTGTTTTTGCTATCCAAACGGGCGATTCGGCCGATTGCGGAAAATATGGAAAAGCAGAAGCAGTTTGTAACCAATGCAGGACATGAGATCAAAACGCCGCTGGCAATTATTATGGCAAATACAGATGCCATGGAACTTCACAACGGCGAAAACAAATGGAGCCGGAACATTCGGGCGCAGACCGTTCGGCTGACCGGATTGATGCAGAATTTGCTGACCCTTTCCAAAATGGACGAAGATGGCGTTGTTCTCCCGATGACCGAATTTTCGTTCAGCCTTCTGTTGGAAGAAGTACTGGATACTTTTTATGAAATGGCAAAAGCAAAAAGGGTCTCCGTTCAGGTCGACCTGCAGGAAAAGCTCTTTGTAAAGGCGAACCGGGAGAGCCTGATGCAGCTTGTCTCTCTTAATGGACAATGCTGTGAGATATACCCCGGTGAATGGAACCATATCTGTTCTGCTGCAAAAAAAGAGCGCGGGGTCTGTTTTCAAGTAAAGAGTACGCTGGACAGCGCGTCTGATATTGAGCTGGGCAGGCTGTTTGAACGCTTTTACCGTGGAAATGCTGCCAGAACACAAGAAACCGGCGGGTATGGCATCGGTCTTTCCGCTGCCAAAGCCATTGTGGACGCGCATAAGGGAAAAATATCTGCCTACTATGAGAATAACGAAACCGAGATCGTTTTTTCAGTGCTTCTATAATTTCACAAAACGTTTACAGTCCTCCGCAAGTGTTTTGCATTCCTTTATTGAAAATTGTGAAAGTGAAGAATACTCCGTTGCCTCGGTGGCCGTTGACGGGGAAGCATACAAAAACGTGGGGATCCGAGCCAAGGGCAACACCTCCCTGAGCTCTGTTTCATCAATGAACAGCGACAGATATAGCTTCAAGATCGAATTTGACCAGTATGACAGTACCAAAAGCTACTATGGACTGGATAAGCTGAGCCTTAATAACCTGATTCAGGACAGCACCTGCATGAAGGATTATCTGACATACCGGCTTATGGCAGGCTTCGGAGTGGATGCGCCTCTGTGCAGTTATGTCTATATTACGGTCAACGGAGAGGATTGGGGACTGTATTTAGCCGTTGAAGGGATAGAAGAATCCTTTCTGCAGCGAAATTATGGCAGCGACTACGGGAATCTGTATAAACCAGACAGCACGGGCTTTGGCGGAGGCCGTGGAAATGGCAGGGACTTTAAATTTAATATGGATGACCTTATGGACTCCGGTGATGATGAATCCCCTGCGTCCGGCAGCCATGGCACCTTTCCGGGCAATTTTGATCCAGCTTCTGCGACAGAAGAAAATCCCGCTTCACAAATGCCCGAAGGTATGGGCCCATCTGAAAATACAGCAAACCGTTCCGGTCTCAAAAATACGAACGGCATGCCTAAGGGTGGAATGGGCAGCGAGGATGTAAAGCTGCAATACAGCGACGATGACCCGGACAGCTATTCCAACATTTTCGATAACGCCAAAACGGATATCTCCGCCGCCGACCGGCAGCGGCTTATCCGATCGCTGAAACAACTCAGTCAGGGCGAAAATATCGAAGATGTGGTGGATGTAGATGAGGTGATCCGTTATTTTGTGGTACATAACTTTGTCTGTAACGGTGACAGCTATACAGGTCAGATAATTCATAACTATTACCTGTATGAAGAAGATGGCCGGCTTTCCATGATTCCTTGGGACTATAATCTTGCCTTTGGTACCTTCCAAGGTTCTGATTCAACCAAAACAGTCAATACGCCAATCGATACTCCCATATCCTCGGGTTCCGCGGACGACAGGCCTATGCTGAACTGGATCTTTAAAAGCGAAGAATACACTCAGCTATATCATCAGTACTTTGCTGAATTTATTGAAGGGGTGGATTTTGCTGAAATCATCGATGCTACTGCAGAAATGATTGCACCCTATGTTAAGAAAGACCCAACTGCATTTTACTCGTACCAAGAATTTGAGTCCGGTATCGATACTCTGCGTGCTTTTTGCCTGTTACGTGAAGAAAGTGTAGAAGGACAAATAAATGGAACCATTTCTGCGACAACATCCGGGCAAGCAGAGGATTCCTCTGCATTGATCGACGCTTCAAGTATTACGCTCTCTGATATGGGCTCAATGGGTGGTTCAGGAGGAGGCGGCTTCAAACCAAACAGCGACCAGTCCCGTTGACCGCAAAGCCATCCCCCGCAGTAAGCAAGCTGCGGGGGATTTTGATTAGAGTAAAGACAGGAAGTGCCGGGGCATTGTATAATATAATTATTAGTTGTTTTTCATTGCATCGGATCGCGCTTTTGCGCAATACTGATGCAGTATCGGTTTTGCGCGAAAACGGATTTTGGAGGTGTATGCGATAAAAAAGCTGATAAAAAAGATTTGCTCGGGAATCAGCGTCGGATGTGTTGCTTTCGTGGCGATAATCTTTATATTTCCCCTTTTTGAAGGGGGTGCAAATGCTTTCTTCAGGCAAAAAACCGGGGAAGGCTGGCAGCAGCTCGCCGCGTACTGCATAATAATAGCGACGGGTTTTTCCGTCCCCACCCTGATTTACGAAAGCAGCCGGCTTTCCTTTCGGCTAAAGATTCTGATACATCTGACCGCCGGCGCGCTCATCTACCTTATTACGGCGCATTTCTCTGGGTGGATAAAGACAAGGCCCGACGCCGCAGCCCTGTTTCTCCTTATCTCATCGACCATCGCCGCTTTCCCCGCGCTCCATGCCTTTCTTTCCGCCAAACGGCGGGCGAAGTAAATAAAAACAACGATCCGAATCCCTTCCCATAGGATAAGGTTCGGATCGTATTGTGCTGGCGGAGCGGAATAAGCAAAATCCGAACACCTCTCGACGTTCGGATTTGCACTTTTTGGTGGAGCGTCTGCAACCAACGGAGAACACTCCGCACAGCTTGACATCACACCATCAAAGTATTCTTCTATATCGTCCAGCAGAATATCGTCAATGGTAATCTGCCTGTCGCCGCCGTTCAAAATCAGCGTAAAGCGGTCATCAAAGAGGTAGATTGCCCGTAGGAAAATATTGATAAGCCCCCGACGGTTGTTCTCGTCATTGATATTGCCACGTTTGAGCGAGTAGAGAAACGCCTTAATTTGTGGGGCGGTGAAAGTGATTTGCTTCCCCATCTCAATGGCAAGCTGCCCTTGAAGCTCGTCCTTTTCCCGTTTGCGCTTCTCGATGCGCCCGGTTATCATATCAACGGTCTGTCCACGCTCCAACGCTTTCCAGAGGTTTTCAACGGCTGTGTCGGCCTCTTGTATCGCCGCCTTGATACGCTTGATTGCGGAGCTGTCATAATCGGCCTCGCAAGCAGAGGCAACCGAAGCGGCAATTTTCTCAATGTTTCGGTCAGTCAGCAGCTTGCAGCACTCCAAAACAACCCTGTCCTCAATCTTCTCTTTGCTGATGACTTTCTTCTTGCACTTGCGCCGCTTGTAGTTGTTACAGGCGTAGTAATGATAGGTCTTGCCGGATTTGCCTGTGCCGCCGTAGCCGGTCATCATCTCCCGGCAATAGCCGCAGAACAGTTTGGTTGTCAGAAGATATTCTTCCTTGCCTCTGGAACGGGCGGGGGCTTTCTTGTTGCGGTCAAGGATATGCTGTACCCGTTCAAAAAGCTCATCCTCAATAATGCGAGGCATACCATCGGGCGTTTCTGTGTCCTTATAGATATAATAGCCGATGTACCGTTTGTTCCGCAAGAGGCGGTGCAGACTGTTTTTGTTAAACTCCTTGCCCAGCGAGGTCTTGACCTGCTTTGCGTTCAGATACTTGGTAATCTCTGCAACCGTTTTTCCGCTGGCGTACATTTCAAATATCTCCCGCACAACAGCTGCGCCCTCCGGGTCGATATGAAAACGGCGTTCCTCGTCCACATAGTAGCCGAGGCCGGGATTGCTGCCGTTTGACAAACACTTTTCGGCGTTGATGTCCATACCCCGCCGTATCTTTTGTGAAAGTTCCGCTGAGTAGTATTCGGCCATGCTCTCCAACACGCCCTCAACGAGAATACCGCTGGCGTCATCGCTGATGTTCTCCCTTGCGGAGATCACCCGGACGCCGTTCTTTTTTAGCTTGGCTTTGTTGATTGCGCTGTCATAGCGGTTACGGGCAAAGCGGTCAAGCTGATAGACGAGAACAGCGTCAAAGGTGTGCTTGTCGCTGTCGGCAATCATGCGCTGGAACTCGGCCCGGCTGTCTGTCGTCCCGCTCTGCGCCCGGTCAATGTATTCGCCAATCACGATATGCCCGTTGTTCTTGGCAAACTCATAACAGGTTTGAAGCTGCCCCTCGATGGATTGCTCGGTCTGGCTGTGGCTGGAATAGCGGGCGTAAATAACAATGTTCATCGCTTCGCCTCCCCCAACATTTGCAGGAGCGTTTCTTTTAGCCGTTCGCTCATGGGCGATTTCGGGTCAAAGCACATCTGCACAAACTTTTTCATCTCCGGGTCGGTCTGCTCGATTTTGGGCTTGTATTCGTACAGCTTTCCTTGCGGGTTATCGGTGCGCCCAAAGATATAATCCATAGACACATCAAAGTAATCCGCATAGCGGGTAAGGGTTTCAAAGGTGGGCGAGGCTTGGTTTAGTTCATAGCGGTTTAGGCTTGATTGCTTCACACCGACAACCTCCGCCATCTTCACCTGCGACAGCTTGACGCTCTCCCGCAGATACCGCAATCTTTCCGCAACTTCTTTCAAGGAAATCACCTCCCGGTCTTGTGGTTTTATTGTATCAGATAACGCCATATTATTCAACCCTAAATAAGCATAATTTCAAAAAATTATGCTTATTGGCATTTTGGATTGACCCGCAAAGGCAATCACAAATGCGCCTCGGCTGCGGACAGACGGGGCAGCAAAAAGGGAGCGCATTACTGCCGGATTGCCGGGTGGTAATGCGCTCCCTTTTTGTAGTTTTGGAGGGCGGGGCGCACAAGCAAAATTGCGAAGTGTGGCTGCGCTCCGACAAAACGAGGGTTTCCAAAGGGTACCCCTTTGGCACACGACCTTTGGAACAAAGGTGTAGTGTGTTATACCTGCTGGTGCGGCTGGCGGGGAAAACGGGTGTGTCGTGTCTTGCTACACACCTGTTTTTACCGACAAGAAAGCGGACAGATTTTTGCGAATGGAAATGAGCAAAAAGCCTGTTCGATTTCAGAAGCGGCAGCGGGTATATAAGATTATGCTCCCCCCATCAAATTAACGTCAAAAAATTACTATCTTCTTCAAAATCATGAACAGGTGTTACATTCAGCAGGGTGCTTCTCATAAGATTTTTTGCCTCATTTCGTTTGTTGAATACCTGCTGAACACTGTTGATTATATCTGCTTTCTTTGCTTCATCTTTTGGGAAAGGGAGTACCAATTCATAAATTCTTCTTCCCAATGTATCAATGATGTCTTGGGTAAACTGCTTCGATCTGATTTGTTGCTTTACAATCGGGCAGGAGAGCAGTGCCAAAAGCAGCCACGGATTAATTTTTTCATGGTCGTTACAACGAATTTTATACAGATGACTTTGAAATACCATCTTTGTATCACTTTCAGATACCATAGCGCAGGTACCTACCAGATATGTTCCGTCTTTGACCATCAAAATATCATGAGCTTGCACATCCTGTTTTTCTTTTAATGAGTTATAGAGTTCTTCGTTTAACCCCTGTTTGGGGTCGATTTTTATTTCCCAATTTGCAATATCAGATGTGCGAATAAAAGGTATCTGCCCCGTACCATAAGCAAGCTTCCCCACTTCATCGCCTGTGGAGACAGAAACAACACCTGTCTCCACCAGATCACCAAAGCGTACTAAATCATAATCCTTGCGCAATCCCTCTAATTGCTCTACGATCTCCGGATTATAGTAAATGGGCAAATAGATACTATCTACAATTTCAGACTTTTTAATAGTGAAACCTAAATGGTCGTACTTCAAGGTTTCGCCAGCCTTGTATTTCTGATAGCGTTCTTCAATCAAGGGTATATCGTCAAAGGGAATTTCCAGCCCACGGGAATCATGTCCACACCATTTTGCGACAGCCATGAAAATGGTATGATCGCCGTTTGCTTTGCACTTCTTCCCATACTTAGTTAAAACGACAATACAGGTTTTGGCATGGGTATTAGGCTGGAAAAGTTCTTCCGGCATGGACACAACAGCATCAATTCGAGCGTGCTTTTCAACATAGTTCATTATGTATTTATGGCTTGGGTTACAAAACATACTCTCTGGCGCAACGATACCAAGCCTACCGTCTGGCTCAAGTAATGCAAGGCATTTTTCGATGAAAAGAACTTGTGGCGTTTGAGCGTCGAGGAGAGTATTTGTTTTCTCAAGTTCCTCAATATCTTTTCCTTTTTTCCATTTATGGCCAAGCTGGAAGCGTGTCAGAATTGATGTATCATCAATTTTGAGCTTAGAGCCATACGGAGGGTTTGTGAGGATAACCTTAAAGCCACCGTCATGGATGGCGTTCTGTGCGTCCATAGACCAACTGCTGGGGTTTTCAAGACTGTTCTCACAATAGATGCCGCCACGCCCATCACCTAATAATGCCATATACGCTTTGGTTGTCTTACTTAAAAAGCTCTCTTTATCAATTCCCCGGAAGTTTTTTATCGCAACTTCCTGTTTCTCTGCCGTAATCTCCGAATCGGGCCAGCCAAGCTCTGAACACTGTATCTCAACTTTTTTCCAGATGTATCTAAGTGCCTCTACAAGAAAACCACCAGACCCACAAGCGGGATCCATTATCTTATCTTTTGGAGACGGATCCACAAGGGACAATAATAGCTTTACAACATTTCTTGGAGTAAAAAACTGTCCTTGTCCGCCACGCAAAGAGGGGCCAATAAAAGTTTCAAACGCATCTGCTATTACATCTCGTTCACTATCAATCAAGCAATATTGCTGCAATTCACCTACAATATAGGCGATAGAATTTTGGGAAAGTGTAATCTTATCAGTCTCATCAAAAACATCAGGATACTTTTCTTTCACAAGAGAAAACAGGCTTTGAATACGCTCCGAAATACTGTTTTGCTCCTCATCAATACCTGCACGAAAACTTACAATATCCTCTTTCTTAGTAAATCTTTCATCGTAAATTTTGCAAAAAATGATGTTGATGATTTGCGGTACAAATTCTGTATCTAAGGTCTGACCTGTATTATTCGCTGCCAAGTAGTTACGAATATTTTTGAAAATAGATTTGAGGTTATGGGTTTTCTTTAATTCTCCGCGCTTGAATAAACCAACATCCTCTACACGCTGTCCAAAAAGCGGGATATTTGGGATTTCTGTAAAAAGGACTTTTCCATCAGTTTCATATTTTCGCAAATACAAAACCTCAGCTCCATTAAACCATACGCCTAACGAGGCTTTTGATAAGCGCAAATAATCCTCTAACTGTCCTTTTCCATCTTTTCTGTTTTTCTTCTTACACTCGACAATAATATAAATATTATCGTCTGTTTTGTTAGGGTCAGAGAAAACCGCAATGTCAACAGGGTATTCTTTCTTTGTATCAGATGGTCGTACTTTTACCCTAAATTGTGGTCTTGTCTGGATATGCTCTTTAGGATAACCATAATCTTCCACCAACAATTTTGAAAATACCTGTGTTGCCTCTATTTCTTCGGGTGTTGCAGGGACTTCAATTCCAGAAATATAGTCAATTACTCGTTCAGCCATTTTGTGTTCTCCATTCCCGTCAAATTTCTTTACTTTTCTCTAACATTTGCTTCGCTACCTGTTGAAGCATATCTATTCCATCTTCGTCCAGCATCCCGGTCTGCCCGATGCCCTTTGCCAGAAGTCCCGCTATATCATCTGCGGTGGGCTGTTCGGCTGGTTTTTCTGCTGTATCAGAGATTTGCGTCATAATCTGCTGCCACTTCTCTCTTGCTACGACCGGGGTTGTGGGCTTCTGTTCTTCCATATCCTTACGAATATCTTTTAAGATGCTGATAAAGGTGTTTTTAATTTGCTCCAGCTCCGCTTCGCCCTTGCCGAGCTTTTGGCTGTTTATGAATACCCTGTCTTGATGAATTTCCTCACTATGCTCCGGCTGTTCCTTACGAAAATCCTCTAATGCGGACATAGCAAGGCTGAAAATCTCGTTGCGGGCCATAATCCCCTCTGCCGCTGCGCCGGAGAAGTAAACGGCGATTAAATCCATCAGATAGGGGAAACGCTTATGCTCCAAGAGACGGTTTAAGATTTCCGTTTTGAACATGGGCGAGGACAGACGCACCGCCGCCTGTTCAGACAGGCCAAGAGCTTCTATGTCGATTTGCTTTGGAGTTCTGATTGTGGTGAGGCCAAGCAGGTAATCGGTAGACACATTCAGCACTTTTGCAATTTTAACAACGGTATCACAATTGATATTCTTCGTTTCGCTGCTCTCGATACGGCTCAACTTTGATTCCGATATGCCAGCTTTCTCCGCAAGCTCTTTTTGGTTTAAGTCCATGTTCTTCCGCAGATCACCGATTAAGTCCCCGATAGTTCCAGGCAAATACATAAGGCCGCACCCCCTAATTACCTCCTATTATACCGCAAAAATTGCAAGTTTGCAATTTATAAAGTGTATATTTTACGGCAAATGCAATTCCCGCAGAAAAATGGGGATTGCATTTTTTCGTGGTACACTTATCCCACGGTCGACCGAATACCAACAGAAAAGAGGGATAAGCAATTAGTATCAAGCACTTGCCGCCCATAGAAAGGGGGATGAATGGGACGCTGCCCCGGATGACACCGGGGCAGCGCAAGCAGGCCAATTCCCTCATTCGCCGGGAGTGCTGCAATCACGACAACGGGACTTGTATCGCCCTTGACGATGGCGACACCCACACCTGCCCGCAGACGATTTCCTTTTCTGTCTGCTGCAAGTGGTTTCGGTGGGCTGTCCTGCCGCTGACCGGGACGCTGGAAGCGGAGATATTCAAGGACAAGGACACCCGCCGCTGCGCCGTCTGCGGGCAAGCCTTTCTTCCTAAATCCAACCGGGCGAAATACTGCCCGGAGTGCGCCGCCATAGTTCACAGGCGGCAGAAAGCAGAAAGTGAACGGAAACGGAGGTCAAGAGTGGACATTTAGAGGGCAAAAAAGCAAGGCATTTCAAGGCTTTGCAAATCCCAAACCGGGGCGGGTGGTATCATTTATCGTCCACCCCGTAAAACGGGCTTCTAACTGTCCACAAAAACACTATGACAAACACCATATATATCCATCAGCCGGAGAAAGCCATCAGTTTCACACGGCTGCCAAATTTTCTCTTTGAAGCCCCCACATTCACGCCGCTGTCCAACGAGGGGAAACTGCTCTACGCCTTTATCCTGCGCCGGACAGACCTTTCCCGCAAGAACGGCTGGGCGGACGAGTACGGGCGCATTTACCTGTACTATCCCATCAATGAAGTGGTGGACTTGCTCCATTGTGGGCGGCAAAAGGCGGTCAACACCCTGCGGGAATTGCAGTATGCGGAGCTGATTGACATTAAGAAGCAGGGCTGTGGAAAACCCAACCGCATTTACCCAAAATCCTATGAAGAGGTATCAAACACCGATTTCAAGAAATCCCATTGTGGAACGCCGGAGGACTGAAAACCGTACCCGTGAAGTATGAAAATCAATCCTCTTGAAGTACCAAAAGCAGACGGTATATAGAAATACAAAGATTAAAAAGATTTATTTATATCCATTCCATTCCAATCAATCAGAGATATTTTCTGCGGGATTTTCCCTGTGGAAAACTCCCGGATAGGAAAGGAATGGAATGGGGAAAGGAGCAGAGTGGCAGAATACGCAATTCTACGGTTTGCCAAACACAAAGCGGGGCCAGCCGGGGCATTGGAAGCGCACCATGAGCGCACAAAGGAGCAGTACGCCAGCAACCCGGATATTGACACCGCCCGCAGCAAGGATAATTTTCACATTGTTCAGCCGGGAAAGTGTTACCGGCAAGAGATAGACACCCGTATCAAGGCGGCGGGCTGCAAGACACGCAAGGACAGCACCATGTTTGTGGACACCCTTATCACCGCCAGCCCGGAGTTCTTCGAGGGCAGGAAAAAAGCGGAGATCAAAGCCTTTTTCAGCGAGGCGGTTGCCTTTATGGAGAGGAAGATCGGCAAGGGCAACATCTTCTCCGCCGTGGTACACATGGACGAGAAAACGCCCCATTTGCACCTGTGCTTCACGCCTATCACAGAGGACGGACGGCTGTCGGCAAAGGAAATCCTCGGCAACCGGGCGCAGCTCTCCAAGTGGCAGGACGAATTTCACGCCCACATGAAAAAGCAATTCCCGATCCTCAAACGGGGCGAGAGCGCACTTGTCACCAAGCGGAAGCATATCCCCACATGGCTGTTCAAGCAATCGGTCAGCCTCATCAAGCAGAAACAGGCCATCGAAAAGACGATTTCCGACATTACGATGATGAACGCCGGGAAAAAACGGGAGGAAGCCCTTGCCATGCTAGACAAGTTCTTCCCCCGGCTGGAGGCCCATCTCGGACAGGTCAAGAAGTATCAAGCCACCATTGACTATCTGACGCAGGAGAATGACGGCCTGAAAGAAAAGGTTAAGGACGAAAACAGCGTCAAGCGGCAGTTGGAGGCGGCAAAGCTCAAACAGGAAAATGAGCAGCTACGGCAGTTTATCAGCAAAATCCCGCCGGAAATGCGGCGGGAAATCCAGCAGCGGCAAACACCGCAGAAAGGACGGGTAGAACGGGATTGATTTGCACCTTGAAAATTGAATATTCGGGAGATACACACTATGGCAGATAAGGAAGTCCGGCAGGAGCGATATGATATTGAGCTTCCACAGTCCATCATAGAGTCCTTTGCCCGGTTCCTTGTTCCAGAGATACGAAAATATTATGACAGCGAACAGGGGCAACAGGAGTTCGCCAAGTGGCAGGAGGAGCAAGAAAACAAATAATAGAAAAGCAAGGGTCAAGGCACCAAGCCTTGACCCTTGCTTTTCTGTTATTGACATTACAGCCACACCATGACAGCAAAGCCGCCTTTGAAATAATAGGTGTTCGTGTAATGTCCATCTGGTGGAGTCGAGGGGAGTTGAACCCCTGTCCGAAAACCTGTCAGCAAGACTTTCTACGAGCGTAGTCGGTGTATTAACGTTCCCTCAGCCAAGGCAGCTCCCTCCGACAGGATCAGGGCTTCGGTAGCTTCATTAAATCCCACCTGCCGCAAAGCTTAGGCAGGCTGGTTCCCCACATTGATGACGCCGGTTACCGGAGCCGTGGGAAGCGCCGGGCCGACGCGCAGCCTAATTAGGCAGCGAGTGCAAAATCAGATTTGCCAGTTAAATTTAAGTTTTTCCCGTTTTTAACGAAGCACGGGGCTTCGGCTCGCTTATCCGGCCTCCACGATCCCCGTCGAAACCATTTACGACCCCGGATAGCGCAAGGCGTTCTGGCATATCGCCCTGCTATAAGTATTATATCACATTCTGTGCGCTTTATCAAACGCCCGCAGGGCTATCTGAAGCGCTCCTCCTTCATGCGGCGCTCCACCTCGCGCTTGGCGTCCCGCGAGGCTATATCGCTGCGCTTATCATAAAGCTTTTTGCCCTTGGCGACCGCAAGCTCCAGTTTTACCCTGCCATCCTTGAAGTAAAGCTGCAATGGTATGAGGCTGTAGCCCTCTACCTGCGCCAGGGCGTTGAGCTTGCGTATCTCGCTCTTGTGCAGCAGCAGCTTGCGCTCCCGGAAGGGATCGCGATTGAATATATTGCCCTGCTCATAGGGGCTAACGTGCATGCCTATGAGGTAGCATTCGCCGTTCTTTACCTGCGCATAGGAATCCTTCAGGTTGACCTTGCCGGCCCGTATGCTCTTGACCTCGGTGCCGACCAGAGCTATTCCGCACTCGTAGGTATCCTCGATGAAATACTCATGGCGTGCCTTTCGATTTTCCGCGACCCTTTTGGTGCCTTTTGCTATGGCCAAAACCGTGGCCTCCCTTCTTGCTCTTAAGAGCTTTTATTTTATCACTGTTTCTGCCTCTTGTCGAGCCGTGTCCGCTCCGCTTTGCGCTCTCCCTGGGCGCTTTATGGGGTTTTTCCTCTATTAATTCAAACTCTATCCGGGAAGTTTCCATATCGGCTGATACCGCACACACCTTTACCTCGTCCCCCAGGCGGTACTGCAAGCCTGTAAACCTGCCCACAAGGCGGTAGCCCTTCTCGTCCCATTCATACCTGTCGCCGCTCAGGCTCTCCACCTTCACCCGTCCCTCCACGGTATTGCCTAGCTCCACGAAAAAGCCTCCCTGGGTTACGCCGGATATGACGCCCTGATACTCCTCGCCTATGTGCTGCGCCATGTATTCGCACTTTTTCAGGTCGTCCGCGGCCCGCTCGGCCTCCGTTGCGGTCACCTCCCGGTCTGAGCACTGGTCTGAAGCTCCCGGCAGGTACGCCTTCCATCGTTTGAGGTTCTCCTCGTCCAGCCTGCCTTCCAGGGATTCATTCAATGCCCTGTGAACCAATAGATCCGGATAGCGCCGTATTGGCGAGGTAAAGTGGCAGTAGTACTTAGCCGCAAGCCCGAAATGGCCGTCGCAGTCGGGGCTGTACTTGGCCTTGGTCATAGCCCTGAGAGTGACGTTATTTATCACCCTCTCCTCCGAACTTCCGGCAGCCTTGAGCAGCATTTTGCGCACATCGGCAGGCTGAACCTTTTCCGCGTTGCCTACACCGTAGCCCAGTGTATGGAGGAATGTGTTAAGCTCCTTTATTCGCTCCGGGTCAGGGGCCTCATGCACACGATACATGAGGGGCAGGCCCTTGTCCACTCCCTCCCGCGCCACAGTCTCGTTGGCCGCCAGCATGAACTCCTCTATCATCATATTCGCTTCACCCCTGATGTGCAGCGAAACGCCAACGGTCCGACCATTGCCGTCAAGATGTATATCTGCCTCAGGCAGGTCGAAGTCTATTGCGCCCCGCCGCTGCCGCTTGGCCTTGAGTATATCCTTTAGGCGGCGCATCTCGCCAAGCATTGGCATAATATCGGAGTACTTCGCAGCCATATCCGGGTCTCCTGCAAATATGGCGTTGACCTCGTCGTATGTCATGCGGTAATTCGAGCGTATTACGCTCTTTGCGATATTGTGATGCACTACCTTGCCATGTGAGTCTATGTCCATTACACAGGAAAGTGTAAGCTTATCCTCATCCGGATTCAGGGAACAGAGGCCGTTGCTCAGCTCTTTGGGAAGCATAGGCAGCACCCTGTCAGGAAAATACACGCTGGTGCCTCTCTTGTATGCCTCCACGTCTATGGGGCTGCCACGCTTTACATAGTGGCTCACGTCAGCTATATGTACCCCCAGTCTGTACAGGCCGTCGGCCATCTCCAATGATACCGCGTCGTCAAGATCCTTGGCGTCCGCACCGTCTATGGTTATGGTGAGCGCGCCGCGCAGATCCCGCCTGTCGGTGAGCGCGTCCGCATCGGGGGCCTTTAGCCCCTCAGCCTGCCTCTGCGCCCCATCGGGGAATTTATCAGGCAGCTCCAGCCTTCGGATAATGGAGAGCATGTCTATGCCCTTATCCCCCGGCCTGCCCAGTACTTCGGCTATCTTGCCCAGCATGGGCCGCCTTGCCCCGGGATACTGGGTTATTTCTGCTACCACCTTGTCGCCGTGGTTTGCGCCGTTGGTATGGGAAAAGGGTATGAGCACATCCTCTGCCACCCTGCTGTCGTCGGGTACCACGTAACCGCCGTACTCGTTGTCCGCCTCAAACGTGCCTATTACCCGGCCACCCGCTCTCCTGGCTATCATCTCCACAGCTCCCCGGTCGTTCCTGCCCCGGGGGGAGCCGGTAAGTTTCCTCACCCACACAGTATCCCCGTGTAAGGCGCCGTTCATATCCTCCGCGGTGATGAACAGGTCTCCGCTGCCGTCTGCGGGTATAAAGAAGCCGAAACCGCGGCCGTTGCCCTGTATGCGGCCGTATATAAGGCCAAGCTGTTCCGGTAGAGCCGCCTTGCCCCGGCGCGTGATTATCACACGGCCATCCCTTGAAAGCTCCTTCAGCGCCAGCTTTATTTCTTCTATCTGTATCTCGCCGCCGTTATCCGTCATGCTCTTGTATATATCCTCAGCGCTCATTGGGCGGCCCGTTCCAGCTATCATCCCGTTTATTATTTCTTTAAGTTCCAAATTGTTCTTCATTTTCTCCTTTATCTTATTGCATAAAAACAGGGGCATACCTTAGCGGCACGCCCCAAGATCAAATCTTTGCCTTTTATCAGCCTAATATAGCCATGGCAATAGCGATCACGCCGATTGCAACTGCAAGTATCTTGGTGATGCGCTGAAGCTTGGCCTCCCTGCTTGCCTTCTGGCCGCGGGCGGTAAAGGACTGGGTATCGCCGCCGAACGCGCTGCCGAGGCCCGCGCTCTTGGACTGCTGCATAAGTACTACGGCTATCATTGCGATAGACAGGACTATCAGCACGATGTTAAGAATTGTGTTCAGAGTTTGCATTATATATACTTCCTCCCCTGGAATACTTTCGCATTGCACGCGAAGGCTATTGTATCACACCCGCAGTAAAAAATCAAATACTTTTGCCGCTTTATGCGCTTTTTATCAAAATGGCCTTCCCTTTTGCCGCATTACTTCTCTATCAGGCTCTTGCCGGTCATTTCCCTGGGTATCTCCATGCCCATCAGGTCCAGCATGGTGGGGGCAAGGTCGGAGAGCCTGCCGCCGGAGCGGAGCTTCGCGTCCTTTCTGCCGTTATCCACCAGTATCACCGGCACCGGATTGGTAGTGTGTGCGGTAAAGGGAGTAATGCCGTCGTCCGCAAGCATCTTTTCGCAGTTGCCGTGATCCGCGGTGATTATGGCCCTTCCGCCATTCCTGAGGATGGCCTCAACTACTTTAGCGGCACATTCGTCAACGGTATGTACAGCTTTCACCGCCGCCTCCATTACGCCGGTATGGCCTACCATGTCCGGGTTGGCAAAGTTCAGTATCATCACGTCGTATTTGCCGCTGTCTATGCGCTTTACCGCCTCCTCAGTCACCTCATAGGCGCTCATCTCGGGCTGGAGATCGTAGGTGGCTACCTTTGGGGAAGGTATAAGACATCTGTCCTCCCCGGGATTTGGGGCCTCCACGCCGCCGTTGAAGAAAAAGGTCACGTGTGCGTATTTCTCGGTCTCGGCTATCCTAAGCTGGGTCTTGCCGCAGGCCGCAAGGTACTCTCCAAGGGTGTTGTTCAGGTGTTCTGGCCTGAAGGCTATGTCCACCTTATCCCCGAAGGTCTTGTCGTACTGGGTCATGCAGACGTAATGTACAGGGAAGAAGCCCTTCCTGCGCTCGAAGCCGTCAAAGTCTTCCATGATGAAGGCTCGGGTTATCTCCCTGGCCCTGTCGGGGCGGAAGTTGTAGAAGATTATGCTGTCGTCAGCCTGTATGGTAGCCACGGGCCTGCCGTTCTCGGTTATGACGGTAGGAACTACGAACTCGTCGGTGACGCCCGCATCGTAGCTCGCCTGCATGGCATGTACGGGGTCGGTATCGTAGTTACCCTCGCCGTATACCATGGCGGCATATGCCTTTTCTACCCGCTCAAAGCGGTTGTCCCGATCCATGGCGTAATAGCGTCCCATTACGGTGGCTATTTTACCCACGCCTATCTCGGCTATCTTCCTCTGGTATTCCTCGATGAACCCCTTGCCGCTTTCGGGAGGAACGTCACGGCCGTCCATGAAGCAGTGTACATATACCTTACTGAGGCCATGACGTTTCGCAAGCTCCAGCAGTCCGAAAAAGTGCTTCTGATGGCTGTGCACGCCGCCGGGACCTACGAGGCCGTATATGTGCAGTGCGGAATCGTGCTTTCTGCAATTCTCAACGGCGCCCAAAAAGGCGGGATTTTCAAAGAAATCCCCGTCCTTTATGGATTTGGTTATTCGGGTCAGCTCCTGATATACGATACGTCCCGCGCCTATGTTCATATGGCCTACCTCGGAGTTGCCCATCTGGCCGTCGGGCAGGCCCACGTCCTCGCCGGAAGCCTCTATGAGGGTATGGGGGTACTCCTTGAGGAGTCTGGAAATATTATTTATACCGTCGGCCTTTATGGCGTTGCCCTGAGTTTCCTCGCTATGACCAAAGCCGTCCAGTATTACAAGTGCGGTCATCTTCTTCATATCAGACAAATCTCCTGTTTAATAATTGTGGCACTTATGCCTTAATCATTATAATTCACTACCTGAGAGAAGTCCACAGCCTTAAGGCTGGCGCCGCCTATAAGGCCGCCGTCTATTTCGGGCATTGCCATGAGGCTCCTTGCGTTGGAGGGCTTCATGCTTCCGCCATACTGTATTCGAAGGGCTTCTGCGGTTTCCCTGCCGAACATGCCGGCTACGGTCGCCCTTATCATGCCTATGGTTTCGTTTGCCTGCTCGTCGGTGGCGGTCTTGCCGGTACCTATGGCCCAGATAGGCTCGTAGGCAATCACCAGCTTGGCAACGTCCCCGGCCGCTATGCCTTCAAGGTCCTTCTTTACCTGACCGCTGACCTTGGCCTCTGTCCTGCCGCTTTCCCTCTCCTCCAGGGACTCGCCTACGCAGATTATGGGGGTGATGCCTGCGGCTATGGCTGCCTTGGCGCGGGCGTTCACAGTTTCGTCCGTCTCGCCAAAGTACTGCCTGCGCTCACTGTGGCCTATTATGGCGTACTCCACGCCCAGCTCCTTAAGCATGTTTGCGGAAACTTCACCGGTAAAAGCGCCCTTCTCTGCCCAGTGTATATTCTGAGCGCCGAGGCTTATATTGCTGTCCTTGATAAGCTCGGATACCGCTGATAGATCAACATAAGGAGGGCATACCACTACCTCGCACTTTGCGTCCTTGACGAGGGGCTTCAACTCCTCTACCAAGGTCCTTGCCTCGGAGGGGGTCATGTTCATCTTCCAGTTGCCTGCAATAATGGGTCTACGCATGTTTATTTATCTCCAATTCAAAATTTTATGCTTTATCACTTGTCGTCAAGAGCCGCTACGCCGGGCAGCACCTTGCCCTCAAGGAATTCCAGGCT
>OGOZ01000204.1_pt1 | contig 43051 bp, 37 predicted proteins | sample 1552801 | NCBI WGS metagenome assembly OGOZ01 (sample SAMEA2580196, study PRJEB22360) | human gut metagenome | biome: human gut; feature: human-associated habitat; material: faeces | place: Denmark | collected 2008/2010 | reverse complement strand
GGTAGAACACCAGCCTTCCAAGCTGGATACGTGGGTTCGATTCCCATCACCCGCTTTTTTTTATCCTCGGAAAACACTGATCTTCCGGGGTTTTTTAGTTCTAGGAACGTTGTCAATTTCACTACGTTCACTACGATAAAAAATGCAAAATAAAAATGGGAAGTCCAAGCGACTTTTGCTGGGCTTTCCATTTTCATTCTTTTTAAATATAATCAGAAGATCTGCATCCTTTTACTGATTTTAATCTTCCTCGATATGCTCTCTTCCCTTGCCGATGATCGTTTCCACATGTTCATCTGCCAGTGAATAAAAGATCGACTTGCCTTCTCTGCGGCTCTTTACCAGTCTGCTCTGCTTCAGAATTTTCAACTGATGTGAAATCGCAGACTGTGTCATATTCAAGGCCTGTGCCAAATCACAGACGCATACCTCTGATTCAAACAGAACAAACAGAATCCGGATTCTGGTATAATCACCAAAGATCTTAAACAGATCTGCCAGATCATTCAGTTCCTGTTCATCCGGCATGGTATCCTGCACAATTTTCAGCAGATCCTCATGCACTTCTACGGTATCACAACATTCTACTTCTGACATAATTTTTCCTTTCTAAACTCCATTCGTAAAACCGCTGTTTCACAGTTCAAGTTTTTCATTAAAGTTTTTTAACAAACAGTGCACGGATTGCATTCAGTACGGCAATGACCATAACTCCTACATCGGCGAAGATTGCTGCCCACATGTTGGCAATACCGAGTGCTCCGAGGATCAGACAGATCACCTTGATGCCAATTGCAAAATAAATATTCTCATATACGATACGGATACATTTTCTGGAAATCTTGATAGCCTTTGCAATCTTTAACGGGTCATCATCCATCAGGACAATATCTGCTGCTTCAATCGCTGCATCCGATCCAAGCGCTCCCATGGCAATTCCGATATCCGCTCTGGAAAGCACCGGAGCATCATTGATACCGTCACCAACGAAGGCAAGCTTCTCTTTCTCGCTCTTCTCAGCAAGAAGTTCTTCCACCTTGGATACTTTATCTGCCGGGAGAAGTTCACTGCATACCTCGTGAATACCAAGCTCCGCTGCCACTGCATCTGCTACACGTTTCGTATCACCGGTCAGCATAACCGTCTTGGTAACACCGGCATTCTTCAAAGCAGCAATCGCTTCCTTGGCATGCGGCTTCAACAGATCAGAGATCAGAATGCATCCGGCGAACTTGCCATCGACTGCTACATAAACCAGAGTTCCGACCTCATTGCATACCGTATATGGAACACCGAGCTGATCCATGAGCTTTCCGTTTCCGGTTGCGACCAGCCGGCCGTCAACCTGTGCGGTAACACCCTTACCACTGATTTCTTTGACCTCTGTTACACGGTTCTTATCAATCTCTTTACCATATGCTTTCTGAAGGCTCTTACTGATCGGATGACTGGAATAGCTTTCGGCACATGCTGCATACTCAACCACTTCCTCTTTGGAAAGAGCTGCCGGATAAATGCTGCTCACTTCAAAAACACCCTGTGTCATGGTTCCGGTCTTATCAAATACAACATATTTGGTCTGAGAAAGGGTTTCCAGATAATTGGAGCCTTTGACCAGAACACCTTCCTTGCTCGCGCCGCCGATTCCTGCGAAGAAGCTTAAAGGAATACTGATAACCAGTGCACAGGGACAACTGATAACAAGGAACGTCAATGCTCTGTAAATCCATGTACCGAAGTCTGCCGGAAGTCCCATAAATACCATTCTCACAATGGGAGGAATCAATGCAAGAGCTACTGCGCCGTAGCAGACCGCCGGAGTATAAATTCTTGCAAACTTGGAAATAAAATTCTCTGATCTGGATTTTCTCGAACTGGAATTTTCTACCAGCTCCAGGATCTTGGAAACGGTAGATTCCCCGAATTCCTTTGTTGTCCGGATCTTTAAAAGACCGGTCATATTAATACAGCCGCTGATGACTTCATCGCCTTCCTTGGCTTCTCTCGGAAGACTTTCACCGGTGAGGGCGCTTGTGTTAAGACTCGAAGTACCTTCTACAACAACACCATCAATCGGGATCTTTTCACCGGGCTTTACTAGAATAACCGTACCAATCTCTACTTCATCGGGATCCACCTGTACCAGTTCGCCATCCTGCTCTACATTGGCGTAATCCGGGCGGATATCCATCAGCTCGCTGATGTTCCTGCGGCTCTTGCCTACGGCATAGCTCTGGAAAAGCTCACCAATCTGATAGAACAGCATAACGGCTACGCCTTCCTTATAGTCACCAAGGGCAATCGCACCGACAGTTGCAACAGCCATCAGGAAGTTCTCATCAAATACCTGATGGTTCATAATTCCCTTAACCGCCTTTTTCAAAATATCATAACCGATAACCAGATAAGGAATCATATATAATGCGAACTGAATCCATCCATCTACCGGTACAAATGACAGAACGATGAGTAACACAAATGCCACAATAATTCTGACTAATACCTTTTTCTGCTTTTTATTCATACCATCCTCTTTTCTAAAAGCTGCCTGTCAGGAATCTGTCAGGCAGCTTTTGGTTGCAATCGTGAGGCTCCTTTGCCTCATCTTTTATTTTAAGATACGTTCTTCTTATAAGAAGATTTCGCAATCATCTTCTACCTTTTTACAGTTCTTAAGTACATCTTTCATGACAGAAGCAGGCTCTGCACCATCTTCAAACTCAACGATCATCTTTAAAGTCATAAAGTTTACGGTTGCATCCTTTACGCCAGTAGTGTTCTTAGCTGCTTCTTCCATCTTATTTGCACAGTTTGCACAGTCTACATCAATTTTATAAGTCTTTTTCATGTTCCCATCCTCTTCGCTTTCATCCTCTTTCATATGAACACTTATTCATATGTTTGATTGTATTATAGCACCGGAGATATAAATGTCAATATACTTTTCATATTTTTTCCAACTATGTTAAATGTTAAATCTATGAAAAATTGTCTTCCCCAGATGCTTTCATTCACAAAGTTCAGCCCTGTGCTACCATTTCCCATACGGGCAGGCATTCTTTGTTACGGCTGCCCGCATTTCTACGAAGCAGCCGCAGCCCTTACACATGCCATCCGCCAGCCGCTCACATTCCTTACAGACCGCCAGACGCTTTTCATACAAAGAATCTTCTGTCTTAATATCCTGGTCCAGATTCTCAATATAATCATACATGCTCTTGAAATAATCTGCCCTGTCTATCATGTCCCTTGTGAGGCATTTCTTACAGACCCGCAGATTTTTATTAATAGAATTCTCCATCAACCCAGACCTCTCCGTCTTCATCTACATATTGAAGTGTGAATGGCGTATAATACACATTTCCATAAATATCATGCAGCTCAAAACAGTAATAATAAGCTCCTTCCGGAAGGCATTCATAAGTAATCTCAAGATCTCCGTCTACGACAATATCGTCTCCGTAATACCAGTCTTCCTCGTCATCCACCGAAAACCAGTAATAAACCGGGGTAATTACATCGCCATCCTGCAGCTCATAAACCTCCCTTGAAGCCATACCGGTCTCTTCATCGATACCGTCCCAGAGTCCAATCACACTCCATTCACCGTACTCCCAGTCATATTCGATTCGCAGATTCGTCTCGATTTCACCATTTAACAGGACATTACAGGTATAAATGCTGCAACTGTCTGTCGTATTTACAAGCTCCAGTGCCAGGAGATTATCATTAATGCAGGGCCATAAGCCGTCAAAATTGTCGGTAACACAGTTCCGGTCAATATCATAGATTACTTCCTCCGTGGTTCCCAGATAAAAGAATCCATCCGCATCGTCATCCATACCGACACTGCAGCAGGCATAAGCAAGCTCGTCCATGTTATCGAATGAAACCGTATATAATCCGTCCTCATCAAAATAAATATCCGATACCCCCATCTGTCCGATCTGGATATCCGCAAATTCTCCGGCATTGGTGCCGACATCTCCGGTAACTTCACTTTCCTCGCCAAGCCATTCGTTAATGTCTGACATATCCGAAAGCAGGGTACTGTTATCATAATCTGCCGCACTTCCGTTTTCAGCACCATAGGCAATTTTATCAATCAATGCATAGTAATAGCTGCTCGGACAGATCTGGGAAAAGATCTTCAACTCCTCCGAACCCTGAATGGAAATCGGATAATAAATGGACAGTCCGGAAGCATTCTTGTGTAGACGTCCGTTCATGGAATAGAGGACACAGTTCTGCAAGGTCTGGGACGCATCCCTTACCTCCTGTCCATAACCGGAAAGCTGATCCAGCATATTCCCCAGATCCAGCATATTGGAATAACCTTCACTGACACTGTTTCCTCCAAAGGAATCCGCTTCCAGCACAGCTCGCGAAATATCACCAAGATCTCCCTGCTCATAAGCCACACGGAAGGCTTCATTCATGGAGATCAAAACATCATCGATTTTTGACAGATCAATAATGGAAAAGGTCGCCGAACCCTGGCTTCCGAATCCATAATCCGCGCAATGGTCATAATATTCCCGGCAGACCTTTTCTCCAAGCTGTGCTCCGTTGAGGTCCGGATTTGCAGAAAGATTGTTCAAAAGGGCCGTATAGTCCCAGCCGCTTCCCGGCTCCATCTCCTGCGAAGCATACATATACCGCGCGTAGGGCGTCAGTACATTTGCTGTTTCCAACGTGCTCATCAGGCACGCATCGAATCCGATAAACTCAAACCGGTCGGTCATCTGATCGTACACCTGATTCAGGGCATGATCCAGCTCTCCCAGCGTAAGACTGTCATAATCATACTGCTCATCGAAGCACACTCCATTGATGCTTCCGCTGCCATGGTCCCAGAGAATGAGTCCCATTTTTTCTGACGGATAATTCGTTACTCCCCAGGACAAAAAGTCTGCCAGCGTCGAAGCAGAACCCATATTGGCCGCCGGCTTTTCATCCACCAGCGTCAGATCGCCATCTTCCAGTAAAAACCTCTGTACTCTGTTTTCATTAATATTCTGATACCAGAAGTACGATCCTCCGGTCTGATAAACCACCTTCACACGTCCGCTTCCTTTTGCAGCAAAGGCCTCCTCGATATCACTGCTGGCCGCTCCACCATCCGATTCAAGGTCACTTCCACAAAGATATACAAAGATTGTCCAATCCCCGTCACCCATGGAAATTTCTTCATCTCTGCTCCGGCGGCTGATCTGCATCTGCCCGTTTTCCTGTGAAATAACCGTTCCCTTTAAGGAATTGTCCTCTAATACACTGCTCTGGTAAGAAGAACCTCCTCCAATTACCGCACTGCCACCGAAATAACCGTCGTCATCCTCCTCGTAAGAATCTTCCCCATACGCAGACCAGTCCTCTTCGCTGTCCACCTCATCACTCATCAGCCATGCGGAGCATCCGCTTAACAGCATACTTCCCGTAAGCAATACTGCCAGTAAAGTTTTTTTCCACTTCTGTCTGTCCATTCCCTTTTATTGATCCGCCTTTCGTCGTTCTAATTTGCGTAATTAATCGGATCTGTCAATAACATATCCGATTTAATGTTCATTATATCGTAACAGACGTATCTCGTATATGGGAAATTTTCTTTTCAAATATAGAAAGGACAGTCCATCGCATTGGAACTGCCCTTTGACTTTTACTTTTTAAACTGTTTTATCCGAAACCTATTTCTATGTATCATTCGTACCATTTTCTTATATTTACTTCACCCGGATGCTCACTACACTGCAGGGAGGTACCGTAAGTGTAACACCGTTCTGTGTCAGCTTCACATCTTCATAAGCTTCTTCCTTTACTACATCACCATGCTCAAAGGTATTGTAATCCTTCATGCCGCCCTTCACAACGGAAGCTTCCGCACTCTTCGGTGCGAACTCGAAGAAGTTCACTTCCATCTCTTCCGCCTGATCCAGAGAAGCGTTGGCAAGTGTAATGGTATAGACGCCATCCTTGTCTACGGATACGGATTCACTGATGGCCGGAACCTGATACTTCTCTTCCAGTCCCACAAGTCCGTTTTCACTCACGCTGCTTTCCAGAAGCTCGGCATCCTGATGATATTTGAACATCTTGAAGATGTAATATGTCGGTGTCAGAAGCATCTTCGGCCCTTCGGTCAGGATCACAGACTGCAATACATTGACAAGCTGTGCAATACATGCCATCTTCACACGGTCACAGTGCTTGTTGAAAATATTTAAGTTAATGGCAGCTACCAGCGCATCACGCATGGTATTCTGCTGATAAAGGAATCCAGGATTGGTTCCCGGCTCTACATCGTACCAGCATCCCCATTCGTCGACCATCATACCGATTTCCTTCTTCGGATCGTATTCGTCCATGATGGTTCCGTGCTTCTCAATGAGTTCCTTCATATACCAGGTCTTGGACAGGGTCTTGTAATAGCTCTTTTCATCAAAATCGGTGGCGCTTCCCTTATGGCTCCAGTCATCCTCCGGAAGGGTATAGTAATGTAAGGAAAGACCTTCCATATAGCCATGTGCATTTTCCGGAGCAGGTGCCTTATAGCAGGTTGCAAGTACATCCTTCGTCCAGTCAAAATCTCCTGAATTCGCTCCACAGCAGATCTTCTGTATCGGAGCACTGTTGTTGTAGTTACGCACATAGGTCTGGTATCTGCGGTAAAGATTGCCGTAATACTCCGGTGTCATATTGCCACCGCAGCCCCAGTTTTCGTTACCAACGCCGAAGTAGTCGACCTTCCATGGCTTCTCATGTCCGTTCTGCTTACGCAGCTCTGCCATCGGGGAAACGCCGTCAAAGGTCATATATTCCACCCATTCAGACATTTCCTGAACACTTCCGCTTCCCACGTTTCCGTTGATGTAAGTCTTACATCCAAGCTGTTCACACAGTTCAAAGAACTCATGGGTACCAAAGCTGTTATCCTCGGTTACACCGCCCCAGTGAGTATTTACCATCTTCTTACGGGTCTCCTTCGGGCCAATGCCGTCCCTCCAGTGATATTCATCTGCAAAGCAGCCCCCCGGCCAGCGCAATACCGGAATCTTCATCTCCTTTAAGGCATCCACAACATCTTTTCTCATGCCGTTGACATTCGGAATTTCCGAATTCTCTCCGACATAAAGACCCTCATAAATGCAGCGTCCCAGATGCTCTGAAAAGTGACCGTAAATTTCGGGATTGATGTGTCCCTTCTGCTTCTTTTCGTTGATAAATAATTTTGCCATATTTCTTCCCTTTCTTATTCTTAATGTTTTTTGATTTCTAAATTAAAACTACATTCGCCAAAAGACTGTCAAAACAGTTTAAGTCCTATTTTAAAAAGTCATACTGGGACATATACAGCTTATAGTATTCTCCCTTCTGACTGATCAGTTCCTCATGTGAACCCGTTTCAGCGATGCCCCCCGCATCGATATACATAATGAAATCTGCATTCTTAATAGTGGACAGACGATGTGCAATAATAAAGGAGGTTCTTCCCTTTAACAGCTCGTTTAAACCCTTTTGCAGAAGAATTTCCGTCTCGGTATCAATGCTTGAGGTTGCCTCATCCAGAATCAGAATCTTCGGATCTGCAAGCAATGCCCTCGCAAAGGAAATCAGCTGGCGCTGTCCCTGGGACAGACGGCTTCCGCGTTCATTGATCTGCGTATAATAGCCATTCTCCATTTCCATGATAAAGTCATGTGCACAGACCGTCTTGGCAGCCCGGATCACCTGCTCATCCGAAACCTCTTTATTTCCGTAGCGGATATTATCCATTACCGTTCCGGAGAAAATAAAGCTGTCCTGCATCATGACTCCCATCTGCTTACGCAGGGAACGAATGGTAACTTTGGAAATATCGATTCCATCAATTAAGACCTCACCGGAATCCACATTGTAAAAACGGCTTAGAAGATTTACAATGGTTGTTTTACCGGCTCCCGTCGGTCCGACAATGGCAACTGTCTGACCTTTCTTTGCCTTAAAGCTTACTTTCTTAAGAATCTCAACGCCGTCCTCATAGCTGAAGGTGACATTCTTAAATTCAACATCCCCCTTGATAGGAGGCATTTCCATGGCTCCCTCTGCATCCTTTACCAGCACCGGCTCATCAATTGTCTCAAAAATCCGTTCCAGATACGAAATTGCCGTCAGCAGCGAATTATAGAAGGAAGCCAGTGTGTTAATCGGGTTCCAGAACCGGCTGATATAAGCGGTAAATGCAATCAGGACACCGACCGTAATTCCGGAATCCGGATTCGACATCCAGGATATACCCAGCACATAAATAAATGCCGTTGTAATGGTACTGATAATATCTACGGAAGGACCCATAATAAAATTAAACTTAACTGCCCGCATCCACGCTTCCCTATAGCCATCACTTAACCGGTTGAAGATACCGCTGTTTTCATCCTCACGGACAAAGGACTGGGTGACACGGATTCCGTTAATACTCTCTGCAATATAAGCATTCAGATTGGACTGCTTGTTGCTCTGGATCTGCCATGCCTTACGCTGCTTCTTCTTCAGGGCAACTATCACGACTGCCAGTACCGGAAGACCACACAGACAGACCAGAGTGAGCTTCACATTAATGCTCAGCATAAAAGCAATGATAAAAAACAGGTTGCACAGATCGGTAATCGTGTTGATAATACCATTGCTGAGCAGATCGCTCAGGTTATTCACATAATTTACTACCCTTACCTGAATCTTTCCATGCGGACGTTCATCGTAATAGGAAAAAGGCAGTTCCTGTAAATGTTCAAAAATATCGTAACGGATACTATGTACAATATCCTGACCGATCTGCGTCATCAGCTTGATCTTGATCCGGAGGCTCACGCAGGTATAAAGGGCAATGACCATCGTCATCACGGAATAAAACACAATGCTTCTCATGTCCTTATTGGGAATGGATACATCCATCACCAGCATGAAAAACTTCGGAATCAGCATTCCGAGTGCAGAAGCGGACAGCATCAGAAACAATACCACCAGCATCTGCTTCTTGTAAGGCCTGATATAGCCTGCCAGTCGTTTCAACTGGTTCACATCAAATTTATCTTCTAAGATTTCATCTACATCATATTTATTACGTGCCATACCCTACGCCTCCTTTCCTTCGGACTGCGCAGGCTGCTGTGCGTAGTCTCCGTACTGATGGTGGAAGGCCGTCGCGTAATAGCCGCCGGCACGGACAAGCTCTTCGTGTGTGCCCTGTTCCACAATTCTTCCCTGATCCATAACCAGAATCAGGTCCGCATCCTTAATGGAGGAGATCCGGTATGCAATAATAAAAATCGTACAATCCTTTTCGATCTTCTTAAGCTGGTTCTGGATATAGCTTTCGGTTTCCATATCCACAGCGGAAGTCGTATCGTCCAAAATCAGAATGGACGGATCCTTAAGCAGCGCTCTTGCAAGAGAAATTCTCTGCTTCTGTCCTCCGGAAAGTCCTACACCGCGTTCACCGACAACGGTGTCATATCCTTCCGGCATCTTCTGGATAAAGAGGTTGGCATCTGCCATCTTAGCCGCCTTTTTTACATCCTCAAAGCTGCAGTTCGGACGGCCGTAAGCAATGTTTCCTTCAATCGTATCGGAGAACAGGAATACATCCTGCATCGCCATTCCGATGTTATCGCGCAGGTCATACAGATCAAGATCCTTGACGTTCACCCCGTCTACCAAAACCTCACCCTTCGAGGTATCATAAAACCGGCACAGCAGATTCATAATCGTGGATTTGCCCGATCCGGTCGAACCGATAATTCCAACCGTCTGCCCACTTTTTACCTTAAAGGAAATATCATGGATAATATCTGCATCATCCGCCTGATAGGAAACGTTCTTAAATTCCACGTCTCCGCGGAAATGCTTCCGCACAATGGGCTGCTGCGGCTCCTGAATCTCCGGCTCCTGACTGTAGGTCGTATAGATCTTCTCCGCAGAGGTCGTAAAACGGTGAATGTCATTGATCCACCATCCTGCCATACGAAGCGGAACGGTAAGCATCCACAGGTAGCCATTTACGGTAACCAGATTACCCATGGTGATTTCACCCTGGATCACCATATATCCACCATACAGCATCAGAACGACCGTCAATATATTGGAAAGAAATTCAAAAATCGGCACATACTTTTTCCAGATGGCTGCAGCATTTAATTCCGCATCACGGTATGCATCGTTTTCTCTATTGAATTTCTCAATTTCAAAATCCTCGCGGGCAAACGCTTTTACTACACGGTTACCGCTGATGTTTTCCTGCACGAAGGTATTCAGTGAAGAAAACTGCTGACGGATTTTCATAAAAGCCGGACGGACACTTTTCGACTGTCCATAGGTTGTAAGTGCCGTAAAGGGCAGCACAACCAGCATTGCAAGTGCCAGCTTCACATTCACCGTGAAGATCATAATCAGCGCAAAGGATAATAATAAAATATTTTCATAAACCGAATAGATAATATAGGCAATGAAATGCCGGATGGCATCCATATCACCGGTCTGTCTGGACATCAGATCACCGGTCCGGTTCTTATTATAGAAAGAAAAATCTTCCTGCAGGAGCTTACGGTATACGGCATCACGCATACTGTAAAGCACACCCTGGGAACAGATTTCAAACATGACCTGCGAAGCATAACGCAGAATTCCCTTAAGTGCCACAACCCCAAGCAGACAACCGATCAGAACCGGCAGAAGCTTATAATTTCCTCCGGTAATAACATCATCTACGATCCGGCCTGATATGTACGGATTTACAATGGTCAACAATGCAATTCCCGTTACCATCAAAAGGCCTGCCGCCATCTTAAAGCGATACTTTTTCAAAAAAGAATATACCCATTTTACCGGTGTCATATTGTACCCCCAGCCTAATATTTTTGAAACTATTCATCGCCCATATTGCCATAATTTGCATGGCTCTGAATAGTTTCAATATATTCTCTTTTCCTGCCCATTCCTAGAAAATAGTCGTTTACAAATAGAACAAACCTATTCATCCCATTTCTCAGCTGCTACACATATGATGTTTCGTATAATCTATTAATATCAGATTTTATTCCATATGAAAATATCGAATGATGTTATTCTATCTACATATCATGCTTTTCTAAATCGTATAAATTCTTTGGCTGCTTTGTTATAAATGTTTGCTTTCCATACCTTTTGTGTTATGATAATTACGATCTGATATTTTAGATCAGGATTTTGAACGATTTTTGAAAGGCAGGGTTACTGGTTATGATGACCAAAAACGAAAACTTAAAGACTTATTCCATAAAGGAAATTCCTCATTATCATATTTACGGAAGAACCGATGAGACGCAGAATCCCCTTCCGCTTTTCTGGAACGGAAGCGGCATTGAAGTGAACGTCACCGGTTCCGAGCTCTGGATCGACCTTGAAGTAGACTGCAGCTTCCATGAACCCTGGATTGCAACCGAATTAAACGGATCCCTTATGAGCCGTCAGATGCTTTTACCGGGCAGCTATTCCATCTGTCTGTTCCGTAACATGACCTTCGGAGTTCCGAAAACCATGAAATTCTTCCGTGAACTGCAAGCGATGAGCGAAGACGATGACTGTCATGTATTCGTCCGCGGCTTCCAGTGTGACGGCGAATTTCTCCCTGTGAAGGAGCACAAATACAAAATCGAATTCATCGGTGACAGCATTACCTCCGGTGAAGGTACTTACGGCGCTCTTCCCGATACCGACTGGCTTGCGATGTATATGAGCAGCAGTGAGAATTATGCAACCTATACGGCAAAAGCTCTTGATGCCGATTACCGTCTGATTTCCCAAGGCGGCTGGGGTGTTTACTGTGGATGGGATAACGATGTACGTCACAATATCCCCTCCTGCTATGAAAAGATCTGCGGTCTTGGCTTCGGAAAGGTCAATGAATCCGTCGGTGCGCAGAAGGACTATGATTTTTCTTCCTGGAAACCGGATGCTATCGTGGTCAATCTCGGAACCAACGATGCAAGCGCTTTTAACCAGCCACCCTTTACCACTCCGGAAACCGGTGAAACCTTCAAGCAACACAAGAATCCGGACGGAAGCTTTGTGGAAGAAGACCGGGAACGCTTTGAAAATGCCGTATACAATTTCCTTAAGATGCTTCGTAAGGATAACCCCGGAGCACACATTGTATGGACTTACGGCATGCTCGGTTATGATCTGAATCTTCTGATTACCGATGCGATGAACCGTTATCAGAAGGATACCGGAGACCATAACACCGCATTTATTAATCTGCCCAATACCACAGCAGAGACGGTCGGTGCCCATACCCATCCCGGCGTCAAGTCCCACGAACGGGCTGCCAAGGTTCTGATTGAATATTTACAGACTGTTCTTCACTAAGATGTAACTATTCAGAGCCATGCAGAATTGCTTTCTGCGAATGCTTGCACTCAGACAGAATAGCAATTTTATATGGCAAATGCGGTTCTGAATAGTTATAAAACAACATACGGAGAGGTAACGATTATGCTGTTTCACAAAAGCGGATATTATCACCAGCACGATAAGGATTTCAGAATTGAGCGGCCGGATGGCTCCGGAGACTATCTGCTCCTGCTCATCCGCACGGCTGGCTGGTTCCGCATCCATGGAACGGATTATCATACCTCTCCGAATACAATTCTTTTATATAAAAAAGGCACTCCACAGTTCTATCGTGCCTGTGAAGCGCTCTATTCTGACGACTGGCTGCATTTCTATATGGATGAGTCCGATCTTGCGTTTGTTTCAAAGCTGGGAATCCCTTTTGATACACCGGTGCAGGTTCATGACATTCACGACCTGTCCCTGCTAATCAAAGACATTACCTATGAACACTATTCGGACAACATCCATAAGGAAGAAACCATTCTTCTCTATTTGCAGATTCTGTTGCTTAAGATCAGTGAAAAAATACATAAGGACGCACATCATCCGGACAACATTTACTACGACAAGCTGTCCAACCTGCGCTCCCAGATTTATAACATGCCTTATAAAAACTGGACCATGGAGGACATCAGTGCCTCCATGTCCTTAAGTAAATACTATTTCCAGCATTTATACAAAAAGACCTTCGGGGTGACCGCTATGGAAGATATTATCCAGAGCCGTACGGATCATGCCAAGTATCTGCTTTCCACAACCCGGATCTCCATTCACGAGGTCGGCCAGATGTGCGGATACAACAGCGATACTCATTTTATCCGCCAGTTCAAGGGGCAGACCGGCGTTACCCCATCGGAGTACCGGTCTACGCTACAGTAAACTGACTGTTGTATAACTCTGCATAGAAGCCCTTCTTTGCAAGAAGTTCTTCGTGATTTCCCTGTTCAATAATATGACCATCCTTCATAACCAGAATCACATCGGCATTCTGAATGGTGGACAGACGATGTGCCACGATAAAGCTGGTACGTCCTTCCATCATGGTTGCAAATGCTTTCTGAATCCGGATCTCGGTTCTGGTATCAATCGAAGAAGTTGCCTCATCCAGAATCAGCATCGGAGGCAGACACAGCATCACTCGCGTGATACAGAGAAGCTGCTTCTGTCCCTGGGAAAGGCTGCCGCCATCTTCACTGATCACGGTATCGTATCCATCCGGAAGTCTTCGGATAAAGCTGTGTGCATGGGAAGCCTTTGCTGCAGCAATCACTTCCTCATCGGCTGCATCCGGCTTTCCAACAATAATGTTGTCGCGGATCGTTCCCTGTTTTAACCAGGTTTCCTGAAGCACCATACCATAGGAAGTACGCAGGGACTTTCTGGTAATATCACGGATATCCGTACCCTCTACGGAAATGGAACCACCATCCACATCATAAAAACGCATGAGCAGATTGATAATGGTCGTCTTACCACATCCGGTCGGTCCGACAATCGCAATTCTCTGACCGGGCTTTACGTTGAGGTTCAGATCCTCGATCAGCTTACGATCCTTACTATAAGAGAAGGATACATTATTTAAGGAAACAGCACCCTCTACATCGGTCAGGACTCTTGCATCTTCTGCATCCGGAATCTGCGGCTCTTCCTCAATCAGTTCGAAAATTCTCGCTGCGCAGGCAAGTGCATTCTGAAGCTCCGTAATAACTCCCGAGATTTCATTAAACGGCTTGGTGTACTGGTTTGCATAGGAAAGGAAACAGGTTAACTGTCCAACGGTAAGACCACCTCGGATGACTGCAAGTGAACCGGTAAGTCCTACACCCATATATACTAAACTGTTCACAAAGCGGGTACAGGGATTGGTAAGGGAAGAAAAGAAAATCGCACGTAAGGAGCACTTTTCCAGTCTGCCGTTAATTTCATCGAAGTCCTCCATAACCGCATCTTCTCTGCCAAAGGCCTTTACTTCTTTATGGTTGGTAATCATTTCATTAATCAGTGTTGTCTGCTCGCCTCTCGTCGTAGACTGTAACTGGAACATCTTAAAGGTCTTCTTTGCAATAAAGGATGCTACGAACAAAGATACCGGTGTAATTACCACCACTACAATCGTAATTCCCACATTTTCGGAGAGCATGAAAAGCAAGGTTCCGAGAATCGTAATCACGCCTGTAAATAACTGCGTGAATCCAAGAAGCAGACCATCCGCAAACGTATCGACATCTGCAACCACACGGCTCATAATATCACCGTGGGAATGTCCGTCCAGATACTTAAGAGATACCTTCTGGATCTTATCAAAGGCCTTTTCACGGATATCTTCGATAATACTGTACACAATATGATTATTGCACAGACTCATAATCCACTGGGCTGCTGCCGTAAGAAGAATTACAACACCCATTTTCACAAGGAGCTGCCGGAGTATATACCACCAATCAAAATTACTGTCAACTGTCTCTTTGAATGACGGAAGAAACTGCAACAGAACATCCACCGCATCCCCGGTAAGAATCGGAAGATACAACATAAATGCAACGGAAACAGCTGCCATCACAATTGCCGCAATGAGCCAGAAGCGATAGGGCTTCATATATTTCAATACTTTAACCAGCGTTTCTTTTTGCTGTCCTTTGTCCATCTTTGCTGCCTTTGCCATACTTACGCCTCCTTTCCTTCCTACTGTTTGGGTTTCTTTTCTACCTGTGTATAAAAAATTTCCTGATAGGTTTCGCAGGTCTTTAACAATTCCTCATGAGTTCCAAGACCAACCACATCGCCATCGTCCAGTACAATGATCTGATCCGCATGCATCAGGGAAGAAGCTCTCTGCGATACAATAAACACGGTCATATCTCCGGGCAACGCTTTGATTGCCTGCCGGAGCTTTAAGTCTGTTGCATAATCAAGTGCAGAAGAACTGTCATCCAGAATCAGGATTTCCGGCTTTCGTACCAGTGCCCTTGCAATGGACAGACGCTGCCGCTGTCCACCGGAAAGGTTGCGTCCTTCCTGTTCAATCATGGTATCAAGACCATCTTCTTTCTGTTCCACGAATTCCTTCGCCTGTGCGGTTTCCAGAGCCTGCCAGATTTCTTCATCGGTTGCTCCTTCGTTACCCCAGAACAGGTTCTCCCGGATTGTACCGCGGAACAGTACTGCTTTCTGTAGAACCATACCGATCTTGGACCGGAGCTTTTCCGGCTCCATGTCGCGTACATCCGTACCATCCACCAGAACACGTCCCCGCGTCACATCATAAAATCTCGGAATCAGGTTCACCAGTGTCGATTTACCGGAACCGGTTCCTCCGATCACGCCAATGGTCTCACCCTTTTTCACCTTCAGGTTCACATCGGAAATAGCTTCGTCACCGCCTTCATTGTAGGCCATGCCGACCTGATCAAAAACTACCTTGTACGTGCAATTCTCCCTGTGAAGCTCTTCATGCAGCAGACCGATGTCTGATTTACTGTTGCCTTTCTCCGGCTCTGCCAGCTTCCTATCATCCTGTACCGGGTTTCTTCCGGCCTCTCCGCTCTCTTCCGGAAAGCCTGCCGGAATTTCCATAACCGACTCAATACGATTACCGCAGGCAATCGCCTTGGTTACGGTAATAATCAGGTTCGCAAGCTTAATCAGTTCTACCAGAATCTGGGACATATAGTTGATGAGCGCTACCACCTGTCCCTGGGTGAGAATGCCGCCTTCAATCTGCAGTGCGCCTACATAAATCAGCGCCATCAGACCACCATTGATAATAATATAAGTAACCGGATTCATCAGTGCAGATACTCTTCCGGCAACGACCTGAACATCACGCAGTACCCGGTTTTCCTTCCGGAATTCTTCGATTTCTTCCGGCTCTTTCGCAAAAGCACGGATGACTCTGGAACCGGTCAGGTTTTCACGGGTGGTACGCATGACCTGATCGAGGTTAGCCTGTACCCGGCTGAACATCGGAATGCTGATTAACAGAATTGCAAAGACCACGATGAGCAGAAGCGGAATAACCACTACGAAAATCAACGCTGCCTTCACATCTACGGTAAATGCCATAATCATGGCACCGAATACAATAAAGGGTGATCTTAAGAACAGACGAAGAACCAGATTCACGCCATTCTGTACCTGATTGACGTCACTTGTCATACGGGTAATCAGTGTTGCCGTTCCCTGACTGTCCATCTGTCCAAAAGTGAGCTTCTGAATATGATCAAACAGTGCCTGACGCACCTTGGTTGCAAATCCGACGGCTGCCTTTGCCGCAAAAAACTGTGCCGTTACCGAACTGATTAATCCGATTACTCCCAACGCCACCAGAACCAATGCCATCTTTACAATATAGCCCCTATCCTGATTTGGAATACCAATGTCAATCATCGATGCCACAACCAGTGGCACGATCAGCTCAAAAGAAGCCTCCAGCAGTTTAAACAGAGGCCCCAGAATACTTTCTTTTTTGTAGTCTTTCAGGTATACCAGTAGTTTTTTCATAGATACTCCTTAGTTCAAAAAGTTTTCAATAATGACAGCTTCTGCCTCTTCCTCGTTTAGTCCAAACGTATTGAGCTTAATCAACTGTTCATTATTAATTCTGCCGATTGCTGCCTCATGGATAATCGCTGCATCCACATGCTTTGCATCAATTTCCGGTATGGAACAGACCTGTGCCTCGTCCATAATAATCGAATCGCACTGAATATGTGCATGACACAAGGCTTCTCCGATTGCCTTCGGATGGAAGGTTTGTTTCGAGGTTCCCTTGGCCACCGACCGCGATACGATCTGGGCACTGCTGCCGGATCCTTGCAGAACCACATCAATATTGGAAATGGCTGTCTGCTGATCATGTGTCATCAGCTTTTCTGTTACAAAGAGCTTGCAGTTCTCACCAATAAAGATCTCCGTGTCACGCTTCGTAGAATCCACGCCTTCAATCTGAACGGTTTCCATATTAAAGATGGAATCTTTCACCATATAGACCTTCGTCATCGGATTCAAAATACGGGCTCCGGTTCCTTCTCCTTCCCCGTAATGCTTTTCTTCATAACGCACATTGCAGCCGGTTCCGATATGGAAGGTATGAATGCCATCATGACGGCTGTCATTGCACCCGCTGTTATGAATTCCGCATCCGGCAACGATCGTTACATTCGCTCCATCTTCCACATAGAAGTCATTATATACTTCATCCGTCATTCCCGATGTGTTAACCACTACCGGAATATGAACGAACTCACCGTTTGTATCTCCGCGGATGATAACATCAATTCCCGGCTTGTCCTCTTTACGCTTAATCTTAATATGTTCGGAATCTCCATGACAAAGCGGATACCCATTGTATCTCAGGTTGTAAGCACCTTCCTGCTTAAATCCAACACCATCAATTTTGTCAAGGACTCCTTGTGTGATTGCATCAATTTCTGCCACAATTCTCTTCCTTTCGTTATCTGTTTCTATCTAATAAATTCAACCATGCCATTCATAAGTTATCGGCTTGTACAATCATTTCTGCATAGATGAACTGTCAGCGCAGCTTTTCACATCCGGTCGGAAGATTGCTCTCCATTAACATCGGGTAAACCTCTTCTTTCGTACCGAGCGCTGCCACCTTACCATCCCGGATCACCATAATGCGGTCTGCCATCTGGATAATCCGTTCCTGATGGGAAATCAGGATCAGGGTTTCCTTCTTTTCCTGATAAAGCTGCTCAAACTGCTTCACCAGCATGGAAAAGCTCCACAGATCAATTCCTGCCTCCGGCTCATCGAAAATGCAGAGCTTATGTGGCTTTGCAAGTACCGATGCAATTTCAAGACGCTTCATTTCACCACCGGACAGGGTCGCATCGACCTCTCTCTTTAAATATTCCTTCGCACACAATCCCACACGGCTTAACAGATCACAGCAGGTATCTTCGGAAAGCTTCTCTCCTGCAGCTAAATTTAAGAGCCGCTCCACCGTCATTCCCTTAAAGCGCGGCGGCTGTTGAAAAGCAAACCCGATTCCCGCCTTCGCACGCTCTGCAATCGGAAGCTCCGTAATATCCTGTCCATCGAGTATAATCTGTCCGCCATCCGGCTTCTCAATTCCCATAAGAAGCTTCGCCATCGTCGATTTTCCTCCACCATTGGGACCGGTAATCACCAGCATCTCCCCATCCGGCACTATAAAACTGATATCTTCAATAATGCTCTTTTCCACACCATTATCCAGCGGGTGGAAAACGAGGTTTTTCACTTCAAGCATAACTGCCTCCGTATTTTCTATTTATTACTCTTTATGTATATTTCCCACTACTTGCGCAGATTAGTATACCACATAGCGAAAAAAAAAGCACCTACCTATTATAGTAAGTGCTTGGCTTTCCTGATATACTCGAAAATTCCAAAGTATCGCCTGCATATAGCCGCTTTTATCTTTTTAGTGATGGAACAGACGGATTCCGGTAAATGCCATAACCATATCGTACTGATCGCAGCACTCAATTACAAGATCATCACGTACGGAACCACCGGGCTGTGCAATGTATTTCACACCGCTCTTATAAGCTCTCTCAATGTTGTCTGAGAACGGGAAGAACGCATCGGAACCGATGGTTACATTCTTGTTTCCGTCAAGCCATGCTCTCTTTTCTTCTCTGGTAAATACCGGAGGCTTTACCTTAAAGTGCTTCTGCCATTCGCCCTCACGAAGCACATCTTCATATTCCTCTCCAATATAAACATCAATCGTGTTATCACGATCTGCGCGTCCCAGAGAATCTACGAACTGAAGATCAAATACCTGAGGTGCCTGACGCAGATACCAGTTGTCGGCCTTTTGTCCTGCAAGACGGGTACAATGTACTCTGGACTGCTGTCCTGCTCCGATACCGATCGCCTGTCCGTCCTTAACATAGCATACGGAATTTGACTGTGTATACTTTAAGGTGATCATGGCAATTTTCATATCCATAACCGCTTCCTTCGGAAGATCCTTATTCTTGGTTACAATATTCGAAAACAGTTCATCATTAATATCAAGTTCATTTCTTCCCTGCTCGAAGGTAACGCCATATACCTGCTTATGTTCAATCTCTGCCGGAACGTAGGAAGGATCGATCTGAATGATGTTGTAGTTTCCTTTTTTCTTCTGCATCAGAAGTTCCATGGCCTCTTCGGTATATCCCGGTGCAATCACGCCATCTGACACTTCCCGTTTAATAAGGCGTGCCGTATCGGCATCACAGACATCCGATAATGCAATGAAATCACCAAAAGAAGACATTCTGTCTGCGCCACGTGCTCTTGCATAAGCGCATGCCAGTGGGGAAAGCTCTCCCAGATCATCGACCCAGTAAATTTTTGCAAGAGTCTCAGTAAGCGGAAGTCCTACGGCTGCTCCTGCCGGAGATACATGCTTGAAAGAAGTTGCTGCCGGAAATCCGGTTGCCTGCTTTAACTCCTTAACAAGCTGCCAGCCGTTAAATGCATCGAGGAAATTGATATATCCCGGCTTGCCATTCAATACTTTAACCGGAAGGTCGCTTCCATCTTCCATATAAATTCTGGAAGGCTTCTGGTTCGGGTTGCATCCATACTTTAATTGAATTTCATTCATGTTTACTGTCCTTTCCTGTTAGGTTTATCAACTGATAAATGTGTCATTGCCTCATTTTCCACAAGGTTGATATCCTTAACTATTTCTGATTTTTATTCACGATTCTGGTTTCATACTTTCCGGTTGCAATATCAATATATCTTACAAATAAAGAAACTTTATTCTCCTCATTGAGACTGTTCCAGATGAGATCCGTATATTCATCGATATCATCCTTTACCTCTACCAGTTTCGGTTCTCCTTCAAAGCTCGGAAGTGGATTGCCATCATGCATATAAGTATGGATAAAACGGCCTTCTCCGGCAACCGGATTGTTATAATAGAAAGCAAAACGGTTGCAGGCTTCCGGATTTCCATTGTCGCTCTTTAAAATGGATATGGCATAACGATACTTACCATCCTTTAACTCCATGCTTCCGGAAATTCTGGGGGTATAGTTCGGTGCATCCGGCTCAAATTCACGGCTGCGCAGTGCCTGCTCAAAGTTTAAACCATTTCTCATTCCATCATAGATAGTATCCGTCTGGTCTCCGTTTGTTACGATCGTGTAATCTCCCAGTACACGGACCGGTGCATAGATAATCAGGCTCGGATCCTCCAACTTGGACGGATCAAATGCTTCCGTGCGGATTCCCTGTTCGTATTCAACGAATACGCGGTTACGGCTGTTGCTGCTTCTTCCCATGATAAAATAAGCAGTTACCGCTTTCTTTCCATCCGGTGAGATTCCAATCACGATTCCTCTTCCCGGATATGCATTCTCCTTAAGCTCCCTGTCCAGTGACAGTTTTTCCATTTTTGCTTCCTCCTTCTTGATTCCTTATTTCATTTCTAATTTCCAGACTCAACCTGCGCCTTCGGCTTGCTTTCGCTAAGTACCCTACATATACCTGTTTCACTAAATTCGAACTGCGTCTTCGACTTGTTCTCTTTAAGTGTCCATGTATCGTTCGCACTAACCTCAACCTGCGCCTTCGGCTTGCTTTCGCTAAGTGCTCTACATAAAAAAGTCCAGGCAATCACATGCAATAATGTGTTTGCCCAGACGGTCGGCTCTTCTTTATTAACATGCTCCCTGTAGGTGCCCCTACACAGATCACTCTGCTTCCGTCAGTCGCATGTCCAAGTTCATCATAAGGGATCTTTCTCAAAATTGCAAGCTACACTTTTCAAAATGGACATAATCTATCTAAGAGAAATGAAAATGTCCAAAGTCAAGTCATTGTATTATGGAAAACGCAAGCTCCTGTGCTGAAAATGGATATAACGGGGCAATTCATAAGAAAATAGTCCAAAATTCATTGTCTACGATGAAGGAAACCGAAAACATGATAGTGAAAATGGACATAAGGAAACGCCAAGAAGCGAAAATGTCCAAAATCAAGTCATTGTGTTAAAGAAAATACAAATCCCCATAACGAAAATGGATATAATGCAACAAAATTTAAAAAAATAGTCCAAAATCAAGTTCTTATATCAGGAAGAATGCAAACGACCACCATGAAAATGGATATAATAAAGCTTCATGGAGTAAAAAATCCAAAGTCCAGTCATTGCCGGAAACCATGTATATTTTTTAGTGCATCTGGATAATCCGGCAGCTTATGAATGGCATGGCTGAACTGGTACTAGTTCTCATCACATCATAGACCAGATTGATTCCTTAGCGCTTAAAGAAGCACTCAAAGGTAATAAGCAACAGGACAGAGATACCGGATGTATCTCATAGCCGGTACATACACTGCCATGTCAAAAAATACCGGGCAGATAATGATCTGTAACAGCAAAAGTGCTGGAAGTGCCGATAACATTCCCGTATCCTTTCTCCATATGCACATCGCACACGCAGTAAACAAAATGGATACCGCAATAAGTAGAAGCATTTTCAGAATCTGTGCCACAATTACCATTCCAATTTCTGTTACGGTTGCAACTCTGGCTCCACTCACCGTATTCAACATCCCCGACTGCAATATGGTTAAGCAGGATAAGCCTATTCCAACAAGCATCATCGGTGTTGCGGCAGCAAGCATTCCGGCGCATTCGTACCTGCGGCGTTTTCCTTTCTCCAACTGTGATAAGAAACGCCGGTTCCTCTCTTCCCTATAAGACGCTCCCGCCAGATAAATCGTCAGAAAGATCATACAGGCAAACATGCTATGAACTACGTTTTCTGTATTGACCGAATGGTCTGCAATTCCGCTTTGATTTCTGCTTTTATTTCTGTTCTGACCCACATTATCTATCTGATCTACCTCTACATCTGCATCCGCATCCTGTCCTATTAAGCCGGACGCTGATCCTCTTAAGCTACTTTCCGTTGCACCATCTGCTTCTACATAAATCACTTCCGTATGGAAAATCGCATCACTGTTCAAATAATATTCATACCTCTCTGCCAGCATTGCTGAAATCTCTTCGGAGCTTTGTCCGACAATCGTTTCTTCATTCTGTTGCAAAAGCTTTTCCGCGTAAAGTTCCAGAACAACTCCATATACTGTCTCCTTTACCGCCAGCCCCTTCGTTGTAAAGGACGTATAGACATAAGTAATGCTGTCTGTAAACGAACCTTCCTCGTATTGCTTTGTAAAATCTTCTGCAAATACAAATCCGCATTCCAGTTCTCCTGCTTCTACCGCCTGCTCCAGTTCTTCCGGATCCTCATAGGTGGTAAATTGATAAACATCACTCTTTTGCATCAGTCGGTCTGCAATGGTCTGTGTAATTCCGGATGCTACGCCTGCAAGTCCGATTCTGCCGTTTTTCGTATCTGGGATATGGATACTTCCAATCACCAAAAGAAGTAATACAAGGAACAGAATTTGCAGCCAACAGATTCTGTGTTTCAGCCATAATTTCAGTTGAAGCTTATAATAAACGAATCCCATAGAGACTTTTTTTATGGTTTCACGCATACCTGTATGGGCATGCATACAAGATCGCATATCATTATGTGACCGCCTACAGATTTCAAACCCGGAATGGCTATGTGACTGCTCACAGATTTCAGTCTCAGAATAACCGCGTGGCTGCTCACAGATTCCAAGCTCAGAATGACTACGTGACCGCTCACAGATTTCAGACTTTAGGTGGCTATGAGACTGCATCTGGATCTTTGACTCAGCCTGCATTTGGTTCTGAGCCTGTATCGGCACAGAAGTACGCTTATACATCAATGCACTCTCTGATACTTCGGATAGAACATGCCTGCTCTTTTCATTCCTCCAGGAAAGGAACCCTCCGGCTGCCATCCCAATAAGCAGGAATAATACCATTCCTACTACCGCTTCCTTGGACAGCTCTCCCTCCAGCATTCCGACTGCATATGCACTCCAGTATTTCATCGGCAGGAAACGACTGATTCCAGCAACCTCTTTTCCAAGATAAGCTTCAGGAATCAGAACACCGGCCCCGATAATCGTAATGACATTCACCGCAAAAACAAATACCGCCGCCTGCGAACTGCTGCCAGCCAGTTCATACAACACATGGAAATAAATCGCTATGCCAAGACATAAGAGTAACAGGACATACCATGTTTTCCCCTGATAAAATACAAAATATGTCCCGGTCCGGCCGGCAATGCCAATTCCCGCAAAATAATACAAAAGCCCTGTCACATACAGAAACATCGTCATTACCAGAACCTTAACGACGGATTGCCGGATACTTCCCATGCCCCGGATTTTCAGTTGATCTTCCACAGACCTCTTCCGCTTCCCATACAAAAATCCGAACTGGATTCCACACATCATAAGCAGGATCGCAAAGCCTGCTGCGTAATAATATTCCACAACCGAGAGATTTCCCAGAGGCGAAAGCATTTTGGAAGAGTATACGCTGTCTCTTTTCAGCATCTGATTGGCAAACAGATAGGCAATCGTATCTCCAAGCCCTGCGCCCTGTAATTCGATACCATAATACGAGGCCGTATCCAATGCTGCGTACACACCTGCCTCTGCGGTCTGCAAAAAGGATACTCCTGCCGTCACCAGCTCTTCAAATACCTGCGTGTTCTGTGCAGCATCCTTCGGAAAATAAATCTGTGCAGGCGGATTAATTCCTACCTGCACATCATGGTAAAAACCCTCAGGCAGTGCAACTACCGCCTGAAGGGTTCCCTGTTTTAACCGTTCCACAGCTTCCTGTTCATCCAGATAATAAAAATCACAGACCGAACGAACGCTGTCCATGGAAGAAATGTACTGCGTTGCCAGACGGCTGATGCTCTCTCCCTCCGGAATCGCAATGCCAATATTTACCTTTTGAAACACCTGTGCATTCTGCATAAGTGCGCTGAATGCTGCTACCAACGCTGCCGTCAGAAGCAGGCAGACGCAAAAGCTTCCTATGGACTTTAACAGTGTCTTCCATGTTCTTTTACATTCCACAATGAAAAAAGCAATCCACGTTTTCATCCGGTTTCCTTTTAGTATCTCAATAATCCATAAAGTAACTGATTCAGATCATCAAATAACTCGTCATACTCCGCTTCACTGGCATTTCCAATATCAAAGGTTTCCCCCTTCATTGTGTCAATGACCGCACCCTTAGTTACGGCAATATCCCCACTTAGGGTATAATCCGCCTCTCCCTCCAGGGCAAACTGATCTACGGTCAGTCTGATCTCCTTGTTTCCAATGGAAAGTATTCCGTTCATTTCAATCTTTTCATAAGTATTTTCCGATTTAATATCATAAGCTCCGGTACTCCGGTTGTATGTCACCTCTGCATGGTTTTCCGAAAAATCCACGGTAATGCTTTCCTCATCTCCGGCAAGTTCTCCTTTGATCGAGCATACCGTAGCATCGTTCACAATAATCTCAACATTCTGTATCCGATAGTCCCCACCATGGAAAATCACCTGATAAATGTTTCCTTCAAATTCAAGCTCCACACAGGCCAGTTTCTTTTTATACACATAAAACCGGATCGTTGCAGTTTCCATGTCCTGAATATCTGCAAATATCTGTTCCGTATATTCCTCTGCAGTCATTCCAATTACATGTAACTGATCTGCCATTGTTGTCTCGATATATTCCTGATATATCTCCCTGAACCGGTTCATATCCTCCCGGGTCACCTGAATGGCATATCCCTTGCACTTCCGGATGTTTCCATCCACTTCAAACTGCCCGGCCTCTGACTTTTTTACTTTCAGGGAACGATAAAAGTTAGTCAGCTTCACACCTAATTCTGTATTTTTGATATCTTCCGATGCCTCACTGGAATAGATCATTTCCAATGCATCATCCAACATCTGTAAATCTTCTGCCGAAATGATTTCCGTCAGATATCCCCGCTTTTCTTCCGTATAATTATAGGTAAACACATGGCTGTCTACCGTTGGAATCTGAAAACGGGCCTCGTGCTCGTCAATCTGCATCTTATACTCGATTTCCGGAATCGTAATCCAGGAATTGTTATATGCTATCGTTCCTGCAAGCTGTTTGTCTTTTCCCACTACTCCCATCTGCGTATAAAATGCAATCGAGCCGTCGGAATATTCGCTTTGCATATCAATCTGAAGGTTGGAGGTAACCGTATACTCTTTTCCAACTCCCCGTACATCCTTCAATGCATCATATAAATATCCACCTTCGGAAAAGGTTTTTGCACATGCCCTTTCCACCGTTGCTCTCGGGTTGGAAAACAGCACTGCTGCTAATGCAAAAACAAGAATTCCAAGCAATACCACTACTCCAACAATAATCGAAACAATAATTGCTGTCTTGTGCGACTTCTTCGGTGCCTGTGGCTGCGGTTGAAACTGTGGCTGTGGCTGTGACTGAAACTGTGGCTGTGACTGTGATTGTGACTGCGGCTGTGGTTGTGCTGTATAGATCGGCTGCCCCGTCATCGGATCAAACCTTGGCACAAACTGTTTTCCGGTTTGTTCTGTTGTTTCCTCTACAATGAGTTCTCCTGTCATTGGATCAAATTTCGGCATTTTTCTTCTCCCTTCACCATTACTTATCCAGTGTTATGATTTCTTTTCTAATTTCCTCTATGGTAAAATCTTCTCCCGTAAGCTCTGTGAGCTTCCCCTGCTTCATAATCAGGCAGCGGTCACAGGAAAGAATTTCGTTTTCATCGTGCGAAGTTAACAGCACAATTCCATTCATCTTCCGATACTGCATCAGCCATTGCTGAATGTTATTCTTATAATATAAATCAAGTGCCGTTGTCGGCTCATCCAGCAGCAGAATCGGCGGCCACTGTGCCAGCGCACAGGCAATCGACAATCTGCGTTTCATTCCTCCCGACAGTTTCCGGACCTCTGTTTTCAGCAGATCATCCAACTCAAAAGACGAAAGCAGCAATTCCCGGTGCTCCGACTGCCAGACACCCCATAGTTTCAGATTATCCTTCACGGTAAGCTCTTCCATGAGCGGTGGCTCCTGCGGAACATATCCGACATACTTCTGGAAATATTTCCGCTTCTGCAATGGATCCTTTCCGAAAAAGGTAATTTCTCCTGCGTCAGGCCGGATGGCTCCTGCCAGAATCTGCATCAGTGTTGTCTTTCCGCAGCCGTTTTTCCCGGCAAGTGCAAGACACTGTCCGCACTCTGCTTCCAACGAAATGTCATCCAATATGATTCTTTTTCCATACTTTTTCTTAATATGTGAAACCTTAAGCATCTCTTTCCTCTATCATTCCTGCATGGAAGCCAGCATCTGCTCCCGGCGCACTCTCTGAAACTTCATATATTCTTCTTCACAACGGTCAAACGTACCGTCCTGTGTAAACTTCTTATACCACTTTTTCCAGATCTTCTTAAGCTGTTCCTGATAAGGCATCCAGTCCTCCACCATCATCTCTCTGGTGTATTTCTGGGTACAGCGGTAATCTTCACTTGCAATCAGCATCCGTCCTCCCTTGGGACGATCCTCATACGATAACAGGCAGCCTGTATCGGTTAACGCTGCACATTCTCCCATGGCATCAACTCCGATAAAGGTAAAGCACTTGTGCCGCATCCTCACATAAAGCAGCCTTCCCCCCGGATAGCCAAAAGAATCCAGCGCACAATTGCTGTTCATCAGCCAGTTCTCAATCTCTTCGATAGAAAGCGCATTTTCTGATATTGTTTTTTCTGCTTTTACTTTTTCTATGTCCGTATGCTGCATTCTCTCTGCTCCCGGCATTTCCTTCCATTCCCGGATTCCACGGATCATATCCTCCGGAGAAAGAGAACATCCTGTTGACTTGCAGCAATTTCCCTTACATTCTTTACAAATTTCCGCTTCTGTTTTTGCCATATGTATCACCTCACCTTATTTTAGTTACTGTTCACTCGTACCTCGTTCCAGCAACTATTCGCAGGCTCATTTGAAGTTTTGCTTCGCAAAAGGAGCCTGCTCACTCCCGAACAAGCTTCACTAGACTCACCTCCGGTTTGCCAAGTGAACTTGTATGGTTCGCACTAAGCTCGAAATAACCTCGCTAAGTGCTCTACTCAAATCATGTTCTTACGCAGCCTGACAGCAAGTGTCTGCCTGCTGTATGAACTATAACACCCTTTTCATCATATCCTGTTACCGGAAACCTTGCAAGTGCGTTTATGATTTGCTAAGATCTATATGATAATAGTTCCGCCATGCAGAAATGATTGTGCAAGATGACCGTGGGAGCTTGCTCACTAAGGGCAACTTATACAATCATTTCATCTGCGCAATAAATATCTATACGAAAAGAAAGGAAACATACCTATGATTAAACACATTGTAATGTTCAAATTAAAGGAAAATACTGAAGGAAAGACGAAACAGGAAACCATCGCGGAAGCTAAAAAGCACCTTTCCGTTTTTGAAGCCGAGATTCCTACCTTAAAGAAGCTTGTCGTTGCCATCAATGATGAAAAAGCTGCCGAAAGCAACTATGAACTGGCTTTAATCTGTGATTTTGACGATATCGAAGGACTGAATGCTTATCAGATTCATCCCACCCACAAAGCCTTTGGCGCATTCATCACTCCGTTACGTGAAAGCCGCGCCTGCATCGACTACGAATTTTAATTTAAGAAATCATAAGTAACTATTCAGAACCCCATTCGCTGAATAGTTACCTTTTCTTTTAAAACGAAACCGGCAGATATGCAGCCGCAATCGCAAGCAGAATGGCTGGAAGAAGGTTGGCAACTCGTACCTTCTTCCCCCATACGAGATTCAATCCAACACAGAAAATCAATACCGATCCGACAAAAGAGATGTAATTCAACGCCTGATCTGTAAATACCGGTTTCAGTAAAGAAGCCAGCAGTGTAATCCCACCCTCTAAAAGAAGCACCGGTACCGCCGAGAAAATGCAGCCTTTGCCCATAGCACAGGTCATCACCATGATAATGATAAAGTCAAGGACGCTCTTGGCAGCAAGAATCGTATAATCCCCGGATACACCATCCTGTATCGATCCCACAATCGCCATTGCACCAATACATACCGTCAGGGAAGAAGTTACGAAGCCATGGATAAACCGATTATCTTTCTGATTACCGGTCTTTTTCTTAAGCCACTCCCCGAAACGCTCAAATTTCGCCTCTATATCCATCCATTCACCAAGCAGACCGCCCAGCGTCAATGTCAGAATCATCAGCATGGTTCCACCACCTGACAGACTTTTTTCACCGACCGGAAGCATATACTGCATTGCACCTGCAATTCCAATAAACAGGACACTGACCCCACATGCCATATTCAGGGTATCCTGTATTCTTTCTTTTAACAATCTGCCGAAGAAGTATCCTAAAAGACCGCCAATCACAATAGCTGCGGTATTGATTACGGTACCTAATCCTATCATCTGTCGTATCTCTCCTTCTTCCCAATCATCCTATCCGGGATTTTCTTGCCAGCTTCCTTTATTCCATCCAATGAAAATCACGCAGCATTCCAACGTTAATTCCATCAAGCATTGATGCCAGATCCACTACTGAATTCCGTCATCTATTCCGGTACAAATTTCCAAAGTAACCGGATCAATCTGAATTCCGAACTGCTCCAAATCCACTTTACCATTCTCCACAATAACTCCATCCCCCATAAGCCGTCTTGCCTGTTCGCCCTCTCCGCCAAAAGCAAACGCTCCGGATAATTCTCCCTTTGAATTTACCACACGGAAACAGGGAATATTTTCCGGATCCGGATTCTTATGCAGGGCATTTCCTACCGCTCTTGCCATCTTTTTCTCCCCGGCAAGCTCCGCAATCTGCCCATACGTGGCTACGTGCCCCTTCGGAATTTTCTTAACCGCCTCGTAGATCCGCTTTGTCGGACTATCCGTAACAAGGTCATAGCTCTCTGCAATCATGCGCTTCACATCTTCTTCCGGAATGGTCCCGTCAAGAATCAGGGTATTCCAATGCTCTTTATTCAGATGATACCCGGCAACCACCGTTCCCGGATAGGCACTTCTCCAGAAATCTCTCCACTGTGGATCTGCCTTTACATTAATATTCAGATATCCATCCTTTTCATAGGTCCACAAAAAGGCCTTCTTGCTTCCCTTCACCCGGACCAACTGCCAGTTCGGATCATGGAACGGCGCCTCCTGATAGGTCATCGGGAAGGATAAACCATACTCCAATACTTCTTCACGTGTCATAATTATCTCCATATTTCACTTCAGTGTCCTTAAATAGTCCTTCTGCTCTTTCGTAATCCGATAGCTTTCAATCGCCTTCTGGATGGTCTTACGGTGTACCCAGTCAGAGAGCCTGCGCTGTTCCATATAAGGAATGGCCGCATCCCATTGTTTCACAAGGGCCGTGGCAAAGTACCACGCAATCACCATTTTCACATAATATTCTTCTGAGGTTACAGATGCCGGCAGTTCCAGATATTCCGGCTGAAAATCCTCATCCAGATACAGCGCCATAAGCAGGTCAACTCCATAACGGATTGTATAAGTCTCTTCCGAAGCAATCCATTCCTTTACCTTCGGAAGCAGCTCCTGCTTATGCTTTTCAAAGCATTTTGGCGCCGACATGTCGCAGGTTGCCCAGTTGTCAATATAGGGGACGAATCTTTCCACTTCTGCCAGACATTTCTCATAATCCTTCTCTGCAGTAATCAACATCATGTGAAGATTATTTTCCTCATAATACTGATGCGGAAGCTGCTGCAAAAACTCCCCTGCTTCCGGATTCTTTGCAAACTCTCGGGCAAACTTTCTTAACACCGGAATCCGGATTCCAATCACTGCTTCCTTATCCGTATCCGGCATGAGTTTACTGTGAAACTCCCGATACGTTTTATCCTGCAGGGCAAATAACTGTTTCTGTAAATCGGTCATGCTTTTCCTCCATTATTCAAATACCTATTATACAAAATTTCCCGGATGTTTATATATAAAGAAAAAAGCTTAGAATATTGTTTGTCAACATTCTAAGCATTTCCAATTTCATGCAGGTGGCCGGACTTGAACCGGCACGGTGTTGCCACCGAGGGATTTTAAGTCCCTTGCGTCTGCCTATTCCGCCACACCTGCGGACACTGCAATATGCATTATAGTTGAATGCATGGACATACGCACATGTGCTGTTCCATTAACCTCATCAATGCATATGCTGAAATCTGCATCACAGATTTCAAATGGATGGAGGTGGATTCGAACCACCGAAGCAATTTGCAGCAGATTTACAGTCTGTCCCCTTTGGCCACTCGGGAATCCATCCATACAGTCTCATGAACATATTGTTCACAAAGCCCTGACAATAATAGAATATACCATATCAACTATTAAAAAGCAAGATCATAATTTTAAAATTACCGGCTTTGCTGCATATTGTTTTTCCTACGGTATTTACTCTTCCTCATACCTCAACACAATCGCGGATGTTCCGGGAAGTGTCACGGTGACCTTACCGGAAACAATGGGATACTCATGCTCTTTAGCATCAAATCCGTCTGCGGTTGTGAGCATCTCGCATTGCATAACACCCTCCTTAGGTGCACCAATATACCAGACTTCCATTTCCCTGGTAATTTCGTGATCGTTATTATTAATAAGAACCGCTGTACATGCATGACGGTTGAAACGTCCATAACCCAGAATGTTATAATCTCCATCCATAAATTTCAGGGATCCGGTTAACAGCTCCTCACTCTCTTTATGAATACGGATCATTTCCTTGTGGAAACGGATGAGTTCCGTATCTTCCTGCCCCCATGGATAGGTTCTCCGGTTATCCGGATCGGTAAAGCCGCATACTCCGGCTTCATCACCATAGTAAATGGTCGGTGCGCCCGGCCAGGTCATCTGAATCATAACAGCCTCACGCATCACGGCTTTATTAACTCCTTCATTTGCCGCCTGGGAGCCTAACGTATTGGTTCTTCCTACCTTATGATTGGTTCTTGTTAAAAAACGGGAATGATCATGATTGGATAATTCGTTCATGGCAATCTGTAAGGACGGTGTCGTAAAGCTTGCCATATGATAGCGCATAGCCTGTAAAAAGCTGTCTGCATTGCCAAGCATATCTCCTCGGAAGTCATCGCTGTGCTTCTGCATACCGGTCAAAAACCAGGTAACCGGCTCCATGAACGCATCATAGTTCATAACCGTATCCCATTCCCTGCCGTTCAGCCAGTCTCTCGGACTTCCATAATGCTCTGCAAGCACGATTGCCTCCGGATTCACATCATGAACTGCCTTACGGAACTGCTGCCAGAAATAATGATTGTATTCCGGACTGTGTCCAAGGTCCGCTGCCACATCCAGACGCCAGCCATCAATATTATAAGGGAACGATACCCATTTTGCTGCAATATGCATGACATAATTAAACAGCTCCTGTGACTGCTCATAATTAAGCTTCGGCAGCGTATCATGTCCCCACCAGCCATCATATGCATTGTTATAAGGCCACGCATGATCATTAAAAAACTGGAAGTAATTATGGTACGGACTGTCCTTGCTGATATAGGCACCCTTCTCGTATCCCGGTGCATTCTCATAAATACGCTCTTTATCCATCCATTTATTAAAGGATCCGCAATGGTTAAACACGCCATCCAGAATCACCTTCATGCCACGGCGGTGCGCCTCTGCTACCACCTGCGCAAAAAGCTCATTGCTGGCTTCCAGATTTTCTTTATTGGTCACACGGTCAATATATCTGGTTGCCTCACGGTTTTCCTTCTGATCGGGACGTAAAATCTCTCCCTCGTCATGGACAATTTTTCCAATATGAGGATCAATATAGTCATAGTCCTGAATATCATACTTATGATTGGACGGAGAAACAAACAGCGGATTGAAATAAATAACATCAACACCAAGATCCTGCAGATAATCCATCTTATCCAGCACACCCTGCAGATCTCCTCCATAGAACTCGCGCACACCCATACTGGCCGGATATTTGCTCCAGTCCTCCACACGGACAGATTTGTCCTCAATATACTGATATTCATTCGTCAGCACATCATTCGTTGGATCACCATTATAGAAGCGGTCCACGTAAATCTGGTACATCACGGCTCCCTTAGCCCACCTGGGTGTCTTAAATCCGGGAATAATCCGGAAGAAAAAGGTTTCATCCGGATGCTTGGAAACTCCACGCGTATCATAGACACAATTAATTTTTCCGACCTGCACCTCAAAGTAATAGCTGTACTGTTCCTGCTCTACTTCGATCGAGCAGGTAAAATAATCAAAATTATCATCACCCTCTGTGACTGTCATCAAAATTTTTTCATTGTTGTGTACCAGAAAAACACGGTCAATATTCTTTGCCTTGGTACGAAATCGTACTTTTACTTCTGAATACGGATTGGGTTCTGCAGGACTGATATAGTTCTCTGTCGTATCACTGAATAATGCTTCACGGTTAAAAACCGGCCGCATTTCCGATATATACATCATATTCTGCTCGGTTTTCATAATGCGATTAATATCCATATACCATATGCTCCATCTATTTTTTATAGAATGAATTTCATCTGATCGAAAAATTCACAACTAGATTTATTTTATACCAACCATGTTTTATAATCAAGAAAAGTATGGGTTTTCCTTTATGGTTTTCAAAAGGCTCCCGGATTTTCCGGGAGCCTTACATATCAGTTCATCAAATTATTTGTAACCCAATATCATGTTTTCTATACTTATTACTGCATTATGAAGCACTTTCACTGTTTTCAAACGTTGCAATCCGGAACTTTTGAATCAGTTTACGCAGGTTCTCTGCTTCATTGCTCATCTCCTGACTGGCAGCTGCACATTCCTCTGATGTTGCCGAATTGTTCTGTACAACATCATTGATCTGCTCAATACCCTGATTAATCTGATAAATCTCTGTAGTCTGTGTTTCCAGGGTATCGGCAATCCTTGCAACTTCCTCTGTAATTTTTTTGGAGGTTTCAGCCACCTGCTCTAATTGTGCAGCCGTTTGTCCTGCAATCACCATGCCCTTCTCCACAGCTTTAACTGAGGTTTCAATCAGTAAAGAGGATTCCTTCGCCGCCTGGGCACTCTGATCAGCCAGCACATTTACCTGATTTGCTACAACCGCAAAGCCTTTTCCTGCCTCCCCTGCTCTTGCTGCTTCAATGGAAGCATTTAATGCCAGAAGATTGGTCTGGGAAGCGATCTCATTAATCGTTGCTATAATCTTGTCGATCTCTTTTGATGCTACATTGATCTCATTCATGGAATCAACCATTTCATGCATCTTACCATTGCTCTCTAAGATAGAGCCTCCAAGCTCATCCACTCTTCCGCTTATCTCCTTTGCAGACTGCGAATTCCGCGCTACCTGTTCCGATACATTCGTAACTGTTGCGGTTAATTCTTCAACAACCGATGCCTGGTTTGTTGCACCATCCGCAAGGTCACTGGAGCTTGATGCCACCTGCTCCGCTCCACTTGAAACCTCGTCAGAAACACGCTGAATTCCGCTAACGGTATCTGCCATGCTTTTTTCAAATGCCATAAAGGAATTCAGAATGCCAATAAAATCGCCCTTCCATTCTACTTCCGGCTGAGCATCAAAATTTCCTTCTGAAAACAGTTTCATGGAACGATCTATATCATCCACATAAGATCCCAATATACGAATGGACTTACGCATACTATGTGCAAGTCTTCCGATCTCATCTTCAGAATGATAATTCAATGTACTATGCAGGTTTCCTTCTGTCAGTTCTTTCGCAACATCCTCAATCGCATGCAGCGGAGTCAGAATGGTTCCCAGTACCTCCTGACCTGTTTTCCTTGCTAAAATAGATGCTAAAAGCAGGCAGATCACAATAATGCTTATTCCCGCAATGGCAAGTAATACCGTAAACATAACCGCCCGGCTGCTGGCCTGATCCGTCACATCGTCCAGCTTCACTCCGATCTCTACTGCCTGATCCAATGCCGGGGTACACTGATTAATAATCGCATCGGTCGCATTTTCCATTTCACCACTTATAATCTGCTGCATAATAGAGTAACCGATATTCCCCCAGTCTGAAAGAGAAGAAGCATACTCCTGATAAAGCTCATCGGAAACAATTCCTGTTTTCTTTAATATCTTCAACTCAGAATCAACTTCTGCAAGATTATCCTCTACCTTTTTTTCATAATCATCATAACTGGATGTGTCACTGTTTAGTGCCATTTCCCTAATATTTCTTGCTGCTGCATTCACATCGACCCGGCAGATTTTTACAGCGGTATCTGCCCTCTGTACCTTTTCAACATATCGCATCATATTGGCGAACAACACTCCAATAATCGCAACGGACAGTATTCCGGATATCAGCATCATAATGATTACTTTTTTGTATCCATAGTTTATTCTTTCCTTCAACTGCATTTTTTCCAGTCTTTGATTCATCGTGTTTTTTCCCAATGCCATAGCACATTTTCCTTTCTCTTATATGTATAAATACAACTCGATTTCGATATATCAAAAAATTTTTTTCCTGTCAATGTGGTTTATAAATATTTATTAAATTTTCGACTTTTATACTGTACAGTGATAAATTTTTTGCATAGTAAAAAAGACAGTAAATAATTACTGTCCTTTTTAGAGAAGGTATTTCTTTCTTATGGGGTATAGCAAAAACTATATAATGTATTGGGGGGGTTACAAGTAGTATAATAGCATATGCCTATTTTTGCGTAAATACTCACGATTCACAAATATTACAAAAATCGTTTTAACTTTTTGTGCATTTTCACCAAATATATTTCATTGACAAATGCATCCTACTCCGTAACCGGTTTTTCTCTGTCATCAAACAATGCTTCGAATTCTTCTCTTCCAATCTTTTCCTTTTCCAGAAGAAGCTCGGCACACTTATTCAACACATCCATATGCTCTAAGATGATTTCCTTCGCCTTGCGGTAGCAGTCATCCACGATATCCTTAACTTCGGTATCAATCTTTCCGGAAATCAGTTCGCTGTGGCTCTTGGCATGCGCAAGATCCTTACCGATAAAGACCTCATCGTCATCATTATCATAGTTGATCACACCAAGCTTCTCGGACATACCATAACGGGTTACCATGTTTCTCGCCGTCTTGGTTGCCTTCTGGATATCATTGGAAGCACCGGTTGTAATATCATTAAACACGATTTCTTCTGCAATTCGTCCACCCAGGGAAACCATAATATCCTGCAGCATATGGCTCTTTGTCAGAAACATTTCATCTTTTTCCGGAAGAGGCATCGTATAACCTGCAGCGCCAAGTCCCGTCGGGATGATCGAAATCATATGAACCGGATCCACATCCGGAAGCACATGGAACAGGATCGCATGACCTGCTTCATGGAATGCCGTAATTCTCTTTTCCTTATCTGAAATCACACGGCTCTTCTTCTCTACGCCCAGTCCGACCTTGATAAAGGCTTTCTCAATATCCTTCTGGATTACATAGGTACGGTTTTCCTTCGCAGCAACAATGGAAGCCTCGTTCAGGAGATTTTCCAGATCTGCACCGGTAAATCCGGCCGTTGTCTGTGCAACCTTCTTTAAATCCACGTCTTCTGCAAGCGGTTTATTCTTGGCATGCACACGGAGAATTTCTTCCCTGCCTGCCACGTCCGGACGGTTCACGGTAATCTTACGGTCAAAACGTCCCGGACGAAGAATTGCCGGATCCAGAATGTCGACACGGTTCGTTGCAGCAAGTACGATAATTCCTTCATTGACGCCAAATCCGTCCATTTCCACAAGGAGCTGGTTCAATGTCTGCTCTCTTTCATCGTGGCCGCCTCCCATACCGGTACCACGTCTTCTGGCAACCGCATCAATTTCATCAATAAATACAATACAGGGTGCATGATGCTTGGCTTCTTCAAACAGATCACGCACACGGGAAGCACCTACACCGACAAACATTTCTACGAAATCCGAACCGGAAATACTAAAGAACGGAACACCGGCTTCTCCTGCAATCGCTTTTGCAAGCAGGGTCTTACCGGTACCGGGAGCACCCTCTAAAAGAACACCCTTCGGAATTCTCGCCCCAACTTTGGTAAACTTGGCAGGATCCTTTAAGAATTCTACAATTTCTTCCAGTTCTTCCTTTTCTTCCTGAAGACCGGCAACATCTTTCAGGGTTACAGTTCCATCGCCCATGGAAAGCTTCGCACGGCTCTTTCCGAAGTTCATCATCTTGGCATTGCTTCCACCGTTCTGCCCGTTCATCATGGTAAAGAACACGATCAGCACAACCACCGCCACCAGCATCGGAAGAATACTGGTCAGGAACCAGTTTTCCTCCTGTACCTTTTCTACATTGGGATCTACGTTAAAGGAAATCAGGAACTGTTCGATTTCACTGACATCGGTAACATATAGGGTCTTTTCCAGACCGCTTTGCAATGTAACGGTCACCTCACCGGTCGGTGTCTGCCGGCTCGGCATAATGTCTGCGCTGACCACCCGGCCAGCCTCCAGATCATTCATTAATTCACCTCTTGTATATTCGATCCGGTTATTGTCCATGAAGCTGGGAATAATCAGCAATGCCAGTAAAACCAGCATCACAACGAAATATACACTTAATCCTCTACTTTTTTTCACACTATTTTCCTTTCAGAAATTACTTTATTATTTATAAATTAATCGAATTCAACTACTCCAATATAAGGCAGGTTACGGTATCTCTGGTCATAGTCAAGACCATATCCTACAACAAATTCATCGGGAATCTCGAATCCGGTATAATCCACATGTACATCGGTGACTCTTCTCTCCGGCTTGTCTAACAGGGTACAAAGGCGAAGGCTCGCAGGTCCTCTGTCCTTTAACATTTCAAGCAGATAGCTTAAGGTACGTCCGGAATCCACAATATCCTCAATAACAAGAACATCCTTTCCCTTCAGGGGTTCATCAAGATCCTTCACAATTCGTACGACACCGCTTGACTTTGTTTCGCTTCCGTAGCTGGAAACCGACATAAAGTCCAAAGATACCGGCACGGTAATTCTCTTGGCAAGCTCACACATGAAAAAGCTTCCACCCTTTAAAACGCATACCAGATGAACGCTCCTGCCGGCATAGTCCCTGCTGATCTGTTCTCCGATCTCCTTAATTTTTGCATCTACTTCTTCCTCTGATAAAAGTACTCTAACTCTTTCAGCCATATCTATGACTCCTTTCTCTAATGGTGTTACCATTTACTATTCTATTTGCCTTACTCCTTTGACAGAACCCTCACCTGTAAAACATGCTCTGTCTGTTCCGTAATTTTAAAGAACTCGCTGATTCGCAGCCCCGGAACCCATACCACATGATGATCCATGGCAAGAACATACAGGGAATCTCTGTTTTCCTTCGGGATTTTCTGATCTACAAAGTAGTCCTGCAGGGATTTACGTCCCATCTGTTGATTAACCGTTAAATAATCCCCAGCCTGTCTTGGTCTGAGGAACAAAGTCGTTGTTATTTTATCATAATCAAACCATTTCGTATATGTTTTTTGAGGAATAATTTGAGATTTTTCATAGGGAAACGTCTGAAATTCCACATCTCCAAGTAAAGGGACCTGAATCACGGAAGGAATCCCAACCGGCAATTCCGGATATTCCTCCCCGGAAGGTTCTGCACACGCTTCCCTCTTTTCTATTTTTACCCATTCATACTGTTTATAGACATGAACCTGATAAGGAAGCATACATTCCTTACTGCCCGTCCCCTGTAAAAGCTTATCAATGCTCTGGATATGCGCTTCCGTAATATCCTTTTTCTGCCCTGCAATTTCACACACGGCATAAAAAAGGAGCCGCTTCCGGATAAACGGATCTTCTTTCTGTAACAGGGAAAGCTTCACCGAAACAGCTTTCGGGTGATCTGTAAAGACACAGCACCGCTCCACGGCTGCCAGTGTCTGTCTCATCACATACTCATCGGCTTCCTGCAGCTGCTTTGCCGCACGATTCATATTGGCGGTGGTTCCGTGCACAATTTCTTTCTCCGCATAAGACAGGATATGATGCCGGATCCGGTTCCGGGTATAGTCATCTCCCAGATTCGTCGCATCCGTACAAAAGGAAATCTGCTGCTCCTGTAACCACTGCTCTATTTCCTTCCGCTCAAGAAAAAGCAGGGGACGGATGATTTCCCCCTGTACCGGACGGATGCCGCACGCTCCGGTAAGTCCTGTCCCCCGGAACAGATGAAACAGCATCGTTTCCGCACGGTCGTTACTGTTATGTGCTACTGCAATCTTTCCCTTTCGTCCACCGAGAATCTGCCGGAAGGCTTCATAGCGGATCTTTCGTCCCATTTCTTCGGTAGACAGCTTTTCCTGCTTTGCCTGTGACTCCACATCTGCACAAATCAGGTGAAAGGGAATCTGCCGATCTTTGCACAGCTTCCGGACAAATTCCGCATCCTCTCCGGCTTCCGCGCGGATGCCATGATTAATATGAACAACTTCTATCGTTATGGAAAGCCTTGCTACCAGTTTTTCCAACACAAGAAGGAGGCAGACCGAATCCGCGCCCCCTGAAACGCCTGCGATCACCACATCGCCCGGCTCCACCATATGATATTGCATGATATACTGCAAAACTTCTTCAACCATACATTAAATATAATGTATTTTGCAGGAAATGGAAAGCCTTTTGTCGCACGGTTTATGATGCCCGGTCATCTGCATTCCGCTCCCAGATCCCGATCACCATGACCGTCATATCATCCCGGATATGTCCCCTGGACTGCTGAATGCAGTATCGCAAAATGGTATTCGCCATTTCTCCCGGATTTTCTACCGTAAGGCTTCCTATAAATTCCGACAGCATATCCTCTCCGATCCCCTGTGACAGCGCATCCAGTACGCCATCCGAAATCATAATAATATAATCTCCATCCATCAGGGTACGCCCAATGCTTTCCACATCCGGCTTCTGGAAAATACCGAGCGGCAGATTTCCGGAAGAAATCCGGTCCACCAGATGCTGCCTTTTAATATAGGAACTGGAGCTTCCCACCTTTACGAAATGGCATTCTCCGCTGTACAGATCAAGGCTGCACACATCCAGCGTCGACATATTACTCTGCTCCCCACCGGAAAGCAGGGTACTGTTAATCATCTGGATGGCCATTTCCATCTGAAAACCCGCCTCTAAAAAACGCTGCACCAGCTCTACCACCATTGTGCTGTCGGCACAGGCTTTGTCCCCGGAGCCCATTCCGTCCGACAATACGGCCGTGAGATTTCCGGTTTCCATTTCAAAAAAGCTGTAATTATCCCCGGAAATTTGTTCCGTTTCCTTTACGGCCTTGGCTACTCCCGTCAGGGTATGGAATTTCGATTCTTCCACATAATACAGGGTTTCAAAGCCCTCGGATAAAAAGAATTTATTGTCCTGTCTGCTGCTTAAATGTGTTCCGAGCAGAACAGAAAGCAGATCTCCGACCTCATCCGAGGAAAGCGGATTTTTACCTTTGCTTTTCAGTGTTACCGATATTTCTGTACGCCCGTTTTCATTCTCAATCAGATACAGATTCTTTAGCTGCAACTCCATTTCCTTAAATGCATGGGCGATCTGCTTAAACCTTCTGCTGCTCATAGGCACGCATCTCCGGTTCTCTTCGGCAAGCTCCATCATAATCTTGGACATTTCCCGAAGCTGATCCACCATGAGACTTTTATTTTCCGAAAGCTTCTTCTGCCAGAGAATATCCCTCCTGTCTACGGTCTCCCTGCACTCTTTATCGTCTGGTTCCCCATTCCCGCTGTCTTCCAGATTTAAAGCCAGTTCGCGGATCGAATCTGCGTAGGTCATCAATTTTCTCTTCCCGTAATCCGGCAGAATACTTGCGAAAGATTCTTTATCCATATCCGGTTGTCTTTTCATGTCCGTTCACCCCTTCTATTTAAGCAATGCCATAATAAATACATAAATCTATGGCATCGTAAAGAACATTATACACAGGGGCTTCGGTATATTTTGTCGTATTTAGGTGTTGGTGAAAATTTCTGTAAGCCTTTGGCTTAGTTTCTCTATGTGCTCTACATATACCTGCTGCACTAAATTCGTACTTCGCTTACGCTCGTTCTCATTAAGTGCACAGGTATCGTTCGCACTAAGTTCATGCTTCGCCATTTGGCTCGCATTCTCTAAGTGCTCTACATAAAAAGACCATCCATATCCATAGGATACAAATGGTCATCTAATTCTCATCTTTAAACAGGATCTCTCCTTCATATACAAGTCCAAGCTTATCACGGGCCACTTCCTCAATGTACTTCTTGGTCTGCGTGTAAGTCTCGTACTCTTTGATTTCCTCTGCACGCTGCTCCTCCTGCTCAATCTGAAGGGCAAGCTCCTCTTCGCGCTTCGCATAGTAGGCTTTCTTCTCCCGAAGCTCAATACTCTTGATTCCTACTACAACCAGCATCATCAGAAGCACCAGCGTTACCAGAAATATTCCTGTTTTATTTTGTCGTCGTTTTTTATATGCAGCTTTTCTGGCCATTTTACTTCTCCATGTATACAAAATTATTTCTGTGTGTGTTTACATAATGTTATTTTAAGTAATTTTATGCAAACCGTCAACCTCTTTTTTAGGGATCGCAATATTTTTATATTGCGATGTCCAAGTCGCTTACTTTTCTTATAAATATAGGCTTTTCCGGCATTTATAGGTGTCAGAATTTTCCGAACCACAAGATATAGTATGTGTAGAATGCTCTTTCCTATTGTTGACATAATATTTATATAACATTTGCTTATGGATTTCTTATAAAGAAATGCTCCCAATACGGCTCCACCAACTGCAAACCATCGCAAAATACCATTATTTTCTTCTACCAGAAAGAGAAATACTCCCCAGGCACAGATCAGCCAGAAGAAAAAATCCTCCAATGAAATCCAGAACTGTCCATGACGGATCACGCGCCTTATAATGAGCAGGCCGTCATAAAACAACGCCATGACAATTCCGGTCAGAAAGGAATGAAAAAAAAGGAGCAGTTCTTCGGTGATTTCCTGACTCATACGCCTTACTTAAACAGTCTGCCAAGGAGCGATTCTGTCCGTTCCGTGCGGCTTCCCTGTTCGGAATAAGTTACGCTGTCAATCCGTCCGTCGATATCGACTTCGCCTTTATCCAGCATCAGACGGCTCACATGAAGTTCTTTTCCTTTCATCATAAGCATTCCCTGATCCGTCTCCAGAATAATCTCATTCTCATCAAACGATAAGACATCGCTTACTCCTGTGAGATTTCCTGTTCTGCGGTTATTCAGGATCAGTTTATGCGCCTTTTTATTAATTGATGTATTATCTTCCATCCTCCATGACTCCTGCATTTTGCTCTAAATAACTATATGTCCGTCATGGAAAATAAATGACAACTTTCTATTTTTTCAATGTCTTACAGGTATCGGAATAGCTCCTTGGCTTCATCCTTCTTAACTACTTCCTGAACCGAAAGCACCTCTACCTTTACATCCTTATTTCCAAAAGCAATCGTAATCGTATCGCCCTCTTTAACATTTGTGGATGCCTTGGCCGGCTTGTCATTCACCAGCACTCTGCCTGCATCACAGGCTTCGTTGGCTACAGTTCTTCTTTTAATTAAACGGGATACCTTTAAATATTTGTCGAGTCTCATAATAATGTCCTTCTATTTTGCACTAATTATCAAAATGTTCTACCTGTCCATCTCACTCAAAAATGATCCACCGGATCATTTTCTCATATGCATGGCAACTAAACTCTTGCTTCGCTTCTGCTCGCACTCGTTAAGTGTTCCGGACCGGTTCGCACTAAATTCAAGCTGCGCCCTCTGGCTTGCTTTCATTAAGTGCTCTACACAAAAAAGAGTGCCGTTGCATAGCAGCGGCACTCCAAATCGTTCCAAACAATATTAGTTGATGGAATCCTTTAAAGCCTTACCAGCCTTAAACTTAGGTGCCTTGGAAGCTGCGATCTTCATAACAGCGCCGCTCTGAGGATTTCTTCCCTCTCTGGCAGCTCTCTTGGATACTTCAAAAGTACCAAATCCAACTAACTGAACCTTTCCGTCCTTCTTTAATTCAGCAGAAACAACATCTGTGAAAGCCTTTACTGCCTTCTCTGCATCTTTTTTGGATAATCCAGCCTGATCAGCCATAGCTGCAACTAATTCTGTCTTGTTCATTTCGAACTCCTCCTCTTTTATATTGAGTGTTTTTTTCCTAGATGTCTCTTTTGAAACGCCTATATCTATATATATCTTTTTTGCCTATATTTGTCAAGGTGATTTTAGCTTTTTCTTTACTTTTTATGCGGTTTTACGGGGTTTCTTGCCACTTTACTTTTTGTTAAGTATTAGAATTCCCTCTATTGTTCGTTTTATTATCGTCAATACTGTTTCCGCTGATACTGTTCCCGCTGACCGTATCTGCCCAGGCAGAAGGAGAGGGGCTTGGCGAAAGAGTATTTCCGCTGATGCTGTTCCCGCTGACACTGCTTCCGTTTTGAGGTTCCAGATCCGGGAAGGAATAAGTCACATCCCTATTATCATCTGCAATCTCTATATCATGGCTTCTTGTCACATAGCCTTCCTTGCGGAGTGTGATCGTATGGCTTCCGGCTG